>Ga0207719_100060_pt1 | contig 105219 bp, 91 predicted proteins | sample A23P1SouthBayCA_2_FD_187279 | JGI IMG/M metagenome (GOLD analysis project Ga0207719, IMG submission 187279) | Aerobic enrichment media microbial communities from Eden Landing Ponds, California, USA - A23 P3 (3) (SPAdes) | ecosystem: Environmental > Aquatic > Marine > Unclassified | place...
GCCTCGCCCCCGCCCTCGGCGGTGACGACGCCCTGCTCGGAGACGGTCAGGACCGACTCGTCGCTGCTCTCGTAGGTCACGTCGCCGAGGGGGAGCTGGGTGCCGTCGGGCGACGTGACGGTAACGCCCAGGTCCGACTCGTCGCCGGGCGTGAGGTCGGTCGCGTCCGCGGAGAGCTCGATGTCCCCCACGTCGACCGGCGCGACCTGTACCTCCACGCTGCCGTTCTCGTCGTCGAAGGTGGCCTCCGCCCGGCCGTACCAGCCGTCCTTGGCGGCGGTAACGACGTGGTCACCCTTGAACGCCCGGTCCGCGTAGGCGCCGTTGGCGTCCGTGGCCCCCTCGACGTCGGTCCACCACTCGTCGAAGACCAGGTCCATGTACTGCTGGCCGTGCTTGCGCAGGCTCCAGTCCTGGTTGTAGTAGGCCGCGGTGGGTCGCCAGTGGTCGCCGGGCCAGAATCCCCACGAGATGAACGTGTCCATCGCCTCGTGGGCGAAGCAGGCGGTGAGGAAGTCGCGCACGTAGTCGGTCTGCGCGTCGACCTCGTTCCCCCGCGTGCGGTCGTTTATCTGCACGTCGAACTCCGTAATCTGGAGGTCGAGGCCGAGCTCCGCGAAGCGGTCGAGGCGGTCCCAAACCTCCGTGGGCGGGGTGATTGTGTCAAGCCCGAAGTGCGCCATGAAGCCGACCGCGTCGATGCCCACGTCGTTGTCGACGAGGCCGCTGATGTGCTCGTGGTAGGCCTCCAGTTGGCTGTCGCTCCCCAGCACCTGCATGTCGTTGATAACCATCCCCGCGTCGGTGTCCGCCTCGTTGGCGATGTTCCACCACTCCCGGACGGTCTCCTCCCCGAAGTACTCCTGCATCTGGGGGAACATGATGGGGTGGTTCTCCATGTCCCACTCCACGACCTGCCCGTCGTGGGCGGTGGCACGGTTCTCGATGCTGTTGCGGACCTCCTCCAAAATACGGTCGTCGGACCAGTTTATCTGGTCGCGAGTGATCTCGCCGTCGGGCCACTCGTCGAGGCCGGCGGACTCGGGCGGGAGCATCCACTCCCACTGCCCCCAGAACAGCGCGTGGCCACGGACGGGTATCTCCTGTTCGTTGAGCCAATCGAGGGTCTCGACCGCGTTCTCCTCGTTCCAGTAGGGCGCCTTCAGGCCGTTCTCGATGGTGACCTTGTTGAAGCGGTCCAGCAGGACGGACTCGTACTGTGCGTTCCCGGAGTCCCCCGCGCCCATGTTGTTGAGGCTGGCGGCCGTCCCGAACGGGAACTCGTGTTCGCTCATCTCGACGTTCACGTCGGCGCCCTCGACGGGGTTTCCGTCGGGGCCGACGACGCTCACCTCGAAGTCCGTCTTGCGCAGGTCGTCGATGCGCTGTTCGGCTTCCTCGCGCCACGCGGCGTCCTCGGCGCGCCCCTCGTAGTCGTAGCTGAACTCGGTGATCGGGAGATCCCCGACCGCGACGTCCGTCCCGGAGTAGTCCAACAGGGCCATGCCGCCGAACTCCAGCGTCTGGGGGCCGTATCCGGTCCAGAACTCCAGATACGGCTGGAAGTCCGAGCCGCTGTCGGGTTTGGTGACCTCGATGGGGAAGTAGTACTGTTTCCACTCCGAGCCCGGGTTTACCTGGGTCGTGCTCGCGACGGAGTTACTGGAGTAGCCCGTCGAGTCGCCGTCCTGATAGCGGTATTTGAACCCGACGTTCGTCGTCGGCTGCGAGCCCACGTCGCCCGGGACCTCCCCCCGGAGGTAAACGACCGCCAGCAACACGTCGCCGTCCTCGATGGTCCGGCCCGTGATGTCCTGCATGAAGCTGGTGGCGTAGGCGTTCTCCGTCTCCGTCGGGTTCTCGATACGGACCGCGTCCGTGAACGGCTGGCCCGACGCCTGGAAGCGCGTGACGTTCGCGACGTCGGTGTTGTTGACCTCGAACCCGGCGATGGTGTCGCTCGCGTTGTCCGCGTAGACGAAATCGCCCCCGGGGAGCCCCTCCTCCCCGGTGAGCGTGTCCTGGACGGATTGGTAGTACGAGCCTACGTCGGCCGCCGCCGACGAGACCGGATTGATAGCCGCGCCGGCGCCGATGGCGCCGAGCGCCTGCATGAACGACCGACGCCTGCTCCGCTTGTGTGAGGAATCGTCTGCCATGGTAAGGCGTATTCATCAGTTGCTATCATTCACTAATAAAAATTCGGTTATGTATTCGACAACCGTGAAGGATTTACCCGTCGGCGTGTGGCACTCTTCTCCGAATCGGGCCCGAAGAGGTAGATTAAAAACCGTCAGCGGATGGAGTCGAGCAACAGGCGTTGTTCCTCGCGTTTGACCTCGTGTTGCATGTCGCGGACCGCGTCGATGTTGGCGCTCACGGAGGTGACGCCCTCCTTGACGAGGAAGCGGACCATCTCGGGGTCGGAGCCGGCCTCGCCACAGATGCTCGTGCCCACGTCGTGGTCGCGACAGACGTCGATGACGTCCGCGAGCAACGTCCGAATTGCGGGGTGGTTGGGGTCGTAGCGGTCCGCGACCGTCTCGTTGTTCCGGTCCACGGCGAGCGTGTACTGGGTGAGGTCGTTCGTCCCGAAGCTGACGAAGTCGATGCCCTCCTCGATGATCTCCTCGATGGAGAGCGCGCCGGCGGGCGTCTCGACCATCGCTCCCCAGTTGTGTTTCTCGGGGTCCATCCCGGCCTCGTCGAGCGCCTCGCGGCAGGCCGCGGCGTCCTCGGCGTCGTTAATGAGCGGGAAGAGGACTTCGACGTTGTCGTAGCCCATCCCGTGCAGCCGGCGGAAGGCTTCGAGTTCGAGGGAGAAGAGCTCGGGCTCATTGAGGCTCCGGCGGATGCCCCGATAGCCGAGCATCGGGTTGTGTTCCTCGGGCTCGTTCTCGCCGCCCTCTAATCTCCTGAATTCGTCGCTGGGCGCGTCAAGAGTGCGCACCCGAACGGGCCGGGGGTAGAACTCCTCGGCCACGGTTCGGATGCCGTCGACCAGCTGCTGGACGTAGGCGTCCTCGCCGTTCTCCTCGACGTGCTGGGCGGGCGTCTTGCCGGTGCGGATGATGAGGTGCTCCAGGCGGAGGAGGCCGACGCCGTCCGCACCCGTCGCCGCCGCGCGCTCCGCGGAGTCCGGGAACGAGACGTTCACCTTGACCTCCGTCGCGGTCATCGGTTTGACGGGGGTCTGCGGGCGCACGTCCTCGTTGCCGTTCGCCGACTCGGCGGCCGCGGGGGCCGAGCCGTCGTTCTCCGGCTCGGACGTCTCCTCCTCGGGCTCGGGGACGCTCACCGTCCCGCGCTCGCCGTTGATTTCGATCAAGTCGCCGTCCTCCAACTCCGTGGTGGCGTTCTCGGTGCCGGTGACGGCAGGGACGCCGACCTCGCGGGAGACGATGGCCGCGTGACTCGTCAGTCCCCCCTCGTCGGTGACGATGCCGCCCGCGCGCTGCATCGCCGGCACCATGTCAGGTGTTGTCATCGCGGTGACGATGATGTCGCCCTCGCCGACGGCGTCGAGTTCGTCGAGGTTCGTGATGACCCGGGCGGGGCCGACCGTCGTGCCGGGACTGGCGCCGTGGCCGTTCACGAGGACGTCGCCCACGTCCGGGCCGGCCGCATCTTCGTATTCGTCCGCCGCGTTCGCGCCGGTCGCATCTTCATCAATCGTCGTGAGCGGGCGCGACTGCAAGAGGGCAACCTCGCCGTCCGCGATGGCCCACTCCACGTCCTGGGGCTCGCCGTAGTGGGCCTCGATTTCGCGGCCGAGTTCGGCCAAATCGCGGAGTTCGGGCTCGCTCAACACCCGTTTCTGCTGTTTCGCCTCGGGGACCTCGACTTGCTCGGTCGCCCCGGTTTCGGGGTCCTTCACGAACTGCGTGCGCTTGGTGGCGACCGTCGCCGAGCGCACGGCGCCGTCGTGGTCGAGGACGTAGTTGTCCGGGGAGACCTGCCCGGAGACGACGCCCTCACCGAGGCCCCACGCCCCCTCGACGGTCATCTCTTTTTCCCCTGTCGTGGGGTCGCGGGTGAACATGACGCCGCTCTTCTCGGCGTCGACCATCCGCTGGACGACGACGGCCATGTCGACCTCGTCGTGGGCGAAGCCCTCCCGAACGCGGTAGGAGACCGCGCGCTCGGTGAACAGCGAGGCCCAGCAGTCCTGGACCCGCTCGACGAGCTCCTCGCGGGTGACGTTCAGGTGGGTGTCCTGCTGGCCGGCGAAGCTCGCCTCGGGGAGGTCCTCGGCCGTCGCGGAGGAACGAACGGCGACGAAGGGACCGTCCTCGAAGCCGTCGTAGGCGGCCTCGATCTCCTCGGCCGTCGCCTCGGGCATCGCCGTGCCCGAAACCAGTTCGCGGGCGCGCTCGGCCGCCTCGGCCAGCGCCTCGGGGTTGTCGGCGTCGACGTCGAGCACTGCCCGGAGTTCGCCGTCGATGCCCGCGCGCTCGATGAACTCCCGGTACGTCGCGGCCGTCACCACGAACCCCTCGGGCACGGGGAGGCCCGCGTTCACGAGTTCGCCGAGCGAAGCGCCCTTGCCGCCGGCAACAGCCACGTCGTCACGGTCGAGGTCATCGAACCACCGGATTGGCATGTGGGCGGGAGTGGACGGTGTAAGGATTAAAAGCAACCGGTTTTTCGCCCTCTCGGCGGGCGAGAAGCCGGATAATGCCAACTCAAGCCGGAGTAAAGATATCTATATAATTCAGCTCTGCGTGTGCGTCTCGCTCGCGCGGCCCTCGATGGTGACCGACGCGAAGCGCCACTCGCCGTCCTCTTTTACTAGCTCGTCGCGGTAGACGCCCTGCTTCCAGCCGGCTTCGCCCTCCGGGGTCCGGAAGCGGAGGGTGAGATACCACTCGCCCGTCGCCTCATCGCCATCGACCTCGATGACCGGGTTCGAAACGGTGTGCGCGCTGAACTCGAAGCCTGCGTCGAACACCTCCGTGGCGAACTCCGTCAGTTCGTCGTGTCCCTCGTACTCGTCGACGCCCGCGCGGGCGAAGCGGCCGTCCTCGGCGAACAGGGACACCCACTCCCCGTAGTCGCCGGCGTCGATGCGATGACAGTAGCGGTTCTTCAATTCGCGGATGGCGAGGTTCGCCTCGGCGTCCATACCCCCCGGGGAACGTGCGGCCTGAAAAGGGCAACGGCATACCGTTGAGGGAAGGTTTATTCCCCGGTAGTGTCTGTATCCGACGATGGCGGGGGCAACCGACGCGAAACGGAACCCGGTGGAGCCACGCGGCCGGATACTCGTCGTGGACGACGACGAACCGCTCACCGAGACGTACGCCGCGTGGCTCTCGGACCGATACGATGTTCGGGTCGCCAACAGCGGCGCGGAGGCGCTCGAACGGTTGGACGAGACGGTCGACGTCGTCCTCCTCGACCGTCGGATGCCCGATATGACCGGCGACGACGTGCTGGCCGAGATACGCGAGCGCGGCCTCGGCTGCCGGGTGTCGATGCTTACAGCAGTTAAACCCGACTCCGACATCGTCGAGATGCCCTTCGAGGACTACCTCGTCAAGCCGGTGGGCCGCGAGGAAGTCCTCGGGTCGGTCGAACGCCTGCTCCTCTACGACGACCTCGACGCCGACGCCGAGGAAGTGCTGGCGATGAATGCCACGTGGGAGGCGCTCTCGGACCGCGAGAAGGGGAACCTCCGCGACCCGGAGGCCGTCGACTCGCTTCGCGAGCGACTCGAATCCGCCCGCGAGGACGAGGCGGTGCGCGAGAAGGTCGCCGCCTTCGAGCGCGTCCGCCAGGCGACCTCGGCGCTCCGCGGCGCCAACCGCGCGCTCAACGCGGCCGAAACCAGGGAGGAAATCGAGGACAGCGTCGCGGAGGAACTAGTCGCCTCGGGGGCCTACGACGCCGTTCTCGTCGGTGACTACCCCCGAACCGGCGGCGCCCTCCAGGAGCGGGTTCGCCGGCACGCGGGCGACGCCCCCGAGGAGGAACCCCTCGCGCTGGACGTTTCGGGCCCCCTCGAAACGGCGCTCGAAACCGGCGACGTGACGACGGCGGCCCTCGACGCGGGCGACCCGCTGCTGGCGCCCGTCGGCGATGCCGCCCACGCCGTGGCCGTCGTCCCCCTCAGTTACCGGGACACGACCTACGGCGCGATACTGGTGTACGCCGACGCCCCCGAGATAACCGGCCGCGAGGCTGACATCCTCGCCGAACTCGGCGACCGGGTGGGGACAGAGCTCAACGACGCGGAGAACCGACGGCTGATGTTCGCGGACGCCACCGTCGAACTCACGCTCGAAACCACGGACAGAAGCGACCCGGTCGTCGACCTCTCGGCGGCGCTGGACTGTACGGTCACCCTGCGCGGGTTCGTCCCGCTCGGGGGGGAGGGGACGAACTGCTATCTCGCCGTCGAGGGCGCCGAGCCCGAGTCGGTGTCCGCGCATCTGGCCGAGGCCGACGGCGTGACGCGCTATCGCGGCATCAGCGGGGGCGATACCCCCCTCTTCGAGGTCACGGTCGGGGAGGGCTCGTTCGTCCACGCCGCGCCGGGCGTCAGCGCGAACGTGGTCGAACTCGAAGCCGAATCCGGCCGCGCGACCCTCGTCGTGGAGGTCGCGTCGGGCGGCAACGTCCGCCGCGTGGTCGAGACCCTTCAGAAGCGCTTCCCCGAGACGGAGTTCCGCGGGAAGCAGACCTCGGAGGGGAACGTCCAGCCGACGGGGGGGTTCCGCTCGGAGCTGGACGAGGTGTTGACCGACCGCCAGCGCACCGTCGTCGAGACGGCCTACGAGGCCGGCTACTACGACTTCCCCCGCTCCAGCGACGGCGAGGACGTGGCCGAGGCGCTCTCTATCTCGGCCGCCACCTTCCACCAGCACCTGCGGCGCGCGACGGAGAAGCTGGTGGGCGCGTACCTGAGCGAGACGGACCCCGTCGAGCCCGAGGAGTAAAGACGGGGCGTTCTGGGGAGTAACTACTCGTACACCAGCGGGAAGCTCGCGAGGCGCGCCGCCGCGATGGCTGTCAGACCGCCCGACGTGATGGAGTCCGCCGAGCGCTCCGCGTGACCCCGTTCGAGGCCCGTCTCGTCGGTGACGGGGACCAGCCGAACGGTCGTTCCCTCGGGGGCGCTCTCACAGAGCAGGTAGGACTGCGGGAACGAACAGGTCGTCGGCGCCGCGAGCTCGCGGACGCCCCGGTGTTCGCCGGTCGCTGGCAGGTGGTAATGCCCCGTGAACACCAGTTCGGCGCCGCCCGCGGCCAGCACGTCCGCGAAGGGGTCGGCGTCGCGCATCACCGGCGGGAGGCCCATCTCGGGTTCGACCTCACGGTGGGCCGCGATCTGGTCGCTCACCGGCGGGAAGTTGTGATGGACCAGCACCAGGGGGTTCTCGGCGTCCGCGAGGGCGTCGGCCAGCCAGTCGAGCGTGCCCGCGGATACCTGTCCGTCGTGGGAGTCGACGAGACGCTCCGCGGTGCCCGAACTGTTCACCCCGATAACGTCCAACCCGCCGACTTCGACGCGATAGGGGAGCTCCCCGGGACCGTAGCGCTCGGCGAACCACGAGACATCGGGGGTGTCGTGGTCGTCGCTCTCCTTGGGCACGTCGTGGTTGCCCGGTACGGCGTAGAAGGGCGCGTCCAGGTCGTCGAGAACCTCGTCGACGGCGTCGTAGTTCCACGGTTCGCCGTCCTTCGTCAGATCGCCCGGGGAGAGGACGGCGTCAACGTTGCGGCCGTTGATGTCCGCGACGGCGTTCTCGAAGTGCTCGCGGGTGTGTTCGAACAGCTTGGAAGTGCCCTCCGCGCGGACACCGACGTGGGGGTCTGCGACGACCGCGAAGCGGGTGTGGTCGGGCGCCGGGGCGTCGAGTCGGGCCATCAGGGGGCCGGCGGACTCGTCGCTCATACGTCCTCCGGGAGGAAGGCGTCGGGGCCGTCGTGGCGAAAGCTCCCCAGCAGCGTGCCGTCCAACAGTTGGACGTGGGAGTACATCTCTCCGCGCTCGCGGGCGGCCGCCGCGAGGTCGCCCGCCTGGGAGAGGTTCACCGTGCCGACGAGCAAGAGTGCGAGTCGCCCGTCCGCGTCGGTCATCCGGGTGAGGACGAAGAGGTTCTCCCCCTCGCGGCGGTTGAACACCTCGTAGCCGTCGAAATCGGCGCGCTCGACGGCGTCGCGGAAGGCCTCGGCGTCCTCGCCCTGTGCGACGTAGACGAACCCGAAGCGGTCGGTGTCGCCGTGGTTGGGCGGTTCGGGCGCGACGTGGCCCGCGCGCATCGTGACGACCTCCCAGCCGTCCTCGCGCATCTCGGCCTCCATCTCCGTCGCCGACGCGAGCGTTCTCGCCCACGCGCTCTCGCCCTCTGGCATGTGAATCGGTTCTCCCCTTCGTAGCAAAGTTTTTCGGTTTATCCGCGTATTAGTACCACTATATACCCATATAGTGATGAATCATGCAACATTTAGTGGTAATAGCAACGCAATTACTTGACGAACAGGCAGATTGTATTGATGTCCCAGGAAACGTCACGGCGAGGGTTCCTCACCGCGGCCGGCGCGGGCGCGGTAACCGCACTCGCGGGCTGTTCGAGCGGTCCCTCGGACAGTGAGTCGACCAGTACCACTACCAGCGGCGGCGGCACCGGCGGCAGCGACGGCGGCAACGAGGAGGAGACGACGGAGGAAACCCAGGAGTTCGGCCCGGGCGGCACCCTCCAGATGATGGCTTCCGGGTCCGTCCAGACGCTCGACCCCATCAACGCGAAGGGTTCGGGCGCGGGCTACGACCAGTACAACAAGTCGCTGATGACCTTCCCGAACGGGCTCTACCCGCCGGAGGGCGCGCTGGCCGAGGACTACTCGATGTCCGACGACGGGCTCACCTACACCTTCCAGCTCCGGGACGCCCAGTTCCACGACGGCTCTCAACTCACCGCGGAGGACGTCGTCTACTCCTATCGGCGCCTCGCCGAGTCGGATAACTCCCGGAACCAGGACGACATCATCGGCCAGACGATGACCATCGACCACGAGAAGGACGCCTCGCGCTCGGCACCGGAGGACGAGGAGACGCTGGACGACGTCGTCCCCGACACGCTCGCGGTCGAGGCCGTCGACGAGTCCACTTTCGAGATGACGCTCGCCTCACCCTTCCAGTACACGCTGTTCCAGATCGCGGGCGGCGCGTTCGCCATCCTGCCGGAGGGCGCCGTCGGTGACATCGAAGGGTACGACGGCGAGTATTCGTACAACGAGTTCTTCTCGACGGCCAACGGCGGCCCCACCTTCGCCGGCTTGGGACCCTTCCAGGTCGACTCCTGGACGAAGGGCAGCCAGATTCAGCTCGCGGCCTTCGACGATTTCTACGGCGAGGGCCCCGCGCTCGACGGCATCACCTACACCGTCGTTGGCAGCGGGAACACCCGCCTCAGCCGGTTCCGGAACCAGAACGCCGACATCCTGGAGGGGATGCCGACGGCCTCCTTCAACCCGGACAACGTCTCCATCGAGTCTACCGACGGGAACCGCTCGACGGGGACGTACACCTTCGACGACGGGACGACCGTCAACTACGGCGAGATTCCCTCGCTCTCTACCGAGTATCTCGTTTTCAACTGTCTGGAAGTCCCCATCGCGGTTCGGAAGGCGTTCGCCTACGCGATGAACCAACAGGACATCGTGGACAACGCGATGAAGGGGCAGGCGAAGGCCGGCTACCACATCACGCCGCCCGCGCCGTACCCCACCTTCGAGGACGGCGTCTCCGGGACTGAAACCTACAACCGCCACGCCGAGAACGGCTATCAGTCCAACACCGAGTACGGCGCGGACGGCTACCCCTACGGCTACGGGGAGACGGACCTCGAAAGCGCCCAGTCCGTGATGGAGGAGGCCGGCTACGGCGAGGACAACCGGTTCTCGATTACCGGGACCGTGCCGAACACCGGCGTCGACGCGCCGTATCAGGACGTCTTCACCCGATTGCAGTCGAAGCTCCGCTCGGCGTACATCGACATGAGCCTCGAACAGGCCGAGTTCGGCACCATCATCAGCCGCGCCATCTCCGGCGACATGGAGGTGTTCGGCCTCGGTGACGGCATGGAGTACCCCGGCCCGCAGAACTTCCTCCGGTTCCTGCACGGGAAGAACCCCAGCAACCAGTTCACCCGGTGGGGCGCGGAGGACAGCTACCACGACGACCAACTCCGCCAGCAGGTCCGCGAAGCGTGGGACACCAACTACGCCGCGGAGGGAACCACCCAGGAGAGCAAAAACGAGGCGTTCCAGACCGTCGAGGAAATCAACTGGGCGTCCGTTCAGGAGTTGCCGTTCGCACACGTGACGGCCCACCGCGTCTGGCACGACTACGTCGACGCCGAGATGTACGGCGTCATGGAGAACCAGACCTTCGACGACGTTCAACTCGCCGAGCGGGAGTGAAAACACGCGCAGTCGCACTGCCCGCCGAACATCCGTTTATCGATAATGTACCTGCGACCGAACCCACGTAGCCCGCTTCGCCCCGACGAGAGGAAACCGTGAGCAAACTCAAATATCTCGGCAAACGCCTGCTGATGAGCGTCCCTGTCGTCTGGCTAGGGGCCTCGATGACCTGGTTCATCATCTTCATGGGTCCCGTCGACCCCGCCAGCCGCCTCCTCAGCGAAGGACAGACCAGAAACCCGGCCGCGTACCAGGCCGCTCAAATACAGCTCGGCCTGAACCAACCGCCCCTCCAACACTACCTCGACTGGATGTCGAACCTCGCGACGTTCGATCTGGGCCGTACCTGGCTGCTGTACCAGGGGTCGAACGTGAACGCGCTCATCCTCGACTTCCTGCCGCGAACCCTGTGGTTGGGCTTCTGGTCGGTCCTCATCGCGGTGTGCATCGGCGTTCCGCTGGGCTTCTACGCGGGGATGCGCTCGAACACGGCGTCGGACTACGTCGCGTCGATGGGCGGCATCGTCTGGCGCGCCATGCCGAACTTCTGGCTCGCCATCATGCTGTTGACGTTCCTCGGGACGGCGTACACCCTCTCCGTGGGCGGGTTCGCGCTGACCTTCGACTGGCAGACCATCGGCATCGGTCTGGATGCCATCTCCGGGAGCCCCGACCTCTCGCGGCTGCACACCGTCGAGGGGTTCCTAGCAGCGACGAAGAAGGTGTTCCCCGCGGCGCTCGTCCTCGGGTCGGCCTCGATGGGCAACGAGATGCGCATCGGGCGGACGGCCGTATTGGAGGTCAGAAACGAGGACTACATCGACCTGGCGAAGGCGAAGGGCGTCTCGAAGCGGGCCCTCGTCTGGAAACACATTCTGCGCAACGCGCTCGTACCGCTGGTGCCCATCATCACCAGCGAGGCGTTCCTCCTCATCGGCGGGAGCGTGCTCGTGGAGACCGTCTTCGGCATCAACGGCATCGGAAACCTGTTCTATCAGGCCGCGAGGAGCGGCGACCTCCCCCTCGTCGGGACCCTGATGTACGTCTTCATACTCATGATCGTCGGCATCAACCTCGTTCAAGACCTGCTGTACACGATAATCGACCCACGCGTCGGGCTGGAGGGCAACTGAGATGGCCCGCGCACACGAAACGACCTCGGAGACGGTGCTCCCGACGGAGTCGCCCGCGGCCCTCTGGGCGGGGATCGGTGCCCTCCTCTTCGTCGTCGAGGCGGGCGCCTTCTTCGACTTCTTCGTCGGAATCGTCGCGGACTTCCTCGCCGCGACACCCCTCCCGGGCGCCGGCCTCGTCAACGGCGTCGAGAACGCGGTCGAGCGGATTCCGACCCTGCTCTCCCGCGAACTGATACCGAACGGCGGCTACTGGAACGGGAGTCGCTGGGTCGGCACGTTCCTCGGCCTTCGCCCCGGCGTGGCATGGGGTATCCGGGTCCTCCTAGTGTACCTCTACGCCTTCGCGTTCGCGGGGTGGGCGGTTCTCGGGTACCGGCTCTACCGGCGGGAGTACCGCACCGCGGACTGGACACCCCGCGACGACATGGTCGACCGGTTCCGCGGGCACAAGTGGGGCGTCTTCGGCCTCGTGGTCGTGTTCATGTTCGTGACGATGGCTGTCTTCGCGCCGACGCTCGGCCCGACGACGGTCGACAAGAACATGCGCGACTCCTACTCCTACGAAATCAACTACTGGAACGGGGAGGCCGGCGAGGTCCAGACGACGCTCGTCGGTGAGGCGAACCTCGCCTCCCAGTCCCGGGGCGATACCGCCGACCGGGTGTTGCCGATGGGGTACGACGACTTCGGGCGCTTCCACCCCTTCGGGACGATGCCGAGCGGGCAGGACCTCTTTACGTTCATCGCCTCCGGCTCCCGGATTTCGCTGCTCATCGGCCTCCTCTCGGTTGGGCTGAGCGTGAGCATTGCCACCACGCTCGCGCTGATAGCGGCCTACTACAAGGGGCGCATCGACCTCGGGCTCGTGCTCGCCTCCGACTCGGTGATGGCGATGCCACAGCTCCTTCTCTTAATTATGCTGACGACGGTCCTCGCCGGGACGTGGTTGGGGGGAATATACAGCGGCGGCTTCGTGCTGGCGCTCATCTTCGCCGGCACCGGCTGGACCTACATGTGGCGCTCGCTTCGGGGGCCCGCGTTGCAAGTCTCCGAACGCCAGTGGATCGACGCCGCGAAGAGCTTCGGCCAGCGGCCGCGGACGATTATGCGCAAACACATGCTTCCCTACATCACGGGGTACCTGCTCATCTACGGGTCGATGACGCTCGGCGGGGCGATCATCTCCATCGCCGGGCTCTCCTTTCTGGGGTTGGGCATCTCCGCGCCCACGCCGGAGTGGGGCCGGGCGATTAATCTGGGCCAGGACTACGTCGCGACAGGGTCGTGGCATATCTCCCTGATTCCGGGGCTGCTCATCACCATCGTCGTCACCGGGTTCAACGCGCTTGGCGACGGCGTCCGCGACGCCATCGACCCGCAGAGCGACGCCGCCGAGGAGGGCGGCGCGGCGGGACGGGGTGGTGGGGCATGAACGGCGTTGCGCCGGGCGGAACACACGAGCACAACCCGCTGCTCTCCGTGCGCGACCTGGAGGTCGTCTTCCACACCGAGCACGAGGAGATACACGCCGTCGACGGCGTCTCCTTCGACATCCACGAGGGCGAAACCGTCGGGCTCGTCGGCGAGAGCGGCTCGGGGAAGTCAGTCGCGGCCCGCTCGATACTCGGGCTCGTCGACTCGCCGGGTCACATTGAGGGCGGCTCTATCGAGTTCCGCGGCGACGACCTGACCGAGGACAACTGGGACGCGCACAGGGGCGACATCGCCATCGTCTTCCAGGACCCGTCGAGTTCGCTGAACCCCGTCTACACCGTGGGGAACCAGATAACGGAGGCCCTGCGCATCCACCAGGGGCTCCGCGGAACGGAGGCGACCGAGGAAGCCGTCTCCCTGCTGGAGGACGTGGGCATCCCCGACGCCCCCCGGCGGGTAGAGGAGTACCCCCATCAGCTCTCGGGCGGGATGCAACAGCGCGCGGTCATCGCGATGGCGCTGGCCTGTGACCCCGACCTGCTGGTCTGTGACGAACCGACGACCGCGCTGGACGTGACCATCCAAGCCCAGATTCTCGACTTGCTGGCCGACCTCCAGCGCGCGTCCGACCTCGCGATTCTCTTCATCACCCACGACATGGGCGTCATCGAGGACGCCACCGACCGGGTGAACGTCATCTACGCGGGCGAAATCGTCGAACGCGCGCCGACCGGGCCGCTGTTCGAGCGCCCCGAACACCCCTACACGCGGGCGCTCCTGAAGAGCATCCCCGGGCGGACCGAGCCGGACGAGCGCCTCCCCACCATCGAGGGCGAAGTCCCCACGCCGACGGGGCCGGCCGAGGACTGCCGGTTCGCGCCGCGCTGTCCGAAGGCGTTCGCGGACTGCGAACGGACGGTGCCCGAACACGTCTCGGTGGGCGAGGACCGGACGGCGGCCTGTCTCCTGCACGACCCCGCCTACGACGGGGGAGGTGATTCGGCGTGACGACCGCCGAGACGCCCGTGATTTCGGTCGAGAAGCTCAAAACGTACTACGACGAAGGGGGGTACGTCAGGTCGCCGCCGCCGGTGAAGGCCGTCGACGGCGTCTCCTTCGACATCCACAAGGGCGAAACCATGGGCCTGGTCGGCGAGTCGGGCTGCGGGAAGACCACCCTTGGGCGGACGATTCTCGGGTTGAACCGCGCCACCGACGGGACGGTCACCGCAGCGGGAACGGACGTGACAGAACTCAGCGGACACGAACGCCGCCGCTGGCAGCGCCGCGTCGGGATGGTGTTCCAGGACCCCGACGAGAGCCTGAACGACCGGATGACCGTTGGGGAAATCGTTCAGGAACCCCTCCAGAGCCACGACTGGCCCTTCCTCCGGGTGGGCGTGGAAGGGGCCGACGCCGAGATAGCGGGGAACGACGTGGTCCCGGTCGGCCCCGACGACGCCGCGGACATCACTGTCCGTCTCCACGGTGACGAGGCCGAGGTCACCGTCAGGGAGGCCCTGCCCCTCTCGGGCGAGGACGTGAATGCCGGCGTCGAGCGTTCGGACGGCCGGCCGACCGTCTCCGTCGCGGTGACGAAGGCGAAATCGGAGATACGCCGGGAGCGGGCCTTCGGCCTCCTCGACCAGGTAGGGTTGAGCGAGGACCACTTCTATCGCTATCCCCACCAGTTCTCGGGGGGCCAGCGCCAGCGCGTCGGCATCGCCCGCGCGCTCGCGCTCGAACCGGACTTTCTCGTGTTGGACGAACCGGTGAGCGCCCTCGACGTCTCCGTACAGGCGCGCATCATCAACCTCCTGGAGGACCTCCAACACGAGTTGGGGCTGACCTACCTCTTCATTGCCCACGACCTCAGCGTCGTGCGACACATCGCGGACCGCGTCGCGGTGATGTATCTGGGGAACGTCGTCGAGTTGGGGCCGACCGAGGACGTGTACGAGAACCCCGCCCACCCCTACACCGTCTCCTTGCTCTCGGCTATCCCCGGGAGCGGGTCGCCGTGGGAGGGGGGCCGCGTCACCCTCAGGGGGACACCCCCGAGCCCGCGGGACCCGCCGGCGGGCTGTCCGTTCGCGACGCGCTGTCCCGCGAAAATCCGCCCCGATGACTGGATGCTCCCGGAGCGGACGTGGCGCGCGCTCGACGAACTGCGCGTTGTCTTCCGGACCCGCGCCCGCGCTGAGGGGAGTGCGGCGGACCCCGTCAAGCGCCTCGTCGGCCTCGACGTGGCGGGCGAGGACCTAGAGGAGACGGTCGCGGACCTCCTCGCGGAACACGACCTCCCGGCGGAGGCCGAATCGGTCGTCGAGGCGGCCATCGAACGCGCCCGCGCCGGCGACGACGCGGGCGCCGCGGAACGCCTACGCGAGGCGTTCGGCTCGCGCTGCGACGAGGAACACCCCGACGGGCACGACCGAGGAGAGGACTGGACGAGCGAGTGCCTCCGCCACGAACCCGGCTACGAGGGCGTCGCGGAGACCATCGCCGCGCGGGAGGAAGACACGTGAGCCCCCCACAGGACCCGGACGCCGCGGTCGCCCGCGCGGCCCGCACCGGCGCCGAGCACGCCCGTTCGCTGTTCCGCTCGGGGCTCGCGGTGGAGACGAAATCCGGGAAGACGGACACGGTCACCCGCGCCGACCGGGAGGCCCAACGCGAAATCGTCGACGTGGTTCGGGAGGCCGACGCCGACGCGGCCGTCGTCGGCGAGGAGGAAGAGGAGCTGAAAGCGGTCCCCGAGACGGGCGCCGCGTGGGTCATCGACCCCATCGACGGGACGAACAACTACGTCCGCGGCGGGCGGACCTGGACGACGAGCGTCTGTTACGTCCGGGACGGGGAGCCCGTGGCCGCGGCGAACGCGCTCCCCGCGGTAGGCGACACCTATCGCACCCGTCGGGGCGGCGTCGCGCTGAACGGCGAACCCGTCAAAACGAGCGAGCGCGCGGACCCCGAGACGTGTATGGTCTGCCCCTCGGTCTGGTGGCCGATGGACAGACGCGAGGAGTACGCCCGGGCGACCCGGGCCGTCGTGGAGCGGTTTGGCGACCTGCGCCGGCCGGGGTCGGTGCAGGCCGCGCTCGCGTGGACCGCGGCGGGCGAACTCGACGGCGTCCTCACGAACGTCGCGGTGAACCCCTGGGATTCGCTCGCGGGGGTGCACCTCGTCCGGGAGGCCGGAGGGACCGTCACCGACCTGGAGGGCGAGCGCTGGACCCACGACTCGCGGGGGTTGGTGGCCTCGAACGGGGAAATCCACGAGGACGTGCTCGCGGCGGCGCGCGACATCGAAACCTAACGGAGGCCCGCCAGCGCGAACACCAGGGGGGCAGTGTAGTCGATTGCCCACTCGTTACAGGAGTAGGCCTCCGTCTCGTCGCGGTAGCACTTCGCGGGCGGCGGGGACTCGGCCCGGATATACGCGTCCAGAACCGGGTCCCCGCCGTCGGCGTTCGGCCCGCCGACCAGCAAGCCCGGTATCGTCGTGCCCGTGCTCACGACGAGGCGGTCGTGAGGATGCTTCACGGAGCGCTCGCCCCAGCCCGTGAGGTAGCTCGCGCCGGTCGGCGAGCGCCCGAGGACGTAGTCCACCTGGTCGGCCGCCGCGCGGACGAGCTCTTCGCTCGGGGCGAGTTCGTTCGCCAGCAGACAGAGCATCCCCTTCGAGACGGCGTACTTCGCGGAGCCCCAGACGTAGTCCCCCGCGGAGAGCGCGACCCGGTAGCCGTCGTCCGCGACGGCCGCCGCCACCGCCTTGCCCGCCGCGAGCACGCGCTCCCGAACGGACTCGACGCGCGCCGGGTCGGCGCCCTCGGCGTGGACGTAGGCCCACTGTCCGAGCGTGAACGCGTCGGTCCACGAGACGGGCCGGGCGCGGGCGTCGAACTCGCCGTCGAACCCGGCGTGGAGGTGCTCGGCGTAGCGAGCGTCGCCCGTCGTCCGGAGCAACTCGGCGGCCAGCCAGAAGCGCTCGGTTCGGTCCCCCGTCTTCCGGTACGCCCCCGACCCGCTGTTCTGCCCCTCCGCGGAGAGGAACTGGGCCTCGGGATGGGCGTCGAGATAGTCGAAGGCCGACTCGGCGACGCCGAGCATCCGGTCGGCGAACGCGGCGTCGAAGGGGCGATAGACGCGAGCCGCCAGCGCCGCCGCCCCGCCGACCATCGCCGTGCCGTACGTCGAGCGTCCGAACACGTAGCGCTGCTGGGTGTCCTCGGAGGGGAGCGTCTCCATCGCCGGCCAGTTCTCGCCGGCGACCTTGTGATAGACCATCCCGTCCGGGCGTTGCATCCGAGCCAGCCATTCGAGCTCGAAACGCGCCTCGCGCAACACGTCGGGCGCGTTCTCGGCCTCCCCGTGGGGCAGATTCAGGTTCCCGAGGCCGAAGGGAGCGGGGAACGTATCGAAGGCCAACAGGTGCTGTGCGACGGCGACGGCGCCCGTGGGGACGTACTTCCCGTAGTCGCCCGCGTCGTACCACCCTCCCGAAACATCGAGTTCGGCGCCCTCCTCGTGGAACTCGTCGCCGGTGTACATGGCCGCCTCACTGTCCGGATGGCCCCCCTCGGTGTCGAGCCCCGTGACCGGGTCCGAAATCGCCGTGCCCGAGCGCTTCAGCGAGTAGGCGCGGAGGGCGTCCCGGAGGACGTCCCCGTAGGTGTCCCCGACCCCGAAACGAAACGAGCGCGCCGTCGCCTCGCCGTCCGTGGCGACCGCGCGGTAGCTCCCGGCGTCGAGGCCCGCCACCGTTGCGCGCCGAACCGTCTCGCCGGCCGCCGCGTCCTCGATGGGCGTCGAGAGCGACGCCGGGGTGGCCGTGCTGGAGTCGTCGGTGACCCGTGCCGTCGTCGTCTCGCCCGGCACAATCGCGACGACCGGCTCGGTGCCGTACTGGACCTGGTTCACCGCAATCGCGTCGCGGCCCGTCGGGAACGGGTCGGTGGGCTCGGCCGTTGCGGTCGCTTCGGTTGGTGCAGTCGTCGAGCCCCCTGTCGTCGGCTGGGCGTCCGTCGTCCCCGGCTCCGTTCCGCCGTCGCCGCCACACCCCGCGAGCGCTGCCGCCCCGGCGCAGAGGAGTCCGAGCGCCTCGCGGCGCGTCGCGCGACCGTGTGCCATAGAATCTCATGGAGAGTCATCCGCACGGGTGAAAACTCTTCTCACGCCGCGTTGGGAACGGACGGCCGACCTCACAGTCCGGAAACCCACGGCACGGGCCGTCGTCGGTCGTTCATCGGGGAGCGGGAGTCCGCCACGGGGCGAGCGCTGGACCTACGACTCGCGGGGGGTGGTAGCCTCGAACGGAGAAACAGACGGCCGACCGGGAGCGGCGCTAGGGCTCCGGGACCAACAGTTCGGGCGCGCCGATTTCGAAGGTGGCGGAGTAACTCTCGTCGAGCGAGCGGGCACGGAAGTAGACGATGCCCTCCTCGCGGATAGCCGGCAGGAGACGGCGCAGGTCCTCGACGGCGACGGCGGCCGCGAACAGCAGACTGGTTTCGGTGTCGGGGTCGTCGAAGCGAACCACCGCGTAGCGCTGGCCGCCGACGGTGCGGGCGTACACCTCACAGCGGGGAAACGTTCCCTCTTCGTGGGCCGCGGCGACCGCCTCGGCCTCGTCGCCGGGGACGACCAGCACAACCCCGAAGCGGTCGGTGTCGCCGTCGGCGCGGGTCTCGACGCCCGTCGCGCCCGCCGGGACGGCGCGGACGGTCCACCCCTCCGCGCGGAGCTCCTCGGCCAGCGCGTCCATCTCCGAGAGCGTCCGTTCCCACGGTCCCATCTCGTCGCTCATGGCTACGCCACCGTCCGGGCGCCGAAGTCGCTTTCGACCCTACAGTACGTCCTCGGGGTCGTCGTACTCGCCGCCGTGGCGGTGACAGAGGCTCGTCCGGTCGCCCGTCCCGATGCGGTGTGCCTCGGGTACGTCGGCGTCGCAGACGCCGCCGAAGGCCTCGGCGAGCGCGTCCGCCGCGCCCGCGGGGTCGCCGCCGGCCGCCCGATCAGTCGCGCGTTCGACTTCGTCCGCCGCGCCGTCCGGGAGTTCGACGTCCCCGAAGACGGCGGCCTCGATTTCCGCGACGTTCTCGCCGCCCGCGAGGCCGAGGCGGCGCTTCAGGCGCTCGGAGAGCGAGCGGTCGGCGCGGGCGCGCTCCCGGAGCACCGCCCGGTACTCCTCGATGGCGACCCACGCGTCGTCGGTAAGCTCCCAGTCGTCGGGGCGGATTTTCGCGGGACAGCGCGTCGCGAACGGACAGCCCGCCGGCGGGTCCCGCGGGTTCGGCGGCGTCCCCCGGAGGACGATGCGCTCGCGCTCGCTCGTCGGGTCGGGGTCCGGAATCGCGGAGAGGAGCGCCTTCGTGTAGGGGTTCGCCGGGTCCGCGAACAGCTCCTCCGCGGGCGCGAGTTCCATGATGTGGCCCAGATACATCACCGCGACGCGGTCACAGACGTGGCGCATCACCGCCAGGTCGTGGGCGATGAGGAGGTAGGTGAGCCCCATCTCGGCTTGCAGGTCGGAAAGCAGGTTGAGCACCTTCGCCTGCACGGAGGCGTCGAGCGCGCTCACCGGCTCGTCCAGAATCAGGAACTCCGGGTCCAGGGCGAGCGCCCGGGCGATGGAGATGCGCTGGCGTTGCCCCCCCGAGAACTGGTGGGGGTATCGGGTCCGGTGGTCGGCCGCGAGACCCACGTCGTCTAGGAGTTCGCGGACCCGCGCGCGGCGCTCCTTGGGCGTGCCGACACCGTGCACGTCGAGCGGCTCTCGGACGATTTCCCCGACGGTCATCCGGTCGTCCAGACTGGAGTCGGGGTCCTGGAAGACGATGCCGACGTTCCGGCGCCAGCGCTTGAGTTCGCCCCCGGAGAGGTCGCTCACGTCCTCGCCGTCGTACTCGATGGTGCCGGCGGTGGGGGTTTCTAGTCGAGCGAGCGTGCGGCCGAGGGTGGTCTTCCCGCAGCCCGACTCGCCGACGAGCCCGAGCGTCTCGCCGGCCTCGATGTCGAAGGAAACGCCATCGACCGCCCGCACGGGCGGGGCACCGAACAGCGCGCGGTCCTCGTAGTACGTTTTGAGGTTCCGCACCCGGACGAGCGGGTCGGCCGCCCCGCTCACGCGGACCACCCGTCGGTGCGGCGCGTACGAGCAGTCGCGCCGCGACCTGAAGCGTGCTCCGCTCGGTGAGCGGCGCTCACCGGCCGTCACCCCCGAGGGTCTCGTCGTAGGCGGCGTCGTGGAGCAGGCAGGCCGCCGTGTGGCTGTCGTCCTCGCCCACCGGAACGTGTTCGGGGTGGACCTCGCGACACGCGCCAAAGGCCTCCGGGCAACGCGGCGCGAACCGGCAGTCGGTCGGGGGACCCGTCGGCGTCGGTGCGTCCCCCTCCATCGTGGTGAGGCGTCCCCCCGTGTTCCGCGAGGGGAGACTCGCCAGCAACCCCCGCGTGTAGGGATGGGAGGGGTGTTCGAAGAGGTCGATTGCGGGGGAGCGCTCGACGACTTCGCCGGCGTACATCACGGACACGTCGTCCGCGATTTCGGCGACGACGCCGATGTCGTGAGTGATGAAGACGACTGCCATCCCCCGTTCGCGCTGGAGGTCGGCCAGCAAGTCGAGGATCTGGGCCTGGATGGTCACGTCCAGCGCGGTCGTCGGTTCGTCGCAGAGCAACACGTCCGGGTCGCAGGCCAGCGCCGCAGCGATGACAGCGCGCTGTTGCATCCCGCCGGAGAACTGGTGGGGGTACTCGTCCAATCGCCGGCGGGCGTCGGGGATGCCCACGTCCTCCAGGAGTTCCACCGCGGCGTCGACCGCGGCGTCGCCTTTTAATCCTCGATGGATGCGAAGCGACTCGCGGATCTGGTTGCCGACGGTGTACATCGGGTTCAGGCTGGTCAGCGGGTCCTGGAACACCATCGTAATGTCGCCGCCCCGGAGCGTCCGGACGACGCGCTCGGGCGCCGAGACGACGTCGATGTAGCCGCGTTCGACCGTCAGCGATTCGCCCTCCCCCGAACCGGCCTCGACGACGAGGTAGGCGTCCTCGGGCGGGTCCTCCGAGAAGACGACCGCGTCGGGGTTCGCCCGTCCGACCCGCTCGACCGCCCCGGGGTTCCGGTAGCGAACGCTCCCCCCGAGAACTTCCCCGGGGGACTCCACGAGCCCGAGTATCGAACGGGCCGTGACCGACTTCCCCGAGCCGCTCTCGCCGACGACGCCGAGCGTCTCCCCCGGAGCGACGTCGAAGCTCACGCCGTCGACCGCCCGCACGGTCTCCCTCTCCGTCCGGAACGCGACCCGGAGGTCTTCGACTTCGAGGACGGGCCCGCCGGTGGTTTCGTCTCCCACGTATCTCTCTGAGTGTAGGTGAAGGAGCGGGGAAAAGCGTGTGGGGTCCGGCTCCGACCCCGGGACGGAGAATATTACAATTCGTAATATTTGAGGAGGGTAATATGAGAAGCGGCAACCGACTCGCGGCCTCGGACCCGTATCATCGAAACGTTAATACGCGGTCTCCCGCCATCGAACGGTGTACAATCGTGTCGCCCGTAGCCGAGTCCGTCGCCCCGAGGGCGCGATGAGCCGGTGGGGGTATTTCGGACGACGGCTGTTGCTCTCCGTTCCCGTCCTCGTCGTCGGAGCCACGCTCACCTTCCTGATGATACGGTTCAGCCCGACCGACCCGGCGGCGGCCATCGTCGGCAACACCAACACCGAGGCAGGCCGGGAAGCGTACATGGCGGTTCGCCAGGATTTGGGCCTCACTCAACCCCTCCTCCAGCATTACGTCACCTACATGACCGACCTCTTCACCCTCCAGTTGGGCCAGTCGTGGGTCGTCAGCAGGGGCACCCCCACCGTGGAGCTCCTCCGCATCTACGGCCCCCGGACCCTCTGGTTGGCCTTCTGGGCGGTCCTCATCCCGATATTCGTCGGGATTCCGGTCGGGTTCTACGCCGGGCTCAACCCGAACACGCCGGTCGACTACCTCCTCTCCTCGACGGGCATCGTCTGGCGCGCGATGCCGAACTTCTGGCTGGCCGTTATCCTCCTCACCGCCCTCTCGCAGTTGGAGTTCGCCGGGGTCACGTGGGGGTCGCTGGGCGTCGAGACGACCGTCACCGGCTCGCCGGACCTCTCGAACCTCCTGAACCCGCAGAACCTCTTCGGCGCGGTCAAACAGATACTGCCCGCCGCGGTCGTGTTGGGGTCGGCGTCGATGGGCTCGGAAATCCGCATCGCGCGCACCGCCGTCCTCGAAACCATCAACGCCAACTACGTCGAGGTCGCCCGCGCTCGGGGGGTGCCCGAACGGTTGGTGTTGGGAAAGCACGTCTTCCGGAACGCGCTCGTCCCCCTCGTCCCGACGATAACGAACGAGGCGTTCGTCCTCGTCGGCGGGTCGCTCATCGTCGAGGTGGTGTTCAACATCAACGGCGTGGGCTACCTGTTCTACCAGGCCGCCGTCAACGGGGACCTGCCCCTGCTGGCGGCGCTAACCTTCGTTTTTATCCTCATCGTCGTGTTCATGAATCTCGTCCAGGACTTCCTCTACGTCCTCATCGACCCGCGAGTGGGGTACGATAACCAATGACCGACGAAGATACGGCCGGCGCGAACGCGGCGGACGAATGCGAAGGTACGGCCGGCGTAAGCACGCCGGGCGAGGACGAAGGTACGACCGGCGCGAACGCGGCGGGCGAGGACGAAGGTGCGACCGGCGCGAACGCGGCGGGCGCCGACGAAGACCCCTCCTTCCGCGAACGCCTCGCCGCGGCGCCCCGGCCGGCGGCGCTGTGGGCGCTGGGCGCCGTCCTCGTCGTTCTCCCCGAACTCGGTGCGCTCGTCGAGACGCTCGTGGTCCTCGGCTCGCAGGTGCCAGCAGTGCTCGCGACGGCGCTCGCTGGCGCCGAGTGGGTCCGCGACCTCTCCCTCGGCGCGTTCGGCCCGGCGGGGTGGGCCGTCGCACTCGCGCTGTGGGCGTTCGCGCTCGCCGTCGTCGTCGAGGTGCTCCGGCTGGCGGTTCCGACGCGGGCGCTGTTACGGAGGTTCGCGCCCGACGTCGCCGAGGGCGCCGAACACCGAACGCTGGTCCGCTACGAGCGCGCCGTCCTCGCCGTCGCCGTCGCGGCCGCGGTCCTGCTGGCGTACACTCCCGCGTTAGGGCTCGTGGACGGGGCCATCGGCGTGTTTGTCTCCGCGCTCTCGCCGCTTCGGGAACTGCCGACGCTGCTCTCGCGGGAAGTCATCCCCAACCAGGGCCACCGGCTCCCCGGGGGCGGATGGGAGGGTACATTCCTCGGGCTCCCGCCGGCGTTCGCGTGGGCGCTCCGCGTCGCCCTGATATACCTCTACGCCGCCGTCTGCGTCTGGTGGGGACTGCGGGGGTACCGCGTCTACCGCCGCCACTACCGGGTGTCCTCGTGGACGCCGACCGACGACACCCTCGGCGCCCTCCGGGTACACCGGTGGGGGAACTTCGGCTTTCTGGTGGTGTTCCTCTTCGTGACGATGGCGGTCTTCGCGCCGGCGCTCGGCCCGACGACGGTTCAGGAGAACATCGAGCGCCCCTACTCCTACTCGATACAGTACCTCAACGAGGAGACGGGGGGCATCGAGGAAATCACCGTCGGGCGCGCGAACGGGGAGTCGCGCTCCCGGGGACTCCCGGACACCAACGTCGGCCCGCTCACGTACGACGACTTCGGGCGCTTCCACCCCTTCGGGACGTTACCGAACGGCAAGGACCTCTTTACCTTCATCGTCGCGGGGGCCCGTATCTCGCTCGTCATCGGCCTCCTCTCGGCGGGCGCGAGCGCGGCCATCGCGGTGGTGGTGGCGCTGGCGACGGCCTACTACAAGGGCGTCCTCGATCTGGCGATGGTGGTCATCGGGGACACCATCATGGGCGTCCCCAGACTCCTGATTCTCGTTCTTCTCACCGTCCTCCTGGGTGATACGTGGCTCAGCGAGATTTACAGCGGGGGCGTCCTACTGGCGCTTATCCTCGCGGGCACGGGGTGGCCCTACCTCTGGCGCACGGTGCGCGGCCCCGCCTTGCAGGTCGCGGAGGAGGAGTGGATCGACGCCGCACGGAGCTTCGGCGCGGCCCCGGCGAGAATCATGCGCAAGCACATGGCGCCGTACATCGTCGGCTACCTGCTGGTGTACTTCTCGATGGTCCTCGGAGGGGTGATTCTCGCCGTCGCCGGCCTTACCTTCCTCGGGTTGGGCATCACGGCGCCGACGCCGGAGTGGGGCCGCGCGGTAAATCTCGGCCAGGACTACGTCGCCTCGCCGTCGTGGCACATCTCCCTGATTCCGGGGATTCTCATCACGCTCATCGTGATGGGGTTCAACGCGGTGGGCGACGCCGTGCGGGACGCCATCGACCCCGAAGCCGAAGGGGGGACCGAGAGCGGCGTGGAGGGCCGGGGCGGCGGGGCCTGACTGGTCACGCCACATCAATCTTGGGTGTCGCTTCCCAAAAAATTTATACCTGAACCGATAACTCTCGGTAGCAAATGCTCCTCACGTGCGCCGAGTGCGGGACGAACCGGGATTACTCCATTCTGGCGGGAGACGTCTCGTGCCCGGCGTGCGGGGCGAGCGAGGACGCACTCAAGCCTGTCGAGGAGGCCGAGCGCAGCGACGAGCCGCCGCACACGGTTCTTGTCGCCGAGGACGACGAGGCCATGCTCGAATCCTATCGGCTCTGGCTCGACGACGACAATCGATGGGACGTCCGCGAGGCGAGAGACGGACGGGAAGCCCTCGACGGACTCGACGCGACCGTCGACGTGCTCGTTCTGGACCGCGAGATGCCCGAACTCACCGGCGACGAGATCGTCGAGCGACTCGAAGACTCGCTTTTCGAGGGTGACATCCTCGTCGTCAGCGCCTACGGGCCGGACGACTACCTGAGCGAGGCGGACGTCGTGGGCTACCTCACGAAACCCGTCCGGGAAGAGACGTTCGTCCAGGCGCTCGAAGCCGTCCGCGACGGCGATTGACGATATATTACTCCCAGGCATTAAACACGCGGGCGGGCGATAACGCCGTCCAAGGCTTATCTTCGCGCGGCTATTGAGGAGGGGTAATGTCGACACATCCACCCCAATCGCGGGGCGAGAAGGCCCTTGCGTGGGTGCGCGACCACTCTCCCGTACTGGAGTCCTACCGCGGCGACTACGCCGAATCCCGGCCGTTCGCCGACGAGACCGTCGCCGTCTCGGCACCGCTCACGCCCCACACCGGCGTGTTCATCGAAACGCTCCACGCCGGCGGCGCGGAGGTCCTCTTCTGTGGCGAGCCCGATACCAACCACGGGCCGGTCATCGAGGAGCTCGCCGAGCTCGACGGCGTCGAGGCCTTCGTCGAGGAGGGGATGGAACTCGACGAGTACGGCCCCGCACAGGACGCCCTGCTCGAACGGGAGCCCGACGTCATCTTCGACGACGGGTGTGCGCTCATCGCGCGCGTCCACGACGAACACCCCGAAATCGCGGCGAACGTCCGCGCGGGTTGTGAGCAGACGACCGCGGGCATCACCCGCCTGGAGGCGATGGACCGTGAGGGCGTGCTCGAATTCCCGGTGTACGGCGTCAACGACACGCCGATGAAACACTACTTCGACAACGTCCACGGCACCTCCGAGAGCACGATTACGGGGCTGCTGATGACGACGAACACGATGATTTCCGGCGAAACCGTCGTCGTCGCGGGCTACGGCTACTGCGGGCGGGGCCTCGCGCGCAAACTCCGGGGGATGGGCGCCCAGACGATAGTGACAGAGGCCGACCCGCGGAAAGCCCTCGAAGCGCACATGGACGGCCACCGCGTCATGTCGATGGCCGAGGCCGCGCCCGAGGGGGATTACTTCGTCTCTGTCACCGGCAGCCAGCACGTGGTTCGGGAGGAGCACTTCGAGGCGATGGCCGACGGCGCCATCGTCGCCTCCGCGGGGACCGCCTCCGAAATCGACGTCGGGGCCCTCGAAGCGATGGCCGCCCGGGAGTCGGAGCCCAAGGAGGGGGTAACCCGCTATCATCTCGACGACGGCCGCCACATCAACCTGCTCACCGACGGCTACGTCGTCAACCTCGCGGCCCCCGGCGCCGCGGGCAACCCCTCGGAGGTGATGGACCTGACCTTCGCGACGATGTCGGTGGCGGCTGACGACCTGCTGGAGCGCGAGCGCGAGCCCGGGCTGTACGCCCTGCCGGACGAGTTGGACCGCGCCGTCGCCGAGCGAAAGTTGGAGACGCTGGGCATCGAAGCCGAGGAGATAACCGAGACCCAGGAAGCGTACGCCGACGACTGGCGGCGAAAGTAGTTCACTCGCCCCCCGACTGCGATTGACTTCCCGACCCGGTCAGTACAGGGGTCCCTTTATCGGGGCAGGCGATGTACGGTTCAGTATGCCCGAAGAAGTGCTGTTCAAATCGGAAAGCGACCAGAGCCGAGAGGAAATCGCATCGTACCTTCGGAAAGTCGCGGACAACCTCGAGGGCGGAAACGCGATCAGCCTGAAAGCGGGCTCGGAGTCCGTCACGCTGAACCCCCCTGCCCGACCGACCTTCGAGGTCAAAGCCGAACGCGAGGGCCCGGCCGGCAATATGACTGAACTGAGCGTCGAGTTCGAACTCGAATGGGACGAGAACGCCAGTGAGGAGGGAAGCGAAAGCGGCCAGCTAGAAATCGAATAGTCGCTCCGCGGTTATAAAGGAGAACCCGGCGCGTTTACCGGTTCAACTCGATGTCGTTGTACTGCTGGGCGTACATCGCGCCGTGCATGTCGAGGTTCTGCACGTCGTCGTAGGCGAAGCGCGTTTTGACGTTGTGCACGAGGGGGAGTTCCGTCACGTCCTCCCAGTTGGCCTCTTCGAGGGTGACGTACACGTCGTTGCGGGTTTCCTGGGCCTCCTCGCCGGGACCGGTGTTCTCCTGATACTTGTTCGTCCAGGCGTCGTAGGCAGTCTGTGCGGCCTCGGAGGAGTCCTGCGTCCAGTTCGTCCACGTGTACGGCGACGGGTAGGCGTAGCGCAGCGTGCTGTCGGCCTCCGGCCAGCCGAGTTCGTTGTACGTCCCGAACATGTCGAAGCTGCCTTCGCCGGCCCGCTCCGTGACCGTCGTGGACGGTGCGGGCTCCAGTTCGAGGTCGATGTGGGCGGAGGCGAGCTTGCTCTGGAAGTTCCCGGCGATGGTCTCCCAGGCGCTCGCGTTCTCGTCGGAGTAGTAGGTGAACGTCGCCTCGTACATGTTGCTCTCGCTGTACCCCGCGTCCTCCATCACGTTGGCCGCCTCGTCGATGAGCGTCTCGCCGTAGCCGTAGGGGTATTCGTTTTCGGCGTGGGTGTCGTACGCGTCCGCTCCCTCGGGGTAGGCGGCGGGCGGCGTGAGGTGGTACGCCGGCGTGCCGAGACCCTTGTACACGTCCTCGACGAGCGCCTCCTGGTTGAGGACGTAGCCCATCGCCTGCCGGGCGGCCTTCTCCACCCGCTGGGTGTTGAACAGGACGTAGTCCGTCTGGAGGAGCGTGACCTCGCCGTAGTTCAGCGTCTCGTCGTTCCGGACCGGGCCGTACGTCCCCGCTTTGCGGCTGCCGTCGAGGTCCTCCTCAACGGTCCGGAGGGAGGGGTCGAACTGCGTCTCGGGAATCTCGAAGACGTCCAGGTTCCGGTTCATCGCCCGGTTGTAGAGGGCGTTGGGGTCGCCGATGACGGCGTAGGAGATGCCGTCGATGTTCGGCGCGGAGCCGTGGTAGTCGTCGTAGGCGCTCAGGGAGATCTCCTGGCCCTGGTTCCACGTTTCGAACTGGAAGGGACCCGTACCGGGGAGCTCCTCGGTCGCGTAGGTCTGGTAGTCCATCCGGCCCTCGTACCCCTCGACGTCGCCGACGATGTTCTCCGGGACGACGGAGAAGGCGATGTCGGCGACGTTCTCGATGGAGCTGTGGAACGGCTGGGCCAGCGTCATCTCGAAGGTCGTCTCGTCGACCGCCTCGACCGCGAGCGAGCCGGGGACGTACTCGTCGTCCTCGTTCGTCTCGTGGTCGACGGCGAACGTCGAGCCGATGATCTGGGAGGTGTTCCCGCGGGCGTGCTCGGACTCCGCGAGGCGCCTGAAGGAGTAGACCACGTCGCCCGCCGTCAGTTCGTCGCCGTTGTGGAAGGTGACGCCCTCCTTCAGTTCGAAGGTGTACGTGAGGTTGTCCTCGGAGATGGAGTAATCCTCCGCCAGGCGGGCGACCGGCGGGAGCAGGCCGTCCTCGAAGGCGACCAGCTGTTCGTGCATCTGCCAGTTCGCCGCCGCGGAGGAGCCGCCGGTGACGCCGACCGGGTCGAGGGTCTGGCGCTGGATGACGTCCAACTGGAGCGTGTTGCCAGCGGTGGACCCCCCATCGGAGCCGTCGCCGTCGTCGGTTTGGTTGCCGGTTCCGTCGTCGCCGTCGTCGCCGCCGTCGCTCTGGGTCGAACAGCCCGCGACCGCCGCGGCCGCGCCTGCACCGACCGCCGTCAGGAAACGCCGTCTGTCGAGGTTCTCGTCACTCATTCGCCCACAACGCGGGGCCGCGCGCGTAAAAGCCTTCCCTAAACATATTACGAATGAATAACAATATGTGGAGATTTGAGATGCGTTTGAGCACCTTTTGGGAATTTTCCGAACGCTCCGACCATTTATTTCGCGTATGTATGTGATTAAATACAGAATCTCGTGCCGTCACGCTTTACCTACCCCGCATCCGACGGCAACTATGGACCTAGTCGTTCGGAACGGCGTCGTCTACACGGGCGACGGCTTCCGCGAGGCAGCGGTGTGCGTGCGGGACGGCCGCATCGAGCGAATCGGCGAGCCCGAAGACGCCGAGCGCGTCATCGACGCCGAGGGGGGCGTCGTCCTTCCCGGACTCGTGAACGCCCACACCCACGCCGCGATGACCCTCTTCCGCGGCTACGCCGACGACCTCCCCTTCGACGAGTGGCTCTTCGAGCGCATCGTCCCCGTCGAGGCGGAGCTCACCCCTGAGGACATCGCCGCGGGCACCCGCCTCGCCGCGCTCGAGATGATTCGCACCGGCACGACGGCCTTCGCGGACATGTACTTCTACGAGGAAACAGTGGCCGACGTGGTCGACGAGGTCGGCCTGCGCGCCACGCTCGGCGCGGGCGTCGTCACCGACGACAAAAGCGAGGCCGAACTCGACGCGCGGATGGAGGAGCTGGCCGAGCTCAACGAGCGCGACGGCGACGCCGACGGGCGCGTCCGGACGATGATGACGCCCCACGCGCCATACACCTGCGACGACACTCGTCTAAAGAAGCTCGCGGCGATGGCCGACGACGCCGGAATCCCCTACCACCTCCACGTCAACGAAACCGCCGGGGAGGTCGCCGACCTGGAGGAGGAGTACGGCGAGCGCCCCGTTCACCACCTCGATTCGCTTGGCGTGCTCGACGGCGACGCCTACATCGCCCACGGCGTCCATCTGAGCGACGAGGAAATCGGCGTGCTCGCGGAACGGAACGTGCAGGTGGCGCACTGCCCGGCGGCGAACGCCAAGCTCGCGGCTGGCATCGCGCCCGTCCAGCGGCTCATCGACGCCGGCGTTCCCGTCTGTCTGGGCACCGACGGCGTGGCCTCGAACAACTCGCTGGATATGTTCGAGGAGATGAAGCTCGCCGCGCTGTTCGGGAAGGCCCGCGATACGGACGCCGTCGCCGTCGACGCCGAATCGACCCTGGAGATGGCGACCGCGAACGGCGCCGACGCCATCGGCCACGAGGGCGGCCGGCTGGCCGAAGGCGAGGCCGCGGACCTCGTCGTGTTGGACGCCGACTCGCCGAACTTCGCGCCTGGCCACGACCCGCTGTCGGACACCGTGTACGCCGCGAACGGCAAGGACGTGACCCACACCGTCGTCGCCGGCGACGTGCTGTACGACGACGGCGAGTTCACGACGCTGGACCCCGAGGCGGTCCGCGCCGAGGCGAAGGACGCGGCCGACGGGCTGCTGGCACGGGCGGGCGTCGAGTAGAGGCAGGTGTCGAGTAGGGCGGGCGTCGAGTAGAGGCAGGTGTCGAGTAGGGCGAGCGTCGAACGTGTCGGGTGAAATTCCACATCCGACCCCGTTGGTTCACACGAATTTTAACCATTCGGGGGGGCTTTGTGACTCTCGACGGTAGGACGAACCGGCATGTTCAGCCCTCCACACCGACCGAACGGACGCACAGCGGGCGTGGCCCTCGCGCTCCTGCTCGGCGTCGGCCTCCTCGCCGGCGGCGCGGCGGGCGCGAGCGACACGTCCATCGACCACGACGGCGCGAACCTCACTCTCGAAGCCGGTCCCAATCAGACGGTGACGGGCGAGACGGGCCTCGACCCCGGGACGACCGTGCAGGTTCGTGTGGTCTCCACGGACGACGCGAACCCCTATCTCTTCGCCGGGGAGACGACCGTCGCGGAGGACGGCACCTTCGCCGCGACGCTCGACCTCTCGGACGTCCCGCCGAACACCACGTTCAACGCGTCGGTGTACGGCAACGACCGGACGCTGGCGGAGACCGCAGGCGTCCTCGAACCCTGTCGCGACGGCTGTGCCGTCGAGGCCCCCGAGCCGGCCGACGAGGGCTTTCGCTACGACGGCGGGAACCTCACGCTCGCCGCGGGCGAACGGCAAGTCGTCGCCGGGAACGCCGACCTCCCGGCCGGGACGACGGTCCGAGTTAGGCTCAGGTCCACCGACGGGGCGAACCCCTTCCTCCGCTCCTCGCCCGCGACCGTCCGCGCGAACGGCACCTTCGCGGCCGTCTTCGACCTGAGCACGGTGGAGGGCGGTACCGGCATGGAGGCGGTCGCCCACTACGACGGTGAAACCATCGCGAGCGCCGACGGCCGCGTCGTCGCCTGTGAGGGCGACTGTACCGACCCGGTGCCCGGGTACGCCGGCGAAGCGGACCTCGACGGACCCGAAAACGAGGCGTGGAACGGTACCGGTGTCTCCCTCCGAACGGAGACCGTCGTCCAGCAGGGCGACGCGGTCGAAATTCCCCTCTCCGTCGAGGGCGTCGAGACTATCCGACTGACCGTCGGCAGCGAGCGGCTCGGCTACGAACTCGCCGCGGCGGTCCGCGATGACGGCAACGGCGCGGCGACGGTCGTCTTCCACACGGAACGGGCCGGCACGGACGGCGCGGCGCTGACCGCGCGCGGCGACGACGCGGTGAGCGTCACCCGGGACACCCCGCTCCCTTCGACAATTGACCCCGAAATCTACCCCGTCGAACTCGTGTATCCCAACGGAACGGTCGCTGACTCGGCGGTTCTGAACGTCACCGACGACGGCGAGCGCGACCGGCGCTACGACGACGACGGCTGGGTCGGCGAGTCCTTCGGCTTCCGTGAGAGCATCGCGACCGGCCGGCGGGTCATCGACGTGGGTGTCGGGTTCGGCGACGCGAGCGAGGCACTTCTTACCGTCGAGAGCGACGGGTACGCCGCGAACCTCGCGGTCGAGGACGGGGACGGGAACGACACCGCCGTCGTCGAGATACATACCGACGCCGACGGGCCGACGTTCGTCGCCCGCGACCCCGCCGACAGCGTGACCGTCCTCAACACCACCGGTGGCGAGTTGGCGCCCGGCACCTACGACCTCTCGCTCCGGGGCGACGAGGGCGTCGTCGACATCGCCACACTCTCCGTGCAGGCAGGACCGAACCGAACGAACGGGACGGACGGCGCGACGGCCAACCCCCCGGCGCGGCGCCGACCGAACGACACCGGCGCGATTCCCGGGCCGCTCGACGGCGTCGCCGCGCTCGCTGTCGGGGCGCTCCTCGCGGTCGGCGGCATCGGACTCCTGACCTCCCGGCGGTTTTAGAATCCTCGCCGGCGAACCTTTTTTCGGGTTTACATCGCGGCCCGCGGATAAACGGCCCTGCTACGCGGCGTCCACCGACGCGTTTCTGGCGAAAACGACGGTCGCGGCGATGAGCAGACAGGCGAAGAAGAAGGCGACGCCCGGTTCGACCACCTCGAAGAGCGCCCACGCCGCGGAGCCCGTCGGAACGCCGCCGTCCGCGCTCGCCGGGCCGACGACGCCGACGCCGTCCGGTCCCCCGGCGAGGCGCTCGGCGCCCCACTGGACGCAGAGACTGGCGACCGCCAGCAGACCGACGCCGCCGACGACGTCGGTAATCGAACTCCGGACCCGCGGCTCGATGCCGCGGTTTCCGACGAACACCAGCGGGTCGCTGGCGGGCGCGTAGACGGTCATCTCGTTGCCCTTCTCCGAGTAGACGGTGTCGACGGCCTCGACGAGGTCGGCCTCCTGGAGGTTCCCCAGGTGGTAGTTGACGTTCTGGATGGAGGTGTCCGCGCGCGCGGCGATTTCGGACGGCGTCGCGGGTTCCTCGAAGAGGCCGCGGTAGAGACGCCGGGCCGTATCGGAAGCGAGGGCGTCGAGGACCTCGTCGGCCTCGCCCTCGTCCACGCCCAGGACGCGGGGGCGCTCCCGGGCGTCGGCCCGACTCTGTATGCGGTCGATGAGTCCGGACATCTCTGTGTTCGCCTTCGAGAGCGTCCCACTAAGCCCTGTCCGTGGGTTAAAGCGCTTTTTGAGCGTCACCCGGTGGCGTTTGCGGCGTATCGAACGGCGCGCCACGGACGGATGCGACCGTGGCCCGCCGCGGGGTCCCGGCCGGGAGCGGCGGTGTCCGCGGCGGTTTCGGTGAGCGCCCGCTTGACCGCGGCCGGCGAGCGCCCGGGGTCCGCGTCGAGAACGAGCGCGGCGCTGCCCGCGGCGTAGGCCGCGGCGGCGGACGAACCGACGAACGACCCGTCCGGGGTCGGCCAGCGCGCCCGCGCGACGGCGTCGACGCCGGGGCGCCCGTCCGCTGTCGGGCCGCGGGAGCTGTACGGCGCCACGATGCCCATCGAGCGGTTGTACGCTCCGACGGCGAACACGCCGGGCGCCGTGGCGGGCGCGACGACACTCCCCTGGGGCCGGGCGTAACCCAACTCGTGGGTCGGCGAGGTGAGTTCGAGGGTCGTGTTCGTCGCGTTTCGGGGCCCCCTGACGACCGCGAAATACGAGCCGTCGCCGACGCGGGCGACGATACGGGCGTTCGGCGTTCCGTCGCCCGGGTAGGGCTGGCTGACGGCGACCAGCCGACTTCCCTCAGTGGTCTCGCGGTAGAGTTCGACCGTGTAACGCTCGTCCGGGTCGTCCCACGAGAGCCAGAGGGTCGCCCGCGGCGCGTCGCCGACGAGCTCGTTCCGATAGCCGCCGGCGAACCGTAGCGTGCCGTTCTCGACGTCGCGATAGGCGCCCTCCCAGTGACCCGCCGCAAGGTTGCCCGCCGGCGCGACGACGGTGACGCCGGCCTCCGTAGCCCGGGCGGCCGCCTCGGAGACGCCGGCCGTGCCGTCGTCGGGCGTGCCGTAGAAGGAGACGGGCGAGAGAATGACGTCCACGTCCCGGCGGACGAGCCATGCCATCGCCTGCCGGTAACCCTCTGGCGTGTCGAACGTCGCCAGCGAGAGGTTCGCGTCCGGGGCGGCCCGCGCGACCACCGATGCCGCGGCGGTGCCGTGTCCGGCCCCCTCCGTTCCGCCGCCGAAGGAGCGGGCGGCCTCGACCTGCCGCGCGATGCGCGGGTCGTCAGCGTCGAAGCCGGTCACGTCCACGATGCCGACCGAGACGTTCTCCCCGGTGTAGCCCGCGGCGTGGGCCGACGCGTACGGCACCGTCCCTGACGGGGGGGCGGTGTCGTTCGCCGCCGCGCTCGGATCGGGCGCCGGCACCGACGCCGCGAGGGCGCCGATACCCGCCGTGAGCGCGAGGACAGCGAGCGTCACCGCCGCGAGCGTGCGCCAGCGGACGCCGTCTGAGTGCACGGGCGCGCCTCCGTTCGGGGAGCACATAGACCTCCGGGTGGGTGAAAACGCGACTGTAGCGGCGAGCGGGTTTTGTTCAGCGCACCCGACGGGTAGGTATGGTCGACGCCCCCGGCGACGGATGGCGCCTGATCCGCGAGACGTGTCCGGGAGCGACGGCGATGGCCCGCGACGAAGTGGCCGAGCAAAGCGCCGCCGACGGCGTTCGCACCGCCCGCGTCTACCGGTGGGCGAACCCGACGCTCTCGCTCGGCTACGGGCAGGACGCCCACACCGTGGACTGGGACGCCTGCGACCGATTGGGGGTGGACGTCGTCCGCCGGCGTACGGGAGGGGGTGCTATCCTCCACGGCTCCGATGTTTCCTACAGTCTCTCCGTCCCCGCCGGGGACGTGGCGGGCGACGTTTCCGCGTCGTATCGCCGCCTGCTGGAACCCCTGCTGGACGCCTTCGACGCGCTCGGGCTCCCCGCCAAATTCGCCGCCGAAACTGGAGAGCCGGTCCACCGACCGGCGTGTTACCTCCGCGGTCGTGACCCGGCGCACGACCTCGTGCTCGACGGCCGCAAAGTGGCCGGCAACGCCCAACACCGGACGAAACACGCCGTCCTCCAGCACGGCTCGGTCGCCGTCGCACCGGACCACGACCGGCGCGCGGCCGTCCTGGAGGCCCCCGAAGCGAGCGCGGCCGCCTTCCGGGAGCAAACGGCGGCCCTGAGCGAGCACGGCGTCACCTCCGACGAGTTCGCGGAGGCCCTCCGCGACGCGCTCGTCGCGTGGAGCGGTGCCGAGCCGGGAACGTGGAGCGACGCCGAGCGAGATCGGGCCGGGGCGCTCGCGGACGTGTACGGGAGCGAGGAGTGGGTGCGAGACCGGACGCGCTAGGCCAGGTTCCGGTAGAACTCGCCCGCCCGATACGACGAGCGCACCAGTGGGCCGGCCGCACAGTAGCGGAAGTCGAAGCGCTCCTCGGCCACTTCCCGCCACGTCTCGAACGTCGAGGGGTGGACGTAGCGCTCGACCGGCAGATGTGACTCGCTCGGGCGGAGATACTGTCCGAGCGTGAGCGCCTCGACACCCACCTCCCGGAGGTCGGCCATCGCCGTGTACACCTCGTGGGCGTACTCCCCGACGCCCAACATCAGGGAGGTTTTCGCGTGAACGTCCGAGGCGGCGATTTCGGCCAACACGTCGAGGCTCTGCCCGTAGCCCGCGCGGGGGTCGCGAACTCGTGATTGGAGCCGCGGGACGGTTTCGACGTTGTGCGCCACCACCTCCGGGCCGGCGTCGAGGACCTCGTGGACGGCCTCGTGGTCGCCGCCGAAGTCCGGAATCAGGGTTTCCACCCCGATATCGGGGTCGCGGCGCTTGATTTCGCGGACGGTTTCGGCGATGTGGGCGGCGCCCCCGTCGTCGAGGTCGTCGCGGTCGACGCTCGTCAACACGACGTAGTCGAGGCCGATGTCCGCGACGGCGTCCGCCACCCGTGCGGGCTCCTCGGGGTCCAGGGGCTCCATTCCCCCCGTCGAGACGTCACAGAAGGAACACCCGCGGGAGCAGCGCTCGCCCATGAGCATGAACGTCGCCGTGCCCGGGCCGGCCGTCGAGTCCCCGTTCGGGTGGCTCCCCCCGCTCCAGCACTCCCCCAAGTTGGGGCAGTTTGCCTCCTCACAGACGGTCGTGAGCCCGTAGTCCTCAAGGGTGTCGCGTATCTCTCCGAAGCGCCGGCCCGCGGGGAGGCTGCTCCGAAGCCAGTCGGGTTTCCGGGAGCGACTCATTCGCCACCTCCGAGGGCATCCCGCGCCGCCGCCCGGACCGTCTCCGAGAGCGTTGGGTGCGGGCGGACGGCCCGTGCGAGCGCCGCGGCGTCCAGTTCGCCCTCGATGGCAACGGCGAGTTCGCCGACGAGTTCGGAGGCCTCAGGCGCGACGAGTTGCGCGCCGACGACGGTCCCATTATCGACGACGACGCGTACGAAGCCGGCGGCGTCGTTTCGGGTGTGCGCCCGGCCGTTCTCCCGGACGGACGCGCGGCCGACGGTCGGCTCGGACACCTCGTCGGGCGAGCGCCCCACGACCGCGATCTCCGGGTCGGTGAAGACCGTCTCGGGGATGGAGCCGGGCGTCCGCTCGGCGTCGCCCGCGAGCGTGTCGGCGGCGAGGCGCCCCTCCTCGGCGGCCGCGTGGGCCAACAGGGGCGGCCCGCGCACGTCGCCGATGGCGAGCACTGACTCGTTCGTCGTCCGGAAGCCGTCGGTTTCGAGGTAACCCTCCGGGTCCACCTCGATGCCCGCCGCCCCAGGGGTCAGCCCCTCGGTGACCGGTTCGCGCCCGACGGCAACGAGAACGGCGTCGGTCGGGATGTCCTCGTCGCCGGCGTGGACCGCGATACCGTCGTCGGTTTCGTGCCAACCTGTCGCCGGGGTCCCGGTTCGCACGTCGACACCGACGCGCCACGCCTCGCGCTCGACGGGGCCCACAAGGTCGTCTGGGAAGCGCGGGAGCAAACGGTCCTCGGCCTCGATGAGCGTGACGTCGGCGCCGAGTTTCGCGAAGCCGAAGGCGAGTTCGGTCCCGATGTAGCCCCCACCGACGACGGCGAGACGCTCGGGGAGCGACGAACGGGAGAGGAGCCCCGCGGCGTCGTGAATATAGTTGGAGTCGAAGTCGAAGCCCTCGAGCGTCGCGGGGCGGCTGCCGGTGGCGACGACGGCGCCCTCGAAGCCGATGTCGCCCGCGTCCTCACCCCGCACCGTGACCCGCTGTGGGCCAGCGAAGGCCGCCGTCCCCGAGCGCACGTCGACGCCGGCGTCCGCACACCGCTGTGCGACGCCCTTCGTCAGGCGCTCGACGATGCCGTCGGACCAGACGCCGACCTGTTCGAGGTCGACTTCGGGAATGGCCTCGACGCCGATAGCCGCGCCGTTCCGGGCGTCCGCGGCCACGTCGGCCGCGTGAAGGAGCGCCTTCGAGGGGATACAGCCGCGGTTCAGACAGGTGCCACCCAGACAGTCTTTCTCCACGAGCACCGTGTCGAGGCCGCGTTCGGCGCCGCGTATCGCCGCAGTGTACCCCGCGGGGCCGCCGCCGACGACGAGGAGTTCCGTCTCCGTCCTCATACGCGCTCGTCGTACTCGGCGGCGCTCAGAAGGTCATCAAGGGATTCGTCGGTGTCGAGTTCGACCATCCAGCCCGCGCCGAGCGGGTCTTCGCTGACGAGCTCCGGCCGTTCGTCCAGTTCGTCGTTGACGGCGCGCACCGTCCCCGAGACGGGCGCGTACACGTCGGCGACGGCCTTGATGCTCTCGACGAGCGCCATCCGCTCGCCCGCGTCGACGGCGTCGCCCACGTCGGGGAGGTCGACGAACACCACCTCGCCGAGCTCCGAGCGGGCGAACGCCGAGATGCCGACCCGAACGCCGCCCTCGACGGGGAGGACCCACTCGTGCGTCTCGGCGTACCGGCGGTCCTGGTCCATGCTGCGTTAGTCTCAACTCGGGGGCGGGCGCCGAAAACGTTTGCGTGCGGGGGGTGGTAGCCGACACGTTCATGCGCGCCGCACGGAATCACGAACACGACACCCGTGCTCGTCGCTACCGTCGTGATGGTCGTCGGCATCTGCGGGGTCGCCCTCCTCTCCCAGCGCAGCGGCTACCGCCTCGGCGGCGTGATGGTCATCCCCCTGCTCGCGGTGTACACCCTCCGCGAGCCGTTCTCGCCGGTCGTCTTCGCCGCCGCGACGGTCGCCGCGTGGGGCGCGCTGTGGGCCCTGCGGGAGTACACTCTCAGTCACGGCCGGCGGGTCTTCCTCGTGGCCGTCCTCGTCGGCGCGGTCGCGAGCGTCGGCGCCGCGGTCGGGCTGGCGTGGCTCTTTCCGGCCCGCTTCTCCTACTTCAGCGCGGAAATCGTCGCGAGCGTCTTCCCGGGCATCGCCGCGTACAACCTGATGCGCGTCGAGTCCGAGCGGCGCCGGGCGGACATCCTCGCCATCGTCGTCGGCTTCCTCCTCCTCCTCGCCCTCGGCGCGGCGACGCTGCGCTGGAGCGCGAGCGTCGACCTCCCGATGCCGGCGTTCCTCCGATTACCCTCTACGGACGCCCTTGCCCTCCTGGGCGTCGCGCCCCGCGGCGTACATACGCCCCATCTCGTGGGGGGGTGGCTCACGACGGGGATACTCGCCGCCGACGTGGTTCTCTACGAACTGTTCCGTTCGCGCTACGACGTCCGGCTCGCGGGCATCGTCCTCGTACCCCTGTTGGCCGTGTTCAGCGTCCGCTACGCCGGCGTCGTCGCTGTCTACGTCGTCGGGGCGTCGCTGGCCTTCTTTGCCATCTCCTACGTCCACTGGGTGACGCTGCTCTACGGCCGGAACCTCCTCGCCGTCGGCATGGTGTGTGGGCTCTGTTATACGTTGGCCGTCGGCGCGCTCGTCGGGCCGGCCGCGCCCGGCGTCCACCTCTTCTTCATCGGCCTGTTCGTCGGCATCGGCGCGTACAACCTCCACCGTACTGCCCCGCGGAACCGGGGGACGACCATCCGCCTCTCGGCCGGCCTGTTCGTCGCCTTCTACGGCGTGTTGCTCCTCGCCATGGACGTCCCCGAGAGCGGGCTCGCGGGGTCGTACCCCGTGGCGTACACCCTGCTGGGGGGGTTCGTTCTCGTGCTCGTAGCGCGCGAACTGGTGGTGCTCGAACGGAGCCTCCCCGACGGGGACGCCTTCGCGGGAGCGTCCGTCTTCGCCGACGTGTCGGGGACCGACGCCGAGGGCTCGCCCCTCGTGGAGGGCGAACGATGATTTTCGATGCGCTCGCCGACCTCCGTCGCTTCTTCCGCCGCGGGCGCGAGCACTTCGCGCGCGTCGAGGAGGTCCCGTATCGGGTGACGGTCTCCGGCGTCCGGGGGAAATCGACCGTCGTCGGGTGGCTCAACGAAACCCTCGTCGAACGGGGCCACGAGACGTACGCGAAGGAGACCGGCGACGAACACGTCTCCTATCACAACACCGAGCGCCACGAGATAGATCGGGAAGGGGTCGTCCGCCTCTACGAGAACGAACGCGAGTTGCGGGATTACTGGCCGGTGGACGCGCTGGTCGTCGAGAACCAGGGCATCCGGGAGTACACGACCCGCCTCGCGAACGAGCTGTTCCACCCACAGGTGGTGATCATCGTCAACGTCCGCCGCGACCACCAGTCCACGCTCGGGGAGACGCTCCCGGACATCGCGCGGGCCTTCGTCAGGACGGTCCCCGAGGGCGCACACGTCGTCAGCGGCGACCGGAACGAGGCCGTCAACGACTACCTCCGCCGGGAGTTCGAACGCGACGGTACGCCGTTCACGGTCGCCGACGGCCGCGAGGGCTACCCCATCGAAGACACCTTCGGCGCGCGCTCGGCGTTCGTCGTGGACGAGGCGCTCCGGGCGCTCGGGCTGGAACCCTTAGACCCCTCGCGGATGGCGTCGTACATCCGCGAGTTGCGACACGGCTGGCGCTGGCGCCGTCTCAGGGGCGGGGGGTTGGTCTGTAACGGCGCGGCGATGAACGACATCGAATCGACGGAGCTGTTGCGCCAGCATCTCGTCGACCGCCTCGAGACCCCCACGGTCACGCCGTTCGTCTTCCTCCGCCGGGACCGTGCGGGCCGGACGGCCGCGTTCGTGCGCTACGTGAACTGGCTGGCCGCGAACGGCCTCATCGAGCGGGTCCACGCCGCGGGCTCGCACACCGGCCCGTTCGAGCAGAAGGTACAGGCCGAAGTCGTCCACCACGACCACGAGACCGGCGCGCCCGCGGACGTGTTGGACGCCTGTCTCGCCGACGGCCACCCAGTCTACGCGATGGGGAACGCCGTCTCGCCGTTCATGCGTGGTCTAGAGGGGGTCATCGAGGCCCGAGGGGTGAACGAAGGGGCCAGATAGGCTAGAAGATTCAAACGGGTGTGTCCTCTACACCGACATGTATGGGAACACGAGAAGGGACGCGCCGCCCGCCTACCTCCGACTGGTCGTGGACTGTCGTTTCGATTCTGGGTCTCCTCATGCTCTGCGTGCCGCTCTACGATATGTACGACGACGTCTCCAATCTCTCCTGGGGGTTCACGACGACGCTCGTCGAGAACTCCGTGCTGATAGCCCTCGCGCTCGGGCTCGTCTACGGGGGCGTCTGGCTCGCCAGACTGGACTGGGACCCCGAGTACAAACGCTCCGTCGTGAAGTGGAACCTCGGGGTCGCCGCCGGCATCGCGGCGCTGTACGCCCTCGTCATCGCGCTCCAGCTCTGGGCGATGGGGTCGCTCAAGCCGTGGATTCTCGCGCTCGACGGCGTGCTCTTCGGCTCCGTCGCGGCTTTCGCCGTCGGAACGTACAGCGCCCGCAACGAGCGCGTGAACGACGAACTGGCGCGGAGTCGCGAGGAGTACCGCACCCTCACCGACGACGTCCTCGACACCTCCGAGGTCGCCACGTTCATCCTCGATTCGGCGTTCAACGTTGTTTGGACCAACCAAGCGACGGCCAACTACTTCGGCCTCGACCGCGAGGCAATCCTCGGCCACGACAAGCGTGAGCTCGTCGAGGAGCAGATCGCCGGTCGCTTCGCGGAGCCCGAGCGCTTCCGCGAGCGCGTCACCGCGACCTACGACGACAACACGTACACCGAACAGTTCGAGTGTCATATGCTCGAAAGCGAGGACACCGACGAGCGATGGCTCGAACACTGGAGCCAGCCCATCGAGAACGGCCTCTACGAGGGCGGGCGCATCGAGCATTACAGCGACATCACCGCCATCAAGGAACGCGAGCGGGAACTCGACCTCCGCGAGCGCAAGCTTCGCGAGCTCTACGATATCATCTCCGACCCCTCGATGACGTTCAACGACAAGGCCGAGCGCCTCGTCGACATCGGGCGGGAGCTCTTCGACGCCGAGTACGGCTCCTTCGCCTGCATCGACCAGGAGTCCGGGGAGTACACGGTCGAGGCCGTCCACGCGGACGACGCCGACATCGAGGCCGGCGACGTCATCCCGCTGGGGCAGACCCACTGCGAGCGGACGGTCCTCACCGAGCGCACACTCCAGTTCGAGACGCGCCCCTTCGACGTCGAGGAGAAGGACTACGGGACGGACGCCGGCTTCGAGACGTACGTCGGCACGCCCGTCTACGAGAACAACAACATCTACGGCACGCTGTGTTTCCTCGACCGGGAGGAGAGCGACCCCTTCGACGACTGGCAGCTCACGATGGTCGAGTTGATGGGCAACTGGATGGGCTACGAGCTCAACCGCAAACACCTCTTGGAGGAGCGCCAACAGCGGCTCCGCGAACAGGAGGCGAAGCTGGCGGAGTTCGTCGACACCGTCGACAACTACGCCATCTTCACGCTCGACACGGAGGGACTCGTCACGTCGTGGAACGCGGGGGCCGAGCAGATAAAGGGCTACTCGAAGAGCGAAATCGTCGGCGAGCACTTCTCCGTCTTCTACCCCGAGGAGAACGTCGAGGCGGACCTCCCCGAGGAACTGCTGACGGAGGCCGCCGAAACCGGCCAAGCGACCCACGAAGGGTGGCGCGTCCGCAAGGACGGTTCGCGGTTCTGGGCGAACGTGACCATCGCCGCGCGCTACGAGGACGGCGAGCACGTCGGCTACACGAAGGTCGTCGAGGACCGCACCGAACAGCGCGAGCGCGAGCGCACTCTCGAACACGAGCGCGAGCGCCTGGAGTTCATGAACCGCATCATCCGGCACAACATCCTCAACGGGCTGAACGTGGTCGGCGCGCGCACCCGCTATCTCGACGGCGAGGACGTCACGGCCGGCGAGGCCGACGACCACCTCGAAACCGTCATCCACCGCGTCGAGGACATGACGGCGGTCATCGACACGATGCGCACGTTCATGGACGCGGTGTTAGAGGAGGCCGACCACGAGACCGAACCCGTCTCCCTTCGGGAGGCGCTCAACCGGAAAGTCACGCTGGCGCGGGACACCTACGACGACGCGGTCTTCGAGACGGACGACCTCCCCGACCCCGACGTGGAGGTCCGCGCGGACGAACTGGTGGGCGAGGTCTTCGAGAACGTCCTCTCGAACGCCGTCGTCCACAACGACGCCGACACCCCGCGCGTCGACGTGTGGACGACCGAGACGACCCACCAAGCGACCGTCGACGCTGAGACCGGTGAGGTCGTCCCCGCGTGGCGCGAGAGCGCCGTCGATGGCAACGAGACCGAAGAGCGCCCGGCCATCGCCGTCCACATCGCGGACGACGGCCCGGGGATTCCCGACGACCAAAAGGAGCAGATCCTCGAAAAGGGCGTCTCGGAGCTCAGCGAACCGGGCAACGGTTTCGGGCTCTACCTGGTGAAGGAGATGATGGCCGCCTACTCCGGCGCGGTCGACGTTCGGGACTCCGAGATGGGCGGCACGGAGTTCGAGTTAGTGTTCCTGCAGGCCTAATTCTCCCGGAGGTCTACTGTTGAGGGAACGAGCGCTCGATGACCGTGTTCCCGCTGTCGTCGGTTACTGTTACCGTATCGTCGCTCGCCCACACCGGCTCGGAGAGCCCCCAGTAGAGCTCCGAGTCCGTCCACTCGCCCTCGCCGGTGTGGACCGTGAGCGTCTCGCCCGCCGCGAGCGTCGTGTTCTCGAAGTGGAAGGCCCACCCCTCGGCGTTTTCGAGGGTCCATCCCGAGAGGTCCAGTTCGCCCTCGCCCTCGTTTCTGAAGGCGACGTACTCCTCGTTGAGGTTTCCGGCGTCGGGGCCGTCGCCGGCCGGGTGGAACTCGGAGACGGCCAACTCGGTGGGTTCGGCCTCGGTGTTGTCGAACCCGCCGGGGCTCACCGTGTCCCGCCCGCGTACCCACGTGTAGTCGTCGGCCTTCCCGACGAGAAAACCATAGGCGGAGCCCAGCGTGAAGTTCGCGGCGCTGGCCTTGAACTCCAGTCGGAGTTCGCCGTTCTCGCGGGTGTAGTTCTGGGGCTGGGCCCCGTTCCCGCCCGCGAGATAGGAGCGACTCCCGAAGTTCAGCGAGTAGTTTCCGGGGTCCAACTCCGCGGGCGAGACCCACTCGCCCGACGCGTCCTCGGGGGGTTCGCGGACCGCGACGGTGAGGGACTCTTGGGCGTAGGGGTCGAACTCGTTTTCCTCCTGGTCGGGGAGGATGTCGACGTTCGCTCGTTTCACCGACTTCTTCCCCGTGGGTTTGAGTTTGACCGCCTTCTCGTCGGAGAGCTCGTAGCGCTCGGGGTCGTCGATATCGCCCGAGAGGAAGCGCCACGACTCCACCCCCCGCAGGGTTTTGGGGGTGACCTTCACGGTGCTCTCCTCCGTGGGAACGCCCCAGTAGGCGCCCCCGTCGGTGGTGTTCTCCCCCCACTCCCATTTCACCTTGCTGTTCCCCCCTTCCCACTTCTCGAAGTCGTCGCTCACGGACATCGGGTCGTCGCGGACCGCCCACTCGCCCTTCGAGCGGGACAGCCCTGAGAATTTGAAGAAGGCCGTCCCGCCGTGTTCGACGCTCCGGCTCCCGTGGAGGAAGACGAGAGAGGTGTCCACGGGCCCCTCGTAGACGAACAGCCGCGAGGCCGCGTCGGTTTCGATGATGTCGGTCGTCGGCTTCGCGGAGGTGCCCGTGACGTTGTAGAACTCCCGGACGTTCAACTCGCCGTCGGAGAGCGCCTCGACCTCCCAGCGGAGCTTCCCCTGTTTGAGGATGTACGTCGAGTCCTCGTCGGTCCCGGAGACGGAGGTGAACGTCCCGAGCCCGGCGAGCCCGAACAGACCGAGTCCCGCGGCGCCTATCGTGTACTCGCGTCGCGTGAGCGACGGTTCGTTGTCGGTCATAGTGGCCGAATTTGACGGCTGACACGCAAAAGTCGCATGGCCAACCCGGCCACGCGATTGCTCCCGGCCGGACGCGCGGGACAGCCACGGAACCCGCCCCGGTACGTGTTTCGCCCGCTGATAAAGTTACGAGCGCATACCCCCGTCTTTAGGCGGGGGTCAAGCGGACCATAGCCTACACACCCACCGACGACGCCATTGCTGGATTTCCCACCGTTCTATCGGTAGTATTAAGATGAAGACGGACTATAGTGTGCAACACGGATGAAGACCACACGGCACGCGACCTACAACCTCAACTACCACATAGTGTGGTTGCCGAAGTCTCGCAGAACCGATGGTTCTGCGGACATCGCGGAACAGGATTCCGCTCAGTACCGCCAGTCGGTACTCGTTAACGAGGTTGCCAGCCGTGTCCGGTCCATCCTTCACGAAATAGCCGACGACAAAGGCGTCGAAATCCTCGACCTCACCGTACAGCCCGACCACGTTCACCTGTTCGTCAGTAGCCCACCCAAGAACGAACCGGCACTACTCGCCAACTGGTTCAAGGGTATCTCCTCGCGCAAGTACAACCACCGATACGCTGACCACGACGGCGAGAAAATCGGATGGGCGCGAGGATACTACGCAGGGACCGCCGGGCACGTTTCGAGCGAGACAGTCGAGAACTATATCCAGCAACACAAGGAGGATGATTCGTGACCGAACTCACGAAGACGCTCGAACTCAAACTTGTGGACCCGAACGCCCACAAACGGAGGAAACTTCGTGAGACGCGAGAGGCGTATCAGCACGCCCTCCAAGACGCCTTCGACGCCCGATGTACCACGCAGACCGAAGCGAACGACGTAGTGGTCAACTACGAGTTGAGCGGGTACGCGAAGAACGCGCTCAAAAAGTACGTCCCGCAACTCACGACGACGTACAACGCGGGCGAACTTCACGATGATCACCCTGTCCGCTTCACGAACGAGGGGCTACGACTCGACCACAAGCCCGAGAACGCTATCGAGTGGTACGTCAAAATCCCACACCACGAAGACTACCATCTCTGGATACCAGCACAGCCGAATCCCGACCAACGGGACTGGTTGGAAGCGTTGAACGCTGGTGATGCGGAGATGGGTGAGAGTCGGCTGTTCCAGCGGGACGAGACGTGGTATCTCCATGTCACTACCACCCGCGACGTGGAGGAACGCTCCGAGGTGTCCGCCGAAGAACGGACGCCCCTCGGAGTGGACATTGGGGAAGCGTCTCTCGTCACGGTGTGTCACCGCGACGACCACGGTTCTCCGACCGCGCCCGAACTGTGGGCCAACGAGGGCAAGAACGTCCGTCGGCTCCGCAAGACCTACTTCACCGCTGCGCGCCGACTCCAGACTCGCGGAAGCGAGCGCATCTTGGAGTCCCTCGGGGACCGTATATGGGACCAGATAGACGACGTATTCCACCGTGTGACCCGCGAAGTCGTGGAGTACGCCGAGTCTGTCGAGAACCCCGTTCTCGTTCTGGAAGACCTGACGTACATTCGGGAGTCAATGGATTACAGCGACTTCATGAATCGGCGTCTCCACGGATGGGGGTTCGCCAAACTCCACGCGCAGATACGCTACAAGGCCGTCGAGAATGGCATACCCGTCGAGACGGTGAACCCGCGCAACACGTCGAAGGAGTGCCACGCTTGCGGTGAAGTGGGGTATCGCCCGCGACAGGCGACGTTCAAGTGTACGAACGACGCTTGCTGGATGGGCGAGTACCAAGCGGACGTGAACGGCGCGATAAACATCGCAGACCGCTACCTCAGCGGAGAGAGCCATTCAAGAGAACACACGGATGGCGATGACTCGGCTGAGGATGGGGGGCGTTTGACCGCCCCGCAAGACACCCAAGCCGATGCTACCCAGCAAGAGACGCTTGGGACGTATGCGTCTTGAAACCATAGGGCCACGCCCGGCCTGAAATCCCGTGGTGGGATCCTCGCGTCTTTAGGCGCGGGAGGAGGTCAATCCGCCGCGCGGGAGCGCACTCGACGGAACCGGCTGATGGAAGCACGTACGTTTTTGCCCCCTCGTGGAGAGTTTTGCACATTCTGATGTCACGAGCCGATGTCGCGGATGCCGCTGACCGCGTCGCAACGCATCTCCGGTCGCTCGACGTCGACGGGCAGTCGTGGGTGACCGGCGTGTCGATAAACGGCCTCCTCGCGGAGGGGAGCGACGAATCGGTGGCGGCCGCCCGGAGCCTCGTTGACAGGGCCGTCGCCACGCAGGACGACGACGGGCAGTTGGGCTACGGTCCGAGTTACCCCATCGAGGTGTTCAGCCACGGCCGGGAGTACGAGGCGAGTTGGGAACTGACCGTCAAGAAGACGATGAACACGAACAACACCACCGCCATCGGGCACGGCGTCCTCGATTTCTACGACCGGACCGGCGAGGAACGCTACCTCGACGCGGCGCGGCGCGAATACGAGTCGCTCATCTCGTTCGACCGGACCGACGACGGCGGCATTCCGCACCACGACCCCGAGGTGGCGGGCATCAAGTCGCTCTGGATAGACTCAGTGTACATGATGTCGCCCTTCTTCGCGCGGTACGCCGAGGCGACGGGCGACAGCGATGCCCGCGACGAAGCGGTGGACCAAATCCTCGTCCACGCCGACCACCTCCACGACTCGGGTACCGACCTGTTCCGCCATATCTGGGTCGAGACGCCGGACCACTACCCACAAGGGACGTTCTGGGGGCGTGGCAACGGGTGGGCCGCCGCGGCGGCCGTCGACGTGCTCGCGCGCTTGCCCGACGACCACCCGCGGCGCGACGAACTCGCGTCGCTGTTTCGCACCCATTGCGAGGCTCTCCGGCCATTACAGGACGGAAGTGGGTTCTGGCACAACCTCGTCGACGACACCGATACACCGCTTGAATCCTCCGGGACGCTGATGTTCGCCTACGCCTTCGCCCGCGGCGTCGAACTCGACCTCCTCCCGGAAGCGTTCCACAACGCAGCCGAGGACGCAGTCGCGGCCGTCACGCGTGTCGTGAGCGACGACGGGAAGGTACGGCGCGTCGCGGGCCCACCGGGAGGGCCCGAAGCGCCGTTGACCGTGACTCCCTACGGACAGGGCTGGTATCTCATGGCTGCCGCGGCGCTCGACTGAGCGGACGGAACGTTTCACTCCGTGAGTTTTTCGGGAAAGAACGTCGTTTTCGGGAATCCGGCCACACGCTTCATACCCTCGGCCCGCGAGACGCCAGGCGATGCAATCCGTCCCCGCGCCCGTTCCTCCGGAGGACCCCTCGGCGTGGTACGCCCCGGACGTGCGCACCCAGCGCGAGGTCTTCCCCGGCGTCGTCGCCACCGTCACCGAGGCGGACGGCGCGTTTCGCTACCGGGTTCGCGAGCCCTGGCTGACGCCCGCCGACCGGGCGGAACTCGACCGCGTGATGGAGCACTTCGCCGGGGCGAGCCTCCGGCGACCCCGCACCCGTGAAGGGACCCGCGAGCGCGCCGAGCGGGGCTTCGAGGGGAAGTACGAACGCGCCGTCGAGCGCCTGCTTACCGGTACCCACGAGGGGTGCCGGCGGGTGCGGTACTACGCGCTGCGGGATTTGCGCTGTCTGGGCGATTTGACGCCCCTCGCGCTGGACGAGCGCGTCGAAGTAGGCGATACGACCGGCGAGGAACTGCTCGTGCACACGGAGAACTTCGCGCCGGCCCACACGGGCCTCCCGACCGACCACGAGTATCTCGACCGGTTCCTCGCCGAGCGCCTCGAACGCCACACCGTCCCGTTCCAGGGCTTCGACATCCCGGTGGTCGTCTACCGCGAGCGGCTCCTGGGCTCGGACGCCTTCGACACGAAGTACGCCGTCCTCGAACCCGAACTCCTGCCCGGCGACGAAGCGCTCATCGAGGCGTGCAAGGACCGCATCTGGGAGGCGAACGTCGATTCGGTCGTCGAGGACAAGGCGGCGTTCGTGCGCGAGCGGGCCCGAGAGTTTCTCTCGCGGCAGCTCACGGCCAGAAACGCCGGCGCGTGGCTGGCGGCCGCGCGCTACCGCGTCCGGTCAGCGCTCGCGGAGTACGGCGTCGGCGTCCCCCCGGTGAACGACCGGTTCGCCGGCGACCGCCTCGACGACCTGGTGTACTACGTGCTCCGGGATTTCGTCGGCGACGACAAGCTCACCGTCCCCATCCGCGACGACTACCTGGAGGACATCGAGGCCAACCGCGTCGGCGAGCGGGTGAAAGTCGTTCCCAGGCGAACGCTCCACGACGAGCGCATCCCCACGAACCTGGTCTTCGAGGACGAGGACCGGTTCACGAACCTGGTGACGCAACTCGCCGCCGCGGACGGCGTAGAGCTGAACGCGTCGAACCCGTCGGCGAAGGTGAACCTCGAACCCGAGGAGGTGAGCGAGGACACGACCATCCGCTGTGCGGTCGGGCTTCCGGTCATCAGCGAGGACGGCCCCCACGTCTCCATCCGCAAGCAATCACCCGAAGCGATGACGCCCGTCGACCTCGTCGAGCGGGGTGCCATGCCCTCGGAGTTGGTGGCGCTGCTGTGGATGCTGTACGAACATCACGGCGTCGTCCTCTTCTCGGGGCCCACCGGGGTCGGAAAGACGACGTTGATGAACGCGTAAAGTCACGGTCTGCTAGTAGACCCCAATTTTCCCCAGCCGGAATCCACTCTTCAGGCCTGTAGACCCCTGCCAAGTTTTAACCTCGGTGGGTACCTACCCCAAACTGTCTCCCACCGAACACACTTGGAGACTGAACCGTAATGAGCTTAGGAGCCTACATCGCCGGTGGAATCGCACTCAAAGCACTGCACGAAGCCCTCAGCGGCAACGACGCCGACCACGACGATATCCTCGAACAGACATTCGAGGCGGTCGAACGAGAAACCACGGAGAGGACGAATATCTACGTCGACCACATCAACGACCGTGTTGACGCGGACGGCAACACAAGAGAAGCCACTCCGGGAACCGACCACGTCCCGGACCTCGTCATCTCCGGGTTCGTTGACCGAAACCTCGTAGTCGAAGTCGAGACCGACGGGAGTCTCGATGGTGATGCTGAATCACAACTCGCCGACTTCTCAACGTCGGGCTACACGCGCGTCCTTGTAGTTCCCGAGGGCGTCATTAATGATGGCGCACAGTTCCTCGAAGGGATTGACGCCGACACTGAGAACGTCGTTGTCGCTGAGCCGAGCGAGGTCGCTAACCTCGTGTAGTACCCCTTCGGCTTCTTTTTTAGTACGGAAATTCAGCAGTGCGGCTGAATAACGAACCTGTATTACCAACAACTGGGAGACTGCTATCTTAATTAGATTCGTGGTCTACATCCCAGTCTACGACCTGACCACAACCGATATGAGTAGTGTCTGTCATTTCGCCATCTTGTTCAGGAGGGGCAGCGTGCGCCGGAACACCTTTCGCTGGTTCAGCGGAATCCAAGAGGACCTCTGCTAATTTTCCAGCAGTTGAGCCCTCAAGCTCGAACGCGCTTCTGTTGTATTCGATATCCACGTCAAGATCGGCTTGATTAGCTGCATCTTGTAATGAAACGGTATCTGCCCCAAACCAAGCTGAGTTCTGAGGTTCACCCACCAGATGGTTTGTGAGACGTAGATTTGCCCAGTAGTACTTTTGAGATTTCTGCCTGGATGAGAGATCTTCATCTACAACAAAGTATCGAGGCAGGTGTTCTGGGTGTGCCAAATCTAATCGGTAACGCAGAACCCAACTATCGTGGAATCGGTCTTGCTCTTGGATGTCATCATAATCGACAGTCCCCTCGATTTTCATCAATCCTAGTACTGGCCTTCCAGTCTCGACTGCATTTGGGAGACTTCCTTGTTTGGGCACATAGAATACCCAGTCACCTTCTCCACATTCTCGACGAGTATCTGGACGACAATTTACGTGGATTGGGAACGCGTTTCCTTCGTCATCACGGAGGGACCAAAAGTCGGGCTCCGGGAACACGCCGATCCCAGGAGCTAATTGTCCCTCTGACGTCTCGACATCCATCACGTGGACATATCCCGCCATATGTGGGATGGATTTTATATTTCCAAATGTCTTTTGTCTAGAAGTAACGGTCGCTCTTCACGCTGTGCGTGGGCTGTAGTTCGCGCACATGTTGAGAACCGAGTTTTCCGAGTCTAACCGATACTCAGAAGCAGACTCCACCTCCCGTACATGACAAACAGATTTATTGTATACTAATCAAATACAGAGAAAGATGAGAGAATTTGACGAGGGAATTCGAAATACTTTGGCGGAGACACGAGTCCGAATAGGGGAAACGGCATTGAACCATGTCACAACTGCTATCGGTGTGTTTGAGTCTCACTGCTATGCACATTCCTGCTTCCTCGCGATAACGGCGATCGAAGAGATGGGGAAAGCTAGAACTCTACAAATAGTTCAGGGAGATGCTTTCGAAGATTTTGAGCCTGTGAAGATTTACGACGGCGAAATTCGAGACTTCCTCCAAAATCATAGCACAAAAGCAATCCGGGCTGCAGCGTCAGGACTAGCAGCCAACCACGGTGCGGTACGTCGTCACGGTCGACACGATGAAGCAGACCTCAATCTGTCGTCAGGAATACTATATCTTGGTAAATCGGGTAAGTGGATGAACGTCAGGAATTCTTGCATATACACCGATACAAACATTTCTGGAAAATCTGTATATTGGCCTACTGACGAGATTTCTGCACATCACGCATACTACTTCATTTGCATGGCACTAGAGGTGCTGGCTGAAGAATCCGAAGCCGGGTTCGGGTCCCCGTTGGAACAAATCAACGACGTTGATCAAATAACGGATTTTGAAACAGCTACTGGTTTTCGACGTTTCATGCTGGAGTTACTATACGGCTTCATGGACTCCTATGAAGACCAGTTTGATTCAAGCAACCTGAATTTCTTCGTGGAGGACGAACGCCAAGATGATTTGAGGGAAGAAATTCGAGAGCAGGAGGTGCGGATTGACGAAGAGCGTCGGGAGAGGCTGAGAGAAGAGGTTACCAAAGATATGGATGATGATGATGTCGATACTGACCAACTCCCAGAAGGAACTACTCTGGAGGAATACCGTGAGCCAATCATCAAGGAGATGGTTGACACGATGATGAACGCACCATATCACACAGAGCAGAACTCCCATCCAGAGTGGGAAACATTGCGAGAACGGGTGAATGAGTATGTGGAATATGAGAGGGTAGAGTGAGAGATACTACTGATATAGAAGGCGCCGAAGGTAGTCCATTCTAATTGGACCGGATTGGATTTCTCTCCCAGCTTCACAAGATCAGACTGCACTCGTTGTCCTCAACGAGAGAGTAGCTTGAAAAACGGGTTTGTTCCTCTGATTAGCCCCTGACGTATATTGTCTGGGCGGACCCCCATCGGTGTACGATGGACGGTTGCACTTATGCCAAAGAGATCGAGCGGAGCTCGCTTTCAACTCCAGAGAATTTCACAGAGATCTATTCGAGCGAACCGGATGATGGAGAAGAAACCGTAACGTGGGAGTGCCCACACCCTGCCCATCAGGAGGAGGAGGATCGCTGTATTTTCCATCTCGAAAGCGACGACCGAGATGAAGTCCCAGCACAGGAGATACGACAAGCGTTTCTTGACCGTATTGCATCGGGAGATCAGCGCTCGAACCAGTTCGTCGGTGCCTATTTGCCAGCGTTGGACCTTCATCACCAAACGATCAGCGTTGATGGCCCATCTCAGATTATTCTGGATGCAGCAACTATCGGTTACATCGATATCCGAGACTCATGCATCGAGCCAGCGCTTGTCGGAAACGATGCTACCATCGGCCTCTTTATCGGCCTCAACACGCAATTTGATGGTGCTATTGAATTCGAGGAGAGTTCACTTGGAATGGTCGAGATTGCGTGTTCATCTCATTCGCGCCGTTTCTGTCTGTACGAGTCCGAAATAGAATCGATCGGGGCCGAGCGGGCCCAGTTTGAGGGCGTGGTAGACATTACGGATACGATTATTCATCAAGGCGCGGAATTCTCGCACACATCATTCGATCGTGTCGGGAATTTCTCGGGGACAGAATTCCGGAGTGAAGAGGTAGACCTCGACGCAGAGTCAAGCCAAGTACAGCACCGTACTAACCGGATGATCATACACCCGATGTACGGGCTGCGACGGAGCACCACCAAACCAGAGCCGGACGAACGTTTTAAAGACGAGACGGAATCAAGTGAACGAGTAAAGCTACATTTTAGCGGGCGATCGTTCAGCGATACGCAGTATGTACACTATAATGACATACGCCGGAATGGAGCTGATTTTCGAGATGCATCGTTCAGTCGAGAGGCGCGATTTGACGAAGCAAGATTCGAATATGCAGACTTTGCTCGAATTGAAACACCGCACGCCTCGTTCGTCGATGCAGAAGTCCAAGGTGTGATATATTTCTCTGCATCTGAACTGGATCGCGGTGATTTCCGTTTTAATCCGATCGACGTCGGGGTAGTAATCAATGCGAACACAGATCGGCCCAGTATCGATCTTCGGAACAAGGCTCGCGTGTATCTTGACGAGGCGACAGTAGAAACAGGCCGACTGATGCAGCCGGAATCTGGCCGCGTGTTCTACGATGTGCAACACGCATCGATTGGCGATGTCGTAGTGAAGCCAACAAAGACTGCATTCGATAACCTGATCATCGGAGCGACGAATTTCGATGGATTCGACTTCCCAAAATACCGTGATAGCCTCCAAGCAGTAGAGTGGGAGATCGACGAGGTCCCCCTCTCAATCATACCAAACTATAAACCAAACATGAGCCGTCGAGAAGTGACCTATCTGAAAGCAAAACAAGGAGCAAAGGCTGTCGGGGATTCGGTTTCCGTTTCCGAGTTCTTCCAGAAGGAAATGAATTTTAGGAAGAACTTACATCAACTCGACATCACGGAAGCCTCACTGTGGGAGATGTGGAGTGGAATCGGACACTTCGTAGCTAATGACCTGTACCGGCTAACAACAGGCTATGGTGAACGAGTTTCTCGCGTCGTTGGTTCATATTTCGCATTCACTCTCGGCATTTCAGCATTCATTACGCTCCTGTTTCTTCCAGAGAACCCTTCTGTGTTCGTAGATACGACTCTCCGTCTAGCGGAAATTCTTCTCCTTGGAAGTGTTTCCGAGCTTCCATCGTGGTTACAGCCACTCTTCCGGTTATTTGACCGAATAGTTGTACCGGCATTCGTGGCTCTGCTTGTGTTCACGCTTTCTCGTTCTGTGGAGAGATAGCGCAATGACCGATGTGGCTCATGACCACCAACAACGCAGCGCCGGCAAAATTTGCTCATAAGGTTTTTACATCCCTCATGTGATATTGACGATAACCCATATTCCAGGTGATCTCTGGAATCATTTCACGATACGGGATTCTCCCGTAATTCAGGGCCATCCGAGACGATGTCCAACTACGAAAGCGCAAGATAGGTTGAAAGCTAAGCCCACACCGTCGCAAGCCCCCGAAAAGGCCTATGCGATGACGTTCGCATTTGTGGCCTTCATCCTATTGGCCAAGGGAGAAGAACCAATGGCCATATTAAGTGCCACTGTGGCATTTCGATACGGGATGAAGACCACCGGGGTTAGGTCGGAATAGGCCCCGACCACGACGGCCACATTTGCTTGGTTGGGTCTTATCGAAGGTTGTTGCCCGGAGAAAGTAGTGGGGAACAGCTGTGTCCAATTCCGTTCGCACTCGTGTAGAAACACGAAACGAGACCAACCAAATTACCCCGAGAACCCGCGACTCTCCTGCAATCAATACTGCATACGAAGGTTTAGACTAAAGACAGCGTCACGATATTCAGGTTCAACATAACTGTAGTTCGGATGAAGGTAGTCATCAATTGCATCCGGAAAACTATCCAACGGCGCTACTCGGTCACCGCGCATATACTGAACATGCTCGCGGCCCATCCCAACAGTAAGACGCCAGTAAGAGCTGAACCAGTGTCGTCCAAAGTGACTGGTTACAGGCTTCCGTCCATCCGTCTCAGCGTATTCCGGATGGAATTCCTCCTTCCACTCCCTATTCACCACCTTCGGGCTGAGCTTCGAATACCGATCAGAAAGGAATAGCCACGGCTCATCTACCGAAGCTCGAATCAATAGGTATCGAGTCAAGAGCCATCTCAACTCCTCGTCGACAGGAAGCAACCTCGGATTCGAAGACTTGTTTCCGTCCCGGTCGTGCGGAATGTAGACTACGTTCTCGTGATCACCAAGCGAGGGATGCGTCCCCAACTCTGGATACTGTGTCTGGAGCTCTGCGTGTTCAAGATGAACGTCCTGCAGTTGCATATTGCAGACCTCGCCAGCGCGAGCCCCCAACTTCAACTGCAGGCCGATAATTGCGCGCCGTTTGACGTTCTGGATGTCGCTGAATACCTCTTGTAGTTCGTCCAGCGAGAGATCGTGGAGCGTCTTGTCTGGGTCCTCACCGAGGTCAGTCGTATCGCGCGCGAGCGTGAATGGGTTGTAATCGGACGGGTGGGGGAAGGCGCCGTCTGCTTGCCAGAATTCGTAGGCCTGTGAGAGACGGTTGAGCTTCCCGAGGATGGTCCGCCTCGAGTTCCCGTTCACGTCCCGGCGCCAGCGGATGAACGCGCTCACGTGGTCCGGACTAGGGCACGCCGGGTGCCGACCAGTCGAGGACATATGGTCCCGCCACTGCTCGTACGTGCGCCGGTAACCTCGTATCGTAACGTCTCTGGTGATATTCTCCCGGGTTTTCAGAGCCGACTCAATGAAGTACTCGAACGGGTCGGGGAGGTCAAAGAACGACTCACTATACTCCGCCAGAGGGTCCGCGGAGCGGTCGAACGCTTTCGCGAATGTCTCCCGAGTCTCGCTCGTCTCTGACTTCCCGTCCCACGAGCTGTCACTCACGGTCCACCACCTCCGGTCGATTGTCGACACGAAACTTCCAGAGCTCGCGCGCATCCCCACCCTCGATGGCTGCGATGATGAACGGGTTGTAGACGTGTGGGTGGTGGTGCGTAGTTACGAGGTGCTCGTAGAATTGGTAGATGCGAACGTAGTAGTTCATATACGCCGTTTCGCGAGTGACACGGCTCAAGTGATCACCACACCAAGCCTCGACGTCGTCGGGTGTCGCGAGCGCGTGATGACGACCGCGGTCATCCATGTGCTTTCGCCATGATTTGACGGCTCGTCGAGTCCGTTGTTGGAACGTCTCAGAATGGGACTTACCTTCGCCGTGGAGTACGTTCTCGACGTACTGCCCTAGCGTGTCTTCGCCGTCGTACTGGTCGGCGTAAGTTTGCAGGCGATACCGCTCTGGGATGTCCTCGTAGTGGTGGAAGACACCAGCGTACTGCTCCGGGCGCACGCCTTTCCGTGCGCTCATGCTGACCCCTCCGCGCTGGCGGTTTCGTCCTCGTCAGCTTCCTCGTTGAGGGCGTAGTACTCACCGTCCTCGTTCACGAGCGCGCGCCCCTCCATCAAGTCGAGATGCCCGACGGTCCGACCAGGAACGGTGTTCGAGACGTGCTGGATGATTTCCGGCGCCGTCGCACCGGGATTCTCCTCGACGTGCTCGACGATGTCCGTCCGGGAGGTCTGTTCCATCTGGCGTTCGAGTTCTTGGATGCGCTTTCGCTGGCGCTGGACTTCATTTCGGAGGTCGTTCCGTTCGGTGCGGAGCTGTTGGATGGAATCCGCCGCAACCGCGTCGAGGTCAATCTGCTTCCGGCCCGCCTCGACCATCTGGATGATGAACTGACTCACGCTCTCGTCCAGGTCGTCGGCGTGGTCACACCACCTGTCGTAGAGTGGGTCCGGGACGTACGCCGCCGCCATCGTCTTGTCGTCGCTATGCCCGGGCATGGTTGGAGTGAAGGTCCGCTCGGTTGCTGGTGTGAAAATCAATCGCCGATTGCGCCGCCATCAGTCGTCACCTCCTACGGGTTCGATGATGAGGCGCTGTGCGTCTTCGTCGACCTCGTAGCCGACTGCGTCCGTGTCTTCGGGGTCGATACCCAGCGCGCGGAGCTGGTCCGGTGTGAGGTAGACGCACGCGCCGAGTGGGGTGTCGCCCGCGGTTGCAATCTCCGCCTCGCGCTCCCCGTCCGACGTGTTTTGTTCGGACGTGGGTATCATACGACCACCTCAGTCGGGGTAACTGCGGTCGGTTCGCTACGACGACCTCGAACCGCTCTGAGGCCGAAGTATATAAGAAAACACGAGGTAACGCTGGCCGAGCCGATGCACCGAATCTGTCCGTTTTCGCGGCCCTCGTCTACCCAAGCACGCCGTTTCTTGGGCAGAGTACTTAGCCACGGTATGATGTTGGTAGTCAACGGTGCCAACATCATATGTGGTATGATGCGCGCTGTACAGAGCAGAAAAGGGAGCAAATCGAACCGGCCGAAATCAGCCGCTACAACGGCCCAGAGAGGAAGGCAGAAATACGGGGTAGTTCAGACGTGCCAATCATATCTCGCGGCGCCGATTCTGGCGGCGGCACTCACCATCGGCACGTTCAAATCATACTTCAAGGGCGCTGAGACAACCCCTGAAATCATATCTGCCGGGGTGGTAGCCCCCGAAACCTCACTCCCGCTGAGCATCGTTAGTACTCTCCTAGTCGTCGGCCTCGCACAGTCGGAGCTGGGCACCTTCGATGACCCGAACCAGAGCGAGGACGCAGCCGAGCCGACGAACAAGTCGGACCAGTACCCGCAAGACCAATCGACGGCGAACGCCCTCAGCGAAGACGACGACTCCCTCGAACCGGGCGTCATCTACGCCCGTGTGAGTAGTTATGGCCAGAAGGCCAACGGACGGAGTCTCGAAGACCAAGTCCAGACACTCCGCAGCGTCGCTAACCAATTTGACATCGACCTTGTCTACGATGCGATTGAGGACGGCGCCGAAACGGGGACCGACTTTGACCGTCCGGGGATTCGGAAGGTCTGGCAGCTGGCGAAAGACGGTGACATCTCTTACGTACTAGTAGATGACGTAGACCGCATCGGTCGCCACGCCCCAGAGTGTATCTTCTACATCTGGGAGCTGCGTGAGGAGTTCGACGTGCGCGTTGTGACGACCAAGAGCGGCGAGTTGGACATGAAGGAGCTGAGTGGTCTCATCGAGACGATGATTAAGACCCTCAGCGCGCACATGGCGAACGAGAACCGGGCCCGCCGTGCGAAGAAAGCGCAGAAAGAGCGGTTCCAGCAGAAGAACTGGTCGGCATTCTTCGTCAATATTCCACTGGGCTATCAGCCGACCGACGATGACTGGCTCGAGGTGAACCAGTCGGAGAGGAGCGTCGTCCAGCAGACCTTTGACTTCTTCCTCGAGACCAACATCGATGGAGCTTATGAGGCGACACTGAACGCTGTCGGACTCAACGAGTACGGCGTCGGGCGGCGCCGGTTGAAGAAGATGCTCCGGAATCCGATTTACATCGGGGAGCCAACCGTGGGAACCCAGAGTGACGACAGGCTGCATGAGCGACGGAAGGGTATCTCGGTAGAGGACCAAGACCTGCAGATTATCTCTAAGCGGAAATTCGAGCGCGTACAGGAGCGGATGGACAGGATCTACGAATGGAACTCAACTGGGTCTTCGGGTGCCGATGATGTCTACGACTTCATCAAGGAGTTCGGATTCCACGGCGTCGTGCAGGCGAGCGCCTGCGTACAGATTCGGTGTCCAGGGTGTGGTGGTGAGGTCGTCAAGAACGGCCAACGGAAGACGTTCGGGCGAGACGTGCACAACTACCGCTGCAAGAAGTGCGGGACTCAGCGGAAGTTCCCCACGCAGGACGAGTTTGATGAGATTCGGAACCAAGCGGGTGATGAGCAGTAGTATGTTATGTGCCAGTTGCGTCGGCGAAGAGAATTTATCAATCCAACATGTGAAAGGAATCAATGGCTAGCGGGTCACCTCTTGCTCTGAATCTCGTTCTTCTTCTGTTCTTTCTAATGCCGGGATACCTGCTTCTGAGAGGGTATCTTGATGCGACGGTACAGCTTGACAGCCTCTCACGTTTGGATAAGATTGTTTGGACGGTCGGTGGCGGTGTGTTCGTTCTTATCATGATGTTGGTTGCGAATAGATTTGGTGTGCTGAGATATTTGAGCGATTTTTGGACCTGCTATTTTGAACCAAACTGCACCCGCACTTCGCTTGGGTACGACGCAACGAGAGCCGTCAAAGTAGGAAATACTGGAGAGTTCAGTAGTCTCGCTATCCTTGGCTTCGTGGTGCTGGAGAGTGGGTTTGGCTACGTTAGCGGCTATCTCTTGGGCACAGGTAAGAGAATCAAGTCGAACAACCCGCAAAATGCCCGAGAGGACTTGGAACAACCATGGGAGGTTGCAATTCAACAGTCGGACCGAGGAGACGAAATCTCGGTAGTGACGATAAATGGAATGGAAGTGAAAGGGAAATTGTACAGAGCGGGATCCCCTTCAGAGGATAGCACGATACTCCTCTACAGCGCAGAGGAAATCAATGAGGAGGGGGAGAACAAACCAATCGGGACCAGCTATCACCACCATCGAGACATTTCACAAGTCCGGTTTCCCCGAGTCAAGCGGAAAGGGCCGGGCCCAGAGAAAAATTGGATACTGCGTCAGAAAAACCGGCTTGTCCGATGGCATCGGCATAAGAAGCGTATCGAGTGGGAATTCCTCTATCGAATGAAGTTGGAAGACTACCTGAATGAAGAGTCCACAAAAGCTGTGACTCTGGTAAAGTACCTACGCGAGAGAGACGACTGAGTCAGTATACGCTATTCGCAGCGTATCGAGGGTACTTGTCGTAGACCAAATCAATGAGGTTGGAGATCGGATAGTCGTTATATTCGTCGACGACATCTAAGGCGATGTCGTAGAGGGTCTCAAGTCTCTGCTCCTCTTCGGACTTCTGACCGACTGTCTTCCGGTCGTCGCCATCTTCTGGTGGGAAGTTTCTGTCGCAACTCTCCCAACCTCGGTGGGTAAGTTGGTAGTCATACCGAAGATCGCCGCCATAGGTTCGGCTTTCCTTGATGTTAACTAGCCCCCTTTCCTCTAATTCCTCAACCTCATCTAGGAGATCTTTCGAGAAAGGCCCGTAGTCATATGGAACAAAGTCGTATGCGCTAATGTCTTTTTCCTCCAGACGTTTCTCAGCGAGGAACGCGAGTTTCTGTAATCGAGTCTTGCCCTCTATATTCCCGTCAGCGGCATGCAGGAGAGCCAATGGGAGGACACGTTTTGCATTCATCTTGGTGTATCCCGCTGGTCGGTAGTACTCTCGATTCGTCTTATGTATCGCTTGGTCGTGCAGGGTTAAAGACTTTCCTCAAGCCGTATCGCTTAACAAAACCGCCTTTGAGCACACCTGGCACATATAACGGACCGAGACCACATATTCGGGAATCTGTTCATTATAGATGCTAAGAAGTATAGACAGAGTATCAGAGGGCCATGGACTCATCTACTTTCATACCCTCATCAAGGCTATTCGAGACACCACGAAGAGTATAATGTTCAACAGCGTGGGGATCGCCGTCATTCTCCCAATATCCAAGCTTCTTGAATAACGCCCGGGATTTCTCATTTGGCTCCTCAGCATAGAATATACCACCTTCGCAGTAGTTCTCGGCCCAAGTCTCAATGAGTGTAGTTGCTACCCCTTCGCGTCGATATTCTGACCGAGTGAAGAGCTGCTGAAGCGCCTGAACCCCATCCATTTCGATAGTCCAAGTCAGGTACCCCGCTAGCTCTCCGTCGCGAACGTAAATGAGGGCCTGTTGATTCTCTGGGTCATACGGTGAGAAAGACTCGCTGACGCCGCCACCTATGTTCGACATAAGTGCGATTGCATATTCAAGCTTGCCGGCAGAACCCCCTTCTGAGTATAGAAGGTAGTTATCCTCTTCACCGATTTCGACGAAATCATTGGGACACTCTCCATCCAGAACCCAATCAGCGTTGAACACTCTCTCGTTTCGAATCGGTCGCCCCTCGTATTCGATTCCATACGTTCTCATGCAGTCGGTACACAAGTAGACCCGAGAGCCACCAAGCCTAGAAGTTCCCTCCACAACTTTCACTCGCGACTCCCCAATAGACTCGCAATCACATTCTGACATAGCGTCGCTGAATTTCTCTGCCATCCCGGTTCTCACGTATGGAGCAAATCCCATTCGATAGATTTCCATGAGCCTCTCACCAAACTTCATCGCTATTTCGTGCCCTACTCGGGCATCTTGTGCACGGAGTCCAACCTCAGGTTGCAGCAGTGATTCCCCCCAGACTGTGATTTCATTCTCTAACTCGTACTCAGTATAGAGATTCCACCGTTGAGTTTCGAACTCATAGTAAACGAAGGTAAGCGCATCCTCACTACAGATACAGGCACCGGCAATATTCGCGGTACCCTCGTGTTCAACTGACAGGGGTATCGTGATAGCCACGTCCTCTCGTGAGTTAAGATCCTCAACCCATGGTTCACCCGCTCCACTAGGAGGAAAATGGAGGTCATCAAACTGCATAGACTAGAAATACATAACAAAAATAATAAAATTTTCCTCTGTATACCTTGACAAACTCAGATACTACTAGGTCGATTGGTAGAACAATCCCGAATCATTGTCCGCCTGCTGCTTAAGTCGCTGTTCAAGATGTATCTCGGGGGTTACCCCAGCCCAGTAGCTGTAGACTCCTTCAGGATAGTCGAAGACAATCAGAGATGCACCACCCCCCGTAGGATAGGATTTGATGTGGTGTCTATCAGACTCAAACCCCCATGCCATCACGATGCTCCCCGGAATTGCGCTTACTTTCTTATATTCTACCTCCTCCACCGCATCTTCTTCCGAGAAATCCTTTCTAACCCGATACGAAGTATTAGAGTCCATACTGAGGATAGATGCTCGATGGCCGTAGAATTTCTGCTGCTATCATAATTGAAAATGTGATTCAACAGATCGAAGGCATCTGTTGAATAGAACAGGGTAACAGAATCTACCATACACACTAGAACTGATTCATCTTGGTGTCAATTTCAGTAGTGACCCTTGCTATGAGAGATAAATAATGTATCCACCGAGGATAATCGATGAAAACACCATTGCTCCCGTCAACAGCAGCGAATTTCGAAGTCGGTCGTATTTCTTATGAGCGACTTTCGCCAGCTGATAATTCTCATCGAGCAACTCGGATAAGAGGTCACCCGAATCATCGCCAATAATCCGCTGCTTGTATCCATCGCGCTCATACTCCAAGATAGAGCCCCATAGCATGAGACCGCCATCCTCCTTGTCGGGCGTATCGGGATAGACTGTTCGGGCGGCAAAGTAGGCCGCACCGGCAGCAATCACGACCGTCCCGATCCCCAGTACTTGTACAGTGATATCCTGCGATATTTGTACTTGACTGAGTGTGTTCGCAAAAATCGCGATATATGCTAACTGTGCTGTTAGAAGGATTGATGCCTTCTGGTTGGCCAACTTGATGTATCTATTAAGATGCTCGTACGAGAGCTGTGTGAACTCTTTCGTTGAGATTCCAGTTTCGTCGTCCATATTACGTCTCGAGATTAGCGGACTCAGTCCCCTCCCATTCACCGGTGAAGTTGTAAGCAAGGAGACGTCGGTCTCTGTCTTTACCATACCATTCGTAATCGGTAGGCTGACTGTAGTCAAGATGACCGGCCCAGCCGGTGTCCTGAGCGAGTTGTCTAATGCGTGACCCGACGAGATACTCGTTTTCGCCGGCTTTTTCTTCCAGTCGAGAAGCGATGTTTGCGACCTCAGAAACTGCGGTCAGGCGATTCATGGCATGGGTACCGCTCTTGGCACCGATTCTAGCGACGAACGTCGTCCCATATGTCGCACCGGCACTGATAGAAATCAGATCCTGATTCCACTCCTCCAGTCGCGGATTTACGTGATTCGCAAGAGCCCACTTCACCGTTGCGAGGTAATCTAAGACCATTCGAACCGCCGTTTCATCATCCTCACCTGCCCCGAAGTACGCAAGCACGCCATCGCCAGTGTTTTTCTCAAAGTAACCACCGTAATCCCGGACGATTTCGATTACTTCTGGAATGAATAGCCCGACCATACGAAGCGTATCCCGTTCTTCATGAGCGAACACATAGTCGGTGAACTGGCTGATGTCGATAAAGACGATGCCGAGACGATATTCTTTCGCCTCATTGAGTTTCAGTTGGTCTATCCTAGGGGGCGCTCGTCCAGATCGAATCCGTTCCAGCCGGTCTCCGAGCTCAGCAGCCCGTTCGCGAACACGCTTCGTGATTTCTTTCTTCTGCCGCGACCGTAGCTGTGTCACGTTCGCATATTGTCATACGACCCAGAGTATTTCAAACCCATTCCCTCCATTAGTTGCTTCCGATAAACAGGAGCTCTTGTACACCGTCATCTGAGTTGAGAGAATAGCTATGGTCAATATTCACCCGGCGAACCTTGTTTTTGTATTCCGCCATGAGGTCAGCGATAGTATCCGGGGTTGGGAGGGACTGCGTATTGTACGAGAGAACGAGGTCTGAGTCTTCATACTGGGAAAAAATCGTCCGAAACGCCTCCGCAATCGATTCCGGTTTGTTCCACGGTGCGCGGTCATACTCAATCTTTTTCGTCTTAACCGAATCATCAATCCGAGCTGGCCACTCACCGTAGTCAACATAGCCTTCCAAAAAGTGATAATAGAGATGGTAGTCGGACATAGGATTCGATTTTCCCTTCGCATAATAAGGAGGGTCGAGATAGACGATATCTGCGTCCGGACCATCCCACTCAACTGCGTCTTCACAGGCTGTAGTGTGTTCTCGGCCGTTCGTGAACACGGCACGATTGTACTCAACGGCGAACTTCCGGAAGTAATGCTCAAAAGGCCGTTCCCAAGTCGTTTTGTTGCCAAAGGAGCGCTCTACATCTTGTGTTCGCATATAGAGGTTAGCCCGGTGGAACAGTGCGTAGGGGCGTTTCGTCAGGCACGCCTGCCCGACAGCGGCTATCGCGATGGCTTTCTTATAGGGGTCGTCCAACTTGACGACGATGTTTTTCCGCATCCGATCAAGCCAAGCATTTTCGTCGTCTGTGAAGTAGAGGCCCTGAAACTCATCCTGAATAAGGGACGGATACGAATCGAGGTCGAACGTGAGGAGCTCCTCGATTTCACGATATGATAGTTTGGCCTCGTTGTTCCTGATAAGGGCAGTCCCGACTCGCTGATTGAAGGATAGAACGTCATTGTAATGAACCTGCTTCCCCTCCGCCTTTGCTTTATATGAGAGAACACCAGTCCCACCGAAGAGGTCGAGAACCGAGTCAGGATCAAGATTCGAGATTTGGTCCCACAGGGGTTCGATTATCTGTCGCTTGCAACCCTGGTATCGCGTCGATGGGAACGTAGCTACCCTCGTTCGCTCTGGTTCCTCATGGACCGGATTTTTCCGGGTCTCTATATCAATATCGGTTGACATAGTGACCCTATCTCACGGACTAGGTAAATAGTTTGATATCGACGAGAGATTCAGGAATCGTCTTCTCCGTCCGCTCCGAGCTCTTCTGAGTCAATTTTCTCGATTAGCGTATAAAAGAGCGCGTCGCCAATTTCTTCAGGAGCACCATCAGATGGGAGGTCAAACTCCTCGCAAAGGACCTCAAACTCTTCCGAAGAAGTTTGCATAATGATGAGTTCCTTGTCACCACTTGCCCGCCGTGTCGATGGGGAACTCGGTCCTATCGAGTCAGATCCATTGTCTTCAGCATCTGTCGCGGTTTTGTCGGTTACGTCGCCCACAGTATTTTCCGATCCAGTCGAGTCCACCCCACCAGGACCAGACTCAACTTCCTCAGAAGCCTCGTTTTCTGACTCCGGTTCGGAACTGGCTTCGTCAAGGGTTTCAGCGGAACTACTGTTACTACTATCGCCTTCTGAGTCCGACTGGCCACCTTCGATGTCAGAGTCGTCTGTGTCCGTTTCCACAGTTAATCCGCTTTCTTCTCCATTGGGGGGGTCCCGAGCGGCTGCCTCTAACATTGGAGCCGGTAGTTCGTCCGCCACTACTTTTTCCTGAACTCGAGTGCTAATAGTTGAAACATCCTCATCTCGAGGTATTTCCGACCCGCCAGTGTGCTGTGAGAGGCACTGTTCATAGTACGACTGCCACCAAGGAGCGTTTTCGCCGAATTCAATCCCTCGCTCGAGTTCAGCATGCTCGCCTGCCTTCACTTTAATTGTCTCCAACCAGACGTACAGCTTTTGCTCCCCAAGATGGTGGGCCGCCTCTGGCACCGCCCATGTTACGGTGCCCTCCCCTTGCTGGTTATGACGGTTATTGTAGCCCAATCGTAAAGGTTCGGCAATCAGATGAGGAGCCTCTATCGCGTAGGTATCTAAATGCGTCTCAACCGCGTTCATAACTTCGGATGCTTGTGGACGCTCTTCGTTAGGCGTATGGCCTAAGTTGTGTTGCACATCATTCTGACCAGAGTAATCGTATTGGTCGGTCTCGACGGCGTATTGGTTTGAATCAGGATATGGTTGTGTAAACGTCGCTGGAAATGATCCATATGTTACGGCAAATTTCTTACCAGCTCTTTTGAGGAAATTAAACGCTTTCCGCATGATTTCGTCATACGGGTCGATACTACGCTTTTGGGTATCCCAAGGAAGAGTGTCGGTACGTCCATCGGTATATATCCGAATCTGAAACCTAGCTCTACCCCTCGCAGGTTGGTAATTACCTAGATAATTCGGGGTCCACCCGCCTTCTTCCTCAGTATTCCTTGAAATCACCTTACGGTTTTGAATATAGACATCAGTACCAGCCTGCTCTCGACCACCCTCCTCCAATATACCGGCCTTCAAATCCATATACACTGGTTCACTACGTCCAGCCACCTCAATTTCGATATTTTTGAAATGCCTTGGGTGATGGCCGTCGTACGGAGTATGTGAGCAATTAAATCCACCAATCGCCTTAACCGACTCACCATTAACTGTGATTGAAACGGATTTATCCGCCGGTCCTACTTCTCCCGATAAGAAGCGTTCATACGTTTCTCCGAGGTCAGTGATTAGTGCCTCAGTAAAACTTCGGAGATTGTTATATTGCGATTCATCTTGGTTTTCATCACCACCGAAATTCAGTTCCAAATCTTCGATTTCGATGATTGTTTCGCCTTCAGATACATCGCGAAACGTTTGGCTATCAACTAACCATCCGTCACTATTGAGCCACTCTTCATCAACCGAAAACCCATATCCCGCCTCAGACCCTTTGACTCGGCTTTTGATCGTTGCCTGATTACCGAGACGCACAATCGCTTTCTTAGCGCCCATGCCATAGGCTCCAATCGGTTGAGATACATCATTTACCGAGGATTCACCGAGGGCGAAGAGATTCTCAATATTATCTTCTGCTACACCTCCACTGTCATCTCGTACCCGAATCTGATCGTTTACCTCATCAATTGAGATATCGATTGTCACCGACCCGGAATCGTGTTCTTCACTACGCCAATTGTCAAGAGCATTATCTACCAATTCTTTGACTGCGGCAATCGGTGAAACGTCCGATTGAAGCGACCGGTAGGTCTCTTTGCTTGGCGCTAAATCATAGTCATCGGTCATTGATTAGATGTGTTTGCAACCTCAAATTAATCTATTGCTAGTATCTCCTTTCTGAATATCAACTGTCTATTCCATGATTACTATCTTCCCCAATATTTCTTAGATCTCCAACTATCGCTGCCGTACGGTGGTCTATGATTTTATATAATGTGACAAATATTCTTTTTGTGGCCCTATTTAATCTAAACCTCGCCAGTTATAGAATACTTTGTAATGGATAGCGTGAACTATCTAAACCGCGTTGTCGACATTTCTCAACCCTGTATTATATTCCTACCGCGCTGTGATGTCAAGAAGTCCATCAGCGATTCATTCTCTTCGTGATTTAATCAAGAAAGTCAGCGTAGGAAGTGCATTGTCGTTCGATAATCTTCGTCTTTCGGGCTTGGTTCATCATATCTCTGGACACCGAACTCGTTGCTTGAAACCGAGTTCGAACCGAAGTTACCGTCTCGAATAGCTTTTCACTGAGAATTTGATATTCGCCTACCGTCTCTCTAACCTCACCTACAGAGTACTCCCCGATGTAGAGTCTATTTCGGAGCGTGACACCAACCGCACTTGGTGTCCAATATTCACCTCGATTAGTCCGGTCCGTCTGGTTCAACCATTCGCTCAACTCTGGCATAGAGCGTTTCTCAAGATACTCTTTGAATACCAGACGAACGAGAGCGCCCTCATCAGGAAGTACAGACAACGTTCCATCCTCCTGAAGCTCGTACCCCAACGGAGGAGATGAGTTCGGCCATTTGTGTTCCATCGCTCTCGCAAGGTGTCCCATCTTTGTTCGTTGCTGTATGAGATCGCGCTCAAACTCGGCGGCATTCGCGATATTCCGGAAATTGAACCGACCAGCCGCACTCGTCGTATCCAACTGCTCCGTAACGCTATGTAGGGCAACACCCCATTCATTGAATTGGTTCTCGAGCTGGACCGCATGCATAATGCTCCGGGAGAACCGATCCAGTTTCCAGAAGACGAGAACATCGAAGAAGCCTCGTTCTGCTTTGGAGAGCATCTGCTGGAACATGGGCCGATCCGTGTCTTTCCCGCTTATTGCCTCGTCCCGAAATACGAAGACAATCTCCCAGTCAAGCGTCTGGCATCGCTGAACGCACTGCCGGACCTGTTCGTCTATAGAATATCCTAAGCGCTGATTCGGAGAAGAGGTCCGGACATAGATTGCTGCGCGGTTCGATGAGTCAGACTCTTCGTTGGAATCCTCTTCTCTCCCGGATTTTAGTAATACGCTCGCTAAGTCGCTCATTCGCGCCTCAAATCGTCCTGCGGAACATTAGAGTCCGTATTTCGCCGACATTCCTTCACTCGTAAACGGACAGTCTCTGTCGTAACGCCGGTTGCCTGAGCAACTTCCCGTTGGGTGATTTCCCCATCGGCACTAACGTACAGAGCAGCGCCAGCGACCGCAGCAGGGTGTTTACCGCCGATGTGATGGTTTGGAATCCCGCTGAGAATCCGTTTCGCATCAGCAGTAGTAGAACTATCCACCCCCAACAAAGGAGATAATTCAACCAAGTACGCCTCTGGTTGGCAGACCGTCTCCAGTAGGAGGTCTCTCCGTAAGGCGCTCAACGCTCGACGAAGTTCCCGCACCTCAATGTCAGCGACCTCTGCAACGCGACCAACAGGATGCGGGCGCCCAAGCTCTCTTCCAGCAATGGTGAGTACGCCGGCAACAACAGTCTCAGTGGGCCGGCCGTCAGTGGTCTTCTCGATAGCGGCTTCCCCATATCGCTCAGCCGCTCGTTTCCGTATCTCGGTGGGTACGCTCAGCCGGTCGCTTAGTTCTTCAAGGAATTCGAATGCGGTTGCAACTTGCTGTTCCGTGCTGTTCTGAACAGTGTAGTGGTCCGTCCAGGTGACTTCCTCTTGCTGTTTTGGTTCGTCGATATCGATTACTGCGTCGAAATCGGCGGTGATGACGGCACCGCATTCGCTGCAAATAGGATCGACTGTTGGGATGGAGTCGTCAATCTGTCTCGATCTACAGGCAGGACACTCCGCCGTATCTGCTTGAGGTTCCGATACCTCTCTCGTTGAATCGTCATGCATCACCGGGGATTTCGATGCCGACCTACTTGCTCAATCACCGATTGCGCTCTCCATCTTCGTCACCGCTGTCATCCGTCTGTAAAAATTGAACCACAGGCGTGTTAATCGCTACAAGCAGAGCAGCGGTCTGAAAATTCGGACCCTTGGAAACAATCTGCCGCTTCGGGTCATAGATGACGATACCTGCGGCCACGAGAGTCGGTAGATGCGTCTGCGACAATGCGTTGTACGCGTTCCGGTAGGGCTCGCCAGTCGCGTGGGTCAACGGCAAACCATGCTCGTCAGCGGCGATTTTCCGTGCGAGTTCTCGGACCGTTATCGTGGGGGCGTCCGATTCGTTGAGATATCGAATTGCTCGTCGACGTCGTTGGGTTCGGAGCGAGTGGTAAAGGGTAGAGAGATATCCATTGGGTCCCTCATCGCCCATTTTCACTCACCGTGCTGTAGATTCGGTCTCTCATCTCGTAGGATGTGCTGCAGCACCCATTTAATTCCTACGTGGGAGCAAATATGTAACCGATGTGATATCGCCATCGTGGCCTGATGGATGATGGACCGGGGCGCCCTCCCGAAGTCACAGATGAAGAAATTTTAGCTGTCTTTGAGTCGGAAGACGCTCCGGTCTTAACCGCGTCCGATGTTGCAGACCGATTGGAAATGGGACGTCGCGGGATTTTATCTCGGCTTGAGAACCTCGAGGATAATGGGTTTCTTCGGTCAAAGAAAGTCGGGGCGCGGAGCACTGTTTGGTGGTATCCAGGACATACCTCGACAACGCCAGTTAAACCAGAGTAGCGTACTTTAGGGGACATCTGACAGCTCGCTACTAGCGACTGTTCTATTCTGAACGCGCATATGCCGTTTATACGGTACAGCGACCGGCCCATCAGCATCGACGAGGGGAGCCGCGAGGTCCGCCTGCCACAGGAGACCGGCGTGTCGCTCACAACCAGGGACCACGAGGAGGCGTACAAGCGCGTCTCGATGGCCGACCTGATGACCGAGACCAATTACTTAAACCCGGACGTGGAGGTCATCGCGGAGATAAACACGCCCGAATCGTTCGCCACCTTCGGGGAAATATTGAATCTCGGCCACGGGGTCGTCGGCACAACCCACGCCGAGACCCCCGAAACCCTGGTGAACCGGGTCATCGAACAGGGGTTGCCGCCGTATCTCCTGACCGAGATCGACCTCGTCGTCTTCCCGCGCCACGTCGAAGGCGAGCGCTACGTCGGGGAGGCGGTGGAACTGATAGGCGACCCCGAGGACGCCCGCGCGCTCGACGGCGTCATTGAGAAGGACGGCTACGAAATCGGCTGGAACCGCGTCTTCGAGCGCGAACCAGACGGCGGGTGGGAGTTCGCCTACGACCACCCGAACCTGGGCGACGGCGAGCGTGCGCTCTCCCACGGCGTCTTCGACGCCCTCGCGGAGCGCACCGACAGGCCGGTCGAAGAAGTCGAGGAGGAGTTCCACCGGAAACACCGCTACGTTCGGTACATGCGCCAGGCGGAACTGACCGACCTCGAGGAACTCTTCGGCTTCCTTTCCGACCTGCGCAACGACGAGGCCGCGACCGTCGAGCGTATCGCGGGCGAGCGGGAGTAGCCGGAAAGACGTTCCGGCAGGTGGCCCGACCGGTTGCCCTCAACAGATGGCGTGACTTAATTGACACACGTGGAGAAAGACAATCCGGAGACACCGGCCCGTCCGAACCGCTGTCCCAGCTCCTGCCCGCCCATAACTTCAAACCCGACGGGAGAGAAAGCCGGGAGTGATGACGAAGACCCGGTCGAAACGGGAGTACGTGGCCACCGGGGCCGTGCTCGTCGCCGCCGCGGCGGTCGGCTACCTGCTCCCGATTGACCTCCTCGGAGCCGGTCTCCTCCTCGCCCTGTTGTCGGTCATCGCCGTCGTCGCCCTCGTTCCGGGTGTCTGGGACACCCTCTACCGGGAGACGGGTGTCGGAGCCGGGGGCTGGGTCCTGATGATAGCCGTTGCCGGCGGCGGCATCGCGATGAGCTACCTTCTCGGGGATCCCCAGCCGTTCTGCGACGGAATCGCCTACCGCGGCTGTCTGACCGCCTACGGCTGGGCGGCGGCGGTCTTTCTGGGGAGCTCGCTGGGGGTTGCGATCACTGCGGGGCACCTCGGCCGGTACCGGCGCCTCCGCGCGGCGTCGGTCGCTCCTGTGGCCGAGGCGGATGGCGGCCTCCTCGCGGTCGAGGGCCGCATCGAACCGGCAGAACCGACCGTTTCCGGCCCGGTCTCCGACGCGCAAACAGTCTGGTATCGGTGTGCCGAGGAAGCCGTGACGCCGTTCAACGGCCACCGCGAAATCGGGTCCCAGACCGGCGGCGGCGAGTTCTTCGTCGCGGACGGGTCGGGACAGCTGTTGGTGCTTCCCGACGGACTGGACGACCACGACGTGGCCGAACTCGCCCGGTCGCACACCGGCACCGACACCGACTCCAACGAGCGGCGACGCCGCGAGTGGAGCTATCAGCCCGACGATGCGGTGACGGTCGTCGGGCACGCCAGCGAGGTCTCGCGGGCGGCGTACCCGGAACCGGTCGCCGTCGGCCTTGACGGGCCGGTGCTCGTCGGGCTCCGTTCGCTCTCCGAACTCCGCGGGTGGGCGGCGCGACGGGCGCTCCTCGGCGGCGCACTCACCCTCGTGGTCGGTGGGACCTCCCTGTTGGTGATGCTGGTGACGGCGTAAGAGGACTGCTCGCTTCTTCTCCGACCTGCGCAACGACGAGGCCGTGACCGTCGAGCACATCGGGAGCGAGTGAGAAACACCGCCCGAGACGGACCGTCCGAGGAACGCCTGTATCGGTTACCGGGTGAGGTAGTACTCGACGCCGGCAACGACGGCGTAGAGCACGAGATACAACGGAACAAAGTACAGCCAGTAAATCGTGAACCCGAACACGGTCTCCGGCGTGAGGACGCCGCTCCCGAGCCCGTAGACGAGCCAGCCGACGAGCACCACGACGAGCACGGCGAGCGGCGAACGGAGCCCGTCGTAGAGATACGCGGCGATGGGGAGCGCAAAGCAGGCGACGACGAGACAGCCCGCCACCAGCAGGGCAGCGCCCGTTCCAGGGGTGAGCCGCGCGAAGAACGACGCGAGGCTCCATTCCGCGACGACGAGGCCGGCCACGACGTAGAGCGCGAGCACGGCCACGCCGACGCCGATGCCGACGCCCGACGCGGTGGCCAACGAGAACGACCCTCGCTTCGAGGACATCAGGACGAACACCCCAACACGGTGTGGCCCCGTTGATGGGCGCTGTCAATGAACGTGGGGGTCCGTGCCGCGCGCTCGGCGGCTCGCACGGTGACCGCGCGAATGGAACGGTTCGTGCGTGCCATCATACGTCCCCCCGGATGCCGGGCACGGCCGTGAGACCGGCACGGAATGTGACGTATCCGGCGATGCCGAACCCAGCGGTCCAGATGCCGAGGCCGACGATCGTCAACAACGCCGTGGTTGGGCCGCCGAGAGGGCCTACGGCGCGGCCTTCGAGCACGCAATCTGTGTCGCGACCCGTCGGGCGCATCACGAGCGAGCGGTGGGGCGAGAGCGTTACGCGCCGGCCACATCGCCGGACGTCATCCCTCCGGTTTCATTGCCCCTCGCTCGTACACCCGAGTATGCTTACGCGCTGTCCGGCCTGTCGGGTCGAGCGGGAGGACATGGAGGTGCGCGGGGAGACGGTCGTCTGTCCCGCCTGTGGCCACGAACGGACCTTCGAGAAGCCGCCGTTGCTCATCGTTACCGGCGCGACCGGCGCGGGGAAAACGACGGTACGCGAGGAACTGCTGGGGCGGGTGGACACCGTCCTTCTCGAAGACGACGCTATCGCCCCCGAGCGGGCGGAGTTCGACTCGGAGACAGCATTTAACGAGTACCTCCTCGGGCGCTGTCGGGACCTGGCCCAGTCGGGCATCACTCCCGTGTTGTTCACGACCGCGCTCGGGAAGCCCGACGACATCGAGGGGTTGACGAACCGTCGGTATTTCGGGGACGCCCACTTTCTGGGGGTTGTCTGCGAGGGGGACGTGCTGGCCGAGCGCCTGCGCACCCGACCAGGGTGGACCGGCAAGGGCTACTGGGGCGGCGTGGAGCGCCAGATCGAGTTCAACGACTGGGTCAAGGACCACGCCGCCGCGGAGGGCATCGACACCGTGGACACGACCGAGGAGTCCATCGCGGAGACGGCCGAGCGCGTGGCACAGTGGCTCGAGGAGTACCTTTGACATCCTCCCCGCGCTAAAGCGCGAGGATTCCTCCGTTGGGGGTTCGGCTACCGACCCACGGAGGCAACTTGCGGGTTTGTGCGCACTTCTTTGGGACTGTCGTGAGGGTGTGGTTTCCCCGACCAGTTGTGGTCGTCCCACTCGAATCGCACGGGCCGTGCCATCGGCCTGACTTCGCAATCGCTTTTTTCTCGAAGGAACGTCTCTGACGCCGTGAGGTCGGCGTGCCCCTCGAAACCGCACGCACACGTCAGCGTATCTCCGTGGCGAACCGTCTCCTCGTGGTCGCCACACTCGGGACACGTTTGACTCGTCCACGCTTCCGACTCGGCTTCGAGGGAGATGCCGTACTCCTCACAGACACACGCGAGACGGTGGATGAACTTCTTGAACGCCCAGAAGTTGTGCGTCTTCTCGTTCACCTTGACCGACCAGTGCGTTTCCAGCACGTCGGTCAAGTCGCCTACGTACACCGTCGCCACGCCTTCGTCGTACAGCCGTTCAACGAGGTTGCGTACCAGCGCGTTCTGTGCGTGGTCACGACGTTTCGTCCGCTGTCGGTACAGCCGTCGACTCCGTTTGGAACTGTAGCGTCCCTCTCGGAGTTTCGACTGTAGACGAGCGATTTCGTCAGTCGTCTCGCGGAACCGTCCGAACAACTCCCGGCCGTCGTAGAGGTACTGGTTCCCAGTGGTCGTGGAACAGGCGACGAGGTTGTTCGCGCCAACGTCGAGGGCGGCTTCGTGAGAAGCCAGTGGTGAATCCAGTCGAGAATCAGGTACGGTGACTGGTTGAAAAGCCCTGAACGTGTCGCTCACCTCATCGTACTCCAGTTCCAGACGACCCTGTTTGCCGTCCCAATTCGGGTTGCCTCGGACTTCGAGGCGGAGTCGTTCGTGGTAGCCGAGTCCGTATTCGTCTTTCAGTTCTTGCCCGACAGGGATTTCGAGACGACTACGCTTCCCCCACTGAATCGTGTACTGGTTGCACCGAATGTAGGTACGGAGTTCGCGTCCGTCCTCCTCGTTGCCCCAGTACGACGGGGGGTTGACGTACTCGCCTTTCTCCTTGAGGGCGAAGAACAACCGCCACGCTTCGCTGTTCTTTCGCGTGACCTGTTGGGCGGTCGCGCTTCCGACGACACCGTTGTAGCGCCCTCGGTACTCGGAGGTGTCCCACACGTCGCCGTCACCGAAGTAGTTCTGACGACGTTCGTAGGTCAGTTCATTCCACAGGGAGGCGGATGCGTCGAGTAGCCGTCGAAGGCACTCTTTGTCGTTCTCGGTCTGTGGAACTATCTCGAAGGTGTTGACGCGCTTCATTCGTCGCCACCCTCCTGTTCAGCGATGTACTGTTCGATAGCGCCCTTCGAGGTGCTTCCCGCCGTACCGACGTAGTACGAACGAGTCCACTTCACGCGGTCGTCGTAGCGTTGGTTGTACTTCCGCGCCGAGATGCCCTTGACCCAGTTGACGATGAGTGACGGGGCGTTCTTGGGCGGGCTTCCGATGAACAAGTGTACGTGGTCGGGCATGACCTCGGACTCGGCCAGTTCGAGGTCTTTGTCCTCGCAGATTTCCGCAAAGATGGCTTCGAGACGTTTCTTCGTCTTCCCCGTCAGGTGTGAACGCCGATACTGAGCGGAACCCTGTTCCGCGAGGTCAGCGGGACCTTCGGTCCCGCCCGATTTCGGCACGAACACTATGTGGTAGTAGAGTTCGTATTTCGCGTGACGCCGTCTGTGCCACCGTCGGCGATTGAATACTATTGGTCGGCTTCATCCCCGCCCTGAAGGGCGAGGCTTTCGCCTCGAATTTTCCGTAACTCGCTCCGAGACGCGCGGCAGACACACGACAGACGCGCTCGCGGTTCTCAGCCGTCGATTCCTGTTGGACATCTATCCGGTGTGGGGAATCGCCGGACGTCGCGGGGTCCGGGGTGTGAATTGGGCGACATTTCAATAGAGTACCTCATGTCTTTGGCGATAGGGTATTTATCCCTCCCGCGCTAATGTTGAAGTAGCACACCGGAGACAGAGAAAGGACGGGAACGTCGGGCGACGGGCTCCTACCCCTTCCCGACGCGATTCAGTTGGCATACTGAAACGTAGTCCTTTCGGTTGTCTGACGGGTGCGGACAAACTAACTATGAAACTGAACTTCGACATTCCCGACGCGGAGGAACGCGGCGTTTCTCCTGTGATTGGGGTTATCCTGATGGTCGCCATTACGGTCATTCTGGCGGCCGTCATCGGCACGTTCGTGCTCGGATTGGGCGACCAAGTGAGTCAGACCGCGCCGCAGGCGACGTTTAGCGTGGAGGACTTTAGCCAAGGCTCTGAGGACAAACTCACCTTACGACACGGTGGGGGGGACGACATCGTTTCTGATGAAACAAACATCCAGATTTCTGGTGACGCAGTCTCATCAATCACCCTTGATGGAACGGATGCGAACCAGACTACGTCACTTTCCACAGCGAACAATCTGATTATTACTTCCGATGGAAGCAATACGATAACCATGTGGGGAGATACGGGCGTTGGGTACGGTTCTCCGACAAATTTCTCCGTTTCACCTGATAGCGAATTCACCACCACATTCGTTGATACCGCTTCTGGCCAGATAATCGCCGAGAAAAACATTGACACATAAATGAAACTGAAATTCGACATTCCCGACGCAGAAGAACGCGGGGTTTCGCCAGTCATCGGCGTCATCCTCATGGTCGCCATCACGGTCATCCTGGCGGCCGTCATCGGCACGTTCGTGCTTGGACTGGGCGACCAGGTGAGTCAGACCGCACCGCAGGCAACTCTATCTCCCGAGGGTACTCAAAGTGTTGAAGGGGATGTTGCAATTGTTTTATCCCATGGCGGTGGAGACGATATTCAATCTGGAGAAACAGATATCGTAGTTGATGGCACGCCTTCATTCAAGTACGAAAGTACTGGTAGTGGCACTCTTTCTACCGCCAATCAACTCGTGATCTGGGGCAACGGTACTGCTCGGTGGGGCGGAGATCCTGTGACCACCTATTCTGCTAGCCCCGGTGGTCTTACAGACGGTAACGAGTACACTGTCACGCTTGTTGACACTGGTAGCGACCAAATCATCGCTGAGAAGAGCATCAACTAAAAATGAAGCTAGATTTTAACATTCCTGACGCGGAGGAACGGGGTGTCTCTCCCGTTATCGGGGTCATCCTCATGGTCGCCATCACGGTGATTCTGGCGGCTGTTATCGGCACGTTCGTCCTCGGACTGGGCGACCAAGTGAGTCAGACCGCACCGCAGGCGACGATCAGCGTCGAAGGCTCAGATGTGTACGGTAGTGCCGCGGCAACAAACGATACTGTGACCCTCAAGCACGGCGGTGGTGACGATCTCGTCGCCTCCGAAACGGGTTGGAATATCGACGTTGACAACGCCAGCAACAGTGGCACGATTTCAATCCCTGCTTCGGATGGCTCTGATACTAGTCTGAGCACGGCGGGAACGGCGACCCTCGTCTTCGGTGAAGGAGGCGACTCCAATCAGCAAGTCGATAACGCAACCGTTCAGTTCGGTGGCACTACCGTCTACACAATTCAGAGTTCCGTTGGAACGGTTGGTGTCGGCCCCGGCGACACCCTGACTGTCACCCTCATCGACTCTGGTTCTGAGCAAATCATCGCCGAAAAGCAGATCGACGTCTAAGGACCGGTTCGTCGGTTCTCATTTTTCGCGTGCTAACTACGTAGCCATACTCCAAAGCGAGGCAAAGCGCCGGAGTGTATCCTCCCGGAGAACACCTCAACGTCTAACTCACCGTTTCGTTTTCGTCCACACTACTCCCCGACTGCAACCCACCCCCGAGCCAGCAGACTAGAAGGCGTCCAGCGTTTCGAGTACACGAGCGTCCTCGCCGTCCGCGGGCATTCCCCACGCTCTCGAAGAACGTCCCAGCGGAGTCTAGAACACGTCCGACCAGAACGAAATACCGTGGACAGCGCTCATTTCCCTACTCAACAACCACGTTCCCGCTCATTCCCGCGGCTTCGTGAGGGATACAGTAGTACTCGTGCGTTCCAGTTGTTTCGAACGTGTGAACGAACGACTGTCCGGATTGAACCGCGCCCCGGCCGTCCTCCCAGCCGTTCGTGGCCGCCGCTTCCGAATCGAACCCACCGGAGGCCCAGTACGCACCACCTTCGGGAATCGCGTCCTGATCGGCGGTAACCGAGTGGGCTTCCCCAGCGGTGTGCTTCCACGCGACGGTGTCACCTTCCGAAACCGTGAGTTCGGCCGGGTCAAACGCAACAGCCGTCATCTCCACGACGTGATCCACATCGTCCGGGACGCCCTCGACGACGTTCGGCCCACCTTCGAGACCGGATTCACCACCGCCCTCTCCCGAACTTGATTCGCCGCCCGCAGTCCCGGCGAGATTGAGGTCGAGCGGGAGCTTCTCGACGCTGTCAACCAGCGCGAACTGCGCGTACTGTGAGCCACGAGCGAACGCTTCTGCGGCCCCGACCACGTCGCCACCCTCTTCGAGCGCGGAAATGTAGGCGTCCAGCTGAGCCTCGAAGGTGTCGTAGGCGTTGTGGTCCGCCTCCTCGATCAGCTCGTGCACGCGTGCCTCCTCGAAGTGAGCGAACACGTCCTGCATGACGGTCGCGGCGGCATCCGTGTGTGAGCCGCCAGTACGCTCAATGATGGCGTATATCGACGCCACCGCCTCGGCGTTGAATTTCGTTGCGACGGGATAGACGTCGTTGCCGTTGCCGGCCGCCGTAGAAACCCCACCGAGTCGGGTTTCGAACGCCCCGTACGTTGATTCGTCCGCGTCTTCGAGCGCCTCGTGATACCCGCCGGCACCGGACTCGAAGTGTTCGAACGCGTCTCGGGCGATTTCCTCGGCCCGACTGTCCCGGTCCAGGGCATCGAGGACGGCCGCGTCGAACCCTCGGCTGGCCATGTATCCCGCCTCGGCACCGCTCACCGTGGCCGTACTGCCGGCCGTCGTTTCGAACTCCACCAAAGTGGACTGGACCCCCTCGTAGTGTGTTTCGACGGCCGAGTCGTCCGCGTTCGAGAACGCGTCGATCAACCCACTGAGATGCTCTTCTTCGAACTGGGCGTAGAGGTCCTCGCTGGTGGCTTCGACCGTCTCGTGGAAGTCGAGTTCGTTCCGCTCGAAGCGCTCGAACAGCCCCTCAGTGATCGATGCGGCGGCGTCGTTTTGCCCCAACTGATAGCGCTCGTAGGCATCGGCGAACCGCGCCCGGAAGAACGCCGCCTCCAGGAGCGGTGCGTTCGTCCCGGCGAGCGCATCGATCCCGGTCACGAGATTCGAATCGACGCTCGAAACCGCGTCGTCGATAGCCGGGGGGTTCCCGTTCTCGATTGCGCTCTGGAGATCCGAGAGCCCGCCTTCGAACCCTTCGTACGCCTCGCCGTCTGCCTCTTCGAGGGCCTCGTGTGCACGCGCGCCTTCGAAGTGTGCGAAGACGTCGCCCGCCATCGTCGCCGCCCGGTCCGTTTCACCGTGGGCGGCGAGCCACTGTGCGTCGTGCGTGCGGGCCCGATAGATGGTCAGCGCAGCCGCATGTGCGAACGCCGCCGACGGCCCTCCCATCGACGCGAGTGCGGCGGCGTCCCAGCCCCGTGTCTGGAGCGACGCAATGTGACCCGTGCCGGCGATGGGTTCGGACTCGGCGAGTGTGTAGCTGCCATCGATGGCCGCCTGGAACGCCTCATTTGCCTTCGTCTGGACGGTCTGGCCGTCCTCGTTCTCAGCAGCGGCGACAACCGACTCGACGGCTCCTTCGAACGCCTCGTAAGCCTCGCTGTCTGCTGATTCAAGCGTATCGTGAACCCCAGCCTCCTCGAAGCGATGGAGTACGTTCTCCGCTGTCGTTCGTGCCGCATCGAAATCGCCCGCGGCAGCGAGGAACGCCGCGTTCTGCACAGTACCGCCGAGTAACTGGAGATCGAGTAGCCGGGCAGTCGGCTCACCGACGAGTTTCTGCTGTGCTTCGGCGAGTTGGGTGCTGGCGATATTCGTTTCCTCACGGGCACGACCGAGGTCCCCCGCTTGCAGCCCCGCGGTCCGGAGTTCGCCGAGAGCCTCCTCGAACTCGGCGTAGTTCGCTTCGCTCGTGTGTTCGAGCATTTCGTGGGCACCGTACTCCCCCGAGGCTTTCTCGAAACGCCCGAACGTCTGTTGAGCGACTGCGCCACCAGTGCCAGTATCACCGGCGACTCCGAGCGACAAGGCGTCCCAGAGCCTGGCGCGCATCGCGTTCCATTCTGCGGCGACGGCCGTGTGAGCTGACCCACCCGTCTCGGGTGTCGAACTGTCCGCCGGTGAGGTACCCGTCGCCGACGTTGTCTCAGTTGGGTCCTCGGCGCCCCCGCTCCCGAGGGCATTACAGCCCGCGAGGCCGGTTGCAAGTGCCGTCGCGCTCGCCGCCAGCAGATCGCGCCTGCTTTGTTGCATCGTGTTTTAGGCCACCCTAAACAAACATAACGCCTTCGGTTTTTCGGTGGGCCTAAAACAGGGCCGATTCGGGCCCATTGCTGGACGACTAGCGACGTGATGGAAGCAAAGCGCCAACTCGTCGAGGGGGAAACCCACGACGTTACCCACGCGGCACTCCTGTGGAACTCACTCCGTCCGCGGCATCCGCAGCCGCACGCAACTGCCGCTGTCGGACGTCTCGATCTCCATCTCGCCGCCGGAGGCGTCGACACACCAGTAGGCGAACCAGAGCCCGAGACCGTTGAGATGCCGGACCTGGTCACGGTTGCCGGAGAGGACCACGTCCATCACTTCCTCGGGGATGCCCGGCCCGTTGTCCCGGATCTCGATGATAACCTGCCCGAGCGGCGGTTCGTCGACGGCCTGAATCGATACCTCCGGCGCGGACCCGTCGTTGTGTTCGACCGCGTTTTCGACCAGTTCGATTGCCGCCTTCCGGAAGAGGACGTGGGCCTCGATGGGCGCGCTCGGCGGGAACGACGTCGCGACGCGGACCGAACCGTGGGATTCCGAGACGGTGTCGACTACCTCCTCAAGGAGTTCGACGGCGTCGAAGCGGGCGGTCGCCGTCGAGTCGGAGACGCGCTGGATGTCCCGGGCCGTCCCCGTCCGGTCGAGCAACTCCTCGGCTGCGGCGAGGATGCGCCCGCAGTGGTCGGCGACGAACTCGGGGTCCGGGGAGTCGCCCACGCGGTCGGCGAGCAGAGACGCGGAGGCGGTAACGACGTTGAGCTTGTTGCGCAGGTTGTGCCGGAGCACCCGATGGAGGACGTCGAGTTCCTCCTGTTGGCGCTTGAGCCGGGTGTTCACCGTCTTGAGTTGATATCTGCTCCCCTTCGTCAACACGAAGATGAACCCGGCAGTAACGAGGACCTCGGCGAACCCCTTGACGGCCTGGAGTTCCGTGAGGAGTTGGCCGGTGACGTACGAAGGTAGGAGGAAGTCCGAGACGAGGAGCATCACCGAGCCGAACACGAAGTACGTCACGGTGGCCCGGAACGGCGTGATGTCGACCGCCGTCCAGGGCGCCTCGGAGGTGGCGCCCCACAGCGCGCCGTCCGATTCGCCTGTGTTAGGCATTGCTTACGGAATACGTCTCCGGCTGTAAAAAGTTCTTTTCTCCGGCGAGCAGGTTTGAATGCCTGATATAGCGGTTTTCGGATACTACCAGATGGGATGTGTTTCCCGCGGGGTGAGGGACCCAGCCGCCCGCTCGATGGCCGACTGCTTCGACATTCTCTTTTGTGGACGGCCCGGCGAACCCCTGTGGAACTCTTCGCCCTCCTGCGTTGGTCCCTCGTCCTCGCGGCGCTCTGGGCGGCGGGGCTCCCCCTCGGAAAGCGGCTCTTCCCGCGGTTCCCGAGCGCCGGTGGTGCCCTCGGGCTCCCCCTGGCGCTCGCAGTCGTCTCCCTCCCCGCATACTGGGTCGGGAAAGTCGACGCCACGGCCGGCTTCGTCGCCGGCGCGCTCGCCCTGCTCGTGCTCGCCGGGCTCTCCTACCGGGCGGGCGCCCGGCCGACTGTAGGGGAGCTCCGGGTTCCGGTGGCGGTGTTCGCTATCTCCTTCGCCGCGATGCTCCTCGTCCGTCTCGGCTACCCCCGGATTACGCCGGTCGGGGGCGAGCAGTTCCTCGATTTCTCCCTTCTCAAGGCGGTTCTCCGCGCCGACTCCTTCCCGCCCGAGGACCCGTGGTTCGCGGGAAAGCCGGTGCGCTACTACTACGGCGGCTATCTCGTCTCGGGCTTTCTCACACGGCTCGCCGGGCTGGAGGCTCGCTTCGCGTACAACCTCCTCTTGCCCACCTTCTACGCCGCGCTCGCGACGGGCGCCTACGGCCTCGCCGCGGCCGTCGCCGAGCGGAGCGGCCACCCGAGCGTCGGGGCGGGGCTCCTCGCGGCCTTCCTGACGGCCGCCGCGGGGAACCTCGCGACGCCGGCGCGCTTCCTGCTCGGCCTGCTCCCCGACGCGGTGGCTCGGGAGTACGGCCGCGCCGCCGTCACCGGAATCCGGGCGCCTTACGAGGCCGCCTTCGCGCAGGCTACCGACCCGGGCTCGTGGTCCTACTGGCTGGCCCGCTACGTCATCCCGGGGACCCCCGACGTGTTCCCCGCGTGGACGTTCGTGAACGGCGACCTACGCCCACATATGATGAGCGCGCCCTTCCTGGTGCTCGCGGCGGCGCTCGCCTTCGCGTACTACCGGACACCCGCCCACGAACTCCGGCGCCGGCGTGTGCTCTGCTTCGGCGCGCTCCCCGCGCTGGGCGGGCTGTTGGGCGTCGTGAACACCTGGGCGCTTCCTATCGTTGTCGGGCTCGTCTTCCTCGCCGTCGCCTTCGCGGACGCTGACCCGCGGCCGCTGTTCGGTGTTCCGCAGGGGTACCTCCCCCGCGTCGATTCCGTTCCCCGTGTCGTCCGTCGGGAGGCGGGGCGGGTGCTCACCGGGGGCGCCGCCGGGCTTCTCGTGGGTGCCGTCGCGTTCGCGTGGGTCGCGCCGTACTTCCTCTACCGCACCGCGACGAGCGACGGCGTGGGCTTTCTCCCCCCGGGGAGCCAGTTGGTGCCGTTCCTGCTGGTCCACGGGGGCTTTCTCGTCCTGTTCGCACTGGTTCTGTGGGGCCCGAGCCGGAACGCCCTCCGGGAGCTCGGGCGGGCGCGCGCCGTCGCCGTTCTCGCCGCGCTCGGCCTCGGCGCCGCGGCGCTCGGAGCGGCCGGCTTTGCCCCCGTCGCGGTGCTCGCCGCGTTCGGCCTCGCGGCGTGGGTCGTGGGGCGGCGCGAACGGAGCTTCGCCGCCGTGTTGGTTCTCGCCGGCCTCGGCCTCCTGGTTGTCGCGGAGCTCGCGTACGCCGAGGTGTGGCCCCATGACCCGGACGCCGTGCGCTGGAACACCGCGTACAAACTCTTCCACTCGGTGTGGGTCCTCTGGGGTGTCGCCGGGGGCGTCGCGGCCGCGGCGGCCCTCTCGAAGGCGATTCGAAGTGTCTCCGTTCGTCACGGACGCGAACTCGCCCGGCCAGCCGCCGTCCTCCTGGTGGTCGTCGCCGTCATCGCCGGGATGGCCGTCTTTCCGGCGTTCGCGGGGGGCGGCCGGACGAGCGCCGCCCTCGGTGGGGGGACGACCCTGGACGGCCTCGGCTACGTCAACAACAGCCATCCCGACGCGGGGCCGGCCATCGAGTGGCTCGACAGCCGCGAGGGAACCCCGACCATCGCCTCGGCGCCCGGGCGGAACATCTACCAGTGGGTGAACGCCCCCTCCAGTTTGACCGGCGTGCCGACGGTCGTCGGCTGGGTCCACGAGCAGGGCTACCGGGGCAAGGACGCCTACGAGAACCGGGTGCGGGACGTCGAGTTGCTCTACGAGTCGGGCCCGAACACGACGCTCGAACTCGCCGCGGCGTACGGCGTCGACTACGTCTATGTGGGCCCGAACGAGCGTGAACGCTACGAGCTCGGCTCCTTCGGGGCGCACGAGCGTATCGTCCCCGTCTTCGAGAAGGGGGACGTGACCGTCTACGAGATCAAACCTCGCTCGGGTCCCACGTGACCATCCCCTCGCCGACGTAGTTGACGGCGAAGCCCGCACCGATGCCCACGAAGTTCGCGAGCGTCGGCCACAGCGCGTACCCGGCGATTTGAACTGAAATTCCGGTGAAATCCGTGAGCGCGACGAGCACGGCGAAGCCGACCGCCAACCCGACCGCCCGCACCGCGTGCGAGCGGAGGAAGCGCCGGAAGAAGGGGATGATTCCCTCCGCACCGGCGTCCGCGAACGTCCAGCGGTCGTTGAGCAGGAACATAAGCGAAATCGAGAGCTCCGCGCCGACGGCCTTCGCGACGAGCGAGCCGGTGAGCGCGGTCGCCGTGAGCGCGAACACGACGGCGGACTCCGTCAGCGCGCCGGTGACGCCCACGGAAAGGTAGCGCCCGATGAGCCCGCCCCGCGCGAGCGAGCGAACCCTACCCATCGCCGTTCGTGAGGGGCTCACTCGGACAGACGATGCGGGCGAGCGGCGAGGGCGACCCCCGGACGGCCGCGGCGCGCTCGCGGGCGGCGAACAGCCCGCGGGCCATCGAGAGCGTGTCGCCGACCGGGGAGACCGTCTTCCCCGGGCGGTCCTCCCAGACGATGGGCACCTCGACGACGCGCTCGCCCAGCGCGTCGGCGACGGCGACGAACTCCGCGTCCCACGCGAACCCGGACTCGTGGAGGTTGGGGCGGACCGCGCGCCACGCGTCGGCCGTGATGGCCTTCGCGCCGCACTGGTAGTCGGTGAGTCGCACATCCAACAGCGTCTGGGCGAGGCGGACGAAGCCGACCCCGAGGCTCCGCCGGACGACCGACTGGTGTGACCGAACGTCCGAATCGGGGTGGCGGCGGGTGCCGACGGCGACCGAGGCGCCCCGGGTGCCGCCGTCGGCGCTCGGAGCGGCCTTGGCCGTATCTTCGTACTCGCCCGGCGTGTCTACGCCGGCCATATCTCCGTGCTCGCCCGGCGTGTCTACGCCGGCCGTGTCTTCTTTCCTCGTGCCGGGTGCCCCGCTATCGAGCGCGGCGACGATGTCAGCGACCGACGCGGCGGGCGTGCTGGCGTCGGCGTCCGCGAACGCCAACCGGTCGACGTCGGAGACGAGCGAATCGAAGGCGGCGGTGATGGCCGCTCCCTTGCCGCGGCGCTCGGCGGACACCTGCACCGTGGCGTGCTCGCGGAGCGCGTCCGCGACTCCCGGCTCGGGGTCGTCGAGCGCGACGACGATGTCGTCGGCGACCGCATCGGAGAGTTCGTCGAGGTACCTGCGGAGCCGCGGGAGATCGGGTTCGTACGCCGGCACGGCGACGCCGACGCGGGGGCGGTCTGAATCCATGAGGGGCGGCGAGTTGTTTCTTCCTCGGTCCGGCGGTACATATGGGTTTTCTGATGGCGGAATACGGGAGCCCCATACCGTTATGCCCTCACCCACCATCGGGGCCGGTATGCTCGCGGACATCACCGACCCCGAAACCGTCGGACGGAACCGCCTCGCGGCGCACAGCGACGTCCTTCCCTACGCCGACCGGGCGAGCGCGCTGGCCGGCGAACGCGAGACGCCCTTCCGGCGCTCGCTGAACGGCGCGTGGGCGTTCCACTACGCCGAATCGCCGGGCGCGACCCCCGAGTTCTGGGAGCCGGACTACGAAACGGCGGACTGGGAGACCATCGACGTGCCCGGCCACTGGCAGTTACAGGGCCACGGCGCCCCCCAGTACACGAACGTCGTCTATCCCTTCCCGCTGGACCCGCCCGAAATACCGAGCGAGAACCCGACGGGCTGTTACAGGCGGGAGTTCCACGTCCCCGAGGACTGGGACGACCGGCGGGTCGTCCTCCGCTTCGAGGGCGCCGACTCGGCGCTCTCGGTGTGGATCAACGGCGAGGAAGTCGGGTACAGCACCGGGAGTCGGCTCCCCGCGGAGTTCGACGTGAGCGACCACCTCGAAGCCGGCACGAACACCGTCGCCGTCCAGGTCACCCAGTGGTCCGCGGGGAGTTACGTCGAGGACCAGGACATGTGGTGGCTCAGCGGCCTCTTTCGGGAGGTATCGCTGTGCGCCACGCCCGAAACCTACGTCGCGGACGCCGACGTGCGGACGGAGTTGGACGACGACTACGGGGACGCGACGCTCCGGGCCGACGTGACGGTCGCCGGCGCGGCGACGGACGGGACGCTCGACGCGGAACTCGTCGGACCGACCGGGGAGACCGTCGAGACGTTCGAGGCCGAAATCCCCGAGAACGAGAGGACCGTCGAACTCGAAGCGCACGTCGAGAACCCCGATATGTGGACCGCCGAAACGCCGACCCTCTACACCCTCCTCCTCACGCTGGAGGGGACGGTCGTCCGTCAGCCGGTCGGCTTCCGCGAGGTCGAGGTCCGAAACGGCCAACTGCGCGTGAACGGCGAGGCGATCACCGTGCGGGGGGTGAACCGCCACGACTTCCACCCCGACGACGGGCGGGCACTCACCTACGAGACGATGCGCCGCGACGTGGAGTTGATGAAACGCCACAACGTCAACGCCGTCCGCACCGCACACTACCCGAACGACCCGCGCTTCTACGAGCTCTGCGACGAGTACGGCCTCTACGTGATGGACGAGACCGACCTGGAGTGTCACGGGATGATACACGCCGAGCGCGTCACGCACATTAGCGACGACCCGCGCTGGGAACGAACGTACGTCGACCGGATGGAACGGACGGTCGAGCGGGACAAGAACCACCCCTCGGTCATCTGCTGGTCGCTCGGGAACGAGTCCGATTTCGGGTCGAACCACCGCGCGATGGCCGAGCGCGTCCGCGAGTTGGACCCGACCCGGCCCGTCCACTACGAACCCGACACCGACCTGGAGGTCTCGGACCTCGTCGGCCCGATGTACCCCCACCCCGAGGAGGTACGGGACCTCCACGCCGAACACGACGCCCCCGTGATTCCCTGTGAGTACGCCCACGCGATGGGCAACGGCCCGGGCGGCCTCGCGGACTACTGGGAGACCTTTGATGACCTCGAACGGACACAGGGCGGCTTCGTCTGGGAGTGGATCGACCACGGACTGCGCCAGGAAGTAGAAGGGGGCGAGCGCTTCGCCTACGGCGGCGACTTCGGGGACGAGCCCAACGACGGGAACTTCGTCTGTGACGGCCTGCTGTTCCCCGACAGAACCCCCTCACCGGGACTGAAGGAACTGAAGGCGGTGCTCGCGCCCGTTCGGTTCGCGCACGCGGACGGGGAACTGAGCGTCGAGAACCGCTACGACTTCCGCTCGCTCGACGGCGTTCGGGCGTCGTGGACGCTCCTGTACGACGGCGAGGCTGTCGAGCGCGGCGAACTCGACCTGCCAGCCCTCGACGCGGGCGAACGCGCGAGCGTCGACGTCCCCGCCGAAGCCGGCGAGGGCGGCGAGTACACCCTCCGCGTCGAGGCGTCGCTCGCGGGCGGGACCCGGTGGGCGGACGACAGCCACCGAATCGCCGCCGAAACGTTCGTCCTCGGGGGCGAGGCGGTGCTCCCCGTAGCGAGCCCCGAAGAACCGCTCGACGTAGCGGAGACCGACGGCGAACTCCGCCTCTCGGGGCCCGAGTTCGACGCGGTCTTCGACACCGAGCGCGGCGCGCTCGCGTCCTACACGTATCGCGGCGCGGAACTGCTCTCGGCCGCGCCCGAACTCGACCTCTGGCGCGCGCCGACCGACAACGACCGCGGGCTCCCGGTGGGGCGGACGTTCCTCCGCTCGCACGCCGAGTCGACCGTGGACATCGACGACTTCTGGCAGGTCGGCTTCGCGGAGCTCTGGCGCGAGCACGGCCTCGACGACCTGCGGTTCCGGGTCGACTCGGTCGAACACGAGCGCGACGGGGGAGATGTCCTCATTACTGTGACCGGCCGGCTCGCGCCCCCGATTTTCGACCACGGCTTCGGCGTCGAGACGACCTACCGTATCGCGGGGAGCGGCCGGGTCGACATCCGGACGCGCCTCGACCCGGAGGGGGGGTTCGACGACCTCCCGACGCTCCCGCGGGTCGGCCTCACCCTTGGATTGGCGCCCGATTTCGACTCGGTGACGTGGTACGGTCGCGGGCCGGGCGAGAACTACGCCGACAGTCACCAGAGCGCGCCCGTGGGACGCTACCGCGCCGACGCCGCCGACCTCCACACGCCGTACGTCCGCCCGCAGGCGAACGGCTACCGTGGCGGCGTGCGCTGGGCCGCCTTCGGCGACGGCGAGCGTGGACTGCTGGCGACGGGGATGGACGGGTTCGCGGCCGGCCGCGACTCCGAAACCCTCGAATCGGCGGCCCACGAGCCCGAAATCCCGTCCCTGGACGCGCTCACCGTCTCGCTGGACGCCGCCCACTGCGGCGCCGGCACCGGGAGCTGTGGCCCGTGGACGTTCGAGGAGTACCAGGTGCCCGTCGAGGAACACGCCTTCGACGTGTCGCTGATTCCCTTCGAAGGAGGGGTGTTTTGAGCCCGCGGTGAGCGACATCTCCCCTTGCCGTGAACGGGACCCCCACGTGGGGAAGTTAGCGCGAACCGCGCGGCTGAGGGTGCGCTCGCGCGGACGAGGAAACCACGACGGGTGAGCCAAAGCCCTATGCGCCCGGCGGGCGCGGGTCGTCTACATGAGCGACTACACTGTCGCCGTCATCGGCACCGGCCCGGACCCGGAGAACCCCAGCGCGGAGGGGTACGCGATGGGCTATCGCCACGCCGAGGCCTACCGCAACGACGAGCGCTGCGACCTGGTCGCGTGCGCCGACATCGTCCCCGAGAACGCCGAGGCGTTCGCCGCCGAGTTCGACCTGCCTTCGGACGGGATTTTCGAGGACTACGAGGAGATGCTCGCCGAGGCCGACCCCGACATCGTCTCGGTCTGCGTGCCGCCCGCGATTCACGAGCCGGTCGTCGTGGCCTGCGCCCGGAGCGGCGCGCCGGTGGCGATTCACTGCGAGAAGCCGATGGGCCACACCTTCGCGGCCGCGAAGCGCCAGGCCCAGGAGGCGTGGCGCGCGGGCGTCCAGCTCACCTACAACCGCCAGCGCCGCTTCGGAAAGGTGTTCACGGAGGCCAAGCGCCTGCTGGACGAGGGGGAAATCGGCGACTTGGAGCGCATCGAAATCGGCTGGGGCGACTTCCTCGACACCGGGGCGCACACCGTCGACCTCGCGAACATGTTCAACGACGAGCGCTCGGCCGAGTGGATTATCGCCGGCCTGGACTACCGCAGCGAGGACATCAGATTCGGCGCTCACCAAGAGAACCAGATGTTCGCCCAGTGGCAGTACGAGAACGGCGTCTCCGGCCTGGTCTCGACGGGTGAAGGGGCCGGGTTGGTCGACGCGACGATGCGCGTGCGGGGGAGCGACGGCGAACTCGTCATCGACCCCGACGAGGGCGCCATGCTCGAACTCCGGGCGGGCGGGGAGACGGAGGCCATCGACGTGGACGGCGAGGACGTGCACGGCACGCCCGCCGACGAGGGCCGCTTCGGCTCCGCCCTGCAGGACCGCTCCGTCGACGAGGTCGTCACCTGTCTGGAGGAGGACCGCGAGCCCGTCATCTCCGCACGCCTGGGACTGAACGTCGCGGAAACCCTCTTCGGCGGCTATGAGTCCGTCCGGCGCCGCGGCCGCGTGGAGTTCCCCCTCGACATCGAGGACAACCCGCTCGAAGCGATGGTCGAGACGGGCGAGTTGACGCCACAGCCGCGGGAGTGACCCTCAGGAAGGTAGGCGCTTAGATTCTCGGGCGGTTGGCGGGTTCGGGGGCGTAACCCCTCCAGAGTACGAAGCGTTAAGCCGCGAGAGAACTGAATCGTAAACCAAGAGAGCGACGAATGGAACGAACAACGCATTTTTGGAGAGACCAATGAAGGTCGTCGCGGTCGTGGGGCCCTCCGACACGGGGAAGACCGGGCTCGTCGAGCGACTCGTCGGCGCGCTTGAGGGAGAGGTGGCGACGGTAAAACACCTCACCCACCCCCCCGATCGGGACGGCGAGGGCACCGACACCGCGCGCCACCGGGCCGCGGGCGCGGGAACGACCTACGGCCTCGCGGACGGCGGCGCGTGGTTCGCCGACGGGGAGGGCTGGAGCCTGGACGCGACGCTCGAAACCCTCGCTCCCGACCACGACTACACCGTGCTGGAGGGCTTCAGCGACGCGACGGTGCCGAAACTAGAACTCGGAAGCGCCGAGAGCGCGGGCGAGACGCTCCTCGCCGCGCCCGAAGCCGATGCCATCGACACCGGGGACGCCGTCGCGGCCATTCAGGATGTTGAACCCGTCGAGACGCTTTCCTCGCTGGTCGCCGCGGCGAAGGACTCGCCGGCCACCGAACGGGCGGGCGCCGTCGCCACCTTCACCGGCCGCGTCCGCGCGAAGGACGGCCCCGAGGACGAGGAAACCGAGTACCTAGAATTCGAGAAGTACGAGGGCGTCGCCGGGGAGCGGATGGCGCAGATTAGCGATGAAATCGAGTCCCGCGAGGGCGTCTTCGAGGTCGTGATGCACCACCGCGTCGGCGTCGTGGAGGCGGGCGAGGACATCGTCTTCGTCGTCGTCCTCGCGGGCCACCGCGCGGAGGCCTTCGCGGCCGTCGAGGACGGCATCGACCGGCTGAAGGAGGAAGTGCCCATCTTCAAGAAGGAAGTGACCGTCGAGGGCGAGACGTGGGTGGACAGCCATGGATGAGTTGACGCACACCGACGGGGAGGGGAGCGTGGAGATGGTCGACGTGGGCGAGAAGGAACACGTCGAGCGCCGCGCGACGGCCGCGGGCGAAATCCGGCTCTCGGCGTCGACAGCCGAGGCCGTCCGCGGGAACGACGTCGCGAAGGGCGACGTGCTGGCGACGGCGCGCGTCGGCGCGATACAGGCCGTCAAACACACCTGGGAGACAGTGCCGATGTGCCACCAGATTCCGATCACGAACGTCGCGACCGACTTCGATATCGAGGAAGAGGCAATCGAACTCGCCGTCACCGTCGAGACGACCGGGCAGACCGGCTGCGAGATGGAAGCGATTCAGGGCGTCACGACGGGGTTGGGCGTCGTCTGGGACATGGTGAAATCCGCCGAGAAGAACACGGACGGCCAGTACCCCGGAACCGCCATCGAGAACGTCCGCGTCGTAGAGAAAGTAAAAGGCGACTAGGGCTGACTACCGGCCCGCGCCGGGCACTGAATCCAGAATCTCGGGCAGCCCGCGCAGGGCGCGTTCGAGCGCGCGCATCCCCTCCTTTTCAGTCCGCTCGGGGTTCGCGACCAGCCGAATCCGGTTGTGGCCGAAGCGGACGAACTCGGTGTTCGTGCCGGCGGCGTGCCCCCGCGTGCAGAGCCCCGCGTCCGCGTCCCCGGCCGCGACGCGGTGGACGGGGCTGGCGGCGCCCCGGACGGCGGTCCCGTCGAGTTCGATGTCCTCCTGACCAGCCCGCTCGTCGACGGCCGCGCGGAGCGCCGCACCCTCGCTTCGGGTGCAAAAGCGCACGCCGGGGGCCGCGAGCGCGGCCACGTCGTCGACGCCGAAGGGGTTGCCCGGCGCGACGGCCACCCCCCACTCGCGGCGCCACGAGGCGAGCGTCACGGCGTCCTCGGGGGGGTCAACCGGGTCGGCGACGGCCGCGAAGTCCGTCACTCGCCGCAGGCGCCGGGCTCCCTCACTGCTCCCGACGTAGCGGTACTGCGGGGCGTCGAGTTCGTCCAACAGCGAATCGAGAACGGGGTCGGCGGCGCCGGCGCCCACGGGGTCCGGCACACCGGCGCCGGCGAAGCGCGCAACCGTCACGACGTCGTCGGCCGGCAGGAGCGCCGTGTCGGCGGGCATCTCCACGATGCCATCGGCTTCCGCCAGACTCGTCGTCGCGCCGCTCCCCCGGTCGACGGGGTAGGCCAGCAGGTCGCCCGCGCCGTCGGCCACGAGACCCACCGGCAGGAGGCGGTGGCGTCCCTCCGCGTAGCGCACGTCCTCCGTGAGGGCCGCCGCGACCGTCTCGCGCTCCGGCGCCGGCGTTCCCGTCGCGCGGCGCAGGGCGGGCGCGACGAACGTTCGGAAGACGGAGAGCGCCGATACCGGGTAGCCAGGGAGACCCACGTAGGGGGTGCCCTCGATGCGCCCGACGATGGTGGGCTTGCCCGGCTTGATGGCGACGCCATGGAGCAGGCGCTCGCCGCGCTCCTCGACCACTCGGTAGACGACGTCGCGGGTGCTCGCGCTCGTCGACCCCGAGGAAAGCACGGCGTCGCACTCCGCGGCCGCACGGGTCAACACGTCGGCCAGTTCCTCGGGGTCGTCCTCGGTCCGGGCATACTGGACGGGGTCGGCGCCAGCCGCCGCGACGGCGGCCGAGATAGCGGGGCCGTTCACGTCGTGAATCTCGCCCGCGCCCGGGTCGAGAGGCTCGCCCGGGGGGACGAGTTCGGCGCCCGTCGAGACGACGGCCACCGTCGGGCGGGAGCGAACAGGGACGGACTCGCGGCCGACGGCGGCCAGCAGGCCGATTTCGCGCGTCGAGAGAACCGTTCCCGCGCCCAGACAGCGCTCGCCGGCAGCGACGTCGGTTCCGGCGGGCGAGACGTCCGCGCCGGGCGCGAGCGGCGCCCGGAGTTCGACGCGCGCCCCCTCGCGCTCGGTCGTCCGTTCGACCGGCACGACCGCGTCCGCGCCGGGCGGAATCACGGCGCCCGTGGCGATTTGCGCGGCCTGGCCCTCGCCGACCCGGACGCTCGGGCGCTCGCCCGCGCCGACGCTCCCGACGAGTTCGAGCGAAACGGGGTCGCGCTCGCCCGCGCCGGCGGTGTCCGCCGCGCGAACGGCGTAGCCGTCCATCGCCGCCCGGTCGAAGCCCGGCACGTCGATGCCGGCGTCCACCCGCTCCGCAAGGGTTCGACCCGTCGCCTCGGCGAGGGGGACTTGTTCGGTTCCGGCGCCGAAGTCGAGCGATTCGAGCACGTCGTGGACCGTCTCAGGGCTTGCTAGCTCGTTGAACTCGCGTCTGCTCACCGTTCCCACCTCTGGACCTCGACCTCCGTGCCCGCGGGAATTCCTTCTTTTGACTCGGAAATCTCGACCCAGCCGTCCGCGCGGGTCACGCTGGAGAGGACGCCCGCCCCGGCGGCCGAAACCGGGTTGGCCTCGCTGCCGTCGAGCGACACGCGGGCGAACGTCCGGACGCCGGGTTCGCTCCGTATCTTCTCCGCGAGCGTCGCGGTCGTCGTCGGATGCGCGTCAAGCGGCGTCCCCACGAACGCCGCCAGCGCGGGCCGGAGGAACTGGACGGCGTTCACCAGACAGGAGACCGGATAGCCGGGCAGGAGAAGCGCCGGCGTCCCGTCGACCTCGCCGGCAGCGACGGGATGGCCCGGCTTGAGCGCGACGCCGTGAAAGGAGAGCCCCCCGAGGTCGGCCACGACGTCGGGGACCAAGTCGCGCTCCCCGACGGAGGAACCGCCCGTGGTGACGACGACGTCCGAACCCGACGCGGCGTCCCGGAGCGCCGCGCGGAGCGCGTCGGGGTCGTCGGTCACGGGCTCGCGACGCTCGACCCGGGCGTCCCACGAGGCGGCGAGGGCGCCGACCGTGAGCCCGTTCGTCTCGATTATTTCCCCCGGTTCGGGGTCCGCGGCGACGAGTTCCTCCCCCGTCGGGAGCACCGTCACGCGGGGCCGCTCGCGGACTCGGACGGCGTCGACGCCGGTCGCGCGGAGCAGGCCCAAATCGGAGGGCCGCAGGCGCCGCCCGGCATCGCAGAGGCGCTCGCCCCGCTCGACGTCCTCGCCGACGGGGGCGACGTTCGCGCCGACGCCGACCGCGGCGAACACCGCCAACCCGTCGGGCTCCTCGTTCGTCCGTTCTATCGGGACGACCGCGTCCGCACTCTCGGGGACGGCGCTCCCCGTGTGGACCGGGACGGCCTCGTCGGCGTCGGGGTCAGTGTTGGTGACCGAGAGGAAGACCGGCGAGCGCTCGCTCGCGCCGACCGTGTCGGTAGAACGCACGGCGTAGCCGTCCATCGCCGCGCGCCGGTAGTGGGGGACCGCGCGGGCGGCGGTAATCGGCTCCGCGACGGCCCGGCCGGCCGCGTCCGGAAGGGGGACCTCCTCGGAGGGGAGCGCGTCGATATCCGCCAGCAGGCGCTCGCGGGCCTCGTTCAGGCGGGTTCGCTCGGTGAGCCGACCGGTCATTCCGACTCCGTGCCGCCGTCCGCCGCGGCCGGGGCGTCGAGATAGTCGTCGTTGACGACCCACTCGCCCTCGGACTCGACCATGTACTCGCCGTAGTAGGGTACCCGGTCAGCGACCGTCTCCTGGAACGCCGCCCGGATTTCGGGCTTCGTGAGCCCGCCCATCGAGCGGAAGTCGTCGGTCCGGTTGAGACAGCCCGTGAGCCGGCCGTCGTGGGTGACCCGGACGCGACCGCAGTTGGCACAGAAGTCGGGGTTCTCGACGGGGTCGACGATTTCGACCATCCCCTGTTCGTCCTCCGAATCGCCGCCGACGTAGTAGCGCCGCCGGTCGTGCATCTCGCGGCGCTCGACGCTGTCCGCTTGGTCCGCGAGCCAGTCGTGCACCCGCTCGATGTCGATGGCCCACTCCGGTTTGCCCACGAGTTCGGGCATGTACTCGATGAGTTGGAGCTGGAGCCCGTCGTTTTCCGCGACGTGGTCGACCATCTCGGGCACGTAGCCCGCGGTGTGCTCGAAGACGACCATGTTCAACTTCACGGGCGCGAGGCCGGCGTCGACGGCCGCCTTCACGCCCTCCAGGACCTGTTCGTAGGCGCCGGTCTTCGTGATCTCCGCGAACGCCTCCGGGTCGAGGGCGTCCTGGGAGACGTTCACCCGCTCGACGCCCGCCTCGGCGAGCCCCTCGGCCCGGTCGGGGAGGAAAGTGCCGTTCGTCGTGAGCGAGACGGCCATCCCCTCGGGCGCCCGGCGGACGATATCCTCGACGTCCTCTCTGAGGAGGGGCTCGCCGCCCGTGAGCTTCACCGAGTCCACGCCGAACTCGTGGACGGTTTCGAGCACGCGGACGACTTCCTCCGTTCCCATCTCCCCCTCGGTCGCCTCCATCGGCCCGCGCGTGTCGCCGAGCCCCTCGTTGTGACAGTAGACGCAGTCGAAGTTACACCGGTCGGTGAGCGAGACCCGAACGCCCGAAACCTCCCGGCCGAAGTCGTCAGCGAGCATGTCGTGAAACTGTGTGTTTGACCATCGTTTTGCTATACAATCAGTCGTGTGTGTGGATTGGTCCGAACAAAATAAGGCTTTCCGTCCTCCCAGTTGCTGAGAGCCTCATCGCCCGGCGGCGGCGACCTCGCGCTCGGCCGCCGCGAGGTCCGCCCGGGTGTTGACGTTCCGGAACGCCCCCGAGGGGAAGTCGTCGGCGGGCACGCGCTCAACGTCGAGACGCGAACACAGCGCACGGAGGCTCCGTTCGTCCGCGTCCAGGGCGGCCGCGGCGGCGCGGCGAGTCGGGCCCGCGCGGTAGACCGCACAGAGGGGCTGAAGGTGGCCCTCGCGGACGGGGACTGCGGCGTCGGCGTCGGCACCCAGCAGGCGCTCGAACAGCCCCGGCGGGAGCGCCGGCATGTCGCAGGCCGCGACAGCCACCCGACCGGAGCGCCCCGCGAGCCCGCACCGAAGGCCTGCGAGCGGCCCCTCGTCGGGGGCGTCGTCGATGGCGAACGTCGGGTCGTGGCCCGCGAGCGCCGTCTCGAAGCCCGCCCGCTGGTCGGCCCGGCAGTTCACGACCAGGTCGTCGGCGTGCGCGGCGAGGGCGTCCGCGACGTGCCGAATCAGGGGGATGCCCCGGAAGCGCGCGAGCGCCTTCTCGCCCCCCGAAAACCGGGTCGAACGCCCGCCCGCGACGACGAGCGCGGTCGTCGGGGGTTCGCGTTCAGTCCCCATCCCCGAAGCGCACGGCGCACTGCTTGAAGTTCGGCTCGTCGGAGTCGGGGTCGGTCTCCGGCACGGTCAGTTCGTTCGTCGCGGGGTGGTGAATCGAGAGCCACACCATCCCCTCGGGGATGGAGTCGTCGGGTTCGACGCGGGCCTCGATGGCGCCGCGGCGGGACTCGATGCGCGTCCGGCGCTCCTCGCCCGCGAGTTCCGCCTCGTGTGCCGCGACCGTCTCGGGGTGGACCCGGGCGACCGGCGCGTCGGGGTCGCGCTCCCGCGAGCGGACGCCGGTGTTGTAGCCGTCGGCCTCCCGGCCGTTCGTCAGCGTGAGCGGGTACGCCTCGTCGGGGGACTCGGGGAGGTCGCGCCCCGTACCGCCCGCGAACCGGGCCCTGCCGGAGGGCGTCGGGAACGTCCACGACTCGCTTGGGGATAGGCCGCCGTCCGCGACGGCACCGGTATCGGGTTCGGCCTCGTCGGGCGAGCGGTAGTACCGGTAGCCGCCGCCCGTCTCGGTGTCGGGCGCGGGCCAGCGGACCGCGGTCTCGGCCTCCAGTCGCTCGTAGCTGATGCCCGAACAGTCAGCCATCGTTCCCTCGGTGAGCCCGACGAACTCGTCGAAGACCGACGAAGGGGTCACGTCGCCGAAGAGTCCGTCCGCGAGCCGGTCGCCGAGGGTGGCGATGATGTCCAGGTCCGTCCGCACGCCCCGTGGGACGTCGCTGGCGGCGCGGACCCGCGAGACGGTGCGCTCCATGTTCATCGTCGTCCCCTCCGTCTCGCCCCACGTCGCCGCCGGGAGGACCACGTCCGCGAGCTCGGCGGTCTCGGTCATAAAGGCGTCCTGTACGACGAGGAAGGCGTCGTCGAGGTTCTGTGCGACCGTCGTCGCGTCGGGCATCCCCGCGACGGGGTTCGTGGCGACGGCGTAGACAGCGTCGACGGGACCGTCCTCGATGGCTTCGACCGTCCCGACGGGGCCGGGACCGGTGTCGTCGGGAAGCCGTTCGACGGGAACGTCCCACTCCTCGGCCACGTCGGCGCGGGCTTCGGGGTCGTCGAAGTCGCGCTGGCCGGGCCACCCGCCCTTCGAGGAACAGACTCTGGTGCCCATCGAGTTCGCCTGGCCCGTCAGCGAGAACGGCCCGCTCCCCGGGCGCAGGTTGCCGGTGGCGAGACAGCAGTCGATGAGCGCGCCGGCCGTGTCGGTCCCCTGGACGCTCTGGTTGACGCCCATGCCCCAGTAGACGAGGGTCTTGTAATCGAAGGCGTCGGCCAGGAGCTCAACCTGTTCCATGGGGACGCCCGCCTCCGCGGCCGCCTCGGCCGCGTCGGGCAGGTCCGCGAGGAGGTCCTCGAAGCCCACGGTGGCCTCGGCGACGAACGCCTCGTCCACCCGGTCCGTCTCCACGACGCGGGCGAGCACTGCGCGGGCGAGCGCCAGGTCGCCGCCCGGGTCGGGGCTGACGTGGACGTCGGCCTTCTCAGCCGTCTGGGTTTCGACGGGGTCCACGACGACCATCTCCTTGCCGTCCTCGTTGGCGGCCTGGGCGATCCAGCGGAACATCACCGGATGGGCGACGGCGGGGTTCGCGCCCCAGACGACGTGGCGCTCGGCGTCGGGGATGTCCTCGTAGGTGCAGGGCGGCGCGTCGCTGCCGAAGGCGTCGTAGTAGGCGGTAACCGCGCTTGCCATGCAGAGGGTGGTGTTCGCGTCGTAGTAGCGGGTGCCAAAGCCCCCGCGGGCGAGTTTTCCCAGCGCGTACGCCGACTCGTTGGTCTGCTGGCCGCTCCCGAGGACGGCGACGGCGTGCGGAGACGTATCGAGGGCGTCCGAGAAGTTCTCGATGACCCTGGCGAGGGCGATGTCCCACGTCGTCGAGACGAGTTCGCCGTCGCGACGGACGAGCGGCCGAGTGAGCCACTCCCCCTCGGGGTCGGCCGTCTCGCTGACGCCGCGCTGGCAGGCGAGGCCTTGGTTGACGGGGTGGGTGGCGTCGCCGCGCACGGTGTCCAGCCCGTACCCCACGTCGACGCCGCGTTGCATGTGGCCACAGCCGACGGCACACCGCATACACGTCGTCGGAACCCAGTCGCTCACGGGACCACCACCGCGGGGAGCCGCGCGCTCCGTCCCCCAATTACCTGTTTGAGCAGTTTTTTCGCGATAAACACGGCTTGAGACCCAAATATATTCCCAATCAGACCTGTTTTTAGTATCTCAGTCACAGTTACGGTACACAAACGAACGCTTAAAACGTTATCTATGCCCGCATGCAAGAACTGAATACACACACCGCTCTCGGAATATGCTCAATATATCCTAAAGGAATGAGCGTTCTCGGAGTTCGTTCGTCACGCAAAACGCGGGATTCGGTGGGGAACCGATGGCTATATGATTCGTCGGGCGAGAATCCCGGGTGATGCCAACCGTCGAGTATCTGAACTACGAAGTGCTGGACGACCACGGCTGGTCGATGGACGACGATGACCTCTTCGAGCAGGCTGCCGACGCGGGCCTCGATGACGAGGACTACGGCACCCTTGAGGTCAACGAGGGCGAGTACATCCTCGAGGCCGCCGAGGCCCAGGGCTACGACTGGCCCTTCTCCTGTCGTGCAGGTGCCTGTGCGAACTGCGCGTCCATCTGTGTTGAGGGCGAAATCAACATGGACATGCAGCAGATCCTCTCCCAGGAGGAGGTCGACGAGAAGAACGTTCGGCTCACCTGTATCGGCTCTCCCGAGACCGAGGAAGTCCGAATCGTCTACAACGCCAAGCACCTCGACTACCTCCAGAACCGCGTTATCTGATGGAGTGGCGGCTGTTCGGCGACATCGGCGAGACCGCGGGGACGGACAGCGTGTCCCTCGAGTTGCCCGCGGACGCGACGGTCGGTGACGCCCTCGACGCGCTCCTGGACGACCGACCGGCGCTCCGCGAGCGCGTCCTCGACGGGGAGGGCGAGCTTGAAGGGCACGTGAGCGTGCTCCACAACGGCGAGACCCTCCCCCCCGGTGAGCGCGAACAAGAAATAGAAGAAGACGACGAGTTGGCGCTGTTACCCCCGGTGAGCGGCGGATGAGCGGCCACGGACACGCGGACGAACCGGGCCACGAAGGCCACACGGGTCACAGCCACCCCGGCGAGGCCGACCGGCTCTCCGTTGCGGTGCTCACGGTCTCGACCTCCCGGGCGAACGAACAGGACCGCGGCGCGGACGAGCGCAGCGAGTCTGAGACGCAAAACGGCACGAACCCCCCCGTCGACGACCCGGGCGGCGATGCCCTCGTGGCCGCGCTGGAGGCGGACGGCCACCGGGTCGTCGCGCGCGACCTCGTCGCGGACGTCTTCGGGGAGATTCGGACCGCCGTCGCCGAGTTCTGCGCCGACGAGCGGGTGGACGTCGTCGTCACGACCGGCGGGACGGGCGTCGCCCCCGACGACGTGACCGTGGGCGCCGTCTCCCGGCTCTTCGACACCGAGCTCCCGGGGTTCGGCGAGGCCTTCCGTCGCGAGTCCTACGACGACATCGGCCCCCGAGCCATCGGGAGCCGCGCGACAGGGGGGCTGGTGACGGGAACGCCCGTCTTCTGCCTGCCCGGAAGCGTCGGCGCCGTCGAACTCGGCGCGGAACTGATTCTGGGCGTGGCGCCCCACCTCGTCGAAGTGGCACAATAGTATTGTTTCGGGGCGCCGAACGTCTGCCGTGCTCGATGCGACCCGGCGAACGGTCCGCCAGCACTGGGCGGCGGAACTCGGTTGCGCGAGCGACGCGCTCGGCTCTGGAACCACCGTTACGACGTGGAGCGGGCCGGGCGTCGAGTACCTCACATACGATTCGGGCGCCGTTGTTGGGCTCCCATCCGAACTGGCGAGCGAGCCCGCTGACCCACCGGCGTTTGACCGAGAGGCCCTTCGTGCGTGGGTCGCCCGCAACGCCGATGTCGGGGCCGTTCATGGACCGCAGTTCGTAGGATACTGCGACGAATCGACGTTCGTGGCCGCGGACGGAGACGCAGTGGAAGTCGGAGCCTCGGAACTCGAAGCGCTGAAAGCCGCCGCGCCCGCCGACGAGTGGAACCGGAGCGGTCTCGCGCTTGACACGGACGCGCCGACGTACGCAGTCCTCGACGACGGCCCGCTCGCGGCTGCACAAACCGGCGCTGTAGACGGGGTGGCAGGCGTCTGTGTTCTCACTCATCCCGACTACCGTGGTGAGGGGAACGCCGCGGCCGCGGTCTCCCGCGCCACGCAAGACGCTCTCGGATCGGGCGCTGTGGTTGAGTACCGAACCCTCGAAAAGTGGGCGTCGTCGGTAGCGCTCGCGGAAGGGCTGGGTTTCGAGCGCTGGGGACGAAGCCTGCTGGTCGAAACGACGTAGTCGGAACCGCTCAGGCTTCGAAGGAGCCGCTCGCGATCCGCTCGCGGAGGGTCGCGAGGTCCGCGTCGGCGCCCTCGGAGACGGCGATGGCGACGACAGCCTCGACCTCCTCCCGTGAGACCTTCACGTCCTCGCCGGTGAGCGCGCCCGTCGGGTGGGCGTCGAGTTCGCGCAGCGTGCCGACGGCAAGGAGGAAGGGGACGGCCCACGCGGCGACGCGGTTGCCCTGTCGCTCGGGCATCTCCACCAGGTAGGCCTCCGCGTCGTCCAGAAAGCCGCGAGCCGTGTCGGCCGTCTCACGGACGACCGCGGCGGCGCCCTCGCGGTTCTCGGGGGAGAGGACCTCCTCCTGGTCGACGCCGTGCGCCTCTAAGGACTCCGCGGGAAGGTAGACGTTGTCCTCCTCGCTGAAGTCGTCGTGGACGTCCTTCGCGATGTTGACGTGCTGGAGGAGTTGGCCGAAGGACTCGCTGTTCTCGCGGAGCGTCGTCTCGGTCTCCTCGGGGAGGTCCGCGCGGCAGACGATGTTCGTGATGAGTTCGCCGACGGTGCCCGCAGCGTAGTGGCAGTAGCGTTCGAGTTCGGCGGGCGTCTTCAGACGCAGGCCGCCGGCGTCGGCGTAGCGCTCCACGAAGGTAGTCATCCCGGTGACGAGTTCGCGGACGGGGCCCCGAATCGCACGCCTGACCGGCGCCGGTTGGGCCGCGAAGGCGTCGAACACCTTCGGGGTCCGTTCGACGACGCGCCAGTCGGCGTTCGGTTCATCGGGAACCCACTCCTCGGCCGCGTCGACGAACGCCTCGGGCGTGGCGTCGTCGTCGGGGTCGAGCGCGCGTTCGTAGAGGGCCAACAGCTCGGCCTGCACCGTCGCGGGGATGTGGCCGGCGTCCTCGATAGTGTCGGGTATCCTACAAAGGAGGTAGCCGACGCAGATGTACGTGGCCATCGGGTTGGCGAGTATCTCTATCGTGAGCGCGAAGGTTCTGGAGACGTCTTGGACGGCGCCGTGACACCAGTCCACGGCCGCGTCGGCCCGACGCCCGTCGGAAGCGGAAGCCATCAGTTGTTCCCCTCTACGTGTCCCTCCGGGAAAAACTACGGGCAACCCGGTCGGGACTGGACGCGTGGTAAATTAGGTTGAAGAACAGACCTTCACTTCACCTCCGATAGAACGCGTATAAGGTGATAATATTCCCAAAGTACTGGCCGTACGGCCAGTTTTATGGCCATATACTCCGGTATCCCAACAGCAAATTATATAAAGTGACATGCCATTTCCTCTCCCGTGAGAATGAGACAAACGCCCGACGTTCTGGCATCTAACTAGCCGTACAGCTACCTATACTACAATATGCCTCACAAAAAGGAAGAATACAAGGACGGGATGTACGGGGACGCGGCGCGGGAGAAAATCGAGGAGTTCGCGGAGCGCGGGTTCGACTCCATCCCCGAGGAGGAGCGGGAGAAGTGGTTCACCCGCTTCAAGTTCTGGGGCGTCTTCCACCACCGCTCGGGACAGGAGGGCTACTTCATGATGCGCTTGGCCAACGCCAACGGCCAGCTGAACGCCGAACAGCTCCGTGCCATCGGCGAGGTCGCCCGGGACTACGCCAACGGTCCCGCGGCGAACCCCGAGTTCGGGCACAACTACATCGACCTCACCACCCGTCAGTCGGTCCAGATTCACTGGCTCAGACTGGAGGACATCCCCGACGTCTGGGAGAAGTTGGAGAGCGTCGGCGTCACCTCCCGCTCGGCGGGCGGCGACACGATGCGCAACATCACCGGCTGTCCCGTCGCCGGCAAGGACAAACACGAGTACGTCGAGAGCGCGCCCGTTCTGGAGGAGATTCAGAGCGAACTGCGCGACGACGACGACCTCGCGAACATGCCCCGGAAGTTCAATATCTCAGTGACGGGCTGTCGCGAGGGCTGTGCGCAGGACTCCATCAACGGCATCGGCCTCGAACCAGCGAGGAAGGAACTCGACGGCGAAGAGCTGAGAGGATTCAACGTCCGCGTCGGCGGCGGTCTCGGAGGACGAGAACCCCGCGAGGCCCGCCCGCTCGACGTGTTCGTCACGCCCGAGAACGCCTACGAGGTGACCCGCGGCTTCGTGGAGCTCTACCACGACAACGGCAACCGCTCGGTGCGCTCGAAGAACCGCAGTCGCTTCTTCGTCGACGAGTGGGGCACCGAGCGCATCCGTCGCCTACTCGCCGAGGAGTACGTCGACTTCGAGATGCACCGTGCCGGCGAGGGCCTCCGCGAGGAGTACACCTACAACGCTGGCCGCCCGGCCGAGGCGGGCAAACACGACCACACCGGCGTCCACGAACAGCCGGACGGGAGAAACTACGTCGGGCTCTCGGTCCCAGTGGGGCGGCTCACCGCGAAGGAGACTATCGAGTTGGCCGACCTCGCCGCCGAGTACGGCTCCGGCGACATGCGCCTGACGCGCCGGCAGAACCCCCTCATCATGGACGTACCCGACGACGAGTTGGACGCGCTCCAGGAGGAGCCCTTACTCGACGTGCACACGCCCGAGCCCAACCCCTTCCAGCGCGGCGGGATGGCCTGCACGGGCACGGAGTTCTGCTCGCTCGCGCTCACGGAGACGAAGGCCCGCATGGCCCGCATGTTGCGCTGGCTCCGCGCGAACGTCGAGTTGCCCGACGACGTCACCCAGATCAAGATTCACTACTCGGGCTGTACGGCCGACTGTGGGCAGGCGCTCACCGCCGACATCGGCCTGCAGGGGATGCGCGCCCGCAAGGACGGCGAGATGGTCGAGGCCCTCGACATCGGGGTGGGCGGGGGCATCGGCGAGAACCCCTCCTTCGTGGAGTGGATCCAACAGCGGGTTCCGGCCGACGAGGCGCCGGGCGTCCTGAAGAACTTGCTCGAGGCGTTCGCCGCGCACCGCGAGGAGGGCGAGACCTTCCGTGAGTGGGTCGAAGCCACGGGCGAGGAAGCGCTGGTCGAACTCGCCGAACCCGAGGAAGTGGCGGGCTACGAGGACCCCTGCCTCTACGACGGGAAGCAGGCGTGGTACCCCTTCGCCGAGGACGGGAGCGACGGGCCGACCCCCGCGAGCGCGGACGACTGAATGCGCCGGCGCCTGCTCGACGTGACGGCGTACACGACCTTCGACTTCGTGGACGCCGAGATGCGGGGGCCGGACTGGACCGACGAGGGCGCCGCAGTACTGGACGTGAGCACGCCCGACGCGGGCGACGAGGTGCACCTCGATATCGAGTTGGACCCTGCGGCCTGCGAGCATGTCGAAACCCACGCCGACAGGGTCAGGCTGGACCCGGCGGAGGCGCGGGAGTTGGCCGCGGCCTTAGAGGAGAAGGCGAGCGCAGTGGAGAAAGGGGAAGCCGAAGGAAGCAGACGGCGCGGATAGGGAGCATACTTTTCAATCCTCGAACGGTTCTCCCGCTCGTGTCAGTTCCCCTTTCGAACGTCCGGATCGGCGGCGCGCGGGCCCTCCACCTCGTCGGGGCGCTCCTCGTGGTCGTGGGCGCGTACTCGGAGCTGTTCGCGTATGTCGCCGAGCCCCGCTCGACCGCCCGAATCGCCCTGCCGCCGTACGGGTTGTCCTCGGGGTTCGACGACTTCGGGCTTCTCCTGTTTGTCCTCGCAGTGCTGGTGGTAGCCCTCTCCTTCGGCGTGTTCAGGGGGACGAACCTCCGGACGAGCGCCCTCTACCCGCTCGCCGTGGGCGCCCTCGTGGTCTGTCTCGTCGTCGTACAGTTCACCCTCGCCGCCGGAACCGAGGGCGTGTGGGCGGTGTTCACGACCGGCGCCGGGTTCGTCGTGAGCCTCTGGGGCGGTTCATTGCTCATCGCGGGGAGCGCCCTCCAGTCAGTCAGGGATGACCTCGCGCGCGTCGCCGGCCCCGTTGGCGCGCTCGTTGCGCTCGCCGTCGTGAGCGCGTTCGCCACCTTCGCGTTCCGGTGGGTCGTCGAATCGCCGCTCGGGCCGGGAACGGACCCGCCCCCACAGCCGGGGCCGGAGCTCGTCAGCGGGGTTTTCGTCCTCGCCGTGGTGGCCGGCGTCCTCCTGTGTACAGCGCTGGACGCACGAGGACAGCGTCGCCACGCGGGACAGGCGCTATTTCTCGGCGGCGTGGCCGCGGCGCTAGTCGTCCTCTGGCGGACGAACAGGCCCGCTGACCGCGACCTCTGGTGGAGCATCTACTATCACATGGGACCGAGCGTCCTCCTCGGAGTCTTCGCCGCGTTTCTCTTGCTCGTCGCCGGCGGCCTGCTGTGGGAGCGGTCGGTCGACGACTCCGGCGCGCTCGCGCCGGTCTCGAACGAGGATGGCCCCGGCCTCGCGGGGGTGTTCGGCGGCGCCCTGTTCCTCGTTGCGACGGCGCTGGCGTGGTCCATCAGAATCAGCGGGAGCGACCTCCACGGGGAAGGGTTGCTGGAACTCGACCGCGCTCTCCCCGCGGACGCCCTCGTTTCGACCGTCGCGCTCGGCGTCGTGTTGGTGGCGTCGTCGGCGTTCACGGACGGGCTCCGTCGATACGCCGGCATCTCGTTTCTCGCGCTCGGCACTGCCATCGCCGGTCTCACGGCGCACGTCTGGGGAAGGATTCCCCCGGCGGGAATCGCCCTCGCGTCGAGCGGGGAAGCCATCGGTCCCGGCGTTCCGGTGGCAGTTTGTGCGACAGCGCTCCTCCTCACGACAGGGGCGCTCCTGCACGCGAGCGACACGACGGAGGGAAGCGAGAGCGCCCCCCACGAATCGCCGTAATGACGTGTCGACGTTCGGCCGACGTACTGGTTAGCGGGGACCGACCGGGGGACTTGGCCCCGCGCCACGGGGCGCTCCTCACCCAAACGTCACACCGCTGATCTCGAATCGCGCACCCCCCTCGTCGCTCTCGGTCACGTCGATGTCCCAGCCGTGGGCGTCGGCGATCTCGTTCGCGATGGAGAGCCCGAGCCCTGTTCCCAGCTCCGCGCTCGTGTGACCGGGCTCGAAGACCTGCTCGCGCTCGTCCTCGGGGATGCCCGGACCGTCGTCCGCGACGTAGAATCCCTCAGAGTAGTCCCCAACGGTGACGGTCACGTCCTCGCCGCCGTGCTCTATCGGGTCACCAGAACTCGTCGGGTTCTGGTTGCCTGTCGAGCCATGCTCCACGCTGTCGTCGGACTCCGTCCGGTTGCCCGTGGAACCGTGTTCCGCGCTGTCCTCGGAACGCGAAGCGTTCCGGTCCCCTGTCGAACCGTGTTCGACAGAGTTGCGAACGAGGTTGGCGAACAGCTGGCGCAATCGACTCTTATCGGCCTCGACCGTCCGCGCCGTCTCGACGTCGAGCGTCGCGTCCGCAGTGTCGACGGTCTCCCACGCGTTCGAGACGCACGCCGCGAGCGCGACGGGTTCCGTCTCGTCGATGGAGCGGCCCTGTCGCGCCAGCATGAGGATGTTCTCGATGAGCTCCTGCATCCGGGAGAGCGCGCTCCGAATCGTGTCGACGTGCTGGTTCTCGTGCCCGTCCGCGTCGGCGAGCATGTCGAGATGGCCCATCGCGACGTTGAGCGGGTTGCGCAGGTCGTGGCTGACGACGTTCGCGAAGTCCTCGAGCTCCTCGGTGCGCCGCCGGAGTTCCTCGCGCGTCCGCTCCAGGTCCGTGATGTCCGTGTACGTCGCGAGCGCCTCCGTACCGTCGTCCCCGAAGGGGGTGGCGTGGAGCAGGAACGTCCGTCGCTCGCCGGACGTATCGGAGCGCGTCACCTTCCGGTGGACGTCCTCGCCCTCCCGGAGGCGTTCGTTCACGTCGTGGGCCTCCGTCGCGTCGCCCTCCGCGACGATGAACTGATCAAGGGGCAACCCCGCGAGGTCGTCGTCGGTGAAGCCGAAGGCCTCCCGGAGCGCCCGGTTTTCCTGTTCGACCACCGCCTCGTCCCCGTCGAGGTCGACAATGACGAGCGGAACGGGAACGGCGCCGAGGAGGGCCGCGAAGCGGTCCCGCTGGCGTTCGAGTTGTTCTTGGGAGGCCCGGAGTTCGGTGATGTCCTCGTTGACGGCGACGAAGCGGACGACCTCCCCCTCCGAGTCAGTCACCGGGGAGATGGTCTGGTTGGCGACGTAGCGCTCGCCGTTCTTGCGCTTGTTGATTATTTCGCCCTCCCAGACCTCACCGGAGAGGATGGTGTCCCAGAGGTCTTCGTAGAATCGGGCGTCGTGGACGCCCGACTGGAGGATATTGGCGTTGTTCCCGACCGCCTCCTCCGCGGTGTACCCCGTCTGCTCCTCGAAGGCGGGATTGACGTACTCGATCCGTCCGGTCAGGTCCGTCCAGTAGATGGAGTGGCCCGCGTTCTCGACGGCTTCCCGGAAGGCCTGCGTCGGCTCCGCCGCGTCGCCCATTGGTGGAGGTAGCGGGGGGACGCTGTTAAATCCGTGGCTCGACGGGAACGGCGAACAGATAGTTAACTCGACACGGGAGTCGTGGTCGCTCGTCTCAGTAGACACTGCTTGCCGAACGAACTCATCCGCCGTTCCCAATCGCATAGCCTCCGGCGACCCCGAACGCGGGAGGGGACCCGCGAGCGCGCCGAGCGGGGCTTCGAGGGGAAGTACGAACGCGCCGTCGAACGCCTGCTCACCGGTACCCACGAGGGGTGCCGGCGGGTGCGCTACTACGCGCTGCGGGATTTGCGCTGTCTGGGCGAGTTGACGCCCCTCGCGCTGGACGAGCGTGTTGAGGTGGGCGATACGACCGGCGAGGAACTACTCGTTCACACGGGTTAGTCACAGGAAACGCTCAGTAGCCCTCCTGTGGGAAAGCGCGTTTGAAGCACTTCCCGATCCGGGCCGAACTGTCACCGTGGCAGTTCTATTCTGACGATGTTGCCGGCTGGCGAATTCTCCGCAACCGTGACGGTACCGCCCGACCGAGCAACGACCAACTTCACGAGCCACAATCCGAGGCCGCTCCCGTGGTACAGCGGTGTTTGCTCCACTTCATCTACCAATAAGTCTCGCTCCATCTCGGGGATACGTGGCCCGCTGTCGGCTATTTCGATACGAACCGTCTCGTC
>Ga0207719_100061_pt1 | contig 104981 bp, 116 predicted proteins | sample A23P1SouthBayCA_2_FD_187279 | JGI IMG/M metagenome (GOLD analysis project Ga0207719, IMG submission 187279) | Aerobic enrichment media microbial communities from Eden Landing Ponds, California, USA - A23 P3 (3) (SPAdes) | ecosystem: Environmental > Aquatic > Marine > Unclassified | place...
ACCCGCCGTACTGGAGTCGAACGAACTAATGAATCAGTGAAGGACTGCGGCCTCGGGCGAACGCACGCCCGAGGCCGCGTCCACGCACGAGCGCAGGTGTTTCTCGCCCTGTGCCTTCGTCTCGTCGTCGCAATCACCAACTACGAACGCGGAGACAATCCGGGAAGCACGATCATCACGGTGTGACAAGAGTTCTATGACACCCTCTAGGGTTACGGAACTAGAAACCATACACGTTTGCCACGGAAATGGGGTGCTGTAGTGTTCCCCGGTTTTCGAGGCGGTTCACTCACGATGGTGATAGCCACCGCAAGCACTTCGAGTGTCTAAAGCGTGGCTACCAGACGGCCGCCGTCTCGAACCACGAACGGCAAATCCGTGAGCGAGTGGGGTGGAGGATATCAATTGCAGGGTCTCTCGGGGGCACTGTTCGGGTTTTCTGTTGACGGAATCGTTTTCTGGTTTGCGTGCATTTTGGATGTATGAGTTCTGCGTCACCCTCGCCAGCCACCGTGTTGAATGCCGTCGACACGCTCGCACCTGCTGGCACGCCGGTGACGACGACGGAGGTCGCAGCCGAGTTCGACTGTACAGCGCGCACGATGTACAACAAATTAGACGTCCTCGTCAATCAAGGTGCTCTTGAGACAAAGAAAGTCGGGGCTAGAGGTCGAGTGTGGTGGCGACCCACGGAGCGGTCATCCGATGAGTTATATGAGGCTACTCATTCTCGGTCACCGTCGGCGAATAGTCGACTCCGAGAAGGGCACGATTCATTCCAGTTATCGATGGAAAATCTCGGCCAAGAGAACCTCTATGAGCTAATATTTAACCAGACGTTCCATTTTATCGGTGTTCTGGAGCCCGACGGCACGCTTATTCATGCAAACGAGGCTGCACTCTCCTTTGGAGGCCTGACCCGAGAGGACGTCGTCGGGAAGCCATTCTGGGAGACCTACTGGTGGCAGCTCTCCAACGGGACGCAAGCGCAGTTGAGAGACGCTATCGACCGAGCAGCTGACGGCGAGTTCGTTCGGTTCGAGGTCGAAGTTCAGGGTGCCGACCGCACCGCAGTCATCGACTTTTCACTCCGCCCTGTGTCGAACGAACACGACGACATAGTATTGATCGTGCCGGAAGGGCGAGATATTAGCGAACTCAAAGAGCGCGAGCAACAACTCCAACGCGTCAATCGACTAAATGCCGTAATCCGGACAATTGTGCAGACCGTTTCGCGAGCCAAAACGCGCGAGGAGATTGCACAGGCTGTCTGTGACACGCTCTTGGAGTTCGATCCGTATCAATCGACAGTGATGGGTGAGCTGTCGCCGCCATTCGATGATTTCGAACCGTGGACGATGGCTGGAGATATGGAAACCTATCTTGATGGAATCTTGGATCAACAGTCACCTCCGCTCAGCGAGGGTCCTGCTGCGCACGCCGTACGAACCGGTGAATTGCACGTTCAAGATGATCTCGCTGATCTTCCCTACGACTATTGGCAACACCTTGCCGATACCCACGGGATTCAATCGTACGCTTCCGTTCCTTTGAGGCACCAAGGAACGGTATACGGTGTGCTTGGTGTGTACGCTGATCGCACCGAAGCATTCGATCAAGAGAAACGGCGCATCCTCACAGAACTTGGCGATATTATCGGGTACGCATTGTACGCTCTTGAACGCAGGGAAGTGCTTGATCCCACCGCTGAACTGGAGTTTAGATCAGCGGAGATTGCTCGACTCTGCCGTACAGAGACAGATGCAGACTTCGAGTTGGCTCTTGATTCGACTGTCTCACTCTCTGACGGAAGAGAGCGCCATTTTTGGACGGTAAACGGTCTGTCACCCCAGATTGTCCGGAATCTCGTCGAGAGCGGTTTTCCATCCGCCTCTGCTTTCAGACTTCTGAAAGACGTGGAGGAGAGTGCTCGCTTCCACCTAACTGCCACTGACCAGTCAATTGCTGCCATCTTCGATACCTTCGACGGCGAACTCCAAACGGTGACGATCAAAGACGACACGGCGACAGTGATTGGGAGCTTTCCAGAAATGGTCGATTCAACAGCTGTCCTACAGGCGATTCGAGAACAGTATCCGGATATCGAACTCGTCGCTCAACGACGGCTGTTGACTCCGACATATCTCCGACAGTTTATTGATGAGGAGCTGACCGATCGACAACAAGCGGCGCTGCAGTTAGCGTATTTTGGGGGATACTACGAGCGTCCACGGCTCAAAACGGGCGACGATCTGGCGGCGGAACTCGGCATTTCGCGGCAGACGTTCCACTACCACTTGCGACAGGCGGAATTCACGATATTCAATCAGTTGTTCGAACAGGCAGCCGTCCCACCGTCAGACTAGTCAGAGTATGTGTTCATATGACATGAGATGGTACAAGCCAATGTGAGCGCGAATCAAGGGAACCCGGCACCCAATAAGTGGCATTTCCAGATTGGTGAGCGCCCCCCATCCGTCGCTATAATTGAAGCGATTGCGTTCGTGACGAATCAAGATCCACTTGATATTGACCCAGTAGCAGACGTAATTGCTCCAGATGCGATGGACAGATTACTCCGTGGAGACGATACCGTGACGATCTCGTTCGTTTTCGAGGACTACGATGTAGAAGTTGCGGGTTCTGGTAAAATCGTTATCTCTGGAACGGATATCGTTCATACTGACCCTCCATCTGCAAACGAGGAAGTGGCGAAACTCCGTCTCCAATTAAGTCATTTGTCCCTGTCCGAGTTAGAAAATGAAGGGCTGGTTGTCTTGGACAGAAATGAGAAGGTCGTGAGGAAGGGAGAGAACTTTGATCCGACGCTAATCGAGTAGCGCTGATCCGATCCGTATTATTTATATGATATCATTTTAGTTATCTTCTACTTGATACCTGTTGAGTGCAGAGGTCTGTGCATCGACGAACTCAACATTCGTAATCTCAAACCGTGCTCCGCCATCCGCCCCTTCTGTAACACGAACGTGCCAATCGTGGGCAGTGACGATCTGTTCGACGATACTCAGTCCGAACCCGGTTCCGTCAGTCGACTTCGAGTAGCCGGCCTCGAAGACAGCGTCGCGCTCGTCAGACGGAATCCCTGGACCATCGTCCTCGATGTAGAACCCGTCGTCTAGTTCTCCAATCGTCACAGTCACATCTTCCCGGCCGTGTTCGACTGCGTTCCGAAACAGGTTCTCAAAGACCTGCTTGAGGCGACTTCTGTCTGCCTGAACACCTCGATCAGTATTAGTGATTAATTTTGCCTGATTCGTCTCGACGTTCTCCCAGCACTCGTCGACTATCGTAGCGAGATGGACTGGCTGAGCGTCGGTTACCGCTTTCCCTTCCCGGGCTAGCGTTAGGAGATCATCGATCAGCGTCCCCATCCGGTTGAGCGCCCCTTCGAGATCGTCGAGATGAGCGCTGTCACACTCTTCGGCTGCCAACTCGAGCCGCCCAGTGGCGACATTCAACGGATTCCGGAGGTCGTGTGAGACGATACTCGTGAACTCTTCGAGCCGCTCGTTCGTGCGCTTGACCGACTCACGTTCGGTGATGTCGATATACATCGCTACCGTTCCGATGACCTCGCCGTCGGCTGTTCGGCGTGGAACCGCACGCAGGAGCGCTTCGATGACCTCGCCATCGATAGCCAGTAGATCGCGTCTCTCTCTGGTGAACTGTCCGTTGAGCGCCCGGCTGTATCCCTGTGATTGCAGTCTCTCCGCCGACTCAGGTGTGTAGAACTCCGCGAGTCCACTGTCGATTATTGTGTCTGCATCGTATCCAAGGGTCTCGGCAAACTGGCTGTTGCAGTCCTCGATGATCGGTCGGCCGTCCTCGGAGCGAGTGAGAACCATCATTACTGGGGCTTCCTCGAACAGCGTTCGGTACTGGCTTTCGTACTTCGTCGCCAGCTGTTCCAGTTCCTCAGTTTTTTGTTCCAGTTGCTGTTCGTGTTCTATTTGTTCGGTAATGTCGGTCGTAACACCGGTGAGTTGCGACGGGTCGCCGTTCTCGTCTGTAATCACGTCGAGGCGTGCCTGTACCCACCGCATCCCACGGTCGGGGTGGTCGATACGGAACTCTTGTTCGATTGGCCACCCGGTCGTTCCGTCCTGCTGTGCTTCCATATCCGCGAGTAACTCGTCTTTATCCTCGGCATGAACGTGTCGGAGCCATGCCGTCGGGTCGTCGTATGCCTCCTCGGGTGTGACTCCATAGATCCTTTCCACTGCTGGATTCGCGTACTCGGTTTCGGAGTAGTCGGTCGGCAACAGGAAAAACGCGTCCTCAACGTTGCTCGCGAACCGCTCGAACCGTTCGCGAACTATCTGAAGCTCCTGCTCGCGCTCTTTGCGCTCGGTGATGTCCTGAAACGTCCCTTGAACGGCGATGAGTTCACTATCCTCATACACCGGTTCTCCGAGCGCGCGAACCCAGCGCACGTCGTCGCCTACTGTGACGATCCGCAATTCCACGTCATACGGTTCGCCCTCAGATACCAGACGGTCGACAGCCTCCCGAATCGTGTCTCTATCGTCGGGATGATAGAACTCGATAGCGTCTTCAACGGTCACATCGGCATCCGGTGGCAGTCCGTGGATCCGATACACTTCATCTGACCACCGCAGCGACTTAGACTGCACGTTATACTCCCAGCCACCGATATGTGCGACTTCTTGTGTCTCTTGCAGGAACTGGCGGCTCCGGTCAAGTTCCTGCTTTCGTTGCTTGCGTTCTGTTACATCGCGGTATAGCCACAGGTGTGCCTCACCCTCGGGCAGGGTGTACGGCACGTAATCGCGTTCGAGCACACGACCGTCTGCCAGCGGGAGTTCCTCATTTTGTACCGGCTCTCGCCGTTCGATCCGTTCGGTAACCCCTTCAATAAATCCCTCAGGATCGGCGAACAGGTCCTTGAGTTCTTCAGCCGTCGCGGCGCAGTCACGCCCAGTAATTTTATCACCGTCGATCGGTCTGCCAAACGTCTCCCCCAACAGGTCATTTGCTATGAGTATGTCGCGTTCAGCATCTTCGACGAGCACGCCCATCGGCAGGTTTTCGACTATCGTTCGGAGGACGGTGTTCGTCCGACGAAGCTCCTGTTCCCGTTCTTTCCGCTCGGTGATGTCGACGAGGTATCCCAACCGATGGGTAATCTCACCGTCCTTCCGGATGTTTTTTGTGTGATCGAGTACCCATCGAACGGTTCCGTCAGGGGTAACAATCCGATACGGTTCGTGACTGAACTGGTCGGTCTCCCCGTCGCTGTGTTCGGCGACTTCCTCAAATACCCGCTCGCGGTCCTGGTCGTGGATGACGTCCGCGTAGGCTACGGCTCCCGACTGGAACTGTTCGGCCGTGTATCCGAGTACGTCTTCGACGTTCTCCGAGACGTGCTCGACAGGCCATCCCTCCGCTTCTCGCCACTTGAAGACGACTGCGGGCCCTTGCGTGAACATATCCCGCTCATCTTTCAGCTGTTGTTCGTACGTCTTGCGGTCGTCGATATCGAGGTGGATGCCGACGGCCCGAGCCGGCTCGCCGTCTTCGCCTCGTTCGACGACCTGGCCGATGTCTCGGATCCACCTGTAGTCGCCGTCGGCAGTCTGCATTCGCTGCTCCGTGTCGTAGTACTCGGCATCGCCTGTGATGTGACTCTCGAGCGCCTCCTTGACGTCGTCAAGGTCGTCGGGATGTACGCGTGTTTCCCACGCCTCAAGACGCGGCTCAATCTCGTCAAGAGAGTAACCGAGCATTTCGGCCCACTGCTCGTTGAATTCCACCTCATCTGTAGTCATATCCCAGTCCCAAATCCCCAGATTGGCACCCTCGACAGCAAGGTCAAGTCGCTCTGTGAGTTTCTGAATTTCGCGCTCCCGTTCTTTACGTTCGGTAATATCGAAAAAAGATGATACCACTCCGATTGGGGTACCGTCGCTGTCTGTCAGGTGGCTGTTCACCCCTCTGGCGTAGAACGTTGACTCATCTGCCCGGACGGCTTCGAGTTCGCCTTCCCAACGTCCCTGTTCTTTGACCGTCTCCAGCACAGCCCGTGCCTGCTCAGGATCCTCCCACAGATCTATCGCTGAACGTCCGATCACATCGTCTTCATCATCGTACCCCCACATATCGAGGAATGCAGGGTTCACATCCATTAAGTCGCCGTCAAGATCTACTTGTGCAATCCCGCTGAGGGCTGATTCATACGCATACTGGTACTGCTGGAGCATAGTTTCCCGCTCTCTGCGCTCGGTAATGTCCATTGAGACGCCGAGTACGGCGTCGCCGTCCGTCTCGACCGGATCGTAGGGAATCTTGGTCGTTTCTAAGAGCCGTGTTTCACCGTCTGCGGTCGTCAGCGACTCCTCGGGAATGTACTTGGGCTCGCCGGATTCGATGACGGCCTGATCATCGGCGCGGAACTGTTCAATGTCCGCCTTGGAGTCGGCGAAGTCGGCATCTGTGGCTCCCTCAAGATTGCCAACGGTGGTCCCGTACGCCTCAGCAGTAGCCTCGTTTGCCAGCAGGAACTCGCCGGTTTCGTCTTTGACGAAGACGAACTGTGGAAGCAGATCGATGATCTGGCGCAAGCGATTGCGAGTCGCTTTGGCACGCTCCTGTTGGCGGTATCTCTCGACAGCGTTGCGAATTTTATTCGCGAGGACGGTATACTGGCTCGTCCCGGATTCTTTTTGTAGGTAGTCCGTCACACCGGCAGCGATCGCATCGCTCGCAACCGTTTCGCTCCCTTTGCCAGTATACAATATAAATGGTAGGTCTGGGTACTTTTCACGTACGGTTTCGAGGAACTCGATGCCGTTCTGGCTAGGCATTTCATAGTCGCTCACGATACAGTCGAAGCTATTTGTGGCAAGTCGATCTCGTCCCTCACTGGCGTTTATCGCCGTCTCGACGGTGAATTGAGCCTTGTGTTCTGAGAGCATCTCGGCCGTCAGATCCGCGAAGGCGGGATCGTCATCAACGTGAAGAACTGAGATCCCAGGCGCCTCAGTCATATATATGTCAGCCATCGCTAGCGTGCAGTATAGTATTTATTACCTGGTTTTCACGTGAGATACTGCCGAATGGACGGGATTCGCATACCGACAGCGTGTCCTGAGTTGGATCCCTGTGAAGGCGTCCGGGACTGGTCGAAACTGAACAAGATGGGAAACATAACGCCACAAAGCTTTGAAGAACTGATTTACCGAACGCTGTGATCTCTCACGAACTTCAAGCGTCGTAACTATATCTACCGATAGTGTTTTGACCAAACAAAAGTTAATCTGATTAATACTTAGTGGCCTTGTTGAAACCCACCAGTACTGGTAAATTCGGTGCTCATTCTGGAAAATAAAAATCCGACTTCGGGTTTTTGACCGGCGAGGCATTTTGGAGTTTGGCAATTTTGGCAGGGCTGCGATCCCGAACGATGACGACATCGTAGGCATCATCTGCAGCAACAGTTGGCCCTACGCTCCCCACCGCTGAAACGATATGACCGGCATTCTCACTACCGAGGAAGACCATCGAGGCGTCCTCTTCCCGTGCCACCTTGCGCAGACGTTTCGCTATAGAACCAGATGGTGCATAGCGACCTACAATTTTATGTCGAAAATCCGCACTTGGACACAGGTCTGTTACTTGTATACTCAGCTTTGAACGTTGAAGTAGGAGCGTGACGTAGGCGGTAGCGAAAACGGATGATGCCGATTACAGACTTCTTGTCGTGCACGCGTGTATTCGACGAGTTCAAATCGCTGTCACCCGCACAACGTCAGCACGCGAAAACCTACGCCACAGGTCTTGTTGCGGCCAGCAACAAGACCGTGGCAGGCATCGCACGCGAAGTCCTTCCAGCTGGAGACAAACGCGCTCTCAACAAGTTCCTCACCGAGTACGACTGGGACGAACAGCAATTCAACCACGAACGCCTCGAAGAACTCCAAAAACACGGCGAAACACGCTGGTCGAAGGATGGCTACATCATCCTCGACGACACGATCACCGAGAAAGCCGGGGACGAAGTCCCCGGCGTCGGACACTTCTATGATCACGCCGAAGGTGGCACTGTCTGGGGCCAAGACCTCATTTACGCCTTCTACGCTGACGACAAAACTGCCTACCCACTCACTTTTCGCCTCTACGAAAAACAAGACGAAGACGCCTCAAACCACGACACCAAGTACGATCTCGCCCGTGAGATCGTCACCGAACTCGAAGACGAGGTAGGTGTCCCGGCGGACACCTACCTCTTCGACTCGTGGTTCGCTCACGATTCTGCCCTCGTCGAACACATCGAATCCTACGGCAACGACTGGATCGGCCCGCTCCGGAGCAACCGACAGGTAACCTACGCCGGCGAAGAAATCAGCGTCGATGCGCTGGCAGAGCGCATCGACACCGTCGAGCGTAACGTTGAGGACGAGACCTACCACATCTGGACGAAGAAGCTTCCCGTCTCCCAGGAGTGGTCTGCATAACTTTTGAGCGTTCAATCAGCTAACTGGAATGCAGAGGCTACAAAATCGTACGACTCGGGCGTTGCTGGTTCGACTTGACAATCAGTGAACGTGCAAAGGTGGCGCTGACCACTCTTGGGAGACGGGAAGCTGGTCATCGCTGAGAAAGAAACCGACGAAGACGAAGAGAACCCTGTCAAATACCTCGCCACGAACAAGATCGACGCACCGACCGAACACGTGATCCGCTCCTACGGGATGCGGTGGCGCATCGAGACGTTCTTCGAGGACTCGAAGCAGGATCTCGGCTTGGGAGACTGCGAGATGCAGACTGACGAAGGTGCCAGTCGGCACTGGCACCTTCTGATGGCTGCCTACAGTCTCGTTCGTCTTGGTCCCGATTCGAGCGCCTTGGGGACGGTTCGCTCGAAAGCGTCATCGCTTCGAGCGAACCTCGAACATTCCCTGAAGGAAGCCGTTTACAACCTACTCTCGTGGGTTCGAGACAACGATGATCGTGGCGTCGATGATCTTATGCAAGAGATTGACCACCTTTTCGTTCACTCAACAGCCGACGCTAACGTTCAAAGCTGAGTTGTATATGTAATTTTGATACAATCGATTCCATGTCAAACTCTTCGTCTTGTCCGATCCAGCCGTGTTCTCTGGCATAATCGGTGTTTCCCTTTTTAATTATACTCACAGCCAGCACGTCTTCATCAAATACGTTCCCGAACTCAGTTGCGCGGACAAGTGCTGCTTCAGCGAGGAGAGATCCATCGAACGGAACGACTAATGTCATATATTGACTTTTTCCTACACTATAGATAACTTTTCACGGTCTCGTGTAGATAGTTAGGAGAAAAGGTGTATATTTCCATCTATTAGTCTGCTTTCGGAACTGTGACGCTGAAAATCGCCCCGACAGGCTCGTTGTCATCTATCTCGATTACCCCGCCGTAAGATTCTACCAGCGTCTTGACCAGATACAAACCGAGCCCGGTGCCAGAGCTGTCGAGACCCGTTTCACCTTTCCCAAAGATGGTTTCCTTCTCTGTGTCCCGAATCCCCGGTCCGTTATCGGCAATCTGAACTAGGACAGAGTCCGTCCGTTCACGTGTCGAGACATCCACCTCCGGGACCTCCTTGTCGTTGTGCTGGATCGCGTTCTTCAGAAGATTGCGAAAGACCGCCTCGAGCATATCATTTGCCTGAACCGGTGTCTCCGGCACGGCCGCAGTAGGCGTGACCGCGGCGTCTGGGTAGGTATTCTGTACTTCTTCGACTGCGCTGGAAAGGGAAGGGCCGAGAGGAGTCGGAGCGATATTTTCAGTCTCTGAGAGCATCACCTTCGCCATCTGCCGAGCAGTCGTCGTGATTTCGACAGCGTGTTCTGCGTTTTCTAGAACGATATCTAGGTGTTCCTGAATAGAGTCGGACCCCGATTGGTCGGCAGCTAACTCTGCATATGCTATTATCAGCTGAATGTCGTTGCGGATGTCGTGGCGAAGCACCTGATTCAGGAACTCGAGATTATCTCGTTGTTCCCGTATCTGTCGTTCGTACGCCTTTCGGTCAGAGATGTTCCGGACTAATGCATGCAAACGTGGGTTTCCACGATGATCGAATCGGCTGAGTTTGACCTCTGCGGGGAATTCAGTCCCGTCGGGGCGTCGATGTACCCACTCAAAAAATGCGGTTCCTGTCTCGAAGGCAGTCTCGATGTGCTCTTGCGCTGCTTTCTCTGAGTCCCTCCCGTCCGGTTGCGTTGGCGGTGCAAGCTCCCACGGGGTATATTCAGCAAACGTATCGACAGACTCGATGCGGAATAGGTCCAAGGTCTGTTCATTGCAATCAAAAAATCCCTGTCTGTCCAGTAACATAAGAGCGTCGTGGGTGCTCTCGAAGAGGTTCCGGTATTTGGCCTCGCTTTCTGTGAGTTCGCGTTCTCGTTCTTTCCGCTCGGTAATGTCTCTGACGAGGGAGTGTAGGACTGGCCGGCCGTCGTCTTCAAACCGAGTCAACTTCACCTCGGCTGGAAATGTTGTCCCGCCTACGGTCTGATGAGTGTATTCAAAGAACGCGCCGCCTTGCTGAAATGCAGTCTCGATGTGTGCCTGTGCGACCTCTTTCGAGTTGGCGCCATCAGGTTGGGTTTGTGGTGCAAGGTCCCACGGTGCATACGTGAGCGCCTCTTCCTTTGCATTGAGACCGAAGAGTTCGACTGCGCGTGTGTTGCAGTCAAAATACCCGTCACGGTCGAACAACAACAGCGCATCACGACTGTTCTCAAACAGAGCACGATACCTCGATTGCTTGGGTTTGTCATTACTGCACATATTCGATCTTGATGAGTGGTAATTGTACTCGTGATATACTCAATCAATAAACAAAGGTACATTCTAATAATTTGTACGATTCATCCCGCCCACGAGCGTGACAATACGATTGAGTTGGGGCCGAGTTGGGAGAGTCGTTATATATGATCTGTTCGCTGTCGTATTTCCTTTCCAATACCAGCATTGGGCGAACAGGACGGGCACGCAAGAACGACGCCGTCCTTGTCGCCAAACACTCGTGCGAACTGAGCCGAAATATGCCCGCCGCAGGTAGCGCAGTCAGGCATATGTATCAGTAGAACTCCCGAACGAGATCCGTTGCGTTGTCCGGCGCTCCGTCGGGTATGACAGCCATATTCTCTGAGAGCCCTTCACGCTCTTCGTAGGCAACCGAGTTCTCGTCCTGATAGATCACACCCTGGTACTCTTTGTCTCCATCCATAATCGCGTCCGTAGCGTTGTCGTAGTCGGTCGGATCGTGATCTGCCTCGGCGAGATCGACAATCGTGTCTCGGAAGTAGTCGTAGGTGTCGACATCGTTGAACGTCACACACGGCGAGTAGACGTTGACGAAGCCGAATCCGTCGTGTTCGACAGCTTTCTGAACGATCTCGGTGTGGCGCTGGCTGTCTGAACTGAACGACTGGGAAATGAACGTCCCGCCGGCAGCCAGCGCGAGCGCGAGTGGGTTGACCGGCGGCTGTTTCGGCCCATCGGGCGTCGTCGACGTCTCGAAGTCCTCACGGGATGTCGGCGAGGCTTGTCCTTTCGTGAGGCCGTAGATGCGGTTGTCCATCACGATATAGGTCATATCGACGTTGCGGCGGACGGCGTGGATGAAATGGCCAGCGCCAATCGAGTAGCCATCTCCGTCGCCGCCGGCGACCATCACTTCGAGGTTCGGATTCGCTAGCTTCGCCCCGATTCCCACGGGGAGTGCGCGACCGTGGACGCCGTGGAGCGCGTAGCTGTGCATGTAGGTTCCGATCTTCCCGGAACACCCGATGCCGGCGACAATGAACGTGTTGTCTGGGTCGTTCCCGGTATTCGCTAACGCTTTCATCATCCCGTTCATAGTACCGAAGTCACCGCAACCGGGACACCACGTGGGCTGCTTGTCGGATTTGAAGTCGGTGAATCTGATGTCGGTGCTCATCTTCTTACTGTCTTCCTCGGACCGTACGCCAGCGTTCATGCTTCGGGCCGATGCTCGCTGGTGTCGGTCGTTGCGTAATCTGGCTTGGTATCATGCTTTCGAGTTCGTGACTGTCGCAATCTCGATGTCTGTTATCCCCTGTGCTTCGATTTCGGCCCTCACTGCCGGTGGGAGCGTTTCCAGTGTCTTGTCAATCTGTGGGTTAATCGACACGCCGTCAACTTTGATCGCAACTAACTTGCCACGGCGACCGTGTGCAGCGACTTCGAATTCGAACGGTCGATCACGTTCATCGACGCTGTGGACCCAGACTTTCGCGAGCCCGTTTGCACTCTCCCAGTGAACGCTATTGACGACGGTAAGAGAGCCAGCCGGCGGGACGCACGACGACCCACACGCCGGGCACTGAGCGGGATGTGGCCTCTCGCCGAAATAGGTGTACTCTGCCCCGCACCGGTAGCACTGGAGTAATAGGGTCATGAGCGGTTCCTCAATCACCCCTCACAGGCGCCCCGCCCGTCCTGGGTCAACGTCAATGGCGTCAACGGGACACACGTCGACACAGAGCATGCAGTCGATACACTGTGTCTCGTTGATCGGATCGGCTTTGATGTCGCTCTCGGGATGGCCTGGTGTATCTGTCCACTCGAAGACGTCGACGGGACAGTCCTCGAGACAGGCACCGTCGGCGATGCAGATGTCAAAGTCGACAGCTACGTGTGTGCCGTGGATGCCTAGCTGCTCCGGCCTATCGACCGGCCCCCAGACTCGGTGCCCCTCGTGTTGCTCGGCGACATCGCGGTTCGCTTCGAAGTGTGGATCGATAGCCATGAGATATCCTCGATAAGAGTGGCGTAGTCCAGACGAACTACTATCCGAGCGAGCCCTCCATCTCGAGTTCGACGAGTCGGTTGAGTTCAACCGCGTACTCGATGGGCAACTCTTCGGTGATAGGCTCGATGAAGCCCGAGACGATCATCTGTTTGGCGTCGTCGTCGTCCAGACCGCGCGACTGGAGGTAGAAGACATCCTCGTCGCCGATCTTCCCAACAGTGGCCTCGTGGGCGACGTCTACCGTCGACTCGTTAATCTCCATATACGGCATCGTGTCGGAGGTGGATTCGTTGTCGAACATCAGCGCGTCACACTCGACCGACGTTGAGGAGTTCTCGGCACCGTCGGCGATGTGGACCAGCCCACGGTAGTTGGTGCGGCCGCCGTCTTTCGAGATGGATTTGGACTCGATGGTCGACTTCGTGTCAGGCGCGTTGTGATACACCTTGGCGCCGGTGTCGATGTTCTGACCCTCACCGGCGAACGCGATGGTGATGTGGTTGTCGGTCGCCCCCGGTCCCTTCAGGATCGTCGATGGATACAGCATCGTCGCCTTCGAGCCCATCGACCCGGAAATCCACTCCATGGTGGCGTCTTTCTCGGCGATCGCACGCTTTGTGTTGAGGTTGTAGGTGTTTTTCGACCAGTTCTGCACCGTCGAGTACTGGACGTGGGCATTCTCCTTCACGATTACCTCAACGCCGCCGGAGTGGAGGTTGAACGCCGAGTATTTCGGGGCCGAGCAGCCCTCGATATAGTGAACCTCAGAGTTTGGCTCCGCGATGATGAGCGTGTGTTCGAACTGGCCCATCCCCTCTGAATTCATCCGGAAATACGCCTGGACGGGCATCTCGACGGTAACGTCTTCGGGAACGTAGACAAACGAGCCGCCGGACCAGATGGCTCCATGAAGCGCCGCGAACTTGTTGTCGCTCGGCGGCACGCACTTGGTCATAAAGTACTCGCGGACGAGGTCTTCGTGTTCCTGAACAGCCTCGTCCATATTACAGAAGATGACGCCTTTCTCTTCCCAGCGCTCCTGCATGTTCTGATAGACAACCTCGGACTCGTACTGGGCACCCACGCCGGAGAGCGCATTCTTTTCGGCCTCCGGGATACCGAGCTTGTCGAATGTATCCTTGATGTCCTCGGGCAATTCTTCCCAGTCGTCGACACCGGCGCGGACGTCGACGTCGGGGCGGATATACGGCACGATCTCGTTGACGTCGACCTCCGAGAGGTCCGGCTGTCCCGGCCAGTCAGTTGGCATCGGCATCTCTTGCCAGAGGTTCAACGCACGCAGTCGTCGCTTCAACATCCACTCGGGCTCGTCTTTATCCTCAGAAATGAGCCGTATCGTCTCCTCTGTCAGCCCCTGGTCAGCCTTGAACGCAGCTGCTTCCTCTTTTTTGAAGTCGAATCGGTCTTCAGTGTCGGTCTCGCGGAGGTGCTCTTGATCGGAACTCATCAATCGAGGTTTGTAGTATGGCAGAATAAATCTAGGGTACTCAAACTACAATTTGTAACTATAATAGGTTTCTTTCACGATCCATAGTAACTCTTAGTAGTCACAAAAGTTTACTGCTGATGAGATAAAATGGGGAATATGACCCACCAGACTCGCGAGACGACTGCCCCACCCGCAGAGTCACCAACAGAGCAAACACAGGAGCAGCGATGTCCCGAGTGTGGCGAGGACGTACTCGCAGCGAATGACACGGCCGAGAAGGTGTGTACTGCCTGCGGATTGGTCCTTGATGAGCAACGCATTGACCGCGGCCCGGAATGGCGTGCCTTCGATTCGGCTGAAAAGGCAGCGAAAGCACGCGTTGGTGCGCCGACGACACAGTTGATGCACGACAAGGGACTTTCGACTAATATCGGCTGGCAAAACAAAGACACATACGGAAATCCAGTGTCGCCACGAAAACGTCAGCAACTCCAGCGATTACGGACGTGGAACGAACGCTTCCGTACACGAGATTCAAAAGAGCGCAACCTCAAGCAGGCACTCGGCGAGATAGAGCGGATGGCCTCTGCATTAGGGGTGCACAAGCCGACACGCGAGACTGCAAGCGTGATGTATCGACGCGCGTTAGAGGAAGGTCTCCTCCCAGGGCGTTCGATCGAGGGGGTTGCAACCGCGGTTCTGTATGCCGCGACACGACTCGATAGCGTTGCACGGACGATCGACGAAATCGCCGTCGTCAGCCGTGTCGACTCGCTGGAGATCAAGCGCACCTACAGATACGTCGTTCGGGAACTCGACGTGCAGATTCCGCCGACGGATCCAATAGAATACGTCGGGCGTATCGTCTCCGAGTTGGACTGTAGCGATGACACGACTCGACAAGCCCGCCAACTGATCGAAGCCGCCACAGCCCAGGGTGTCCACAGCGGCAAAAGCCCGGTCGGTATTGCTGCGAGTGCCGTCTATGCGGCGGGGAAGCTCTGTGGTGAAAATATCACTCAAGACGACGTGTCCGAGGTTGCTGACGTCAGTAACGTCACTATTCGAAACCGGTATCGTGAGGTTCTCAACGCCTACGAAGAGCGTCAAAATGGTTGAAAGTTCTGGAGATATCCAGTGCTATGTCTACAGGCGGAGCAGGCCGAGTTCCTCGGAGTTTGACCCCGAAGTGGTTCACGTCAGTCGCGAACGGTAGCGTGCGTACAGATACGTCGGCTGCATCTCACCACTGAGGCGAGGAGCTTTTGTCTCAAAACGCTACGAAGCGAATCAATTACAGCAGACGAGTGATGACTGAGAGTGTGTATGAGACCCTCCCAGAATGCAGATGGCGTGGGTGCGTACTACGTTGAGTGAGTAGTTGTTCATCGCCGGCGACAACCCTTGCCGCGGAGTGTCGGCAACCACTCTGTCCAGAAGTGAGGACAGTGATGCCCGATCGACGATCTGTCCGATTAGACAGAGCAAATAAAACGATGTCAACAGCCAGGAGTTTCCGTGATGAGGATAAATGGATCGCGCTCGCGATTGTAGTCGGCGACGTCTCCGGCGACCGCTTCGATGAGTCGGCGATGAACTTCTCTGGCTGCTCGTCCCTCGTCTGGGCTCAAGTAGTGGAGCCCGCCCAGCTCCGTCCAGAAATCACCGTCAAGCCAAAAGAGTGTCTCATCGTTCGACTGGTGGGCGATGTCGCCGTTATCGGTCAGTCCCTCGGTGTCGAGTTGGCGACCCGAGAGCTGGGCGCGTGCCAGCACCGCCACAAGTTGCCGGCGTGAAATGGATGCATGAACAGCAACATCGTCGATCAAACTCCCGAAGTAGGCTTCGACAATACCAATCGTTTGGGAGAACTCATCAAGCGTAACGGAATCTAACGGTATTGTATCCCTTGGTACTTCTCGAGTTTCCCAAGATCGAGAGCCGCTCAGTAATACGTCAGATGCAAGTTTGAGTTCAATACTATCCACCGTTCGACAGTACTGTGTTCTATCCCTGCTCTCGTCCGCAGTGACCTCTTCTAAATACATATTCTCAGAGAGTTCCTTCACACGTCTGTAACAAGTGGCAATCGGAATGTCTAGCTCTTGACTCAGCCAGCTAACTGATCGCGGTTCCCTTGCCGCCCGCAGTATATCAACGCTGTATTTCCGCCCGAGTACCTCAACTGCTTCCGTCGACATCTTGTTACCACAATTGATTCTCAAGGCTGAATAGCTGTACCCTATATTTATCGACCCAATTCTAGTGGGGCCGATATGAAATGGTTCTCTAAGCGAAAAGATAATACTGCGGAACAACAAGATCGGATGTATGAGCGATGGAGACGCGTACACGGAACACACACCTGCGGGACTTCTCGAGTTGTCTTCGGAACTGAACCAAGCCGGTTCGATTGAGGATGTCTCTGTCGTTGCGGTCCGAATGTTGGATCTCAATTTTGATGCGCCTCTTTCGGCAATCTGGGAGTACGATGAGAAAGTAAACGAACTCCGCCCAATCGCCGAATCAACTGAGGCACAAGAGGTGATCGGCGATGCACCTATCCTTCCACTTGATTCTCTCGCCGGACGTGTGTACAGACAGAATCGTCCGGAAGTGTTCGACGATGTCCACGAAGCCGACGGCACGTATAATTCAGACACCCCGATTCGGAGCGAAATTCTTGTGCCAATTTCAGATTTCGGCGTCTTGAGTGTCGGAGCTACTGAACTCGATGCCTTTACCCAGAACGACGCAGAACTGGCGAAACTCGTCGTCTCGAATCTCGAACCTGTAATTTCACGAATCCGACACCTCGAGGAGTTACAGGCTGAGCGTGATTGGACACACACGTTGTTTGAAGGCTCCAACGATGCCATTTTGATCAGTGATTCAGATGCGAATTTCGTCCAAGTGAATCAGGCTGCTTGCGAGTTAACTGGCTATGAGCGAGAAGAACTCCTCTCTATGTGCATTCCGGATCTTCACGAAGAGGTCGACCTACATGCGTATCAGGATCACCACGACCAAATTTTAGCCGGCGAACCAGCAACCACTGAAGCGAAACTGCTTCGCAGCGACGACAGTAAAATCGATGTCGAGTTCTCGAACCGTCGGATCGAGCGCGACGGGACGGCCTATATGCACACCGTTGCGAGAGATGTGACGGAACAGCGGGAACGGCGGCGTCGCCTGGAGTCATTTAAATCGGCTATCGAGAACGCGAGTGATGGGATCGCTATTTTGGAGAACGAGGAGTACACCTACGTTGATCAAACGCATACTGAAATGTACGGGTTCGAGGATCAAAACGAGTTGCTCGGGCAGACCTGGCGTGAGTTGTACAGCGATCCCCTCGAGATCGAGCGCTTGGAGGACGAGGCGCTGTCCGCCCTCCGGTCTGACGGAGAGTGGAGAGGTACTGTAACCGCCTCTCCGGAAGGCAAGAGCGAATTCCCGACCGAACTGGCCCTGACACGCTTGGAAGACGATCGCATCGTCTGTGTTGTTCGTGACGTGTCTGAAAAGTATCGGCGTCAAGCGGAACTTCGGGAGAACGAGCGGCGCTTCGAGTCGGTGTTCGAAGATCCCGAGATGCTGGTCGGATTACTGGAAACCACTGGTGAACTGATCGATGTCAATGAAACTGCCTTGGAGTACGTTCCGCAGGATAAAGATGAGATATTGGGAGAACCGGTTTGGGAGGGGGAGTGGTGGTCTCATTCTCAGACTCTACAGGATGATGTAAAAGACTGGATCAATCGAGCGGCGGCAGGCGAGTACGTCAGTTTCCAATCAGAGTATCCAACACAGGGCGGTGACAGTCGGTTCTTCACCGGCACTATCCGTCCTGTTACAGGAGAATCCGGAGTCGAGTCACTTGTCATTTCGAGTCGCGATATAACTGCCCGCGAGCAACGCCGTCGTGAATTAGAAACGTTCCAGCAGGCCGTCGAGGACGCTAAAGACGGCTTCGCTATTATGAAAAACGGAGAATACAGGTATATCGACGAGACGCATGTCGATATGTATGGGTTCGACGATACAGACGAGCTCCTCGGGAACTCTTGGCGGATGCTCTACGGTGAAGATGAAGTAGAGCGACTTGAGGCAGAAGTCTTCCCTGTTCTCGAGTCGGAAGGGCACTGGCGGGGCAAAGTAACCGGCTCCCGACCGGACGGGACGACGTTCCCGGCCAAGATCTCTTTGACCATCATCGATGATGGCCCCCTCGTCTGTACTGTGCGCGATGAAACTGCAAGACGGCAACGAGAGCGTGAGATTCAACAGGAGCAGAGGCGATTTGAGATCCTCTCAGAAAGTCTCGAAGAATACGCGTTTGTACTTCTTGACGAGAATGGACAGATCGACAGCTGGAGCGATGGAGCAGCCGAAATGTTTGGATATGACGAAGAAGCTGCAATTGGTATGCCAACAGCGGAGTTACACCCCGAACAGGATCAAACACGTGGGGTCCCCGATCGGTTGTTAAAACAGGCATCGCTCGCAGGAGAAAGTACTCATGAAGGACAGCGAGTCCGTCAGGATGGATCGTCGTTTCCTGCAGAAGTCTCATACGTCCCGCTTCAAACTGAAGATGAAGTGTTCTTGGGATACGGGATGGTCATCAGAGATCTTACCTCCGAGCGGCAGCAGCGACGTAGAACGGAGCGGTTCGTTGAGGAATCAGTCGACGTCGTGTCTATCTTAGATCGTGATGGGTGTTTCACCTATCTTAGCGGCTCTGCTGAACGGGTTCTCGGATATGCTCCAACTCAGCTAAATCAAGAGAGCGTCTTCGATTATATCCATCCCGAGAATCGGGAACGGGTAATGGAAGCGTTTTTCGCCGCCGTGGAGGATTCCGATTCGAGCGTTCAGCTAGAGTTCCAAGCAAGGGATGCGGATGACGAGTGGATCACCGTAGAGGCACGTGGACGGAATCTCTTTGACGATGAAGCAATTGGTGGGTTTCTGTTATATATGCGCAATATCAGTAATATAAGGGAACAAACGATAAAATTCGAATCCGTATTCAATCAAACGTTCCAATTGACGGGCCTGATGACCCAGAGTGGTGAAATTCTCGAGCTAAACGACCCATTCATGGAGTTCGGCGGCATACGTGTGGAAGAGAGCAGAGGCACACCACTCTGGGAGTGTCCTCTGTTCGCGCATTCGTCTGAAGTGCAAACTCAAATCAGACAGGCAGTTACTCAAGCATCTTCGGGTTCATTCGTTCGGTTCGACGTGGAAGCAGAAGGCGTCGATGGACTCGCCAGCTTCGACTTCTCGGTCAAGCCGATCTCGAGCCAGCACGGGGAGGTTAGCTTCCTGGTATTCGAGGCACGAGATATTACAGTTCAGGAGCAGCGTCAGCAACACGTCCAGGTCTTACACCGGATTATGCGGCACAATATCCGAAATGATCTAACGAAACTGAGAGGGTATGTCGATCTGCTCGCGTCGGACACAGAGGCAGACACTCGTGAACAGCGCGCTGCGACGATCCGAGACATTCTCGACAAGTGGGAAAGAATGGCAACCAAGACCCAAGAGCTCCAGAATATACTCACGAGCGAGAGCGCTCTCGCTTCCCACCGGAGTGCTCGACAAATAGTTGAAGACATTCAACAACAAAAAGAAGACGAACATGCTAATGCGAATATCACTATCACAGCCAGTCATGATCTAGAATCACAAATACCGAGTGATCTTGATAAGGCGATTTCCGAGCTCGTTGAGAACGCCATCACAGCGAACGATACTGAGCATCCGTCCGTACACATTAGTGTCTCGGAAGCCGATGATCGGTGGATAGAGGTTCGTGTGTCCGATACCGGGCCTGGACTCCCGGACATGGAGAAAGACCTCCTCGAAACCGGCGAAGAAACGCCGCTGAGTCACGGGCAGGGACTCGGATTGTGGATGGTGCGATCACTGGTGACTCGTGCCGGGGGATCGATTTCAGTCGACACCTCGGGCGATGGGAGCGAGGTCACACTGGTAGTCCCCACCCAACCGGCCCGAGAGGACTCAGAAAAACCGGGTATCGTGTCGTAAACTATGACCGAAAACGGAAACGCAAAAATCCTGATCGTCGAAGACGATGAGACGTTGGCTGAACTGTATGCGGAGTGGCTCGGAGACCGCTATGTCGTCGAAACCGCGTACTCCGGCCAAGAGGCTCTAGAAGTGTTTGATGAGACGGTCGATATCGTCCTCCTGGATCGGATGATGCCCGGGTTATCCGGCGGAGAGGTTCTCACGCGACTCGGACAATATGAGTCGAACTGCCAGGTGGTTATCGTCTCTGCGGTGACACCGGACTTCGATATCGTCAGAATGGGATTCGATGCGTATCTCGAAAAGCCCGTCGAAGCTGACGACCTCGAAGATGTTATTTCCCAGATGCTCACTCGTGCCGAGTACAACGAGGATCTGCAAGAGCTGTTCTCGCTGATCGAACGCCAATCGACCTTGGAAGCCGTCATGGACGCAGATACCCTCGAAACGAGCCCGAAATACCAGACACTCACGGACCAAATCACGGAACTCGAGGATAAAGTCGAACGGTATCTCCAGAACCTGCCGGACAGGGATTTTCGAGTGGCTATCGAGCGCCTGCAACGAACAGCAGCAGAGCGCAGGGAACAACAGCAGTACCAGTCCCTCACTGAAGACGTCCTGGACACATCAGAGGAAGGGATCGTTGTAGTTGATCACGACGGGCAGGTGGTGTGGGCAAACAAAACTACCGAAAAGTTACTCGGGGTTGATAGAGACGATATCCAAGGATCTGATTACAGTCGCATTGCTTCTGAATCGTACCAGGAATACCCCTCAGGTGAGCAAACACTGTCTGATCTCGTAACTCATTCTCTAGAGAATATGAATTCCGAAGTCGAAGCCACCGTCTGTATCCCCGAGACGGCTTCGAAAGAGCAGCAGTGGGTGGAATACTGGAGCGGACCGATCCAAACTGGTCTTTATGCAGGCGGGCGGATTGAACACTACCACGATATTACAGAGAGATACGCGTATGAACAACAGCTTGAGGATCTACACGCGGTTTCCCGCGATCTAATGACAGCGGACTCGGAACGTAGCATCGGCGAGACCGTGGCAACTGCCGCAGTCGGTGAACTCGGATTCGAGTTTGCCGCGATATATACACGAGAAGAGCACACGGGACGCTTGGTCCCACTAGCACACGCATCCACGGAGGATGTTACTGAAATCGAACTTCCCTCCATCTCTGAAGGAGACACACCAGTCTGGACGACCTATGTGACTCGAACGGAACAGTTGGCTCCCGACGACGAAGACGTAGTAGATACTCGGTCGAGCCAGTGGTTAGCAGAGGAGTTCTCGTCATGGCGCCTCTACTCACTAGAAGCAGAGGGGGTTCTGTTGGTAGGGATGACCACGACGCCAGAGATCCCCTCAAGAAAGAACAAATTGGCAAAGACGTTAGCAGCGAACGCAGCAAGCGCATTCGAGCGAAGAGCACAAGAGGCGACCCTTCGGGAACGCGACCAGCGCTTAAACGAGCAAAACGAGCGGCTGACACGACTGGATCGCATCAACACACTGATACGGTCGATAAGTGCCACGGTTATCAGTGCAAACACACGAGAAGAACTGGAACAACAGGTCTGTAACGCTCTAGCTCATCTGGATCTGGTTAGTGGGGCGTGGATCGGCAAAAAAGATATCAATACGAGTACGATCGAAGTCAGAGCCAAAACGGAGTCGCTCACATATCAAAAAGTGGGAACGGACGGCGGTCCAGCAGGTGACAATACCCAACGGAGTAACTCCAAATTGCCACCTGCTGAACGGGCATACAGGATTGAAGATTCGGTCGTAGAGAGCGACTTAATGACCGCTCGCTCTGAAACGGAATGGAAACAAGACGCACTGAAACATGGCACCAACTCGATTGTGGCTGTACCACTACAGAGCGAGGCTTCGATCCTCGGCGTATTAGAAGTCCATTCCAAACTGCCAAACGCCTTCGCCGAAGAAGAAGTGACAGCCCTCACAGAGCTCGGTCAAATAATAGGCCACAGGATATCATCACTCCGGCAAAAGGCAGCGCTTCTATCCGGTGGGGGAACGATCCTCGAAATCCAGTTTGAGGACGATACCGGTCTCGCAACTCTTGTTTCGGATGTGGAAACTGAACTCGAAGTTTTGGATGTATTGACTGATAATCCATATAATCTCCTGTTCGCGCGATTGACCGGAGAAAACGTGACTCCCGAGGTGTTCGAAGCTGCTGGTTTCGATCCGGAGACAGTCATTCTGAGCAACTCTCGGAATGGTGTTTCTTGTAAAATCCCGGTTCAGAACAGCAGCTTTTGCGAGAAATTGACCGACCAAGGCGTTGCGATAAATCAAATTACAAACGCTTCCGAGTCCAACGACATCGTGGTTTCAGTAACCGTGCCGTTCACAGTCGACATCGGAGAATATCTGAGTTCACTCCGGGAAGACTACAGCGATCTCACCCTGTTATCCAAACTGGACAGTGAGCGGGCAGATACTACCACTTCTCTCTCAGCACGTCTTGATGGAGCTCTTACCGCCCGGCAACAAGAAGTCTTACAGACGGCGCTCTACGCAGGATATTTTAATTGGCCGCGGGATACAGATTCGACGTCGATTGCCAAGACTCTCGATATTGCACAGTCAACGTTCAACCAGCATCTTCGAGCTGCTGAGTCTAATCTGCTGACGACTCTCTATCAGGATTCAACCGAACCGTAACCTGGTTCAGAACCATATTCTGGGGTATTCAGACTGGCTCGCCTGTCGCCAGTCGGAGAACTGGCTGCAAATAGCGATCCTATTCATATAGGCATTGAATTTGGTAGTCCGATATTAACGGGTAGAAGACGTTTGATTGTAGAATAAATGTACTCTGTATGGCTGAAAGCTCTCCGCACCGAGAGTCTGAACCTACAGGATGGAGTACAGATTCTCAAATAGTGCGTGAATTTGGCAGACCTGTCCGCGTTTCGGAGGCGGTTATTGAGACACTTATGGAAGCTGTCGAAGACTGGCCGGAACTCAGTAGATCCCCTCCCGTGTTCGAATTCGTTGATGCAGACAAGTTAGATGGCTTGTTCAAAACTCCTACAGTCGAGGAGACTAGTCATTTGCCCTCTGTGGAGTTTCTCTTCCAAGACGCACTTGTGACGGTCATGTACGGATCAACGGTGCGTGTCATCGTCGAACGAGACGCGTGAGAGAGAACAGATGACCAATTCCAGTACCGTTCTGATCGTCGAAGACGAAGAAAATCTCGCTGACTTGTTTGACATTTGGCTACGCGAGCAGTTCGAGGTTCATGTGGCATATAATGGAGAAGATGCGCTGGAGATCTTCGCTGAGGAACCGATTGATATTGCCCTTTTAGATCGTCGAATGCCAGGACTCTCTGGCACGGAAGTGCTGCAATCAATTCGCGAAAACGGTGATGGCCAGCAGGTGATTATGGTGACGGCCGTTCGGCCAACAGAGGAACTGGCATCCATCGATGTTGACGACTATCTCATTAAACCGATTGACCGGACAAAGCTCACTCGAGCCGTGGAAGCAGCGGAGTTGGTTCTTACATATGAAGATTCACTCACGGAACTTCTCTCACTCACTGCAAGGAAAGCCACGTTAGAAGCGAATCTCGACAGAACAGAACTTGAAGCGGATGATCGATACAGCGATCTCCTCCAGAGAATACGGGAGTTGGAGAAACAAGCGGATACGACCCTTGAGCGTCTCGAGACAGATTATCAGATCGATATGCTGGTCAGAGATCAGCGTATCGGGCCCCAACCTGTAGAGCAGCTTTGATATGGAGCGAGGAACCGCGACAACCACCGATTATGATACCAGCGGCAATATCGAAGTACTCGCAGAAAATAAATATCCGCTGCTCGTCAGCTTAGTCTTAGTACGAGCTATAGATGCGAGCCTCACGTATTATGGGCTGAGTATCGGACTGCGAGAAGCCAATCCAATCGTCGTACGTGTGATCGAGACTCTCGGGGTCATCCCCGGGCTCTTTTTCGTCTCATCAGTGTCATTGGTGTTGTTATTTTTTCTTGGTGAATACCTGCTTCCCGGAGTCATACAATCGAGACATAATATCGATCTTTGGAGCAACGTAGCATACCTTTCAGTTTTGGTCATATGGAGCGCTGTGTCGCTTCATAACGTGGTACTCATCTGGATATGAGATTAATCGAGTTCGTCGGGTTATTGTTATATATGTCTATTGTATTACTTATTTCGTTTGCTATACTTCTCTCTTTGTTTTAGCTGATCCCAAGCTGTAACCGCCCTGATAACGACTGCTCCAGTTCATAGGCAGATAATCAACGCAAGCCTAGAGGCTGTAGAACAGTATCTCGTAGGGCGAGGAATGCCTCTCCCCGGGAAGCGCGTCAGCGCAAGCAGGCGGTAGTTCACATAGCGTTATTTGTGCCTGCTCTGAAAGCCTATATTTGTGTGTGGCTGATATTAGACGGGTGTATATATTGGCCTAATACTTATTCATCGAGCCAACACGTTTGAGACTGGATACCTCTCAGACTGGTATCCAGCGAAGCGTCAGAGGCACACCCACCCCCACTCCCCGTTTAGTTAAATATATAATACGCGTTTTGAGTTCGTTTTCTTTTCCTATACACTAATGTCCCATACCAGTAAGTCCCGTCGGACTACGTTTCGACGAATCGCCCAACGACAATACGCCGGGGTGCCGGCGTATGATTCGACACCGCTGTACGATCGAACGTCGCTCGCTGGGCTAGAATCAGATATTCGGACAGTCTCGGCGATGTGGTTCGATCACGAGAGCCACGACTCGGTTGAGGAGTTCATTTGTACACTCCCGCTAGCCTACTTCCGGTTCAGCGCCCACGACCGGTATGAGGGGTCGACACGCTACCAGATGGACACCCTCTTTCGGGTGTTCGTCCTGAAAGAACTCCACGGATGGACACACGAAACAGCACTCGTTGACTACCTCAACCGTCGCTCCGAACTCTGCGAGCAGTTTGGTTTTGAGACGACCCCAGAGCAGTCGACGCTGTGGCGTAGTTGGCACCAGCGATTCACCGATGACCTCCGAGAGACAATCGACACGGCCGCTCGAACGATCCTCATCAAAGCACAGAATGCGGGTGTCGCGGTTCCGCGTCAACCGGCACGAAAGATCCAGCACCACGATGACGAGTCTGGTGAGTCAGAACCAGATCATAAAACTACTTTCGAGCAGGCGGAGACGATCACAGATCACGTCAGCCGCATCGTCTTCTCAGCATTCTCGTTGGATCGCGGTGAGGGCTGTGAGATTCACGAGAACGCCTACTGGGACTTACAGACGTATCTCGGACTTCGTGAGCGGCTGGCTGCCAACGAAGGGGCTCATAGCTTCACCTACGAGTCAACTCGAGAGCGGACGCCATTGGGTCACGCCCACCGCGACCACATTCGAGATCTCTCTATCGAGCAGATCCGAGAGATGTACCGACAGGCTGTCCGTCAACTGCTGGACGAGGTCGCGGAGACAGAGGAGTTCTTCCGAGCGGGTCTCGTCGCGATCGACATCACTGAGGCCGATCCGTTTACTGGAGATCGAACAGGCCACGAAGACGAAATCATCGGGACGAAAGAGAACACCGACGACTATGCATACCAGTGGGCAACAGTCCAACTGGTCGGCAACGCGGTTCCAATTGTCCTTGATGCGCGGCCGGTTCGGAAAGGCGAGTCGCGCAAAGAGATCGTTGAGGACTTGCTCGATTCGGCTGACGGTCTCGTTCACGTCGATAACGTGCTGATGGATCGGGAGTTCGACAGCCAGCACATTCTAGAGATGCTCAGCCAGCGTGGGCTCTCCTACGTCGTTCCCAAGCGGATGCAGACCAGCGAGAAAGCCCAGGCAAAGCGATTGCTTCGACGTGGTCAAGACCGCTACGAGACCGACCGGAAGCTCCACCTCGGCAAGAACGAATGGCACGAGACGACACTGATCTACCGTCGGAAAGAGGACTCCGAGCACGACGACCACCGGCAGTACTCGGTGTTTATGACGAATTGTGGGAGCGGTCACCTCACAGAGTACGGGTTTCGGTGGGAGATCGAGAGCGGCTACAGGTCGATAAAGCGGTTCATGGCCGCCACAACGTCGAAGCATCTTGGACTACGATTCTTCTACTTCGCGTTCGCGTGTCTCTTGTACTCGATTTGGCGTGCTGTCGATCTGCTGGTTCAGGTCGCATTGACCGGCGAATACGAGCATTCACCCATTGTGACGGCTGACAACACGCTGACGCTGTTGAAGAAGGAGACCGGAATCGGATAGCGAGGATCTCTTCCCGCAATAGCGCGGCGGTGAGTGGCGACACTATCCGGGGTCTCGAAAATCCGCTGGAATAGTTGCCTACGAAACAGGAACGCCCGTTCAGAAAGCGGTCTGGAGCAGATTTTGTTCACCGATTCGGCCGAAACAACGCATCACAGGCCCTCTAAACCCGCTGTAGTCTCAACTTCCACAAGGAAACAATAGTTGAGACTGGCCGTCTCAATGCATACGGTTCTCGAAACTGCTTCGTGGTTGACGGTGATCTCTCCTTCAGAATTTTCGTAGCTTTCACTTCTAACACTCTTCACAGCGGGTGACGTACTCCCAACCAACGATGTCCATCGACCGAGACACCTTCGAGAACACGAGCGAGGACGAGCTCGAAGAACTCTCCGTCCCCGATCAAGTCCTCGGATTTCTCGCCGCTAACGCGGACCGGGCGTTCAAGGCGCGCGAAATCTCCACCCACATCGGCGTTGATGAGGGCGCAGTTAGTACCGCGTTCTCACGATTGAAGGATCGTGGTCTGGTCGAACACAAGGCGACGTACTGGGCGGTGACCGACGATGCCGAGCGCCTCGAAGGATATAGTGGCTACGAGCGAGCGACCGCGCTGTTCAACGAGCAACTCGGCGAGGAAGACAAGGACGCATGGCGCGAGCACGCACCCGAGGCACCCCACCCGAGTGTCGAGAACGAACAGTGACCGACGAAAAGGAAGAGACCCTGGTCTTCGAGCGTGGCGACGTCGTCTACGGTAATGATCCCTTCAAAACCACTCGATCCACGCATCACAGCCCCGCTAAATCCACTGTAGTCTCAACAACCCAACGTCTCACAGTAGTTGAAACTGGTCGTCTCAATGCATATGGTACATCGCACTGTCCATGAATATCTGAAGAATACCCTGTTTCAGCAACTCATCCGCGAACCGCGAGAAAGAGCATCGCTACCCCCAACAGCCCGAGGGTCGCGGCCGCATAGGCAACGAGAGGGAGAACGTCGGTCCCGACGGCAGCGAACCCTCCCGTCGTACCGAGAAAGAGAATGCCGAGCCCGCCGAGGACGATTCGGACCGATCGGTCCAGTCCGTCGCCTGGGGTCCAATCGGTCGTCCGGATCACAGTATCGAGAGCCGTCTTTGCCTCGGTAGCAGTGTCTTCCGGGACGACGAGTACGAGCGGTCGACCCCACCGTCCTCGAGAGTGATATCGGGGGATGAAGACGGTATAATCGCCTACTCGTCGCTGGTAGACACACCTGAGCGGCGAGAGGTCGAACGTCCGTACCCGCCTGTCGCTTGTGTCCAGTCCTCCGTCACCGATGTACTCCGCAGCTGCTGCACCGCTTATCTGCTGGAGGCTTGCCGTTTCCGGCTCTATCCGACCGACCGTATATCGAAGGTCGACGGCCATCTTGCAGACGACGAGCCCGATCAGATATACAACCAGGAGCCCCGGCTGGATTGTCAACGACAGGAGCAGGATACCACCACCGAGCAGGCTGACTGGTACGTAACGGAGGCGAACCCATCCAATCGACGGGGCCAGTTTCTGCAGCTCGCGCTCGGAGCCGTACCCGACCGCGAGCAGGAGATACACCAACGAGGCGGGACCGCCGATGAGCGCGAGCACGACGACGAGGACGGTCCCTCCGGCGTTTTCCACCGCGAGTCCGTCCGCGATAATAAACACGAGTAGCACCAGTACGGCGAGTCCGATGATCAGGGGGACACCGGCGGCGAGATGCAACACGACGAGCCGAAATCGGTCGGTGGAGCGGTCCGGGAACGCCGTCCACGTAACGACCCGACCGCCAGTGTCACTATCGGTGGGCGTCATTATCGGAGGGTGGGGTATCGTATTCGTCTCTCGGGATCGACAGTTCGAATCTCGCTGTCTGGTCAGTCCCCGTACGAGTCAACAATGCGAATTCCAATCGGATCGATGTTTCCGTTCCCGTCGAGACACCGGTCCGGGTGATCGTAAATACTATCGAGGAATCCCCTAAATTCGTCTGAGTGCCGCCCAAATCATGAGCACGACCGGTAGCAGAAAAATCGGTCCAACGCCGATGGAGAGTCCGATCAGCTGTGCGGTGTCGACTTTCGGGCTGACGGCGAGACCAGCGGGAACAGCGAGAAAAAAGAGTGCAAGAACCAAGGCGGACGTGATGACGGTCGAATCTCGTTCGGGGCGAGTGGGGTCCGCTACGGGGAGTTCGAGTGTCTCGATCGTGGCGTCGAGATCGGTAACCGGGCCAAGTTGGGCGTCACGGTCGTCAGGGCCGGCTCCGGATATCTCCAGCGTGCCGGTGTCCAGCAGTCGGTCCGGGATCGCGTTGCGGATCGAGAACGTCGCCGGGTCCACCGGGGCGGTCCACTGGACGGCCTCCAATGCCGTATCGTAGGCTACGAGTTGCTTCTCGTACCGGCGGTATTCGATCGTCCCGTATCGGAGGTAGTAGCTGCCGATACGCGCACCGGCGACGACGAGGACGAACACTAGCCCTACGACGAGCCAGACCCAGCCACCGGCGAGTGCGGCGAACGCCAGCCCGACCAGGATGGCGAACGTGGACCGGTGAGCGAACCCGAACGCGATCATCGGGAGGCTACCGAGCAGGACGGGTGCCGCGTCGACGGATACCCGTCCACGAATGGGTCCGTCCGGGGTGTCGATATCCGGACGTGGCTCGGCGTGGCTACCGTCGAACGCCCCGTCGAGGACGGACGGCACTGGGAGGTCCGTGTGATCAGTGACGATCCGATAGACCGAGGTCGTAGTCTTGACGACGACGATGCCAGTGAGGAGGACTAGCCCACCGGATCGATCGCCGGCGCTCGCGAGCAGGCCCACCGTGAGCAGGACGAGGCCGAGCTGTAGGGGTTCACGTAAGATCTCTTGGGCGGAGACGTCGGCGTACTCCTGTCCGGCGAGGTAGTCGGACAGGAACTCGTGGAGCTGTGTGATCACCAGTCCGACACCGCCGACGAGCAGGGACAGCGACGGGCGGATCACCGGTGTCGCAGTCACCCAGTAGAGGGCGCTTGCCGGGAGGACGGCGACGGTCCAGAACCCGAGTATCGACGCCGCGAACGGAACGTTCCGCGGATAGACCGCAGGCAGCCGGGAGACGGGACGCCAGCTACCACGCTTCTCGCGAAGCTCGTGGAGCGGCTCGATATCGGGAAGCCCCGGCGACCCACGTTCGGCGAACAGCGCCTTCGCTGCAGCCAGCAGCACCGTCACCAGTCCCTCGAGCCAGTAGAGCACCAGCAGCGAGTAGACGTTCCAGCCGAGGGTCAGGACACCGACCAGCGGAACGAGGTTGGCGACGGCCGCGACGCTGCCGACGCGACGTCTTTGCCACTCCGTCGGTGGGTGGACACGCATATATCAATCAACTCGCGGGCGCGCGGTACTGCAGAGTTTCATCACGGTGGGGACGAACGGCTAACGCTCATCGCCAGCGGCGGGCGAGTTCGTAGGCGAGGGTCACTGGAATAGTGATACTCAAGACCACGAACGTCACGTCGTCGACAGTCGGACCGGAGCGAGTGAGCGCGGCGAAGAACACGAGCGCGCCGACGGCGAGGACCCCGACGACGGTCGCAACGTAGTCCGGGCTCGTCCAGTCCGCTCGGGACGTATCGGAGGGCACGTGCGATGGCACCGCGGTATCTTATCGGAGCGATCCTCAAGAATACTGGTGTCGGATCTCTCTCACGGCGACGGTCGTAACTTCCTCCCCTACAGCTCCGTGGACACATGGACGACGAGTACGCAGTCGATAGTCTCCCGCGGCTGCGTCCGTGGCGTCGTCATCCGCCCGGCCCACCGACGTGGTCCAGGAGACGATCGAGCGGGCCACGATAGGCGAGTTTGCTCCCGGCCCAAGAGCCCCCCACCCACACGCCGACGCCGATACCCGCGGCGATGGGATCCGGGAGTATCCCCGTCATTGCCTCCCACAGGTGGTTCCCGCCGATGCATCCCGCGACGAAGACTGTGGCAAGCGTGAGGTGGTGTGGGAGACGGTCCGCTTCGTGTGCGTGACCGAGGCTCACCACGGTGAGGCCGAGGAAGAGCCACACCGCGACGAGGGCGAACGCCGTGGTCCGTACCCGACCGTCGGTAACGAGTCCCCCGATCATGAGCACAGCGAGCGCGGCGACGGCGAGGCCGCGGCCGGCGGTCCGGAGCTATCCAAATCCGGACATCCACCGAATCCGAGGTATCGATGCAGAATTTCGTTACGGTTCGTCACGCGGAACTACCCACGACCTCGCGACCTGACCGTCCGATCCGTCGGCGTGAGCGCACGGGAGCGATGACGCGTGGGAGGCCCGGTGACAGCAACGAATCTCGACCGAACCGTACGATGGCGACCCGCACCGCACAGAGTTTATGACGCGTCATACAAAGCCCGGAACATGCCCTCCATCCGCGTCCTTCGAGCCCGACTCCTCACGTCGGAGAACGTAGGTATTACCGTCGCCATTACCCTCTCGATCGTCGGCGCATACGCGATTCAGCTCCGCGTCAGTGCTGGCGTCGCCGCGTTCTTCGGACTGATCGTCCTCGGCGTCTCGACGCCGACGACGCTCACGTCACACGACCTGTTGGGGACACGGTTCGCCTCCGCGGTCGTCCGCACGGGCGCCGCGTGTACCGCCACCTTCGTCATCTACGTCGGGTTGTTGATCGCCGTTTCCGGACGGGACGGGAGTCTCCTCAATGCGGCAGTGGCGTTTACCCTGACCGCACTCGCGGTCGAGGCTGCCGCTCGCGCACTGGATTGAGGATCGGATACGCGAGCGGCAGACATCACTCTCATACTGTTGGATTGCCATATTCGCGACCGAAATGAAACTCCCCGTGGGAATCACGACCCTCCACCTCTCACGAAAGAGCACGTATCTGCTGGTTCTCGCCGTTGCGCTCGCCGGGTTTGGCGGGTACAGCTACGTCCAGCAGGGACAGGCAGTCGACGACGCCGTCACCGTCGAAGCGACGGTCGACAGCGCACAGGTTGAGCGGATAGATAGCCGCCGAAGCATCGACTACGAGCCGGAGATCGAGTACAGGTACCAGTATCGGGGCGAGACGTACACGAGCGAGCAGGTGTTTCCGGGTCCGACAGTCCGCACCTACTCGGACCGATCGAAAGCGCAGTCCATCGTTCGGTCGTACGAACCAGGGACGACGGTTCGGGCCTACGTTCGGCCGTCGGCTCCGGCCGACGCGTTCCTGATCAGGGAGCGGACTCCGTGGCCGACGCGAGCGCTTGTCATCGGAGCCGTCCTGCTGTGTATCGTCGTCCTCGCCGGACTGGGGGAGAAACGGCCGGGGCGGTACGAACTCCGTCCGAAGCGTGAGGTGCGGTCGCCGCCGTCTCGGACGTGGGTCGAACGGAACGGCGAGACGATCCATCGACTGTCGAAACGAGCACTCGCCGTCTGTTTCGTGGCGTTCTGGCTCTCGATGGTCGGGTTGGTCTTCGGCATCCTCAGTCTCCCCGAGGGGACCGAGAGTTCAGTGCAACCGGTGCAGACCAACCTCGTCGGCCCCGTCGGACTCCCCCTGCTCGCGGCGGCTGGCTTCTGGGTCGGCATGATCCTCTCGCTGTGTCTGTACGGTATCTGGTCGTTCAGCCGATACCGACGGCTCCGGCGACGACTCCCCGAGCCGAGACCCCCGAGCCCGTTTAGACATCCGAGTCGGCTCGTCTCGATACTCGGGACGGAAGGCGACGAGTTACCCGAGTACGGACGCCGCGTCCGCGTGACCGGCTGGGCGTTCCTGATCGCCACCGGGATGACCGTCATCCTCGGGCAACTCCTCTATACGGCGATCTGAGACGGGTCGGAGCGATGGGTTCGGGCTGGATCGAACAGCCATCCGAACGGCGTGGCCCCGTCGCTTCAGGCCCGCCGGTGAGCAGCGGTCGCCGACAGGAGTAAGAACGCGAGCAGTCCGAGTTGCCACACGACGACACCGGCCACCCCCGAGTCCGACAGCCCGGCGTACTCGCCGAGCGCCAGTGGTCCGACGCTCACTCCGAACAGTCCGACTGCGTAGCCGAGCCTGTCCGCGCGGTCCGTGAATTCGGTGTGCGTCCCCAGAAGGTGGATATCAAACGCGAGATAAAAATACGCCGCCCCGGCGTAGGTCGCTGCCGTGGCAAGCGCCGGGAACCAATCCGGAAGCAGAAGGTGATAGACGACGGTACCGCTCACCGCACCGAACAGGCCGGCAATAGGAAGTGCGACCTCGGGGGCGCGTTCGGTCATCGTACGGGAGTTGACGGGGCAACACGTCGACTACTCCCGTTCAGTACGGGTCCCATACGTACACCATCCCTGCGTACACGACGCCACTTATCACCCCAACCGAGAGTGCTTCGATACCAGCCCTCTCGGTGAGCAGAAACGCCGTCGGCGAAACGACGGCGAACCAGAGCGCCCCGTGAACCATGGATTGCTGCTTCCGTGACAGCGCTTCCGACCAGTTGATGATGAGAGTCAAGCTGTCGGCCACCATCAGTCAGGACCGCTCCCGAGCTATCGACAACGTCGCTGACGTACTGGGTGTCCTGCCTCGCCCACCAGTGGCGACGAATACGATAGCAGTCCGTGTCTGCGCGCCGCTCGAGCGGGCGGGGTCCTGGCCGGCGGTGACCATACTCGAACGTCCGGCTGACAGTGAATAAATGTGGGTTCCCGTTTCCACGCGAGAAACCGGGGCCGAACCGGGCTAGAGGTACCGCTGCGGTCCGGTCGATCGAACGATACCGCGTTTCGGGGCGCGAAACACGCCCGCTGTGCTTATTCTATGTCGTCGATTCATGACCGTCTGTGCGGGACATGCACACGTCACCGGTAGCGTCCGTCACCCCCGGCTGGCTGTACAGTATCGCGGCATCGCTTCATCCCCCGGCCACGGGGTTGGTGACCCCGTTCACGGCCGACGCGTCTCTCGGTGCGTATTTGGGTACCGATACCGCCACGCGCTCGTGCGTTCGACCGGGGTTGGGCGGTACGCTTGACCGACATGTCGCCCACCGAAGCGGATCAGTACGCGACTTCGAGCGTCCCGGATTACGGAATCTATGCGTCTGATCGGGGATCGGAGGATACTCCTGGGCACAGTTTGCGTCGAGACCGTCGCCGCAGCACTCGTCCTACTGTACGGGCACCTCTCGCTGCTAGCCGTCGCCGTGCTGTACTGGATCGATCTTCTCTTTCTGACGCTTCGGGTAACGGCACAACAGTTGTTCTCGCGGCCCGTAACTGATCGTCGTTCGACCCTATTTCAGCGCCCATTCCGGCTTCTAGCCCACAAGCGCGGATCGATCACCGTTATCGACCGCCTTCCGGGCGTCTACCTGCGAAACGTTCCTGGGGTCTGGGGAGCGGCGTTCGTACTCGTCTTGTCGGCGAGCACGACGGCGTACGTCGCAGCCGTCGATGTTCCCGGAGAACTGTGGCGTTCTCCGGTCGCACCGCTTTTACTCGGCGGGGGACTCGTCGCGGCGGCGGCGAAATCGTGGCTGGTGCTGCGGGCGTACGTGGCTTCGGGAGGATACGAAGTCACCTCCGCCTCGGCGGTCACCCCCCGAAAACGGGTGCTGATATTCGCCGTCTACGGTGGGTTGTTGTGGCTCGCCTCGAAGTGGACGCTCGCGACCCTCTCGGCGGAGGGCTTGGATATAACACGCGCCGGCATGACGGTTTCGGCGTCCGTGCTGATCGTGTCGCGGTTTGCGTACGGTTGGTACGCGTCGCGTGCTCGACCTGACGACTGGCGAACGGATTCGACGTCCGACCCCGATGATGGAACGATATCCCGGGAGCAATCCGAACCCGAACCGAACGGGGGCGCGCCCGTCCCGTCTCCGCCCTCAATTCCGGACGGAGAGCCGCGGAAGACGATGGCGCCGGTTCGCGCGTCGATCCTCGCCGCAGGGGTGGTGAACGCGCTGACGACCGGCGGTGTCGTCGACAACCGCTTCGGCCACTGGAGACAGTTCATGATCCGGATGGGTATAGCGGGGGTGATGCTCGTCGCCGTGCTTGCTCTTTTCGACGGTGCTGTCCTCGTGTCCGCGGCCTTGGCCGCTATTCTCTTTGGTCTGGTTGGAGCTCTTTCGGCTACGAGTGCGGTACATATGCTGTTGGCGCTCGGTGGCGTCGAATACGAATTTTACGAGTCCGAGGTGGTGGCGTATGACCGATACCTCGGACGACCACAGTGGTCGGCGTCGTACGACTGCGTCCGGAACGTCTCGGTCGAGCGTGGGCTGTTCGGCAGCCCGCTCTGGCTGGACGCCGGGACGGTGTTTTTCGATCGGATTTCCAACTCTACGGACGGTGAGTCCGCGCAGGAATCGAGGTCGTCTATCGCATTCGTTCCGGATCCTGAACGTGCCGGTGAACTGCTCAGATCTCGTTCGTGACGACCAGTATGGTCGTCGCTGCGTGGAGAGTGCAACCGGCTGTTGATCTTGAACTGTCGTAGCCGTGTAGCGACATCGTGTGAGTACGGACGTCGTCCCTCGACTCCAAGCGTATCTGGGCAGGCCCTCCCGGGCGATACCGCTACTCGGTGGGGCGTTTCTCGTCGTTACCGAGGTCGTCGGCAGTTTACGGGTTTGCGAAGCCGGCGAGTCTTGTCCGCCTACCATCACTCCGGAGGCGGTCGTGACTGCGACGTTCGGAGTTATTTTACTCTACGTTTCACGCCGCTTCCAGCCGGCGTAGTGACCCCCGCCGGCATCCGTGGACGCGACTCGTCAGTATCTGGGGGTTCACACGGATCGATTCGGTTGTCAAGCCGGCGGAGAAGATTCCAACACCACTAATTGACCGCCACGCCTTCGTTTCGTTGATGCCCTCCACGCGATCCGTCGACCGGCCACGGCAGGCACGCGTCGTCGCGAAGCGATACCTCAGACGTGAACGCCCACTGAGTGCGCTGATCGTCGTACTCGCCATGGCAGGATTCCTCGGCACGTTCGTCGCGACATCGCTGGTACCCGCAGTCGTCGTCGGGGGACTGCTGATCGTCGTCGCACGTGCCCCGATTATCGAATCACGCGGGACCGTCCGTCTTCGAACCGACGAGGCCGCCGACTCCGTCGCCGAGTCGTTCACAGGGGCGACACCGCCGATCCTCGTGTTTCAGTGGGGTATCGCTGACGAGATTCTTCCTGAAGATGAGAGCGTTACGTACCGAATCTCGTATCTGTTCGGCTTTCGGTCGGTCGAGGTGACCGTCGAGAGACGGACGGATCGCACGCCTGACGGCGGATGTCGGATCGAGTTGGAACTCACGGTGGGCGGCCAGCCGTGGTCGACGTACGTGGTCACCGTCGACACGCACGACGACGGGACGGTCGTCGAGTACGAGTACTCGGCGGATCGGCGATTCGGCCTTCGGCGCATTCCGCAACGAATCGTCGCGAAACGGTACCGGGACGAAGCGCTCGAAGCTCAGGGGTACGCCCTCGTCGAGCGAAACGAACAGTACGGCGTCGCTATCTGAACGACCGCCCAGTTATGTTGCGGAAGGTTGAAACGGAAATTTCTGAACGGCTCGGGGTCCCTCCGGATTCCCTTTCGCCGATCGGTATGCATCTACTGCTTACAATCGGTGTTTCTTGTGTAGAATATTGTTGAGATGACATTAATTTATCTGAGTAACTACTATATTCGGGAAGTTTCATATATAAAGCGATGCCTTCCATATTTGAACGCCCGGTATTTCACTACGGAATTCCAGTTATCCAGGCAGTAATCGTCGCGGTGATTGGGTTCACCGTGTTCAGTGGAGTGGCGCGTCTGTTCGCACTTGCACTTGCCGCCATCGGAGTTATGATTGTGCCGCAGATACTGAAACGCGCCGCGTAGCCCAACCTACTGATTCGTGGCACAGATATAATAAAGCTCAGAGTTCGTAATCACCTACAAAAGTCGGATACACGCAATTTGGATATCATATCCTCACCACCGGAACGTACCGAGGTCGTACTGATTGAGCATAGCGACCCTCATTCTCGGTGAACAAGGGGCTACATTCAGGACTGCATGCAGCCCCAGCTTGACGAACTACCCGGCAGCCGCCAGTAGTAATGTGCGAGACACAGAACATAAAGTCAGCATATCACCTCCTTTTGTTTCATCTTTACGACGCTGAACACCCCGCCCACTAAATTTGTCTATTAAATAGTTGTCTCTGACTCACCCATTGAAGATGCGTCAGGGACAGTAATTGTGACAGTAGTGCCTTCTGACGTGTCGAAGGATACGTTACCGTCAAGTGTGCGTGCGGCCCAGCTAAGTTGCCACAATCCCATTCCGGTTCCGTGTTGTAGTGCTGTCTCGGTCCCGGTTTCGAGCGCAGACAGCTCTGACTCGGGAATCCCTGGGCCGTCGTCGTCGACCCAAATCTCACATCCATCAGGAGTTTGCCGGAGAGAAATGGTTACGTTCGTAGCGTGTGTGACCGCATTGTCGACGGCACTTTCTACAGCCGCTTTGAGGGCGGCGTAGTCAGTCGTTATCATCAGCGAATCAGGCGCTTCAACCGCAATTGGGGAGTCGTAAGCGGCAATAGTGTCGCGAAGCAGTTCAGCGACATCGATGTCGACGTTTTCGCGCGTCTCTGAGAGCACCCGATCAATTGTCCGTGCGCGATCACTCATATTTGCGATGCGATCGGTTGCCTCAGTTGCGGCGTCGGTGTAGTTGTTGTCGATGACCTCAAGATGGGCGTTGACGACATCAAGCTGATTGCGCAGATTGTGCCGTAGAACTCTGTTCAGAACTGCGAGTCGCTCCTTGCGAAGTTCTCGTTCGGTCACTTCCCGGAGGCTGACCACAGTACCCAGTTGCTGGTCATGCTGGTCAAGCACTATCGACACCTGCGGATCATACTTCGCTGACGCACCCTCAACATCGAATTCAACTGTCTCAGTTGCTCGCAGGCTGTCTACATTCTCCCCCATCATATCTTCAACAGTAACGACGCCGGTAGACGGATCGGGGCCGCCCGAAACAGTTCGCGCACTCTCATTTGCCCGTACCACCCGGTGCTCGTCATCCGCAACTATCACCAGATCGTCTGTCTCGTTGACGACATCTCGTTCGCCGACGACGCCTACGGCAGGAGATCTTTCGAACGCGTCGAACCGGAACACTGCGAGTCCGAAACCACACACTGCGCCGAGGGATCCAAGCACATAGGCGGCCCCTCCCGCTGCTTGACCAAGTTGAGCGATATACGGAATATTGCTCCAGAACAGCCACATCGCCGCTGGTGCCACAGCAAAGGCAATTCCTTGCCACGCTGTTAGGTGGGCATACCGACGTGTCGTTCGCACCACTAGCACAATCCCGGCCACAGCCAGCGTCACTGCGTAATAACGGGTGATAATTCCAACGAGCCCAAGAACCTCCGTTGGCACTACTGGTACTCCGGTTAGTATCCCCTGTAGAATAAAGCCGAGAAGCGGAAACGCGATCAGAGCACTCGTTTTGAGCGAAAGCGGGACGAACCGCCCCGTGTACCGAAGTGCAAACATAGCCCACAACGCAGCGGGGAGTATCCAGACAAGTGCCAGCCACCTCCCGACCAAACCTGTGAAGTCAGTTACCGGGATAATACCGGTGAGGATGCCGACACTGACAAGTCCAAGACTGACTCCGACCAGCGTGGTATATCCTGTGAACCACGCAGCCCCTGGTTCGTTGTATCGGTGAGTGACCGTCGCACTGATAGCCAAGATGCCCACTGCGCTCCCGATACATATGGCTGCGGCGATCCCAACGAGCATGAAGCACCATACACTCCCGCTTTGTAATAACCTGAAACATTCCAGTACAGGGTATGAGAGTATCATAGAATAAGTAACACATCAAAGAGCAGAGTGAATGCTGAGGTAGACGGATTCAGCGATCTTGTAGGCTGATTCTTCGGTAGACTCGTCCTTCAATGTCGTGGAGAGCGAGACGTTAGCGCTGTTCGAGCACCCCTCCTTCGAGTTTCTCGAAGAGTTCGATGTATTCGCCCCGGCGGAGACGGGGCGAACACGAGACCACGAGCCACCAGAGCTGATGCGTAGCTTTCTCCACTGCTACTACAAGAATATGTACGACATTCGTCTCGTTGAACGAGAACGTTGGAACACGGTTGTATGGCTGAGCTGTGGGTTCGATCGACCGCCGTCGAGAGACGCGGTCGATCGCTTCCTTACCGATCTTGAAAACGTCATTAACAGGATGTTCAACCAGCTCGTCGAGCAGGCCGCCCGCCGCGGCCTGCTCGACTTGACCTACTGCATCGATTCAACTGGCGTGAGGGCGATGCCCGCCGATCGAGACGCCTCGAAGTGCTACGATCCAACTGACGACGAGTACTACCACGGCTACGGCTGTACAATCGTCTCGGCTGGGCAAAAGATCCCGATCGTGGCGGAGTTCACAGGGAGTAAACAAGCCCCAGAGGAGACGGCGATGCGCGTCACGCGTGACGCGCTCGCCGTCGCCAAGCCGATCTGGATGGTCGGTGACAGCGCCTACGACACGCTCGACTGGCACGACCACCTGCTGGCCGCAGGGGTCGTGCCAGTCGTCCCCTACAACGCGCGAAACACTGACGACCCGAAAGACATCGGATACAGGGTCGAAGACCGCATCGAACAACACAGCGAGGACGTTCAGTTGAAGCAGTCCACGTTGAATGAGACGTACAACCGCCGTACTGGAGTCGAACGAAGCAATGAATCAGTGAAAGACTGCGGCCTCGGGCGAACGCACGCTCAAGGCCGCGTTCATACACGAGCGCAGGTGTTCATCTCTCTGTGCCTTCGTCTCGTCGTCACAATCACCAACTACGAACGCGGAGACAATCCGGGAAGCACGGTCATCACGGTGTGATAAGACTTCTATGACACCCTCTACGCGGGTTTCGTCTTATTTCTCGTCGCCATGTTCGTCTTAGTCATGGATCGGAGCATATCGTCGTTGCTCTCTCCGACGGCCGGCCTCGTGATACTCGCTATCTGTGTCTCACAACTACGACGCGTCTGGCGCGAGTTCCTCGTCGATCACGCGTATCGAGACCGATCGCCAGCAGCGGCGCTCGAACTCGGCCTTCGACCGGTCGCCAAGTTCGTCATCATCGCCGTGTACGTAGTCGTACCCACTACTGTTGTCGTGTTGACAGCCGCGTTTGTTCTCCCCGACATCGTATCGGGGCCTGTCGTACTGTTGGCGTATGTCTTTCCGATTGGGGCCGCGAGAGTGTGGTTGCAGGACGACGCTGTCGAGGCGGTGCTTCAGCATCAGGATTGAGGAGGGTGCAGTGCCCCAATTAATTTTCCCAGGCGACTCGTCTGCGAGGACGTGAACACCTCATCCGAGGAACTGACACCGGTCATCACCGGGGGTCTGAGCGGCCTTCTCGCGCTGCTCTGGCTATCGAGCATCGGATATCTCCAAGGCTACGGAATCAGTGCGATCCTGGCGCTTTACACAGTCATCGGCGGGAGCATCGCGCTTGTCGGAGTGTTCGCCGAGCGAGCTGTCGAGCGCCTCTGACGTTCGTCCGCCGTGTGTGGCGACAGACCGATCCCAAATTAAGACAGGGAACGATCACTCCGACAGGAACGTGAGCAGACGCTCAGTCAGCTCGGCGAGGAGCCAAGCGCTCAGATTGACTGCGTGCAGGCCTGCGAGACAGACGACGACACCGACCGCTGACGCGGCCAGCGCCTCTGGAAGCGTATTGATGCTGGCTCCGACCACGGACCCGGCGTCGACGGTGTACATCCCGACCTCGATGGTACCACGGAGGCCTGTGAAGTTGTATTCGACAACAGGGATCCAGTAGAGGAAGGGTGTGGCTACGAGCGTGAACCCAATCGAAAACACGACCGTAATGGCAACGAACAATGGAATACCGACAACAAACGACGCAAACCCGAACGCGACAAGCAGGTAGTTGCGGGGGGTGGTTACGACGGTTTTCAGATACTCCGTTATGGACAGTTCGCGAGGGTCGGCGGGGGAGTTCGAGATGTCACGCCCGCGGAGTCGGCCCAAGAGCTCCGCTTCGATCACCCCGATGTAGCCGCCGAGCGCGAGAACACCGGCCAGTATCGGGAGTCCGACGACCATCGGAACCAGCCCCACCCCCAGACTAAGACCGGTTATCAAGACCGTGAAGTAAGCGATGCCAAGCGGAAACCGGGCGAGCAGATACGCCAAGTTCGCGTAGGTCTCACGACGAAAGCCGACGCCGAAGATACGGTTCGCGAGTGACCACCCGTCAGCTTCTGCAGTATTGAACTGTTGACTCGGAGTCATACCGTAGTGATAGTAGGGCCAGTGTATCAACCACAGGCCACCGTTCCACTCTCGGAAACAGCGCCGTTCAATCCAGCCGCAGCTGACTCCCAGTTCCGTCGGCACGGAAAATTTCGCACTCTTGGGTGCGTCAGCCTGCTGGAAAGTTCCCAATCAAGCTCAGTCCCGGAGTGTTTCGGAGCGGGAAATTTCGAGCGTGATCTTTTACGAATTGGTATCAATACTGGACTGAGACTAATGGCTGAGCGTCAGTGTCCGGACTGTGGGGCTCAGATGGAGAAAACGGCGGTAACCGCCGAAGGAGTCGGCGACCTCTACGTTGAAACCGATAGAGAAGGTGGTATACTGGAGCGCCTCGGAATCGGGTCTCAGACGTCACTTCACGCGTTCCTTTGCCCGGAGTGTGGCCTGACCAAGCTGTATGCCGACCTCTAACGCTCAAAGAGCGACATGAAGAAACATCCGACCCCGAAACTCGGAACGAGCGGGGACGTGATCTGGCACCGGGTACTCGCATATGTCATCGATTCGGTCCTCATGGGACTGATCTGGGGTATGGTCATCCTCGCCGGGACGGCTCTCGATGACGCTGGGTCCCTTCTACTGGTGTTCGTGGGAATGGTCGCAATGTTGGTCTACGGCTTTTTGCTCGAGGGCTTGTACGGGTACACGCCCGGAAAGTACCTGTTGGGACTCGTCGTCGTGAAGTCGGATGGCTCCAACTGTACAGTCGGCGCGTCGATACTGCGAAACCTGCTGTGGATCGTCGACGCGCTGCCGACGGCGAACAGGTACCCCGCGATCGGCAGCGTCACGACGACGCCCTGTGCCGTCGGCAGCCTGTCGTGGCGATAGGTCGTGACGACGGCACTACCAATCAGGGCGAACACGAGCAGTAACAGACAGAGACTAACGACCGACGTGGCGGTCTGCAACGTATCGAGTGTCCCCGCACTCACTGTGTCGAGACGTCCCTCTTCGACAAGGACAGTGACGACGCTCACGCAAAGGAGGACACCGACAACGACCGTTCCCGCGACTATCCGTCGGCGTGTGACGTACCGCCCGAAACCGGCGTACCTGGCGGCAAACACCAGCCATGGGACGAGCACGGCCAGAAAGGCGGTCGTTCCGTTCAGTCGTGTCGCGAGCGGCGTCACCAAGTGGAAGCTGACGTGGACGACTCCGAGACCCGCAACGACCGCTGCGAGGGCGATGAACGGCCGGGCGAGCACGGAGCGAACCTCTCCCTGTCGGGACCAGCGATAGACCGATAGCCCGACCATCCCAGCGACGCCGCCGCTCACCGCCGGGACCCCGACCCTGAGCAGCGTCGACAGACCGAAATGGACTACTATCAATAATTTGATAACTTCGGCCTGAAATCGGTTGCGGACGGTCCGACGATCCGTCTCGACGATGCAGCGACTGTTCGCCACTGTCGGGGACGGTCACCTGTGTCGGTGGTGCTATTCCACCGCTCGCTTTTCACCCGGCCCGGACTCGCCGGTGGCCAAGCGAGACGATACCGCTCAGGCCGTAGTCGGGGGACAGTCAGCCGACCGTGGCCTGCAAGATGTCCCCGGCGCTCTCGCCGAGCACCGCGGCGGGAGTGGTGGCCGTCGAGAGGGCGTTTTGAGCGAACCCGGTGGCGATGACTACCGTGACGAGCGTCACTGCCACCGCGATATCGAACGCATCGCGCGAGGTGGACGAGACCAGTCTGTAGAAGAACTTCGTCGCGTGATTCAGCGCCTGTTCGGACGGCGACCGTTCGAACGGAGTCGGTGGGGTCATCGTCGTTTTACCGTAGTGACCGGCACGCCCTGTACCGACACGCTAACAGTCGGGGCCCGGCTCGAAAACCGTCTCCCGTTCGTCGGCAGGGATACCCGTGCCATCATCGGCGACGTAGAACCCGTCCGACAACGCGCCGACGGTGACCGTCAGGCTGCCTTCGGGAGTCGTCCCTTCGCTTCGATCGAGCGACCGGTCTCGGGTTCCCGGAATTCGTTCTCTCCGGTCCCCGTGAGCGTTCGAGGCGGGAGCGTCCGAGTCGAAACCCACCTCATCTCCGGATCGCGTCCGGTTGTCCGTGGAGCTGTGCTCCACGCTGTCGCCGGACTGACTTAGTCCATCAGTAGCGTTGTGCTCCACACTGTCACCGGACTCCACCCGGTTACCCGTCGAACCGTGTTCGACGGCGTTCCGGAACAGATTCTCGAACAGTCTTCGAACGCGATCAGCGTCGGCAGTGACAGTAGGGAGTGATCCAATGAGATCGAGCATCGCCCCATCAGTGTCGACTGATCGCCACGCGTCCGTCGCTGCGGTTTCGATCGAGACCTGATCCGACGGGTCAACGACGGGGTCCCCCCGTGTGAGGGTGAGGACATCGCGAATGATTCGTTCCATCCGATCGTGTGCGTCGGCGACCGATTCGAAGTGGTCCGGATCCCCTGTCTCTCGCGCTGCCGTGAGATGTGCCTTGGCGACGTCGAGCGGATTACGCAGGTCGTGACTAAGCACGCTACTAACCTGATCGACGGCAGGCAGTTCCTCGATAGTGGGACAGTCCTCCAGATCCGAGAAGACGAGATACCCGGCGTCTTCCTCGGAGGGGATCACTCGTACAAAAAACGGCCCCCGACTCTCGGAGCCATCAAGATAGATCCCGACACGGTCGCCCCGAACGACGTGAGTTATCGGATCCTGCTCCCCGGTGGTAGTACGGTGGCTAAACCGGTCGAATACCGTCGAGACGAAATTTTCAGGCGACGTATCCCCGAACCGTCGCTCGAAGTTCGCGTTCGTCGTCGTGATGCGTGCGTCACGGTCGTCAACGACGTAGGCAAGAACGGGATCCGGAAACGCGTCCACCGGGATCGCCGCAGCACACTCGTCGGTCATTGGCCTCCCGTCGTCCCCCTGTATACTCGTCGCGGACGCGCCAGCGTCGACAGCCGGCGAGGACGCCTCCGGTGGGAACGGAGTCGAACGCGATTCATACGCCCACATTAGTTCCGACGTGTGTTGACTATTGTCCCCTTGACTCTGACTCAGAAACACTGCGACCGAGCAACCGTGACCCCCTCACCGGTCTGAAGACAAAGCCTGCAGGATTGCATCCGCAAACAGCGCCGCTGAGAGGGACGGGTTCGGTACAACCACCCGAAAATCACACTGCATTTCCGGCTGACTCCCGATCCCCGACGATGCACGCAAGATTGACATCGGACGGTTAGGTCGGCGTATCAACACCTCCGATCACGTCTATATCGACGCGGCATAGCCCGGAAATGCACGCACCAATAATTGCAACGATTGAATCAAGTTATGATTTGTCGAGCTGTCGCATAATACCGCCGTTATCCGGAGACGTGTACGCCGGCTCCGTCAAAAATATGTATTGTTGGAAATTTGATCCTACATAAGCCCAAGTCGACCCGTGCGTCGGGCCCTCCAAGACGCCGTCTCGCTAAGTGTTGGTCTGGCAATTACAACTGTCGGTGTCGCCGAACGATCGAAGATCTGCAGCGCCGCTCAGGCTTTGCGCTATCGATGCTGCTCGTGAGTCTCCGGATGAGCCAGGCTGCGCTCAGCGAACTGAGGGACCGTATCGCTGGCCTATGGGTAGTTCGGCAGTCACGTTGGCGTGCTTCGGCGGTAGACTACTCTCAGGGCACTTCGAACCGGAAGCGATGGGATGTTGCGACCGAGGCGCTTTCAGAAGTTGACGGGTAATTGGCTCCAATTAGGATATGAGTTCAATGGGCAGTCCATCCATCATTTACTGGGATGTTTGCCCCTGTGATGTAGGACGTCTCATCCGATGCCAGGAACATCGCTATCCCGCTAATTTCCCCGGGTTGGGAAACACGCCTCATCGATGTTTGGGCCTGAACGAACTCGTAGAACTGTTCTTGATCGAGATACTCGTCGGTCATCGGCGTTTCGACGAATCTAGGACAGAGGCAATTGACCCGTACCCCCGCATCCGTCTTTAGTTAAGCCTCACACCTCGGTTGTGTAGCGGTAGCGAGCGCCTCCTGTAAGATCGGTCATTGGTTATGGATTTTTTGAGCGTCTTCGACCAACCGTTCGAGCAGCGGCGGTGGTGAGTAGCCGAGGTACTCACCGAGTTCGTGGAGGATGAACTGACACACCCCGGTGGCTTCAATCAATACGGACAGTGGACACTATCAACCACATTTTACTCATCAGTACGAATTATACGGCGGGACTTTTGTTGGGATATATGGGTGTGTTTCGTCAAGTGATGCTTCGAGAGTCTGACGGACGCAGAAAGGGACTCATTTTTGCGTCTTTGTCGCTCGTGTGCCTCCTTCTGTGGATGTACATCGGTGTGCTGCTCGATGGGTCGCACTTCCTTCTATTCATAGGAGTCGCGTTCGGATGCTCCGGGTGCGCCGAATCGTTGCCTCCGAACCGACGGCGTTCGGCAGGCATCCTTCGGGTAGTAGCTGTCGGCATCCTCGTTATCTTCCTCGCTCTCCTCGCCTCGGTGCCAGAACTCCTATTTGAGTAGGTGGGACTGCTCGTTTCAAAATAGCTTCTGGTTTCAATCTGCTTATGATTGAATACGGGGACTCCGGCTGTTTGTATACAAATTTTAGTGGCCAACTGTTAGACTATAGTTCTATGTGCTCTGCCCTCCAAGAGTGCTACCAGCCACTCCACCGATATGCCGCACAGCCTCTGGATTCATCCCAGTGGTCCTGTCGCGCTCGGTCAAGCCTCAAACCCAGTCTGCAATTGCGGATGATTTTCAAACATATCTGGCCGTCAGAGGTCGGGCAATTAGCAGGAGGCCGATAGTATGGCCGACGATTCAGGCCCGGATGGTCTGAGAGGGGCGCTCCTGTACGTCGCTGTCGGCCTTGCGATCGCCAGTTACGGCGGCTACGACTACCTACAGCAGACTGAGGCGGTTCGGGATTCGGTACAAGTCGACGCGACTATCACAGAGCTCAGCATCGAGACGGAGAGCGGAACCTCCTCCAATCCAGGAACAGACTACGACCCGATCGTCGAGTTCGTGTATACCTACAATGGGACACAATATACCGGCACACAGCTCTATCCAGCAACCATCGAGCAAGACTACGAAACACGATCAGGAGCCGAGTCAGCGATTGAGGGGTACGAACAAGGTGGAGAGACGACCGCGTATGTCGAGCCGAACGAGCCAGGTGATGCATTTCTGAAGAACAAGACATCGAATGCGCCGCTGATAGCCATTGGTATCGGTGGCATATTCGCACTCGCTTCGGCGGCCTCCGCTGTGAGGAAACTCTGATCGCGTTTTTTTAGATCGCTGATTCTGCTGATACGTAGTGTTCAGTGGATCGACCTTTCGTTTCATATTAGATCTGAAAACCAAGGCCGCGGAGTCTCCGTATGACGCAACAATATCGCACATCTCCTCTGCGAGGGCCGAAATCGACAGATTCTTTCCACAATATCCTCAGATGGATCTTGTGCTCTCAGCCCTCCAGCAAGCAGTAACACGGCCAGCGTCGTTCTTCGAAGCGGAATCACGCAAACCGAGTTTGGTCCGGCCCGCTGTCGTAGTCGGACTCGTCGCAGTCGCGGGGCTCCTCAGTTCGATTCCGACGGTGCTCGCAGTCGCCGACGCGCTGCCCCCAGAAGTGGGATTCATCGCTGCGTTCGGCTTCGCAATCGGCAGTATCACCACCGTTGTTGGTCCGTTCATCTCGTGGGTGATCGTCGTCACAGTCCTCTTCGTCGGCTCAGTCCTTGCGGACGGCGACGGGTCATTTCAGGACGTGTTTGCCCTCGTCGGATGGGGATTTGCCCCACGCATCATCGTGCCGATTGTCGGTGGGATCGTGTCGTTTTTCTTTCTCTCCAGCGTGGATTTCTCCGACCCACAACAAGCTCGTCAGCTCAGCCAGATGGCGACGACCGGGACGATCGGCATCGTAACACAGGGCATGAACGCACTAATGTTTCTGTGGGCCGGGTGGCTGTGGACTCACGCACTCGCCAACGCACGGCAAATCGCCACCAAGACCGCAGCGACGATCGTCGGTGCTGTCGTCTTCGTCCAGATCCTCCTAAATGTCGGTCTCACACTCCTGAGCGCCGCCCTCATCTAGCGTGCCGATGTATGTGCATTCACGGCTGGTCCGACTCGGTATCATTCTGATCGACTCAGCAGCCGACTCGCTTGGACAGAGCTCTCCCACCGCGTCGCTCCCAACGGGATGATCGACAGTCGTCGCATCCTGATTGGGACGGTGTGTGTCGAGGCCGTCGCAGCCGTGGGAATCCTCACACAGGGGTATTTTTCTCTGATTGCTATTGCCGTCCTGTACTGGATCGATCTCCTCTTCGTGACCCTCCGAGCGATCGTACAGCAGTTGGTCTCACGGCCCGTGACCGACCGAGACACGATGTTTCAGACCCCGCTCCGGCTCCTGGCTCACAAGCGCGGGTCGATCAATATTACCGACCGGCTCCCACCATTCTACCCACGGAACCTCCCTGGTATCCTCGGCGCCAGCGTAATGTTGTTCGTTTCGATTCTCAGCACAGCCTACGTCGCGGGTGTCACTGTTCCTTCCGAGTTCTGGACGGATCCAACGATGCTACTGCTGCTCGCTGCCGGCGTGATTGCGGCAGCAGCGAAGTCGTGGCTCGTGCTGAGGGAGTACATTGAGGCAGGTGTCTACGAGGAAATACCCGCATACGTCGTCGCTCCCGGCAAGCGGGTACTCGTGTTTGCGATTTACGCCGCTTTGCTGTGGCTCGCTACGGAATCGACCCTCACAACCCTCACTCAGGATGGCACCGAGATAGCCCGGGCCGGAATGACGGTGTCCGCGGCTGTAGTGATCATCGCCCGCGTGGCCTACGGGACGTATGCGTCGCGTTCGGGATTCAGTACAGTGGCTGCTGCAGATGACCGAACGAATGAGACGACCGACTCCGACGATGGGCTCGTGTCTCGGCTGCGATCCACGCTTTCGGCCGAGTACGAGGTGTTTGTCCCCTCCACGCCGTCGGTCCCGGACGGAACCTCGCTTGACACGGTTGAACCGAACCGACGGTCACTCCTGGCAGCAGGGGTCCTCAACGCGATGACAACCGGGGGTGTCGTCGACGGCCAGTTCGGTCATTGGCGGCAGTTCCTGATCCCGGTCGGGGTAGTCGGACTGGCGGTCGTCGCCGTCCTCGCACTACTCGATAATGCCGTCGTCGTCTCGGTGGTCTTGGCCGGGGTATTCTTGGGTTCAGTCCTTGTGCTTTCGGCACTGAGTGCCGTCCATATGCTGCTCGCGCTCGCGGGCGTCGAGTATCGGTTTTACGACTCCGGGGTCGTCGCGTACGACCGACATCTCGGTGAACCTCAGTGGTCGGCGTCGTACGATCGCATCCGGGATGTCTCCGTCGACCGAGGGGTGTTCGGAAGCCCGCTCTGGCTGGATGCTGGAACCGTGTTTTTCGATCGTCTCGAACGGTCTGATGGACGGACATTCGTCCAGCAGGAGCCGAGATCCTCGATCCCGTTCGTCTCCGAACCCGATCGTGTCGGTGAAATTCTCCGCTCGCGCGGTGATCGGCTCGAAAACGACGTCGGGTAGTGGTTCATCGACTACGTACGGTTGTGGGCTGTGACTCCGGAGAATCTGGAGACTCAAATCGGGATCATACTCAACAGGGGATATACGCGGAATCGGATTGTAAGCTATCCTATGACCTCCAGTACTGGCTTGCCGCCGACTGATGCTACTACACAACTCACCCATTCCGGACCGTCTGCTGGGAGTGGGCCTCGGCCGGCGATTATTTCGGCCGCCCGATAGATACGAGTTGAAAATCAATCAGCTATGGAGCCCTCCACGTTCGTGTCGATCGCGTTGACCGTGGCCCTCCCCGGGATCGCGGAGACAGTGTTTTGTCTCCCACTCCTGTTATCGGCTCGGACCCGCGCACTCTTTCGGTCACTCCCGCCGGCGGAGTCGGTCGCCGTCAGTTACCTGAGTGTGATGCTCGCTCTGTCGGTCCCGTTCGTGGCCAGCGTCGTTGCCGTATTCGGACTGGATATCTGGCGCGGACCGATATACAACGTGCTGATACGGGTTGCAACGTTCGTGTCTGCAACTTATATCATCGTACTCCCTGCCACTGCAATCATCGGGTTGCCACGATATGGACTCGATTGGGACCAAACGGGGTACGGCGTCGGGACGTGGGCGATTCTGTTGCTGAGTACGCTCTGGTATGTGGTCCTGTTGTTCGTCCCGATCGTATTGCTTTCCGCGCTATTAGCGCTTCCAACTGGGTGATATCCTCATACTCTTCGGAGTGGCCGTTGTAATCAACCTCACTTCTCGGCAATCGTCGGCCCTCTCGGACAGTACTCCGGAATTCGTCACAACGATCCATACCAACACGCCTGCGCGAACCGCCTCGGGATCAAGCCCTGTGGCATTCGCCTCGACAGCCTGTAACCGCCGATCGGTCACAGCCGGTTCCACATCCGACGTACGGTTCCAACGGGATCGCTGCTGAATGTGCGCATCCAGGGAACGATATCATCCCTGATGCTCCGGAGCAACAGGATCCCTAGGCCAAACGACAGTAGCGGCCCGCCGAAGGCCAACGCGACGAACGCGAGTGCTCCATCGATCGCCAACGGGATCGCGCCGTACGGAAGCGGAATTACTGAGACGCCCGGAAGGGATAGTATCGTTCCGGCTTTGAGCGCGAGTTCCGACCGTCGTTTCCACACGTCCGGTTCGTACTCGGCTTCGAGATCGGCCGTGACCGCGTCCCGGATCTCGTCTTTCGTCTGGAACTCGATCTCCGAGACGGTGCGGTCGCTGCAATCAGCCGCCTGTGCGCGGCTGCGTGCCTGCTCGATTACCTCCTCACGTTCGACATCGTGCAGCAGACGTAGTCGCTCGGAGACGACGCGCATATCTCCGAGTGCCCGTACGAGATGATCATCGTCATACGATTCGAATGCGGCTTCGAGTTGGTCGTCCGGGTACTCGGATAGGTACCCGAAGTCGTCGATGCCCGCGGCGACGCGCCTGCGGATCCGCTGCCGGTCGCGGCGGCGTTTGGCGCCATCCACCGACTGGAACTCGTTCCGTATCCGGTTCCGTTGTGTTTTCGTGAGCAACGACGCTGGATCGTCGGACATAGCGGACAATATGCCATCGCGCGATTAAATGTACTACACCGTCGCGTCTCGCCCAGCACACGGGGTCGTTGAAGACCACATACGCTCTTGGGGCGGACCACAGCGGATTGCGCCTCTCGTTGTACGACCGTACACAAACAGATCAAATGCGGGTATACGGGCGTATCAGGGGCTAAAACCTCGCAAACAGTCATCCCGATTCAAGACGGTGCAGGCAAACCAGCCGCGTGGATGATTCGAAGCATTTCCCGCCCTGCAGCCGCACTCAGCTCGGATGGTTTACGTGGGAATCGGTGTTTGGATGCACCGATGTGCGTGCTGTACAGCCGCCTCAGGCGACACACCAGCTCTCCCTTCGAGAGTACGGGTGATGGGTCCAAATGAGCCTTCTCTCCGAGCGAGGGCCCGTACTCCCGAGTGCAGCGCCGATAACAGCGGTGGCGACGGTGCTTGCGCTCGCGATCGGTGGTGGTATCGCCTCGTTCGCAGGCGTGCTCCTGTTCCGAGCAGTAAGCGATCCGTTGGGAATCGTAGGGACGGACATATCTGCAGTAGCCAACATCGGCGTCCAGCTCGGATTCGCTGCGGTCGCCGCCGGGTACCTGTTGGCTGTCGACGAGCGGTCACGGTACCTCCGTTTCTCCTTGCCCACGGCCGAAGGTGTTGCGTGGATCATCGCCTTACCGCTGCTCAGTGCTGTGCTGTCCATCGGACTCAGTACGCTCTTCTCGGCGCTCGGGATGGCTGTTCCGTCTCACAGCGGTCTCGGCACCGCCGGAATACTCCTCGAGCGGCCGGTGCTGTGGGCGATCGCCATTCCCGCCTTCTATTTATTCGCGGCACCGGTTGAGGAACTCCTGTATCGGGGAATTGTACAGGGACGGCTTCGGCCGTATCTTGAAACCTCGGGGGTCGTTCTCGTTAGTGGGGTTGCATTCGCACTGATGCACAGTCTCACCTATCTCTTCTCCTCCGGTCCGATCGCCTATTCAGTGGTCTCGACCGGGCTCTTTGGCCTTGTCTGGGCTTTCGTCTACGAACGAACGGAGAATCTCGTCGTGACCGCGGTCAATCACGCAATGTTTTGGACCGTTCCGTTCTCACTGTTTCTCCCAACCGTGTAATTCCAATATTGACCGCGATAACCGCCGAGATAGCGGATTTGGACCCATCTCGTCTCTGCCTACACTCGCTGCAGCAGATGGTAACGGCCTGAACAGCAATTCCGGCATTTCTACTACTAACTCCGAGCGGTCGGACCCAACCGTATCTGTCAGTTACCATCTCATACTGAATATTTTGATCTCCCACCGATAATCGTCGCCAACGACAGACAGCGATCAGCAGTAGATACTGAGAGTAATCAGTATCAGGTGGGTGGGACCGACCGCATCCAATTTCAGTGGTCGTGTCAGTGTCGAATGCCGACCTATAGTCGGTTCACGTGCGGCCGGCGACACCACCTCAAGTCAGCGTTTCGCCCCATAACACGGTATCAAGATGTCCCCGAAGGGCACAGAACGAAACCCCTCACACAAAGTTCCGGGATCGCAAGCGATTCCACGGCTTCTTCGCTTCCAAGTGCCAATTGAGGGTCGGTCTGGGATGCATCGATATCGCCGTGAAACAGTATCGCACCGATCAGCCACCCGCTGGCAGTGTCGTGATTCCACGTGAGGACGACCGCAAAGACGGGATACACCGCATCTGAGAGACCGCAATAACCTGAATTCGAACGGTACAACACTTCCTCTCGATCCGACCGACCAGCCTACTCTTTCCGGAGCGGTATAGTTTTTATTTGGCGGTTTCACATATCCGGTGAGAACGTCCGACAAGCCCTCCAGTATCCGTCTCGCGGACACCGTCTCAGAGCTGATGTATGCGTCGCCGGGTGACTCTTGACCGGACTCGGAGGGCTCGCGTTCTTGACCGGTGCCGGTGGCCTTGTTCAGACTTTTAGGACAGCTGAGATGGGTGTTCCGCTTCTCGTAGTCAGGTTTGCGTTCGTGTTCATTGGCATCGGTATCTTCGTCAACCCAGGCTTTCGTCGTCGACTCGATCGCCGCCACGAGATCACCCGGTTCGGGCGCAACAGGACTGTCGACGGCAGAGTTCTCTCAGCAGCCGAAAATCAGCGTGAATAGTGTGTCAGTTGCGGCTCAATTCTAACTGAGGGGCTCGTACGGCGATATCCGGAGGAATTCGTCATCGCGGTGTCGAACCCTACGACTTGCGATTCAATATTGGATCGATCGATGGTCGGTTCCTTCGGGAGTATCTGTGGCATACATAATCGGTCGGGTTCTCCCCCCACAAGTGGTATCACTGCAACGGTTGACGCTGCAGCCACATCGGGCTAGATAGATAGCCCCCTGTTCCCGTTATTTTCAATCTGCGAGGATAGTGCCACTTCAGTTGTGAACTCCAGAATCACCCGAGAGATGTTGCCGACTGCGATTTTGTGTGTCACTTGTTTCGAACAGTTCTATGAATCGGAGATAGATACTGATACAATTAGGGTGCATACACCGTTTCTATACCCGTTCTTCGCTTCCCCAATTCGATCAGTACAGGTGGACTACATAACGGATAATCAGTCGGGAGAACTCCGGAATTGGTGTGAACGTTCTTCGACCTGTCCGGGAATGCCAGGGAGAGTTTTGTCCCGCGTTAGTGTCTGTGATCCGGCGTATAGTATAATGAGTAGTGCACAAGTGATATACACGATTGTATCCCCCGACAACGCACTGAACACAGCGGGCAGGTCGTCGGTAGGGAGACCGACAGGGGGCATATTGTGGGACGCGTGAGTGATCATCACAAGCGGCAGCGCTGCGTCAGTGGTATTGTACAGCCAACCATACACGATCGATATTGCCGTTACATTCAGTGTATATTCCCAGAAGACGGTGAACTCACCGAAACCAGCGGCCATCATCGGGAGGTGCCAAACCGCCCAGAGACCGCCGATCCCGACGCTCACCCACACGGCATCGAACCGCTGTTGAAGCCGGGGCTGCAGGAAGCCGCGCCAACCCAGCTCCTCTATTGCGCCGGCCAGAAACAGCGTGACGACGAACGGGATGATATAGGTCATAGGTGGATACGCAGGGAACACGATGTCGCTGCCGAGAAGCACCGCAACAATAGTCTCAAATTCGGTTCCAAGTAGCATAATCCCGATGCCGACAAGGTACCAATGAAGGCCAACCCGCAAATTTCGAAGTTGTCCAAGCCAATCTCTGACGCTCTCATCCAACAGCCAAACGGTCACGCCTGCACTGACCATCGGTCCCCAGGCGTACACTGCTATCTGCAGAATCTGCGGAATCCCTTCCAGCAGCGTAAAAATACCTGCCGCGACGACGACGGAGTACGTGATTAGTACGGCTAGAAAGGTTTCGATCGGACGGGCAGACGCTCTCTGTTTGATTGCGATGAGACGAGTCATTGGTCGCTGTTGCTACTGTGAGACGTAGAGTAGTCGCAAAAAGTGTCTCAAAACTCAAAGTTGGATTTTATATACCCACGCTATCCGTCTTGTAGTGTCTTAACGAGCTGCTGAATCGCTGTCAGAAACGGTGCAGAAAGTGTTGCGGCTGAATTCAGAAAAAGTGTGTCGACTGAAAAGTTTCTGATCATAAAATTGCAATTTGACTTTTACTTGGCTTTCTTAGTATTGTGCGGTAAACAGCTTGATTGATGCTATCAGTAATGAAGTTGGCCGCTCCGTTACAGAGTAGTGGAAGTGGCAACATCGAACTGTTCGTTACATTAGCGCTCACCGTCGTGGTTTTCGCCGGGCTCTGGAAAGTGTTTGAGAAGGCCGGTGAACCAGGATGGGCTGGAATCATTCCGATATACAATCTCTATGTCTTAGTCAGAATAAGCGGAAACGCGTGGTGGTGGGTTATTCTGTTTTTCATTCCGTTGCTGAACCTCCTCGCCACGCTGAAAATCAGTATAGACGTTGCTGGCAAGTTCAACAAGGGAATCCTGTTCGGCCTCGGACTCACATTTCTTTCGTTCATCTTCTATCCGCTTCTCGGGTTCGGTGGCTACCAGTATCAAGATACCACCAGTTCATAGGGCGTCATAGAAGAGTTGTCACACCTGACTGACATTCGCTCACTACAGGTCAATTAACCATCGGTCCTCTCGGTAAGTACCGTAGGGATGATGACACCGATACCAATGAGTATCGCCCACCGTATCCACTCGATATTAGTGAATTGTCCCGAAATGAACCAGAAAGCCGTTCCCAAGACAACGAACACAAGAGTAATGAGGGTATCTTTGGAGATCATAGTTTTCGACCTGCTGCTAAATATATAAGTCTTGTTCAGTCAACTCGCACAGGTGCTCTGGTAGCTGATTCCCCAGCACTTCTCTGCAGTATACCACCTTGTTAAGAGTTCTATCAGTACTTCCGAGGTTCAGCGGTGCAGGTCATGATCATCGACCAGATTCTTGGTGAGTATGCTGGCTCGAAGTAGAAGTAGTTGGGATCAGCGGTAGTCCAGGCCAACGACCAAGTCAATTGAGGCCTGACTCCGACAACTGGTGTAATATTGTCCGCTCAAACCAGAGGTGCACTCCCGATATGGGGTCGGTGAGAGAGCGCTGCCGCTCAGCGGCAGGCGCTCTCGCCGGGTCTGGCGCTTACCACGGAGAATAGCCTTGGAGCATATACTCCGCTAACTCCTCTGCTCGATCTCGATCACATCCTTTGTCGTCGATCAGTCCTTGGATTGCTGACTCACGCACAATTTGGTTGATTACCTCTTCGAACGACGAGAAGTCTGAGCGGTTCTCACCTGTCTCAAGCCGTTGCCGTACAACGAATGCATGGGCTAACATCACCACCGCTAGTGATTAACGCAACTTCTGGATGAATCCACTGAGGTGGTTCTTTATCCACGAGCCCGCGAAGCTCAGCTGTTCAGTCAGCGCTGTGAAGATGTCGTCGAGGAGGGCGCGGTACTCGGCCGCGCCCTCCACGATTAGGGGCGACGATTCCCATTTGAGACTTTTCCAGACTGACTCAATCGGATTGAGGTGCGGTGAGCCGACCGGGAGAAAAATGAGGTCGATTCCGATTGCGTGGGCGCGTTTCCGCGTGTGTGCACAGATGTGTGAGGAGAAGTTGTCCAAGACGAGCAGAATCCGCTTGCCCGGATTCTGCTCGCGGATCTCCTCGAAACACGCACAGATTCGTTCTTTCGAGCCTGTCATAGAATTGTTCCCACATTGTTGGCAGACTGCTTAGTATTATAGCAAGCTATAGCCTTAGGATACTGTGCACCAAGTGCACGGTTTTTTGAGGTTGTCAGAGAGTGCCCTTTCGTTTCCGAATAATAATCTCTCGTACCTGTTTAGCCTGATCTGAGTCAGAGTGAATGAACGCTATGAGGACAGCCTCGACGATCTCGGAGCGGCTGGCTCCGAGATCGTCGCACTCAGCGACCAATTCGTCCACTTCTCGTACGATCCCTTCGTCAACAGCAACGCCGAACTTCTTCTTTGGCATGTATGAAGCCCACTAAGAACGGCGTGCACTAAGTGCACGGCGTTTTCAAGCGATCAAAGGAGATTTACAGAACAATGTGAACCGTTCTATGACACGCTCTCTTTCTCTTGATTCGGTGGAAACTGGAGGACACTCTCACCGTTGAGCGCATAGAACCCGGCCGCTGGTGTGTCGATTTTCACCAGCGGCCGGGTGATCGTCTGGTCGTTCACTGTGTAGAGCCGCTGAGAATTGTCCCACGGTTGCGGGTGCGAGATATCAAAGAAGCCGACCGTCGTCCCACCGTTCGTCCGGATATCATCGTCAACTGTCCAGTCTTCATCATCGTCCTCTGGCTGTTTGTTGTGTGGATCATCTGTCTCATCCTCGGCGAACGCGTCGGAAACGCGTTCGTCGAGGATTTCCGCAGCGTTGTCCGGCCGGTCGGGCCTCTCAGTACGCGGAATCGCATACGAGAGGCCCAAATCATCAAGCAATCGTGGTAAGTAGTTTGGGTGGTATTCGACATCGAACTCGGTGTTGATGAGGTGCTGTATCTCCTGTTTCTTCCAAGGCTCGCCTTCTTCGAGCAGGTCGAGAAGACGCTCTCGCTGCTTGTCGGTGAGCTTCGGGGGCCGACCGCCCCCGAAGCTCGGTGCAAGGAGTCCGAGGCCACCCTTATTCCAGAGCTTGGCCCATCGACTCCCGGTTGATTGGGACATTCCAACATCATCAGCTGCATCTTCGAGTGTTGCACCCTTGTAGAGCCGTTTGACGAAGGTGAGCCGCTTGCTCACCTTCTCGCTATCAGTCTCCGTGAGCAAGCGGTCGAGATCGTCCTCACTGAGGTGACGGACGATCTCTTTCTCCCGTCCAGTCATTGCTCTACCAACACAAAGTACACCTAAATCTTCTGTGAACCACTAGAGGTGGTGATGAACGCCCTTCCACGTTCGTCCCTGATACTCGTCAGCACCAAGATTCTGCTTGATATCTCTGTGGAACTGTTCTACGCACCAACGGACTTGTGCCCAAGACACTAACTCCTCCAGAGATGCCTCGTCAACCCCCCAACACATCCATGCTTTGAGTTCGCTATCTTCTCCATCTTCGTCTTCGTCGCCTTTCCTCAGCAGTAACCACCCTGTCTCGTCGCTCACCCATCCTGTATCCCGTCGTTTCACTTCTCGAATTCGTGTTCGGTAGAACTCACCAGAGAGCGATTCCTTGGTCCCCTCGTTCCACGTGATCTCAGTCCAGAGGTCGTCGCCGAGTGCCTCGGCGACTTCCTCTGGTGTCTCTGAACACACGTCCTCAGGATGAGCAGAATGTTTCCGGTTCGGATGATCGTCTGGATGGACGAGATTCGTATCTTCAGGAACGAACCGAAACTCCGTGGGCGAGACTTCGACAACATATGGTTCGGGAATCGCCCGGAGTTTCCGTCTGAAACTCCGGGCTTCCCCAAAGTGTCTGTCAGCAACGACACAGCCGTGATCAACACCGGCTGCAACTGCCTGTTCAATGAGATTCAGCGCTATGTCGGGCTTAGACTGGTGTTCAACATCAGCAGGGACGCCTGTGTCTTTCCGTCGCTGAGCGTAGCGTTCACGTTCTTGTGGGCTTTTGTAGTCTGCGTCGTCGTCACCAGTCCACTGTTCGGACAGGAATAAGCGCATTCCGAGTGGCCAGGTGAGTTGATCGGCATTCTGCCGCTCGCCAGGTCTGGCGAGCGTGCAGTTAACCGTGACTTGACAGTTGTCGAGTTTGCCAGTCGCACCACACCACTGACGAGCGACGCCGACGCTTTCGTCTCCTGATTTCGGGATACCCATGCCATCGACAATCAATGCGGCCTCTCGGCCCTGAATCGCTTCGGGAACGCGTTCCCGAAGCTCGCTTTCGACGTTCTCGTGTTCCCACGGACTCTCACGAACAAACCGTTCGAGTCGTTCTTGATCGATGTGCATTTTCTCAGCGATGTCAGTGACGGTGTTGGAACTTCCGGGGCGCAGCAGGCCCCGGAAGTACCGGCCTACATTCAGCCACGTTCGTTCGTGTTTTGGCCACGATGATCCATCTGCCCGAGTTGTGAATGCTGTTTGGTAGTCGCTGAGAAACTGTAGCCCTTGCGCCTGCTTCGGTCTTGTTTCGCTCATCTTGGGTCAACAGACTCGTCCGGTGACTGAAAATCAACTGCCAGAATTAAACCTCGGAAGTACTGCTTGTGAGCCTAACAGGCTCTGCCCTCGTTTTCCGCTGCACATCAGTGGTGGCATATTTCGTAATTTACGGAGATTACACATAAATCTGTGTCAGACGTCCATCCCGTAGATTTCGTAAATTACGGATTATACGTGATCTGCAGTTGTTGAACGACTCCCTGACTCGAACAGCGAGACTCAGTGCAAAAGCTGGGGCGGGACAGACGAGATCGTCTCACAGCATTCTCTAAGTTCCAAACCAGTATGATTGGTCTTCCCGCCGTCCGTCGAAAATCGGGGTCAATGAGTTGACCACAACTGAAATTCTTTGGCCTGAAGCACGTTTTCGGGATATAGAAGCGCTACAAACGAATATCGATCGAATCAGACGGAATCCGAGAGATCGATGAGAGCGTTCTATGCGTCGAACCGTAGCTGGCGCGACAAGCCGGTTCGAGTGGAGGCCAACAGCTGTCATCTCCATCAGGATGCGAGTCCTGCGGCTTGCCGCAGGCGAGCCCGGGCTGTCGACAGGGATCAGCCGGGCTCTCGAAGTGACTGGCCGACCGCCCGGACGAACGTCCTGGCGGTCACGACCGGTGGTGATCGGATCTCACGGTCCATGCCGACTTTCACCAGAAAGTCGGTGAGCCGCCAGAGGTTGTACAGCAATGCCGCGAACGTGAAGTTGAACAACCGAACGCGATAATCCTTCGATGAGGTCTTGGGAAGGTACGACTGGACCGACTTGTACTGGTTTTCGATGTCCCAGCGACGGCTGTAGCTGTTGGTGACGGGTGCGATCTCGTCGGGAGCGACGTGATCGCGATTCGTGACGAACACGGCATAGTTCCCCCTCTTCGTCGTCACTGGTCGCTGGCACGTACAGATATTCGGCGGTGTGATCGACGTCGCCGTCGATCCCGACGGGGACGTCGTGATTGACAGCGGCGTCAACCCCGTCTTTGCTCTTGATCTGCTTGATCGCCCGGTGATCTGGCTCGTACTTCGGCACTGGCATCGTGTACAGCAGGCCACGACCGTCGATCTCAGCCCGAACATGCCGCGTGTAGAAGCCCCGATCCAGCAGCACTTCGTCGAGGTCGACGTACTGCTGGGCTCTCGAAAGCAGACGCCTGACGACGTCTGCTTTCGAGTCAGCTGGGGCGTCGGCTGGTTCCCACTCGGAGTGTTCCTTGACGCCCTCGATCCCCAGGATGATCGGGACGTCGTTCCCGACGATCGTGATCGTCGCGAACGTGTAGCTGTGCTGCACTTCACCGTCGTCCATGTACCCGCTCACCATTGGTGGGTACGCCGCTTTCGGGATCTGTTCGTCCTTATCGATCCACGGCCAGACATGGTAGGGCACGTGCGTGAAATCGACGGCCGCCACGACGTGGCGGTCGTCGAATGGATCTTCGTAGCGGATCGTCTGGAGGATGTTCTCGGTTGCTGTATCGAACGCCTCCATGAGATGCTCGCGAAACACCTCCGTGAACGCCACGATATCCTCGATCTGCTGGTCTTGGAGTGTGAGAGGCACCTCCTGATCAGCCGGCATTGCGAACTGCTTGATCACTCGAAGGAACGTCGAGTCGTCACAGACATCGTTCTCGTCGAGAAACCAGCCAGCTTCACCCTCTGAATGCGCACTGCCTTGCGTGAGACAGGCCGAGGCGAACAGATCGAGGATCTGTTCGTCCTCGTAGACTCTGTTGTCGGCTCTGTGGGAGTCGAACTCGCCGAAGCCGTGCCTTCGGGCGAGTTCGACGACCTTGGTTCCGTGCTCGCGCACGTGAGCGCGAGACACGGTGAAAGCTGTCTCCTCGTCGTCTGTGTCGTCTTGCCCTTCGTCCAGTTCGATGGGAATCAACGCCTCGGAGATGACGTCGTGATCACGTGCTTCGATTGCGATGCCTTTGGCAGCGGCCTCGAGAGCGGTTTTGGTGCGCTGGCTGAACTGTTGCCAGGCGTAGGAGATGTTCTGCTGGGACGGTGGCTGGTTCAATCCGAGTCCCTTGAGCAACGACGGCCGCTCCTGGAGGCGATCTGCGACCTCGCTCTGGGCGAGGTCGTAGATCGTCTGGTAGATGTAGACCCGAGCCATCGGTTCGGTGTCGAACTCGACGCTGGCGGTCTGGCGGTGGTCGGTGAGTGGCTCTGGAGGGATCGACAGCTCCGAGAGGACGTGCCAGAGGTGATCACGGGTCTCACAGAGTTTCCGAGCGTGAACGACGATCGCCCCCGCGAGCGCGGGGGCGTCGTCGGGAACGGACGGTGTGTGGGTCGGGTCCATCGGTGTTCAGTTTCGGAGACAACGAGGGGACAAGAGAGTGTCAGTTCTCTCTGGAGCTTGGTGCAGAATGGTTATCCAGAGTGTGATCGTAGGTGGGCGTATGGTTGAGGAGGGATCGTTGGTTGAGTCGCTTCCAGACCGGCCGCTGAGTCAGAGTGAGAGAGAGGCACTCGAAGCTCACGACCGGATCCAGTCGATAATGCCCCAGAGTTCGACGTTCGGCCCCAAACACGAGGAAACCATCGAGACTGCGATGTTCATCGGATACGACTGGGTGACAGCCGTGACCTACGAAGCAGGTCACGGCTGGAGAGTAATCTTCAAGAGTGAGATGGAGGATAACATCCTCTCTGACGGCTATTTGCGGAGTGAAGATCTCCATGACGACCATCCGATTCAGCAAGGGATGGATGCGATGGAGACTGCCGCCTCCGGAGACGACGGCGAGTAGTTTCTGTCTCCACGACGAGTTTCTCAGGGTTCCCCAGCGGAAGTTCCAGCGGTTAGCGATCTATCAGCAGATTAGTGATTTGTAGCACTCTACATCCCGAAAACGTGGAACGCCCGTTCAGAAAGCGGTCTGGAGCAGATTTTGTTCACCGATTCGGCCGAAACAACGCATCACAGGCCCTCTAAACCCGCTGTAGTCTCAACTTCCACAGGAAACTGAAGCTACGAATGACAGAATCCGTGCACGGGATCTCGACATCGATCGACTGACCGAAGGGGGACGAGATGTCCCCCGATGTGACAAAGAACCGGTCAGATCCGGTTGCGACTGCTGGTGACAGTCGCGACCGGCGATCGATCGACGAGCGTCTACAAGGTATCGATCCGATCTCCATCGAGAAATTGCCGCTGACAGAACAGGCCACGGCGGTCGTCGACGAGACGACCGTCGCGGCCGACCTGGTCACGCAACTCGATTTCAGTCGCTACGAACGCCGCGATCCAGTTCCTGACTGGCACGATTCGAAGCCGTTCGAGGCGATGTTCGCCGCTCTGCTCTTACAGGAACTCGAAGACACGTCCGATGGCTGGCTCCATCGGACGCTCGACGCCGATCCCGACCTCGCGACCGAACTCGGTTTCGAGTCCGGCGATCCCCCGTCGAGAAGCACGATCTCCAGAGCAGATACTGGACGATTCGCCGAACTCACGTCAACGATCGAGACGACTGCTCGCCAGATCCAGCAGCTGGCTGCCGAACGCGGCAGTCCGATCGGCACTCCCTACGAAGAGCGCGCTTCCGAGGAGCCGACAGGCTCCTCGAAGCGCACTGTCAACCGCCTCCTTCGGCGGAAAACCAGGGATCTCCTCAACGAACTTCAGACGGTCGTGTTGCCGGCCTTCGAGTTCGATCGATCCGAGGATCCCATCTACGACGACGAAGAGCTCCTCACCCTCGAAGCCTGTCTCGGGGTCACAGGCACCGCCGCCAACGGCGGTGCCGAGACCTACGGCGATTACGTCAATCCCGATCCCGACTTGGACGATCCATTCTACGAAGACGGCCCGAGCGGCGAAACGCTGCTGGAAGCGATCAAGGACCTCTCTCCGGCGGACATCACCGAGATGGTCAACCAGGGCGCGGCCCGCGTCTTGACGCGGGCCAAGCCCCGGATGGAATTCGAGACACCAGTTATGCTGTCGATCGACGTGACCTACGTCGCTTTCTACGGGGATCGCGAGGAACTGATCCGGGTGCAAGGAGCCCCTGACGACAAATCCTACGACTGGTGTCACAAGTTCGCGACCGCGAACGTTGTCGGGGACAACGTTCACTTCGCGGCCGCGATGCTTCCGGTTGGGAACGCCGACTACCACGATCCCGACGCCTACCCTGGAGAGGACAAATCCTATCGAGTCGGCGACGTCGTTCGCCGACTCGTCGATCACGTCACCGAGGAGTGCCGGATCAACGTTCGCCGACTCTACGGCGATGCAGAATTCTACGCCACCGACGTCTTCACCTCTCTCGAATGGCGAGACATCCGGTACGTGATCCCGGCCCCGCGCGATGACCGCGTCAAGCGGTTCATCGCGCGCATGGACGAGGACGTAGATGGGAACAAGCAAGTGACGGTCAAAGACGACCATGCTGTTCACGGTCCAGTCAAACACGACGTCAGTAATACACGGGCTGAGACGACGCTCGTCGGCCTTCCTCCCGACGAGGATCACGACGAAGTCCAGACGTTTGCGACGAATCTCGTCCTCGACGACGAGATTCGTCTCGATCGGCGCTGGACTAAGAAACAGATCACTCGGTACAGACGCCGAGGTGGGATCGAAACGGCTTACAGTAAGATCAAGGAATTCGCGCCGTGGACGACGTCGACGGACTTCTCGGTTCGACTGTTTCACTTCGGCTTCGCGGTCCTGCTGTACGATCTCTGGTTGCTCGTGGACTTCCTGGTCCAGACGTTGATCGATGTCGTCGAGTTTCGCACGAAACCGCGAGTCAACGCCTCGCGGTTTCGTGAATTTCTCCGTCGGGAGGTGAGCGCATTGCTGTAGATCCCGACCCGCGTAAGCCCTTCGTGAGAGGCATCACTCTCCAAGCCGGGTGAATTTCGCAGTTCTGGGCGAACGACCGCCACTCGCCGGTGGGGAGTGGCGGTCGTGACCCACTGATCACATCCTCCTCTGAGCCGATTTCCGTCGATAGAGCCGGATCTCGTGCACGGATTCGGGGGTATTCGCAGCGCCACAGGAAAATTTCGATATAGCATTATACAGTTTATTAGCTAAATTCGAATCTCTAAAACACGGTATTTCCGCGTTAGAAGCCCTATACCGTGCGTTTACTGAGTTGCATTTTCGAGAGTCGAGAGAGTACTCTTAGGTCGATAAGAGTACGTACTTTCAAGGAAGCAGCCGCCGTCTACCAAAGCGAATCCCATGACTCCACCCGACATCCCGGGTATTCTCGACGAAGACGCGCTCGCAGCGAGGTTCAACGGAGGCGACGAGTAAGATGGGTCCGTCTGGAAGCAACGAGAGGCACACGGAGCGCGCGGGTAATCAGCCGGTCGCGATGGCGGAGGTCGTCGAGGACTACCTCACGGACAAGGGCAAAGGCCCGGAGGGAAAGAGCGGGACGTATCGCCGGGATGCAAAGCGCGAACTCGACCGCTTCTGCACCTTCCTCGAAGAAGAACGCCCTCGGTCACCCACGGTGTTCGAGGAGCTGACTGTCCGGGATCTCCGTCGGTACGCGCGCCATCTTGCGACACAGGATTGGAAGGAAAGCACGGTCCAGAACTATTACGCTCATATCTCGGCGTTCTGCGGGTGGGCGGTGCGAGAGGGACACCTCGAGGAGAATCCGGCGTTGAAGTCACAGGCGAAAGAGCCGCTCCCCGATGGCGACAGTCGGAAGACCGAGCGCCAACAGGCGTGGTCGCCCGAGCAGCGGACGGCGCTGCTGGAGTACGTCGACGAACAGGCACGCGAGGCGATTGATACGGTGGGCGAGAATCGCTATGAAGCGATCAAGATGTGTCGCGATCGGGCGCTCGTCTATTTGCTGTGCTTTTCTGGCGTCCGTGGCGCGGAGGTCCTCGACGACGTCGCCGATGATCGGCGTGGTCGCGACGGGCTCCGATGGTCGGACGTCTCCCTCGAGGACAACACGATCACTGTCCTCGGGAAGAAAGGCGACTGGAGTGACCGGGCCGTGCCACCGTCCGCGATCCCGTCACTCGAACGGCTCCGATCGGTTCTGAAGCCACCGAGCGAGGACTGGCCTGTGTTCCCGACGCTGTCGTATCCGACGCTCCTCGAATCATTTACAGACGGCCTCGTTGAGCGGGGGTATGCACACGAGGAAGCTGAAGAACTACGTCGCGAGCAGGTGAATGACGGCGACCTCTCGATGATCGAATTCTGCGTGGAGTACGATGTCGGCCCCCCGGCGTTGACAACCCACAGCGCTCGACGGGTACTGCAACGGCTCACCGAGGAAGCGGGTATCGAGTTCGACGACGACAAGCACGGTTATCTCGCTCCACACGGCGCTCGTCGAGGAGCTGGCGAGGTGATGGTCCGAGAGTTCGGATACACAGAAGCGGCGCGACACCTGGACAACTCCGAGGAAGTCGTTCGTGAACACTACTCACATATCGAGGCGAACGAACGTGCACAGATGGCTGAGAGGGCGTTTCAGAATCAGCGTCCCAACCAGGTAGATGACGACTCAGACCAGGACGCGGACAAGTGATCCCCAGCAACCGCTGTGCAACGATCAATAGCGGTCTATGCTTGCGATTTTAGCGATAATATCGAGACAAAAATGGAGTAAGTTTACTGGACAGTTTACTGGTTAGCTAACCAGAAAGATTACCAATAACCACGCCTGTAGAGACTGCGCTCCCCACGGACATCCATTCGATGTCTGTAAAGCGAGTCATGGAAACAGAAAGGACCGTCCTCAGCGAGGCTGCAAAGCGGACCAGGACAGGGTAGTTTACTCGAAGTAGCCGTACCCGATGTTCTGCATTTCGGTAAGGAAACTTTCCTCCGAGAGGTCTGAACGGAATGCTGCAACGTAGACGTCGAGTTGATGGACCTTCTCGTCGAACTCACCCTTTGCGACGGTCTGGAGTTCTCGAATCCGGCCGATATCCTGTTCATCGTCAAGGTAGAACGTCTTGGCCGTCCGATTCTCCTTGGGGCTGTCGTAGCGCACTCGGTGGGGGACGCTGTCGGAGCCTCCCTGAGCGCTGTTCTCCGACGAGTCACGTTGCTGCTCACTCGAGCGTTCGGTCTTTGCTTCGTCCTCTGTGTTTGCGTTTACGTCTGCTTCGATGTTAGTCTCTGACGTGGCCGCCGGGCCGGAACTTGACCCAAGATCGTCGTCGACGCCGTCGAGGTTGTAACGGTCTTCCTTCGCCATCATGCGCTCACCTCATTATCGCTGGTATCGTCATCCAGGAGTCGCTCAGGTTCTGCATCGCCCATCTCGTTGTCCTTGACCTTGTCCCATTTCTCGACGGCTTTGTCGTAGGAATAATCGCCGGTCATCCAGCGGCCGATCACCTTGTAGGCTAGTGGGACGTGTTCTTCGTAGGATCGGAGGTCACGTGTCTCCTCGGACTCGATAAACTGGAAGAGATCCATCCGCTCGTCCCACGTATAGCGGAGCAGAGAATGTTCTGGGATGGAGAATGGACTCAGGGGCACATCGCGATCTTCGAGGGCGTCACGGTACTTCTCGAAGATTTTTGCGTTCCCAACTCGACTGGGAACGGCTCCCTTGATCGCGACCTCGACGCCCATCTTGTTAAATCCGGAGTTCATCGCTTCAATAGTCGATTCAAGACCTTGCTGTGAGGCGTCTCCTTTCGGGGAGAGCTCGATGGGAACCATGATGTTTCGCCCCGCGACGAGGGCGTTGTCCACGAGTTTGTTGAGCGTAGCTTGAACGTCGAGGATTATAACGTCGTAGTCGTTGGCGAGGTCTTCGAGATCTTCGCGCACGACCCAGTATTCGTCAACGCCACGACGACCGGAGCTGTCGAGCGCGGATTCAAAGTTGCCAAGGTCTTCGTGACCGGGAAGAAGGTCAAAATGCTCGGTTTCGACGATGATCTCTCGCGGGTTGAGGTTATCGAAGAAGACATCCATTACCGTATTGTCGACGTTCCCGTGATCGAGGTCTTCGTAGCCGCAGTAATGCGTGAGTGCCCCGCGCTGTGGATCGAGGTCAATAGCGAGGACGTCGTATTTGTCACGTGCGATCGCAGCAGCCGTCTGCATTGTGTTAGTGGTCTTTCCTGGTCCTCCGCTTTCGGACCACCAGACGAATGCTTGAGTCATATATCGAATTGGGTGGCTATTCATCTTAAAAGTACGTCAGACATTAATCCAGCTAGATAGTTTACTGGTCAGCCAACTGGCTGTCTAACGAGTTTACTGCTCAGTAAACCAATTTGGGAAGGGTTTCAGAGCCCAACAGAGACGGAAGAGTAAATCGAGGTTCGGTATGTTACGCCTCACATTGTCTAAACAACCCTCCAAAAGGAGGGCCAAGTACATGACGGATCTTGTCGTCAAGTCGGCGGTCAAAGACGCACTGGGCGATCGCAACGCGCGGATTTCGACGATGCCATCGACGAGGAAGTAGTGGAACTGCCCGAAAGCGCGGTGCAACGTACCGAAGCGAACGACCGGAGAACAAACTGCGTCCCCTCTAAAATCGGACCGCATTTCCAGCGAGGCAAAAGACCGTCACTAGCACGCGGATATCGGTGTCGGAGTACCGCTCTCGCTGAGTTCGTGCATCACGTTTAGTCCGTAATCGGCATCATCCGTCCTTGCTACCGCCTACGTCACGCTCCTAATTCAACGTGCAAAGCTGAGTAGGTAGAGATACGGGCGGAACGAGGTTAAGAATATACGGAGATATTACCGGTTAGGACGGTTCTATATGCGTATCTCCGCGGGATTTCGGGGGTTTACAAACAGGAGTTAAAGTTCATCCCACGTGGGTGATGCGGACGACGAGGCTATCTCCTCGTCTGACTCATTTCCGAGGTCGTGGATGTGCGCAAGCAGCTCTTCTGGTGGCGATATCGGTGAGACCGTCTCGATGTTGTCGGTGGGTACGCTGTCTCCTTCATATTCGCCTTCCAGCTCCTGTTTCTGATCCTGTTCACCGAGCGAAATCTCGCCGTTTTCCTCGTAGATGGCGTCGATTCGCTCGGTGAGATAGCGAATGATACCCGCTCGGTCACGGTTCGCTCGCTCGTGCTCGAGATACTGTTCAACGGTCGCGACCTCTTCCATCATCTCGATTGCGGGTGTGATGACCCGCGTATTCCGCGTATCGAGGAGTTTCTCAGGCGGGAGCTGTTCGAGGAGCGATTTATCGCCACTCATGCTTGACTAAGGAGTGCCGGTGGCTCGAAGCGGTTCCACGCATCGAGATGAGAACAGATGTCTGCGACGACGTATTCGATGGCTTCCGCAGTCGACGAATCGGCAGGAGGTGTCTCAACGATTACAGCGAGTTCGAGGGCATCCTCGAATCGGATGTGAGGATGGGCGTCGTGGAGTGCTTTGACGACTGCCTTCGCGAGTTCGTCCCGATCGAGCGCGTCGGGGTCGTCAATGCCATCGCGGACGATGGCGCTGAGGTAGCATACACGGCGGCTCTGGGCGACACTGGCCTCGATCTCCCCGCCGGTAGGGATGTGCTGTGCGTTCGGACGGTTGGCGGCAGATTCCATCAGGATGAGTCCCTCTACCGAGACGGGGGGAGACAAACGGGCGGCGGTTTCGGGCCAGTCCTACGATACACATTAGTAATACTGTAACGTAGGAACTCACATGCCCGATCCCGACCCCGACGCTGGCGTTCCCACTGGTGCTGGAAAGGAAGACGCAGAGATGCCTGCGCCTCCGGAAGGGCTGGCAAAGCGCGTATGGGAGCCCCTGCAGGCACAGACAGTGTACGATCTTGAGCGCGTTATGGACTACTGCGAGGAACTCATTGAGTACAAGGAGCGGCCTGTCTCCCCGGCTGAGACGAATGGAGAGGGCGTGGTCACCAAAGAGAGGCCACCGAAAGACGTCTCCCCCGAGGAGCGGCGTGCAGCGAAAGAAGAGTTTGAAGACATGGACAAAGAAGAGCGCAAGGGCCTCTCGGAAGAGGAGTTGGCTCAGGTAGGTCACGTGCAAATACGGAAACTACCGTGTGGCCCTGGATGCGACGGCTGCCCCCATGGACCGTATCGCTACACTATTTTCAGAGATAGTCGTGGGAAGGTGACATCGAAATACGCTGGGAAAGCTGAGGGAGACTAGAAATAACGTATCAGGTGTGTTCGGTCGTGTCGACGATGCAGCCGGTATCTCGACACTCTGCGAGCCATCCGTTTTGATATCCGATCCCAGCGAGGTCGTCGAACGGGAACGTGACCGAGACATGGCCAGGCGTGATCTCCTGGAGCTGCACACGGAGAGCGCGCCCGTCGCGACCGACGGCTTCGAGGTAGTCGCGTCCTGCGAGCGCATAGAGTTCCCACGCGAGTTCCCGACCGTCGGTGGTGGTCTGGGGCCATTTGGCGGCTGCGAGCGCCGAGCAGACGGTCTCGACCCACTGTGCGGTATCAACGTCATCGTCGGTGATCGCCACGTCGTAGTCGTCAATGACGCGGTCGGGATCGAGGAGACCGTACTTCGCGGAGAATCCACAAGCGGTCGCAGAACGTCTCGGCAAAATCGCGCTTCAGTCCGAAGTGCGACGAGCGATACTTCTCTCGGGCGGGAAGGAGGCCGTCGTGTTTCGCCTCGTCACACCCGATGAGTGCGGCCCGACGAACGAGAGTAGTGCTGTCATCCTGGTGACCGCCGCCGTCGGTCTGGAGTGTCTCGAACGTGGTTTGCTTGGGCTCACGTACTGTGGTCAGAAAATCACCATCGATAGCGTTACTGAACTCGGTCATCTCTTCATCACCGAGGACGACAGGACCGTTCCGGGCTCGTCGGTCGCGGGTTTCAACGACTATCTCTTTCGGAATCGGGATGCCGAAATAGTTAGTACGGTCAGCGTCTCCGGCGTTTGCTTTTGTTCCTCACAGTCAGATGACTCTGGCTGGGATTGTTGTTTGCTGGACATGGATGCGGGATCAGTAGTGGACGTCGACGGGTGTCACGAAGAATGAGAGGTCCTCGTTCTCGGTGTCGTCGGTTGTGATCGATTCGAGGAGTTGTTCGTACTCGGAGTGGCTCCGAATCGCGGTCCCGTTGCCGTTATAGAGGTAGTAAACCGTACCGGCGTACTCACCGACACAGTACATCGCATATCGGACGTCAGTTGTGTAGGAGTCGTTGAACTCCTCTTCGTTCTGAGCGAGACCGAATGGATTCCACGGTTCGACATCGGCTTCGACGCGACGGCCCTCAAGAAGTTCTTTGTCGGTGAACTGCTCGAATCCTTTACGGATGACGGCCATCCTTCGAGTGAGTTCGCGAGTGGTCGATACCCAGGCGTTTTCGATGAGTTCGTTCCCAATCTCGGAGTCGGCGCGAATCGACCCGTCGTTCTGGATGGATTCGGGGAATGACTGACTCCAGCGACCACCTTCGGTCATGACCTTGCCGTGGTCGAACGGGGGACAGAGCTGTGCGTATTCGCCCTCGAAAAGGCTCCGTGCGATACCGGTCGCATCTTTAGCGTCGTGGGCTTCGGAGACGACGCGAATAAGCATGTGCATGGTGATCAGTTCAGGGATAGAGTGCGAATGTTGAGCCGTCCTCATCGATACCGAACATTGCACCGGGACCGTTCCCCTCGGGGTCAGCTGAGGCGTAGATGATCGTCCCGGATTCGAGCACGAGGACGGCAGGAGACTGCCCCCTGTAGTGCTGCCAGCCTTCACGCTCAAGCTCTTCGTCTGTCATTTCTCGCACGTTAACTATCTGCTGTCCGTTGATGTCGTCGTCTGTACTGGGTTCCATATCGAATGGGCCTCCGCTGCGCGGGGCCAGACAAATGAAGCCGAATCAGGCTGTCGCGTCGTCATTCTCGTTTTCGGAGTGCTGCACGGGGAGCTCGAATGTGATATGGCTCTCCGAGTCGCTGGTGAGTTCGTCGACCTCGGCCCACGTATACCAGGCTTCCTCGAGGAGATCGACTTGGCTGGGTGCCTCGGAGACGGCATAGACCGAGGCGCTGATGCCGTCGGTCGCAAAACGGATGTCGACGGTGTACTGTTCGGTGTCGTCCGGTGGGATACTCGGCGGGCCGGTTTTCCCGCCCATACCGTCGGGCAGCACGGAGCCAGAGTCGGGGATCTGGTGGGGCTCAAGGTCGGTTTCCTCGACGGTCTTGGACTCTCGCTCGTTGACTTTTCTGGTTCGCTCCTTCAGAATCTCCCGGGCCGCTGCGATCGCCGTCTTCTTCCGGGCGAACGCTTCATCGTCGACGTGGTAGGCCCGGGTGTCGTCGAAAAAGCGGATTTCGAGCGCGTCGTCGCCGTAGTCGAGGCCCAGAGGGGTCTTGCCCCGGAGATACCGGGTCGTGTATTCCGCGCGGGTGTCGCTCTCGGTGGTCTCGTTGATGTGATAGCGACCGATTGAGCGAGGCCACTCGACGGCCTCCTGCTCGGCTCGCTGGTGGGCCCGATCCCGTTTTTCGGCCCGCACCTCCTGAATGTGCGGGACGAGCTGATCGAATGCCTCTTGGACGTCGTCGTGGAAGGACCCGCTTCCGTCTCGCCGAGTCCCCACCGGATCGACGTACTCGATGTCCCACTTGCCGGCGCCGGAGGGGACGTCCTCGTCACGGAGCCACATTTCGGCCACGTATCCGTCGGGGTGCTCGACCAGGATCGAAGGCTCTCGTTCGGCGGCCTCGTGCTCGTCGACGACCACCCAGGGATCCGGGACATCCAGACCCCCGGCGATTCCCTCCTTGACCGTTTGTTCGGTCACACTCTCGACACCGTCCACGTCCTCGCCGCTGTAATCCTGATTGGCGTGGGCAACCGTTCGGTCCTCGTCCGGGTTCTCGGTCCCGAACAGCTCCCCGAGGGTAGCCGGCCCGACCCCGTCTGTCGATCCCAACTGGCCGCCGACCGCCCCTGCGAGGGTCTTGATGTCTCCGTATTCCTCCGAGAGTCTGTTGGCGGCTCGATTTGAGACGGCGGCGTCGAAGTGCTCACGGAGGGACTCTTGGGAGATGTTCTCGGTGGGGTACTCGTCGTAGATCGTTTCGTTGTCGGCGTCGTCGCCCCGTTCGTCCGATGCCGCCGCAAAGGAGACGAGCAACGTCCGGATCTGGTCGGCCTCGCGCTGGCCGACTTTCTTCATAATCTGTGTCCAAGCATCTTCCGACGGGATATCTTGATAGCGGATGAGCGGTTGCGTGACCGCCTCGCTACCCACCGACTGCGGAACGTCGAGACCTTCTTCGGTCCCGTGATCCATCAGGTCGTTCGTCAGAGCGATTCGATCGCTGTAGTCATCGCCGTAACGCTCACGGACCTGCTCGACGGCGCCGGTCCACTCATCAGACCCGACGCTCGAGTCGTCGTCAAGGGGGAGACCGTAACGGGTGATTCCCCGGGCCTTTAGTTTCGGGATCGTCGACCGGATCGAGCTGGCCGACGCGTCTCCGATCCCCGGCCACTCTGTCAGGTTGTCCGTGTTGTCTTTGATTTTCAGGACGTGGCTGGCGTCCGGCCCCATTTCCATGATCGAGTTGGCGACGTTTCCGGTGACGTCGAAAGCTCGGGAAATCGTGGAGGGGTTCCAAGACCCCTCCGCCAGCGCATCCAGGGAATCCTCCCGCGTTGTGTCGTCGAGGAATTCCGGGTCCTTCGTCGCCTGATCGCCGGCGAGGTTGGCTTGGCCCTCGATCTCCTCGGAAATGAGTCTGGCCTGCTCGCTGGTATCGTCGGTTGGGTCGTTTACGTCGCCCCGGTCGTCGACGAACTCTCTGGTCGAATCGTAGGTGTCGTTGCTTTCGTTCATGTTGGTCTCCGTGTGTTCGAGCGAATGTCGATGGTGAGCTGTCCGATGTCGTGAGGTGAGACCTCCGATGGACTGGTACTGAGGTCGGTTGGTGGTAGTGAGGACATTTCGTGCGCCTCCACCGCTCGGGGGCTCGACAAATCGAGTCCTACGCTATATACGGACACCAACAGTATGGATTGTAACGTAGGACAACCGCGGGCTGTCACGACCGTTCCTCGACGACTTTGCCCCAGAGCCCTTCGTGGTACTCGACGTAGTCGCGCTCGGTCTGAGTTCGATATGCGAATGTACGGCCGTCTTCGTAGGTGACGACGATGGCCTGTTCGATGGGGTAGGGCCCGTCCTCATCTTCGTAGTCAACGAGGTCGTTCCACTCGTCGGGTGACCCGAGCGGATCGGGGTCGCTGAGGTCTGTACCGTTGGCAGCCCAGATCGGGTCGTCTGATTCTTTGACGGCGTGCCCGAGGCGTTCGATCGGCGTCATGCCCTCGGCGGGCCAGACTCCACGTTCTTCCCAGAACGCTCGCATCTCGTGGAGGCTTCGGCGGACGGTCTCGCGGATGGTGAGGAGATCAGAGTCTTGCCATCCCTCACGAGACCATGATTCTCCCTTGTAGGCAATACCCTGCGGGCCGTTCCAATCGAGGCCGATGATGTTCGCTGGTGGATCGCCGGTGAGGTTCGGTTGCGTGAGTTGCTGGATGACCTGCCACTGCTTCGTCGGGCTGGCTCCGAGGAGATGCACACGGAGTCCACGCCACTCAGAGATGTCCGAGAAGTGCCACGCCTTGATGTCAGAACGTCCCATCGCGTAACCGAGGACGAGCGGCTCCCCCGGGACAGCTGCGTTGGCGACAATGTCGATGGCCTCGCGACACTTCGGGACGATGATGAGAGCCGCGTCGGGGTAGTCGGATTTGAGGTCGCGGGCGGCCTCGACGAACCTGTAGGCTTCCTCGGGAGTACGGGCATCGCCAACCACACCGATTTCGGGCTCGACCTCACGGAAGCGGCTGAGATACCGCTCGAGGTCGGGCCGATTAAAATCGTTGTCAAGCATGAGGATCGGGACATCGACGTTGCGAAGGTGCGTATCCTGGATTCGGCAGTCTTCGCGAGCACCGGTAACGAACCCGAGACTGTACGCCTCGGTCGCGAATGGGGCTCGATGAAGGAATCCAACGTAGTCGGCACGGCGGGCGACTTCGATGGAGAGTGCGTATTGATCTTGTCCCGCTCCGGTGCTAGTCTGTGGCTCGGATTGATGGCTTGACTCCGGTTCTCGTTGCTGTCCCTCACCCGTAGCGAGGGCTGCTGGTGAGAGATACGTGGAGAGCGCGCTTTGGCCGGGGCTGAGGCTCTCGGGGATGTCGGACTCGAAAATCGTCATAGAGCGAGGAAGGTTGTTTTGTCAGCTGGCGGCGCACGGCATCGCCGCCGACAAACAGGCCTACACCGAAATCGGACTACACGGAGGACGTGGTTTGCCTCGTCGAGGAATCGAGCGCATTCACGACTGAATCGGGAGTGGAATCGAGGGCAGTTACGCCATCTGCGGCGCTGGTCGCGACGGGTCCATCGAGGCGATTCTCGACGGTCGCGTATCCGTGGAGTCGTGCCCACTCACATGCCTCGGCGATAAGACTGCGCGTGACGTTCACCGGATAAGCAAGCGCGTCCGTTTGAACGGCCGCTGTGGACAGCGTGACGGTGTTCGTGTTGTCCCGAGGGTTCTGCTTCTCGGAGTGATCGCGAAGACAGAAAGCTGCCACTGGGATGTCTTTTGGTGTCCGATAGGCGAAGCACGCAACGAGCGGCGGGGCCTGATCGTTTGTGGCCCGATCACGCTCGGTCCCGTCCCTATGCTCGTTGAGGAACGCCTGAGCGTCGGTGGTGAGGGTAGCCCCTCTGCGGCCCAGGTGATCTTCGCGGGTCTGGATGAGTTCACCCTGGACAACTGAGCGGGGAGATGCACACGCGGGGTCGGTTGCTGTGCCTCCTGAAATGAGGCGAGCCTGTTCGCTATCGACGCGACCGGCGGGACGTCGGGCCTCGAGGTTGTGGGTCGTGAGATTCCGTTGGTATCGACGTTTCCGATATGTGCCACGCCCAGTGCGACCGTCGCGGGAGTGCCACTCGCTTCGATCGGCCACCACGGTATTGACGAGCTTGAACCCGGCGGCCTGGTACATGATCCCCTCGTTGTCGTTCTGGACACCGGCGTACGTGAGCAGGCGATCGTATCCCTCGAGGCGACTCCACGTACAGCAGCGCGAGAGAAGCCACGACCCGGTGTTCGCTGGGCGGTCGGGGTGAGCAGAGAAGCGATACAGTTCGACGGTCCGACCGTCAGCGTTGTGCCGCCCGCTCGGACGCCCAAGGACGGCCATCGCAACCTCCTGGCTGCGGTAGGTTGCGGTGAGGGCGATACGAAACGGCTTCGTCTGGGGGTCGTGCTGATACCTAACGGCGGGATGTTTGAGGAAGCCGTTGACGCGCTTGCGAGCGCCTGAGCCGCGTTCGGCCCGGAGCGAGAGGTCGCTCGTCGAAGGTGCGCCACTCAGAGAGACGAGACGCGGGTCACACTCCTGGTAGGTTCGGTAGACGTCGTACTCCTCGAGGGAATCGAATCCGGTCGCGACGATGACGATCTCGCCGGAGTCGATCATCGTGTCGGTTTCGTCGAGATCGGGAAGGCGACCGACGCTGAGGGGACCGCCTGGATGGACGTACCACTCGAAAGCGTCCTCGATGTCGGTCTCGGCATCGTCCAGTCCCCCTCCGGTGTAGCGGCCGATCGCGTCGAGATAGGGCAATGCGACGATGTCACCGTCGAGAAGCGGGCGTATCACTCTGGACTGGGGGTGCTGGTGTCGGTCGGTCACGGGAATCGTAGTGAGTGATATGAGTCAGGCACTCGCCCAGCCGAAGAACAGATACAGGTCGTCTTCGACGTGGATGCAGCCCGCTGGCCCCCATTTGCTGTCGATTCGAGAGTCCTGTTCGTGGATGAGCTGGCTCGCGTACTCCTCGGGTTCGACGTCGCCAACCTCGTCGTCGGGGATTCGCGTAAACGAGGATTTCTCGGCGATTGTTCCTGTGTACCCACCGTGTCCGTGATGGTACTGAGCGTCTTCGACGGCGCTACGGAACGCACTTTCGGCGTCCTCACCCCTCTGCCGGGTGAAAAAAGTATGAGCGCCCATCAACGACCACCCTCCTGCTCCTCGCCGAGATAGACGCCAGCTGCGTCGTCGAGCGGCCAGTTGCCGTTACGTGACTCGTCGACGGCCCAGAGAGCGAACTCGATGTCTGAGACGCGTTCGCTCGCAGCGATGTGGTGTTCGTGACTTCGACCGATGGTTTCCAGGTCGCGACCAAGCTTGAACCGGGCGTATTCGGTGACGACGGCCTCGGGGTCACGGAGGACCCCACTGGGAACGGCGAACGCTTCCTGATCCCAGAACATCCACATCTCGTCGGCAGAGCGGGCCTCTGTCTCCCCGTTCGAGTCGTAGGTTAGTGTGATTTCGTCGGCCTCTTGGTTGACCCGGGTGACGCGAACGATGTGGCCGCCGTTCTTGGTGACGAAGACCATCCCGGCGTGGACCTGCTCGTAGAGTGGCTCGTCGCCGTCGTAGACATGGCTCTCGTGGCCCATCATCGGTCGAACTCCACGTTGTGGCTCTCACACTCGTCACACCAGCAGCCGGTGGTCTCGAATTGCTGATGCTCGGAACCGTCGTACTCACCATTTGCGTTGTAGAGCCGGGTTTCAGTCCCCTTGACTTGGTGGACGAACGCGACTTGATTCCCGCAGTCGTTGCACACGGGCATCAGCGGGTCTCCTCGTCATCGGCGACGGTATCGACGGGAACGAGTTCGTCGTAGGTGCGACATTCGCCGCATTCGACGCAGAAGACGCCGTTTTCCTCGATATCATCGTCCGTGATGGGGCCGTTTTTCATCATTTCGACGTCGACGTGACCGCTCGGGAAGCGATACACGTTGCCGAATTGGACCTGATGGATGATCCACGAGAATCGTTGACCGCGACACTCGGGGCAAACGAGAAACTCAGACGTTTCCGAGCAAGCGCTCATGAGAGGTCCTCCGGGTGACCCTCGTAGATTTGCTGATTGGTACGGGCGGTGGTCGTCATGTTGGATTTGTCCCTCCACTGACTCGGGGGGCGACAAATCAGCGGAATCATTCGACACCGCTGTCAGACGTCGAATCACAAGCTGATCGGGGTACTCAGCAGTTCCTTGAGGGGAGGGAGGATGGCGGACTAGAACGCGGTCGTGGGAGTGACTCGAAGGGTGAACGCTGGGACGAGCCACAACTCTTCTTCGTCACTTCCGAACTCAGGTTTGGTGAATTTGCGAGGATCGTCGGGGACCTCGTAGCCGTCGATCAGTTCGACGAACTGGCTGGCGCGGCAGATTCCTACACCGTCTTCGTTGTAGAGATGGATGTTCGGTGTGGGATCGGGGTCGGCCTCTGCATCCTCGGGGAGGTGGTCACGCCAGTCGGTGCGATTGTGTGCTTTGTGAAACAGTTTGAGGCCGCGTTTGCTCGCGACGGGGACAGCGTCCGGGAGTGCGCCCCAGCCGATGATGAACGGGCGGATATCGTCCTCGTCGGCCTCGTGGATGAGCTCGAAGGTGAGGCCCTCGTAGCCGGTGGGAGGCGTGGGGACGGCTTCTCGTGCGTCAAACGCAAACGTAGCCTTCACGATCGCCTCGAAGCGCGAACAGGCGGGCACGACAGCGAAGGCCAGGTCGTCGATGTGTGTGTCGTAGGCGACGGCGACATCGTCGTGGACGGGTTCGTAGGCGTCAGGAAACTGCGCCTCGAGTTCTTCGTCGAGTTCGCAGTCACCACAGAGTTCGCGACGGGGATCTACAGGGCGATCGCATTCGGCACATGTCGAGGGCTCGTCGAGGTAGTGCTCGCCGGGGGCGTCGGGACCAGAGTGCTCGTCCTCAAAGTAGGTATCGCCGAAGCTATCTGGATCGTAGTTGTCGGGGCCATCATCCCAGGGGGCTTCTGCAGTCATGGAGGAGTCCTCACCTTCCATAGGCCACCATCCAATATAAATGAGCGCAGGAGTTCGCGGAGGTTCTGTATCAAAAGGTGATGTCTCGTGACGACGGTTTACTGAGATTGCTCGTCGAGAGTACGCTCTCGCTCATGGTCATGCTTGCTCTTACTGGCGTGATGACGGCGCTGCTCGGCCTCGAACATGAAGCGGGCGATGGCTTGTTCTCCGCCGAGGGTACGCTGATCAACTTTAGTGTCCGCAAAGAGCGTCCCCTGGAGACCGGGAGCGTCCTCGGGAGAGGTCTTCTTGCCGTTGGGTTCCCGGATAGCCGAGAGGGGCCTATCGTCGACAAACTCGTCAGACCCGCCGGTATCGATTCGCGGTGTTCGCGTTCGAGTGTCGACGTCGACGCCGTGGTGGAAGAGCGTTGTCTCGAAGGGTTCGTCATCGAGGGCGAGAAGGCCTGTTTCGTCAACGGTCTTCGTCTCGGTATCTTCGGCATCCTCATCGGTCGTCACGAAGACTGCCTGATGATGCACAGTAAGTGATTGCTGGCGGTTCGTCGAGCTGGCGCTGGTCGTCTTTGTATCGGTGGTCATGGAGTTGGATTCCTGCAAGAACGTGATGGGTCGCCTGGTGGTGTGCCGGCGGGCTGGTCGATTATTGCCGTCGAGCGTGCGGATGGCAACGTCAAGGACAGTCGACCCCGCACCGCGTCAGGGGGACACAAATCGAAGTGTGGAAACGTCCGCCGGCACCGCGTCGATCACGGCGAACCGCCAACAAACCAACCACGCGGAGACCGGTGTTACACGGTCTCTAGACCTCGAACTCCATCGTATCGGTTCTTTGAGATCCGCCAAGGTTCTGGTTCCCGTTCAGGAGGATGATTCGGAGCGTCTCGAAGTCTCCCTCGAGACGACCAGTCACAGAGACAGGACCGAACCAGTAGCCTTCACCATCTTCGAGGTCACTATCCGAGAAGGCAGGGTTGTGGCCGTACGCCAGGAAGATCGTCGCGGTGTCCTCCTTGACGTACAGATGGTTGACGCCGAAGTATCCGCATTTGTTGTGGTAGTGGAGGCCGCCCTCAGCGGTGAACGTCCCGTCGCGGGTGACGGTGAGTTCGAGGCCATCGATATGTAGCCTGGTCATCGGCGGGCTCACGACTCAGTCCTCGGGAGTCGAATTGTGAACAGCGACATCGACGAGTTTCTCCCCCTCTTCGGGGTCATCGATACGGGGATTCCAATCGTTCGTGGCGGGCGAGGTGATTGGCCCGAGATAGACACGTTCGATGGGGACGTAATGCTGTCCTGTGCCGGGCCGTTTCGGATACGAAGGGTGGATGTCGGCGGGCATCACGTCGGGGGCCGTCGGGGGGCCGCTGACCGGCTCCGCAGTGAGAGTCGAGTCCGGTGTCCTGTCACCCGCTTTGTCGCCGGCGTCGGACGACGTCGGAGACGGAGATGATTCGACCTGGGTCTGTCCGGTACTATCGGCGTCGTCCTCACGCTTCGTTCCGTTTTCCCCAGACGAATCTTGCTCGCTATCGACAGGTTCCGCACCGAGGACGCCGAGACAGCCGGCGAGACTGCTGAGACCGAGTACGCCCATGCTGGCGAGGGCGGTTCGACGGGTCACTCGCCCAGTGTCGGCGGGAGTCGCGGTTCGTGAATCCGTGTTTGGAGTGGAGGTCATGAGGGGAGGTGCTGTTTTCGAGGCGTGGCACAACAGCCTGCGAGGGGCAATCGGTTACGCGGGGTGTTATCCAACGCGTCAGAGCGGCGGGTGGTGGTCTGATTCGATGGACTCCAGATCGCTATGCAGTCTCGTGATTCTGATCAGTGTCGTCGGACTGTTTTTGTTCGTGTCCCTGTGCTTGTTCTTCGTTCTGTGCCTTTCTTCGCGCTCGTTTTTCTCGGAGTTGTCGCTCCTCGCATTCCGAGAGGGCTTCTTCGGGGATGCTGAGGTACTCGAGCGCCCACTCTTCGATTTCGGGGAGCGTCATCGGGCGGGGAAGTTCGCGATACCCCACCGGGCGGGCGAGAAAGGAACCGTCCTGGTCGCGGAGGTCCTCGATGAAATAGCCCAAAAAATACCGCTCAAGACCGTTCACAGCTGGCCCATCCATGACCGTGATCATGTCGGAGGAGTCGCGCGGAATGTCGGATTCGAGGCTAAGTGTCGGGTAATCGGCGGTGATATTCACACTGGAGATAGGGGGTGCTGACTGATAAAGAAGAGCAGATCACATCAAATGTGACGGCTACAGCCATTTCGGAGAGTTCAACTAATCGGCCTCATCAGAGACTGTACCTGATTTGTCTTCGTTTTCGCAGAACTGCCGATTCCACAGGTCGAATTGGAGTTGTTTGCAGAACCGACACCAGGCGACGTTTTCCTCGTAGGGGTCGCGGTTCGGGTCGACCAGATTTCCACAGATACACTCGACCAGCGGGTCGTCGACGTGGGACGTGGACTCCTCGGAGGCGAACGTATCGAGCGTGACGATCTCCGTGGTCGCTCCCGATGACGACTGGTCGTGGTCGAGAGAGGCAGAAGAACCGCGATTGTGACCGTGGGCAGCTGCGGCAAGCGCGTCAACATCGCCGCGGTAGTCCATGTACGCCTGGAGCGTCCGGATCCACGCGGGAACGCGGTCGGCCCACTCGGGGTCAGCGACCGGCGCGTGAGCGGCTTTGGAGTGCCATGACGTCGTATCGACCGAGTCAAGCGCCCGGAGTGTTGCGGCGTCCTCGAGGACAGTCTTCGAGATTCCAAAGCCGTGTAACGCATATCTCTGTGGGATGGCGTCGCGGAGCCCCTGGATGATGGAGCGAACTTCGCTCGTCTTGTGCGGGCGGAGAATCGACCCGATGCCGAGCGTGGGGGAGGCGAGGCCGTGCTCACGGAGGTAGTCGAACGACCAGAGATATTCCTCGCGGTTGTGGCCCTGGAGGACGGCGACGGGTTCGGCACTGAGGCCGGCGGCTTCGGCGGCTTCGAAACAGTAGACGTGGTCCCGAATCGACCACTCCTGGTGCGTGCGGACATCTCGGTTGGAGTCGCGCAACAGCGTGGGATCGCACACCCAGTCGCGGAGGGCATACTGCTCGATTTGGTCGTCGTACTCGGTCAGGTAGGCGATGTAGTCGTCGATGCTTGTGGGATATTTGTGGAACTTCTTCTGGACAGAATAGCCGCCGCTGTCGATGAACCATTTCGGCCCCTCGAAGGGGCGGTTATCGCGTCGGGCGTACGAGATCATCGCGTACTCGGGGTGAGGGATGTCGCCGGGATCGACATCGGCGGCGAGTAACGCGTCGAGGTTCTCGGAGTCGAGAGCGTCCGAGCCTTCAGCAGCGGCGAGCGCGGCGGTCCTAATGGCCTTTCGCGAAGAACCCGATCCAACAGTGGCGTGGAATTTAAATTCCGTCTCCGCCCTCTCTTTCTCCGCTCCCGCTCCACTTTGTGCATCGGTCGGTAGCGATTTCTCGTGGGAGGGTGGTTGATGGCTGGGGCTACTGGCGGGTGTTTTTGAGGACATGAACTCTCGCGCAGAGCCAAGCGAGCAACGAACGGGAGCGGATCGTTACCTGGTGAGCCGCCAGGTTACATCGAAACGAGATATACGATTGTGGGCGAGTGATTGGTCAATCGTCGTCGATGGGTTGCGTTTTCTCGACGAACTCTTCGAGTGCGGAGAGGACGCCGATGCCGAACAGAGCGTGAACATGCTCGACATTCCACAATCCAGTCTGCGAAATCTCGGGTCGGGGAGAGTGGCGACCGAGCCAGTCAGCATCGTGAAGTGTGGGCGTCGTCCGGCGGGCATGAGCAGTCATCGCGATCGTGTTCATTTCGACCTTGGCGCGGTCATTCTCGGGATTGACCTCGCCAGGGACGTTCAGATATAAGAACGGAAGCTGGCCGATGTATGCCGAGATTCGTTGTTCGAGCGGATGTTCCTGCTCGCGGACGGTGGTCGTATCCGGGACCTCATCATCTGAGAATCTCTGCCCCCAACAGGGATAGTCGTGCTTGAGGCCGTCGCGACGAATGTATGGCCGCCCAACGTGCTGACGAAATATAGAGCCGCGATGGTTCCCGCCGCCGGCGTACTTTCTTGCCCCCTCCTCGTTGCCTCGGTGCTGTCGAAGGCGATTCCAAAGAGTGTTCGTCGAGCCCCGCGCGACGCCGACCGTACCGACTCGAGTGAGGTGCCACCGCTGGGCGGGGTCGGTTTCGAGGTTCGACCAGGGAGAGAAGAAAAAGTACAGCCCCCGGGTGGGGAAATCCATCGATCCGTCGCATTCTGACAGGTAGTAGGGACCTTCGATTTGTTCGTTGAGCCGCCCAAGAGCCGCGTACAACTTGACGAGATACTCGGGGCGTGCGTTCCCGACAGGTGATCGGGAGGCTCCGTCGTCTGTTGAATGTGTCATCGGAAAGGTGGGGGAGAAGGGATGGGACGGTTGACGTCCTACGCTACGCTGGCGTTCAGATTGTTACGTAGGAACGGTGGCATCTTCACGGGTCGTTTCCCCCTCACAGGAATGCCGGCCAGGGGCAGAGTCGTTCTCACTCCCAGTGTGTCTCGCTGGAGAGTTCGGCGGTGACGGCGGCTTCAGAATGATGCCACAGGAAGCCAGCTCGGAACGTCTCGACCAGTGTTGTTGCACAGTCGGGGAACTGGGCTGGTTCTTGTACCTCCCAGAGGTCGTATTCCCGGGCGAGGGTCTGGAGCGTGTGGGCGATGGCGACGAGGTCGTTCTCGAAAGGGTCGCGGTCGGTGTGAAGGAGGTCGTCGAGCGCCGAGTAGCGAGCCTCGAAGAGTTCCTCCGAACTCGCTTCTCCGAGCGAGGTTCCCATCTGGTTGAGTTCGTCGAGGATGTCATCGACGAGCGACTCGACGAGACTGATTGGGTCAACAGTAACGATGGCGGACACAGTCCGATCTTGAAGTTGATCAGCCATTGGAGAGAGAACCGACGTGTGTGAGGTCGTTCGAGAGTTCTTCGAGAGCGACATCGACGCCGGAGCGTTCTGCATACTGGAAGCAGCTGTCGTGGGCTTTGCCGCTTCCGACTTCCTCGAGGAGCGCCTGCACGGTTTCGAGCGCCGTCGTTGACGTTCCTGGGTCCGGTTCGTCGAAGTCTGACCACCTGACCGTCTCACGTTCGTCGGCGAGGCCACCGCAAATGACGCATATGACCGAGTGGGAATCGATCCACCGGGTCATGTGGATTTTCCTCCTTCAGCGTCTCCGTCGGTCTCGATGTCGACGGCGCTGGCGTGGTATGCGATGTAAGGGTCTTCACCGAGTCTCTCGAGGAGGAACCGCTCCGCTTCGTCTTCGGTGGGTGCATTCACACGGAACAGGTCTTCGATCGCGATGAGGTATGTTGGCATGGTAGTACGGCAACCGTTTTACGTCGCCTCACTCCATCGGGAGGCCACAAAACGAGGCGAGATAGATATCTCGACACCCCGTGTTCCGAATGAAGATCAGGCGTTACAGGTCTCAGAAAGTGTCGTTTTCGACGGCCGGGGTTTCCAAGTGTTACTCGACTCAAGTATCATCGATGTCGTTGTCCTCGTTTTCGTCGGTGGCCTCCTCACGAAGGCGGGTTTTCTCCTGTCTGTGTTTGGCGTAGAGTTGGCAGAAGCGCCGACGTTGGTTCTTGAGAGTTGACTGGGCGCTCTCTGCTCTGCGAGCTCGGTCGAAGGCGAACGGGTCACGGTAGTACACGTGGGTCGGGATCGAGGCCGTCGCGGGATCAGCACTGGAGACGCCGAGTTCTCGAAGATACCTTCGGAGACGCACTTCGGACGATTCAATCTTCGAGCGGAGTGCTCGGAGAGTGCGTTCGTGGCCCGTCGGAAGGCCATCGCTCGCCTCGTAGTCGATGTTGTCGAGGTCGATGTCCTCCCAGCGGGGGCTGCGATTAAATCGATTCACAGCGGGTCACTGCCTCCTCTGGGCTCGCCGGCGTCGCCGGTGCCGGGGTCGTCTCTACTCACGACCTCGTCGACGGTGACGTAGAACGGTCCATCCCAGTTGCGGGCGCGGTCGGGGGCTTCTTCGACCCACGCGAGCTGGTCGGAGGCATCGGTGTCGTCCTCGACGAAGTCTCCGTCAGGCGTGAGCGCTTTTTCGAGAGGAACGAGGTATGTCTCGGTATCCGTGCTGGTTACAGCACGATCGTCAACCCATACTTGAGGATGGAAAGTCACCCGAACGTGCGTGGCGTTGGGATATTCCTCGAGGACGGAGTTAATCATCATGCACTAGCCTCTGCGGTATCACTCGTCGCGTCCGTCGACGAGGGAGAAATACCGGCGTGAGCGCCGATACCAGGTGGGTCGGGGTCGCGATCGGTATCCCACGTCTCGGTCAATCGATCGTCCGAAGTGCGGTCAGTTTCCTCGTGGTCGTAGTCGTGGTGGTCACCGGCGGCGTAGAACGCGATTCGACCAGAGATTGTCCCGTCACCGTGTGCAGTGAAGAGGACGTGTTCGGGGTCGTAGCCGAACTCATTAACGGCGAGTTCGTGGAATTTCTCGACTTCTCTGTGGGTGCGTTCGGGCGCGTCTGCTGCTGTCTCGAAGGTCATGTTTGTGCGTCCCTCACCGACTCGGGGGGCGACAAATCGGCCCTACGTTACGCCTTCGTTCCTGTCGTAACGTAGGACGCCGAGTGGCAGAATAGCGGTTCAAAACGAATCGAGCGTCACCTGTTCTCTGGTCTCCTCACCGTTTTCGTTGAGTGAATCCGGCCCATCCATGTCCTCGAGGGTCTCGGCACAGATGTCGAGCGGGCACTCCCCGTAGTGGCCTTCGGCGATGGCGGCCCGGTCGCGGGCTCCATGAGGATGGACGAAGTTGCCGCCGTGCCCCGAGGGGCGCTTGCATTTCGTGCCGATGAGAGCGCCACACGAGGGACACCCGACTTCGAGGACGGGATCTCGAGGCCACTCTCGGTCACACCCATCGCAGTTGCAGGAAAGGGTCATACAAATTCGTCGAAGCCGACTTGCGAGGTCTCGCTTGGGTCGAGAGCGATATCGATCTCCGACGTAGGCGCTGGTTGCTCGGGCTCGGGTTCCGGGCCCGTGTCCTGCTCTGTGTCCGTCCCATCAACCTCGGGTTCCACGTCGTCGAGGGAGCCAGACTCGGGTTCGGAGCCGTCGAGTGGCACACCGAAGAACCGTGCGAGTACGCGGTCACACTCGTCGGCGTCAAGTTCCCGTACGGGATGATCGCCTCGGACGAGCTGTGCGGTACTGATGAACCAGACGCGGTGGGCGTCGAGTTTCAGGGCGTCGCCAAGGAGGACATACCCAGTCAGATCGTTGAGAACGAAATTCAGGACCGCCATCTTCGCACAGAGCGGGTCTTTGTCGTAGCCGAGGAAGACAGCAGGCGCCTCGGGCGCAATCTCGCGCAGGTGATGAGCAATATCGATGATGAGGCGACCGCTTCCACACCCAGAGACGTCGCCGATCACCAGGGGATCGTCAGGCGTGGCCTCACGGATACTGTCGGCGTCAGGGAGGTTCATCTGGGCCATCGCCCGGCTCACCGCACCGGGGGTGAAGTACTGGGCGAAGTGCTCGCTAGTGAGGCCGTAGTGCTCGTATACCCCGCCGAGGACGTCTTCTTGTGTCTCCTCCATCGCGAGGACGAGCCCGCCGAGGGCGTTGGCGTGTCGTGTGGCGAGTTCTCGAACCGTCTCCTCGTCGCGGCCGTCTTTCCGATACCGTTCCAGGGGCTTCTGGTACGCATCTTCGTCGCCAACGAAACTGGCGAGCGCCATGTCGATCCAGTCCGAGAAGACTTGATACGGGGAGCCCCCGGTCTGTTGGCTGATGCTGTCGAGCGGGTCGGTAACGTGTTCGCGGTGTTCGCGGTCGAGAAGTGTCGTCATTAGGGGCGATCTCCCGTGGTTCGTGGCTCGTGGTTGACGGCGATCTCGGGACTGACGAACCGGCGAGCTCGATATGGAACGTCGATGCCACGGACCACAGGCAAGAAGATAGAATCGCGGTCACCGCAGACGACGCTCGCGAGGAGTTCGTGTTTGCACATCACCCTATACGGAGCTGATTGCTTGAACGGACACAAGCAGGTGACTGCGTCGCCCCACGGAACGAGGGGATACTGGCTCCCGCTATCGTATTCTCCGACAAGAAGGGGTGCGGGGAGTTCGATACCGTACTCAACGAGGGTTACAGGGTCTTCGGTGTTCACGTGCGACAGGTCGGATTCCTGGAGGACATACACCGAATCGAGGCCGCGATCACGGGCGAACACATCCGGGTCGGAGGCATCGTCGACAAGCACCATCCCGACGAAGGCGTTGTGTTTGAGAAGACGCTCGGCGTCAGGAGTGGGACCGATGCACTTCTCAATCAGCGTTCCGTAGGATGAATCCTTGAGGATCTGACAGAGATTCGCACCGGGAATGAGTTCGCGATGCCACTTTTCGCGTCCTTCGCGTACCTCGAGAAGCGCGTCTCGGGAGTTGGATTTCTCGCGGGCGGCACGGATTTGTGCAGCAAGGTACGCGGGTGCGTCGGCCAGGACGGTATCGTCATCGGCGTGGTCGTGGAATCGTTCTTCTTCCCGGATTCGAGCAGCACAGGATGCCTCGGCGTAGGCCATGCCCACTGGTTTCTGCTTGCCTCCACGCCACGGGTAGGTCGCGGGGTCGTCAGCCTTGTACGACCAGGGATTGTAGTCTCCGAGGAGTTGGTCGCGACGGATCGGCCCGCCGCACACGAAGTCGAGGCGAATCTCGTGCTCGATTGGTTCGATATTTGGTGGGTCGCGATCAACATCGTAGTCGTACTCACAATCTGTATGGGCGAGTGCTCCCGGCGGAAGCGAAAGGTGGGGCACACTGCCGGCTGCTGCGTGGATGGTTCGACAGGACATAGGTGGGTTCGGAGGACGCGGACCCCCGCTACCGCTCCGGGGGATGACAAATCGAGCGATGAGAAGTCACGACGCGTGTTAATGGTGATTCAAATCTCTTTTTGTGAGTTCATCGCTTCACCAACGCGTAGATAGTATCGACTCCTGACAGAAGCAGCGTGCAAGAGATAGAGGGCAGAGGGTGGAGGGTGAATATCGCAGGGAGGCTTTAGCAGTTGATCGGGAACTCCCAAAAGAGGTTTTCTTGCCGAGATCCTTTCCAATCCATCCGCTGCAGGATCTTTTCCGACTGATCGCAGAACGTGTCTTTTGACATATTCTGCTCGTCACTATCCCGGCGCGTCAAGAGATACAGTGGAAAGTTTGGTGGTTCAATCGTAAACTCATTCGGTGTCCCTGCGAGCTTCTGTTGTGTTCGCTCTAGTAATACTGCAGCACCTCGGTCGAATAACAGGATGCTTGAGATCTCTTCATATTGTCCGAGAGCGATGCGGACAGATTTCTCCCCAGCATCGGGTACGCCACTGTTGGGCGCGCCTGGGATGTTCACCCGAGTCGGGTACGCGATTTCACCGTCTTCGACGTAATCCAGGATTCTTTCTGCGGATTTTTGTAACCAGTGAGAGCCACCGTTTCTGGCTTTATTTCGAATCTCACGGAAACACGTCCATGTCGTACTGACGGCGATCTCGGAGAACACCATATCCGCATATTCCTCATTACAAGCGGCTAGCCCGATCAAGGCTGAAGAATCCGCGAGAATCGGCTGAACTGTCATCCGATCACTTGGTAAACTCTTCGGGATCTAACGACTCATACTCACGTGACTGCATATTGGACCGGATGCTTTCGAATGCCGCGTCAACAGCCTCGGCATCTGGGTCAGCAGACTCTTCAGCGTCAACCGTAATTGGCTGCTCCGGCACCGCAGGAACTAATCCTGCGTCTTCGCAACTTTTCCTGAGCGCTTGTAGCTCGTCAGTGTAATTCTTTTCTAACGAATCCAAATCACTGACGGCCCCACCGATCAGATCACGTCTACTGGGACCGCTCGCAGTTTTTTCCGAAATACCGAGTGAGACGTACTTCCACGCATGCGAATAATAGAACTTGAGTAATCGCCTGACTTTTTGAAACTGTTTCTGGGATAGGTCAGTCGCTTGGTTGTCCAAATTGTTGATAACCTGCCGGAGGAGGTCTGTATACGCCGTGAGTGCGTTCTCTTCGTCAGCCTCAATATGGCTGTTTAGGAGAATCTGGTGATCCAAATTCCGCAGTTCTTCTTCAACAGTGTCCAGACACTCAGCAGAATTCTCGTTGAACTCCTCGGTATTCATATCTAGTATTGTATCCAGAGACTTCTGCAATATCGCCGAGGCAACGTAGAGATCCCGATATTCTTCAGGGGCATAGCCGGTGTAGAACTCACGTAGATAGGGTTTCGTTTCCTCTTGGAGGATATTCGTGAGCTCTATGTCGCTCTTGAAAAAGTATGCATACTCCTCTGGAGAGGGGTAGTCCCAAGAATTCCCAATACTCGGCTCGTCAGGTGAAGGTAGGTCGGCAAGCGCCCGTGGTTCGACAGAATTGACGGCGACATCGTTCTGACCACCACTGAGACTGGCTCCATATTTGTACCAGCTGTATGTGATTGGGAGATCGAATTTGTTGACGGCTAAGTAGAGCAGCTTGTTCAGCTTGATAGAGGTGAGATTAGCGATGTCTGCGTCCTCGTCATGGATCGCCACACCAAGACCATCCATGATATCAATGAGGATCTGGTTCTGCTCCCAAGGCGAAGTCATATTGGTGATTGTATACTACTCACAGAGCCTATTTATTAAAACTACGCTTCTTCGACGGTCTTTGTCACATGGTTCTATAATTGATTCCTTATGCTGATCTGCTGAATATGCACGATCCATCTTGCACACGCCAAGAGAACTGTCTAATATTGAATAGGTAGTGGAGTGGGGTATGAACCTGCAAGTCCACGGTTGACGGACCAGTTAGGAAGAAAAATCGACGCTGGTGAACTCGAAGCGGGCACCACCTTCGGAACTCTCGGTGATGGACACATCCCATTCGTGGCTGTTCGCGACGGCGTTGACGATGGCGAGACCGAGGCCCGTCCCGGTTCCGTGCGTCGTGTAGCCCCGCTCGAAGATTCGGTCACGATCCGCTTCAGGAACACCGGGACCGTCGTCCCCGACGGCGAATCCCTGTGGTGTTGAACTGTCCTCACCCCAGAGGACCTCAACGCGAACTGCCACATCCTCTCCACCGTGGGTGACAGCGTTAACAAACAGGTTCTCAAGTAGTTGCTCAAGCTGGCCAGGATCGGCGACGATCGTGCTTTCGCCGACGTCGACGTTGAGTTCGGCGTCGACATTGTTCCCGACAACGTGGCTCCACGCGTCGGTGACGGCGCTGTGGAGAGCGATTGTATCGGTATCTTGAGGACCGTCACCGTTCTCGACTTCACGGGCGAGCAGCAGGATGTTCTCGAGGAGTCGGTCCATGCGATCGTGGATATCCTGGACGTTCTCGAGGTGGTGTGTCTCGTCGGTTTCGAGAACGAGTTCGGTATAGCCGGTGGCGGAGTTGAGTAGATTCTTCAGATCGTGACTAAGGACGCTTTCAAGGCCGATCTCGTCGAGGTCGGCGTCGGATTGCTCGCTTTCAGACTGTACGTGAGATGAGTCCATGTCGTCTTCTTCGTCATGAGGTGTCATGTCGGGATAAATCGTTCTAGTTGGCCGGAGTCCACTTCGTCGTGGAATGATGGTGTAGAACGCGTCCACACGCCTCCTCCTGTCCAGGGGGCAACAAACGCGAGGGACATGAACGTCGAAGCAGAGAAGATGCGAGAGACCACCGATTCTCCAATTCAGTCAAAGACCACCGAGGAGGCTGGCGAATTGGTCAAGGCGGTCATCGAGTCGGTCTGGCGTGTAGACCGCTTCCTGGCGCTCGTAGTAGCGAGCAAGTTCGGAAGCACTGTCGCTAAGCGTCCCAGGCTCGCAATCAGTCGCGACGGTGAGTGAGCACACGGGAGCGTGCGACCGACGAATTTGGTCAATGACGTCGTCTATGGAACTGGGCTTGTCGTCAGTGACGGTGATGACCAGGGGCTCGTCACGCTGTGCCTCGATGAGTTCCCGAGCGAGGCCAATCGCGTCGGATAGTGGCGTTCCGCCACCACACGACTCGTCGAGGAGCGTAGTTTGGACGTGACGAGTTTCCACGCTGAAGGGCTTGACGAGACGGGCTTCGCCGTCGATGAAGTCAATGATAGCGACGCGAATCCCGAGGTTCTCGGCAGCGAGGGCAAACCGGGCAAGTGCCTGTGCCGCGATCTCGATTTTCGGGGGCGAGCCACGTCGCATCGAGCTGGAGCGGTCCAGGATTAATACGAGCGCGTACTGCTTCTCGTTCCCGAGGGTCCGGGATTTACACACTCGAGGATTGCCGATGGCGAGCCGGTGGCCGGCGCGCGTATCGTACGCTCCGGCAGAAAGTCCGCGACGGACGCTCTTGCGGCGATCGAGACGGAGGTACATTTCGAGAGTGGCGGCGACCTGGCCCGCACCATCCTCAATGGCAGCCCACTCCCGGGGTGGGGCGATATCCTCGCTAATCGGGAGGATATTGAGTTCGTCGAGACTGCCAGGCCCGCCGCGTGATCCTCCTGATTGGTCGCTGTTCTCGTTGTCCTGGTCAGATTGCGCCTGCCCGCTGTCGGAACGGTCGAGCTGGTCAGCGAGTGCCGAGAGTTCGTCATCGAGGGCTTTCTGGTCGATGCCCTCGCGGTCGGCTTCGTCGTGGGCGGCACGTTCGTCACTTGTGAGACCGTCTTCGTAGGCGGCTTCCTCTTCTTCAGGAGAACGAGTTACGCTTTCGGCGTGAGCGGGAATCTCGGGAATCTCGGATTCCGATTCTGATTCTGATTCCGGTTTTGGTCCCAACTGGTTTGTCTCGTCGGACTCTGCGGCGTTTTCGGCGTCTAGTTCACGTGTCCCGGTTTCGTCCTTCTCGTTCCCCGATTCCGACTCGTTGTTCTGCTCACTGTGCTCGCCCCGTTCGCTATGCTCATCTTCCGACTCGGAGTCACCGGACTCACTGGTTTCATCACCGTCGCTCTCGCTCTTGCCGTCCGTACTATCGCTGAAGTCTCCGAGAGTGTGATTCTGGGTCTGGCCGTCGCGACGATCGTTGTTGATTGACCTCGAAGCAGCCGACTGTGGCGGATCTTCCGTTTCTGTGTCGTCGGAACCGGACCCTGGAGACGGGACTGATGTCTCGGGATCATCGGTTTCCGTATCTCGATTCTGACTCTGATGTTGTTCGTGCTCGCGTTCCCGGACACGGTCGGCGGCCTGCGCGATGGCTTCCGCCCGATTTGAGGGCTTAGATTCGGCTTCGGCTTCGGCTTCGGATTTGGATTCGGACTGTGAATCAGCCCCGGATTCGGACTGGTTTTCATCCCCGAGCTCTTGAGTGCCGTCGGTCTCACTGTTGCTCGAACTCTCGTCCTCCTCCTCACTGGCAGTCTTTTCGTTCCTTTCCGTGTCGTCGATGTCCTCGTCGTTATCGGAGTCGTTTGAATCCTCGGAATCATGGAAATCCCGGGGGTCTTCGGAGTCGGTGTCATCAACCTCGTCGAGGCCGGGATCAGCTGTTATCTGTGGCTGCTCAAAGACGTTCTGACGAGAGTCGTCAGTTGCTTCCCGCGAGAGTGATACCTCGCTTGGATCGAAGTCCTCGGGAAGTTCATCGACTGGACCAGCGTCCGGTGAGGCGTCCTGTGTGCCGTCCTGTAGGCCCTCGTTCCGACTGGAGGTGTCGCCGTCACCATCAGGGTGAGATGCCGGCCCAGGCTGTCCTGTGGCCTCGTCAGATTGATCCTCTTCACCGTCGCTGGATTGGGGTTGAGGTTGGCTCTCCCCCTCACCATCTTGCTGGTTTGCTTGCCCCTGGCCCTGTGCTTCCTTTGCTTCTTCCTCTTCTTCCTCCTCTTCGTTGGTGTCGGCCTCGAGGACGGGTTGGATGTGTGTCTTCCAGGTCTCGATAACCCGCCGTGCCCGTCGAATCGAGGCGGTCTTATCGTGGCTGTGAGTCGTATCCGAGCGATCGGCGCTCCGTATTGCGAGTGCGTCTCTCGAGAGGTTGCACAGTTCGGAATGGATTTGTTCAAACGCAGTCCGATCAGCGTCACTTTTGAATTGAACCCGGGAATCATCCTCGTCGAGGAGGACCTCGGTCGTCCCCGTGGGATAGATGGCTTTGTCGTACAGGCAGGAGGTCACGGCGTCCCAGAAGGAATAGTGGACTTCTTCGCCATCGGGGATATCTTCGGGCGTCTGCGAATGAATACGACGAGTGAGTTCGAGACGGATCCCGGCGTTGTTCGAGAAATTGTTGCCATGAATCGCCTCGCTCTCGATTGCCCCGTCTTCGATGATGTTGATAAGGTCGTGGACCTGCTCGTGGTACTGCTCGTCGACCTCTTCTTCGATAAGCTGACCAATGGTGACGATCGCCGTCTTGAGGATATGGAGCAGTTCGTGAAAGGCGAGCCCGAACTGGTGAGCGTGGTCAGCCGTGAGCTGGTCATTCAAAGGAATCCGCGTGAGCTCGGCTTCGTTGCCCGTGACGAGAACGAGGTAGTCGGCGTCGACGCCGGCGAGGAATTGTTTGGCCTGTACCCGTTCGATATCGGTTGCGTCTGAGGACACGATGGCCTCCACGTCCGTCGGTAAGACGGCAGCGGTCTGAACGCCCGAGGAGATGACGACGTCAACGGTCACATCCTCCGGTACGTGTCCGAGGATGAACTCGCGAAGACGGTCAGCGCGTTGTGTCGTGATGCGTGCTCGTGCGGCGGTGTCTGGACTAAGGTCATCAGCGACCTGATGCTGTTGAATTGACATTGGTGGGATGGAACTGATACGAAGGGAACGGGTAGTGACCAGAGCGAGCAGCCCTCGCCGTCACGGGGGCGCACAAACAGGGGGATTTTAGAGGTAGTTGTTGAGCGTCTCGTGGGCGTCTTCGGGATACTGGTTGGGTTCGGCGACCGCCCAGAGTTCGTTCTTCGTGGCGGCCTTCGGAGAGGCCCCGTCTTCGATGTGTTCACAGAGGATGATGAGATTCCGTGTCGAGAGTGTTGGCCACGATTCGTTTTGTCGAGTGTTGTGGGCGAATTGGACGATTTTCCTGAGCGTCGGACGATCCACCACGGGGTCGCCGCTGTTCACCTGGTGCTCAAGGGTCGCGACCTCTTCCTCGACATCCTGGATGTAGGGCTGCTCGAACGCCCGGAATCGCCCCCTCGTAGCGGAGTTCATCGGCTCACTATCCCGGTACTCGCGGGTCGGCGGATTCATCGTGATCACGAGGCGGGCGGAGGGGTGTGGCTCGACGAGTTCGCCGTGGCTCTTGACGAGAAGCGTCCCTTCGTTGAGCAGGCGATGGAGTGCGATTGCAGCCCCGGCCTGCATGACGGGGAACTCATTGATCACGATGGTATCGCCGTTGAGGAGTCCCTGTTTCACGGCGCCGTTCCGCGGAACGATCACATCGCCGTCGGGAACGAGCGGGCCGAAGAGATCCTCGGGTTCGGTCGCTCGGTCCACGTCGATGGATTGATAGCCGCGATTCGTCTTGTGGCACAGGTATTTGAGGAGGTAGTTCTTCCCCGAGCCACGAGGTCCGACAAGGCGAATCGGGACGAGGCCGCGGGCAAGTTTCTTTACGATGAGTTCGTCGAGTGGGAGCTGGAGACGCGGCTCGATTGGAACGGCCGGCGGGACGACGTCGCCGTTCTCGTCGACGGGAAGTGCGTCATAGCCCGCGTCTGGATGATCCGCTGATTTCGGAACACTCGGGTAGTCGGGATCATCGAGGATGTGCAGGCCGGTGGGGACAGGAGAGCCGGCGTTGCGGCCGATATCCGAGACGTACATCCCTCGTTCGTCGTCGGAGTCCCACCCTTCGGAGAGGTAGAGTGGATCACCGACGGGCTCAGTGACGAGCGAGAGGTCGGTGACGCGAGCTGCTCCGTGCCCTGTGTCGGGATCGACTCGCTGAGAGTAGTAGGCCGCAGCCTTCTGTGCGAGGTGATATCCGACAGGGACGTGTGTGCGGGCTTCTTTCAGGAGATTCTCGGTACGACTCTCGGTAAGCGTATTGGTGAGGCCGGCGATGTTCTCGACGTCGGCCTCTGCGAGTGACCTGAAATCCTCGTATCCTGCGTCCTTGAGGGCATTATTAATCGAATCGGTGACGACGCTGATGACGCTGAAGTCTGCGTTGTCGTTCTGCTGTTCACCGAAGGCGTCGGTGATGACTTGCGGTTCCTCTCCCTGTGGGGAGACGCCGGTGATGGCGGTACTCCCGCTCTGGGAGCGATTGAGCGTGTAGATACCCGATTCAGCCCCCTCGTCGATGAGATCGGCAGCCTCCTGGTCGGACAGATCGGCATAGTCAGAGACGCGTAACGTCACGCGCTCGATCGGGACAGTGCCTCCTTCCTGCTGGAGGAGTCGATTCACCAAGTGCGAGAGGACGACCTGCCCGTCAGGGATGTCGGTGTCGCCACTCGTGGCGGATGTTGAGGACATGATTGTGTTCTCTGGACTCCTGTGGTGGTCGAAGCGTTCTGCTCGACCCCCTTCGCCTCCAGGGGGGCGACAAACAGTGCTCGGCACGGCGGTGTGTGCCCCAGTCGAAACTCTCTCGTCCGGAGAACAGATACAAAGAATCGCCTGTGTAGGAGCCGTCAGTACTCTCGCTCAATCACGACGTTTCCGTTCTCGTCTGTCACGATAATCGTATCCCCGCCGTTGTTCCAAACCGCACGACCGGACCCCCAATAGAGTTCGGTCTCAGTATCAGAGCCGCTCCCAGTCCGGAGGGTGACTACGGCTCCTGGTTCGGGCGTGAATCCATCTGGGAAATGGTAGGTGTGGTCGGCGTCGTCTTCAACGGTCCATCCGGTCAAGTCAAGTGGCTGATCTCCTGTGTTCTTGAATTCGATATACTCGTCGTTCAGATTCTCATGGTCGCTGCCCGCTGCGTCTTCGTGGATGTTCCACACGACTAGATCGCTTTCCCCCGATTCTGGTGTCGCCGTCGGGGTCGGGGTCAGACCGTCAAAATTCCATAACCCGACGCGGTTCTCTTGAGCTGTCTTTTCGGCGTCCAGGAACTCAGCCCGCTCCGAGAACTGGGAGTCGAACATCCGAGCATACCCTTCGGTGAGCAGCCGTTTGTTGAAATTCTCTTCATCGACGTAAACGTAGACGAGGAGGCGACCGAAGCTCCCCCTCCGATCTGCTTCGGGATCGACTTCAATCCGTACTGTCTCATCTTGGAGCGTATCAGTAGCAAACTCCGTGGCTTTCTCGCCCCAATTGAACAAGTGGTCTCTGCCCGCCGTCGTGTCAGGGATGCCCTCGAACTCATCGGGAGAGACTCTGCTTAACGTTGTTTCTGGTGTATCCACTCCCAGAAGCCGGAGTGTATCGGTTTCTCCGTTTGGGAATCGAGCCTCAACCGTATCGCCGTCGATGACGCGGGTGACTGTGACCGTCCATTCATCGCCCTCTTGAGGACCGCTCGGAGTGGGCGAGGGTGACGTCGATTGAGTCGGAGTAGAAGCGTCTGTAGATGTGGGAGATTTAGCGGTGGTGGGCGTCGGTGTGGACGTGGTATCTGGTACGGGACTCTCTGTTGTTGCAGATGAGTCTGTCACACTGCTACAGCCGGCCAAGAGAATGATCACAACGAGAAAGACTACACGTATTTGATGGGCCCGTCTCATATCCAAGGATGACAAGTATAAAATAATATCTCCGTTCGGTTATATAGACATTTTGCTACTCATATTCTCTTCGGGGCGGATCAGGAGAGTTCGCCGAGTTGTTTCTGAAGCCGGTCTTGCACTCGCTGTGCTTCCTCGTCTGAGAGGTCAACCTCTGTGTCGACCTCGATCCCGGGAATATCGACGATGTCCTCGAGGGAGTCACTGAGCGTCTGTTGGTTTTCGGGAAGCACCTGCTCCGATTCGTCTTCCGAGCACCGGTCGTGTTCCTGCATGGCGAGCTGGATCATCATTGCGGGCTTGCGGAACAGTTCGCCGGCGACCTCGAGGTATTCCTGGTAGGAGTCCGAGGCCATCGACCCGTTGTATTCCTCCAGAAGGGAAATCAGCAGGGAGAGTTGGATATTGAACACGGTCGGACGTGTCGATGGCTTCGCTATCGAGGTCGCGCGGTCGGCGGCGCGCTCGGCGTACTTGAACGCGAGACCCCAGTACGAGTAGCAGTCCTCGAGCGTGAATGGGAGGTCCTCGAAGTCGTAGGCAATTGCTCTCGTCCGAGAGATGGCACTATCGACTTCGACCATCCTGGTGTCGATGTCGTCGTAGATAGAGCGCCACCACTCACTGATGGGGATACGCCCCTGGCTTCGTTCGTGGGCAGCGTCCGTTGCGTTCCCGTAGTGCCGACGAGTGTATCGCTCACCCATATCGGGAAGCACCACTCCGCTGTCGGGGAAGAACAAGATAGGTCGCGCCCACAACGTCTGTGTGCCTCGGAAATCGTATCCCGTCTGGAAACCGCCGTAGACAACTGTTTCTCGATTCGATTCGTCGGTGTCGTCCTCGTCTCCGTTGTCTTCGCTGCTGCTGATAGCGTTGGTGATGCCTTCCTCGTCGACGGCGTCCTCGACGTCCTCCTCGTCACCGGAGACACCGCGGCGAAGGCTTGGACAGATGACGACCATCTTGAGGAGGCCACCCCAGTCGCGGTAGGACACCCACCCGAAGGCGTCGTTCTCGCCTCGCTGCTGGAGTGCGCTGATGATAGGAAGGTACGCCTCCTGGGGGTTGATGATACTGTACGAATCGCTGGCGATCTGCCACCGGAACTTGACGTCGTAACCGAGCGCGTTCAACGCTTTCCGGCGGTCGTCGACGATATCTTTGTGGTCTCGAACCGGGACGACGGCCGTGGCGTCACTACTGGCGGCGAGGTCTTCGAGCGAGTGTCCTGTGTGCGACTCGAGGGCAGCAACATCGAAACCATGCACACTGCGGATGGCGTCGAGATCGACGCACCCGCCGGTCTCGACGAAGTCGTTGGTCGCCCAGAGTTCACCGGAACTGGCCTTCGGAAGTACCTGGATGGCGTCTTTGAACGAGCGAGGGTCGTCCGTGAGACACTGGGTTTCCGGTGAAATTTCGTCGGGATAGTCACTGTCGTCGTTCTCGGTGAGGCCCGCGAATTTGAGGTCGGCTTCCTGATTGAGAAGATCAGCGAGGACGACAGCTGGCCGGTCAGTTGTCTTCGGGTCGGTACTACTGGTACTGGTCTCATCCCCACTGGTGCTCTCTGTCTCGTCCGGGCTGGAATCCGACTCGGAGTCAGGGGAACGAGGGGGATTGGAGTTTGCTTTTGTTGACATTGTTGGAACCTCGGTACGGAAAGCGCCGTGGCGTGAGAGCGCACACGGTTGGGGAGAACGGAGAACACGCGGAGACGAGACAAGCTATGGCGTGTCGCGGTGAGTTTGGCGCACAGACGACGGTTGCGGAGCGAGAGGGGGAAATGCCCCTGCCAAGAACGGGAGGTGAGAGTCGAGAGTCGAGAGATGGGAGGTGAGAGATGGGGGGTGGTGGAGAGTCCAAACAGAATCCGTCCCGGTTGTCGCAGATCGACGCGCGGAACGTTTGGAGTGTTCTGTTCGGACATCCGACCCCCCACCGGACAGGGGGGAACAAACAGGCACGAGAAGGCCGGATTCGGTCAGCGCCTGTAGTCACTCGTCCTCGCCATCCAGGGCGCTCTTGAACGTCTGCTGGGCCGAATCTCCCAAAGTGGGTGATCGTTGTGAGAGCGATTGTTGGCGGGGTTCGTGGTCGGGAATGTGCTGTTCGCCTCCGAAGTACTGGATAAATCCCGGTCGAGCGTCACGGAGTTTCTGCGCGGTGGCCTCGCTGATACCGGTCAGTTGTGAGTGATTGCGACCGTAGCATATCCACGCAGCGAGATCACCCATCGAGTCAAACTGCTTGACGAGCGTTCCGCGGGCGTTCGAGGGGATGTCGAGGCCCTTGATCCGGTAAAGTGTCCCCGAGGCGACGCGGTCGCTGGCAGGATCTTCTTCGCCGGTCCAGATGTTTCGAAGGCGACGAAGATTGTTGCGACGGTTCCCCGACTGGTGGAGGACGTCTTCGTACTTCTTGGCAAGCGCGATCTCCTCAGCGTACGTGATGGAATCAAGGTCAACGTCTTCCAAGTCGGGGACATCTTGAGGACCGGGAGTAGTGTTCTCGGGGTAGTCACGGCCGTCTATGGTTTTCACGTAGTCCGGCGAGCGGAAATCCACCTGCCTGATCCCCCAAGAGTCGCCGGTCAACTCTCGACGGACGAAGTTCTCGGCGAACAAATGGTAGTGTTCGACGGCGAAATCGACGCCCTTCAGTGGGGCAAGGAGTGCGATGGCGAGTTGACTGGCCTTCTCGTCGGAGGCGTCCGGCCCCCAGTCAAAGCCGCCGGGGGCGACTCGATGGACGAACAGATGCTTATCAAGCAGGTTGTCGCCGGCGTAGACGAAGTTTCCGCCTACGCTTCGTTCGCCTCGGTACGGTTTGTACTTCCATTTCGTTTTTCGTGAGTAGTCGGTTTTTGCTGGCATCGTAGTAGTGGTGAGGATTATCCGTCGGCACGAGACTCTGTGTTCGCCTCCGACTGCGATTGCTGGGACGTCACCCCCGCGTGGAGATGTACTCCGGTCGTAGGTTCGGCCGGACCAGGAGAATGGTGAATGAGGTGGTCTTTGGAGGAGAGAAGGTAGAGAACGCAGGACGCACACCCAGCGTGGTCGTCGGGCCAACTGTCGAGACGGTACAGCGAGTGGGAGCCCCAGCGACAGTACGGACACGTTCGCTGCTCGTCAGAATGTGTCTCGATGATCGAAAGCGGCGCCGCGAAGCGTTCGGGTCGCATCGATTCTTAGCCAAGCGCGCCTTCGCGGTTGGCCGATGTCGGGTTGGTACTGCTCTCGGCGTCCAACGGCGTCTCGATGGCGTCGAGATCGACGTCGAAGCAGTGTTCCCCGACAACGGTTTCAGGAGCGTCTGGATGGAAGACGCGGACGGTGATGGTGTCGTCGTTCGGAGTGCGGTCGACAAAGACAAGGAATGTCTCGCCAAGTCGGACGTCGGCGTGAGTCTTGCCGTCGGTGATGGTAGATAGGGATGGCATTGGTGAAGTTGCACAATTGCTATGCGGGGAGAACGGCTGGAATTGAGGGAACTGGCGACACGGCTAGTCGGATCGGATACGTGGGGCGATCATGGAGAGAACCTTGCCTTCACCGTCTGCGAACTCGTATTCGATCATCACCGGAAAGTCCGTGCCGAAGGTCATCGTAACCTCCGCGTTCTTGGGAATCTTCCGTGAGATGTCTTTGACGTAGTCGAGGGAGTACAGCGCCTCGCCATCGGCGGCGGTCAGTGCTACGAGGTCGTCGTCATTGGTGAGTTCGAGGTCCACATCATCGGTGTCGCCCGAGGCTTCGATGTGGACGGCCTGCTCGGTCTCGTCACACCGGATCATGATGTGGTCGGAGACCATATCGGCGGCCTTGACGCCCCGACTGATTTTCGCTTCCTCGGCTGTGAACGAGATGGGAAGATCCATGTCGGGGATGTCAGGTTCCTGGCGGATGCTATCGGGATCGATACACGCCATCGTGAACTCCACGCCGTCGATGTGAATGACGAGTTTGAATGTACTCGTATCGAACGACAGCTGGACGAGGTCACCCTTGTTCGCGAGTTTCAGAACATCCTCGAGGCGTTCGAGGTTGAGTCCCAGAATACCTTCTGTGGCGTCGTAGGACTCGAAGGCCGCTGCGAAGAGCTCGATATCGTCCATTGCGACGTTGGCCGGATCGACCGCGCGGGCTTGGATCCCATCCGGGCTGATGTGGAATTTGGCTTCGTCGACGAGAGCGCGGAGCGTCTCGACGAACTCCTTGATCTCACCGCCTTTGATCGCGGCCTGGAATTGTCGCGGCGGGCCCGTGACGGATTCTTCATCTACGGCTTCCTTGGCATCATCTTCGGGCTCTTCGTCGGCGTCTTCAACGTCCGCTCCGACAGCCTCAGTATCGACATCGCCTTCGGTTTCGGTTTCAGTCTCGGGCTCTGAGTCTCGTTCGGGCTCGGGTTGGGATTCGGACTCGGATTCGACCTCCGGTTCTGGCTCGACTTCTGGAGAGTCGTCGACTTCGATGTCGGGGGTGATGTCTGCAGACTGGACGTCGGGGTTGTCGGGTTCTGTGTTGGCACTCATGATAAAATTGCGGACATGGTGGTGTGGTTGTGCTGCGCTGTGCTGTGCTCTCGGTGGTCGAGTCGCTCAACGAGGTGTCGAGCGAGCAGAGTCAAGACGGCGTGTATCATACTTTTTCTCGCTTTCCCTCACCGCCTTGGGGAGCCAAAAACAGAGTGTCGGGATAGCCGATCTCGCCGACCAGGTCGGGGTAGATTGGAGGCCGAAGAGGCCGTCGAGCGCACCGTAGGCGACGAGCCGCCGTGGTCGCGACGGCTATCATTCGGGAAAGTCGATGGCCTCAGGGGTGATCGCGAGTTCTCGTGCGACCCGATCGAGTTCGACCTCGTCGATGGCGATGGTGACGAGTTCCTCGAGAGCGTCGTCGTAGGCTTGCTGTGCTTCGTCTGGATCCGAAGCGGAGTCAAGGCGCTGCTGGAGCGCAGTCTGGAAACGATTCGCCGCACGCTGCCGTGAGAGTGAGCCCATTTCGAGTTCCTCCGGCGACCCGGGAGGAGACAAACGAGCAATCAAGTTACGACCGTCACATCCAAGAAGTTATCCTACGTTACGATTCGGAGAGAGTAAATCAAGAGTGTAACGTAGGACAACGGCACTATTCGGCCCGTCTCGCCTACGACGTTGTGTTCGTCGGTAGTACAATCAGGGCAGGCAAGTTCTGACACCGCCTCCGTTTCTGGCTGAGGCTGGTCCCTTTCTTCTTGCTGTTCAGAATCGTCTTGTTCACGTTGTCGTTGTGCAAGACGCGTCGAAACGGGTGCTTCTGTACCTCCTCCGTCAGGAGGCGAGTCGGTACTGGTCGGGCCGGAGGCGTTGAGTGAGCGGTGAGACATATTGGATAGAGGCCACTGCGGACCCCGCTACTGCTCTCGGGGGAGACAAGCTAGATGCGAGGTTGCTGGTCGCAAGCAACAGAAGACGATCGGCTGCAATCGGGGCTCATCAAGTAATCGGCGAACGGTTCAATGGCTTTGTCGAGAGATTCGTGCGACAACGTGCTCAGACAGCGGTATCTGAGTTGGAATCACCGATACTGATACTGGCGACACAGAAGCCAGCAGAATTGCTCACTCCAGTAATCCCAGGTCGACAAGCCGCTCCTCGATCACTTCCAAGGCCTGTTCAGCGTCAGCAGGCTCTTTGCCACCGGTGATGACCAGCTTTCCACTGCCGAACAGCAATGCCACGACAGATGGTTCGTCAAGCCGATAGACGAGTCCCGGGAACTGTTCGGGTTCGTACTCGATATTCTCGAGGCCTAGCCCGATCGCGATCGCGTTCAAATTGAGTGTGTGACCCAGATCCGCGCTCGAAACGATATTCTGAATCTCAATCTGTGGGGATTCAACCGCCTGGACGCCCAAATCGCGGAGTTCGTCGAAAACGAGATGGATAGCCGTCGTGACGTCGTCGATACTCTTTGCACCAGTACAGACGATTTTGCCCGAGCGAAAAATAAGAGCAGCTGCCTTCGGCTCCTGCATCCGATAGACCAGCCCAGGAAAGTTATCGGGATTGTAGTCACTCGCCACCAAGTCGTTCGCGAGCGTTTCGAGGTCAAGTTCCTGACCGATATCACTCGACGCGACGACGTTCTCAACTTGAATTGATTCCGATGCGACACTCATAGCGTCATCTATCGCTCAGACACCTATTAAAAGGGAGTGGACAGAGAACCGAGGACTGTGCTAGTTTCGACCGTCGTCAGAGGTCGCGAGGCTGGACAGTTTTTCGGTCGTTTGCTTCGGCCCGGCGGGCGGCGTCATCAAGCAGTTCGGCGACCTCTTCGTCAAGAGCGTCATAGAAATCTGCAGACACGTTCATTTCGTTGAGCTGTTCCTTCACGGTCGATTTGACGATCAGATCTGCCATACGCACGAGCTATTCTCCGCTATTCCGTATAAAGATACAGATCTCTCTGTCGACGTTCGAGCCTATCTCGTCGCCATTCGCGGGGGAACAGATGTATGCGAGAGTGACACGCATCAGCAAGCGGAACGATGTACGACCTGACTGGGTTCCAACGCGGTCTCCTGTACGTAATCGCCGGCCTTGACGAGCCCCACGGCCTTGCTATCGAGGAAGAACTCGAGGACTACTACGAGAAAGAGATCCACCACGGACGGCTGTACCCAAATCTCGACACGCTCGTCGAGAAAGGCGAAAAAGACCGGCGAACGAACGTATACAAATTAATACGCCGTGGACACCGTGAGATCGAAGCCCGGCGCGAGTGGGAGTACCAGTACATCGAGGCCACAGAATCCCCGCCCGCGTAAAAACCACGAAGCAGACGGCGCTATTGGCGGCACTGGGAAAGAAAACACATCGCAGTCTTCCTTGGGCTCACTCAGGTTCATTTCCCTCCCAGTGCTCGTCACCAATTGGAATCGGTGAGTCACCTATCCGGAGGATGAACGTCCCCTCAGATGTTGTGATGAGATCGTCAGCGGGTGTCGGTTCGCCGTCGGCGTAGTACTCGATATCGTCACCGACCAAGACGCGATGAGTGTCGGAATCGTGGACGCGGTGCTGGCGTTCGTAGCCGTCGGCAACGTGGGGGCCAGCGAGTGCGAGAACGAACCACCCAGAGTCAGGCGAGCCTCATGTCGCGTCAAGAACGCGAAAGACACGGCCGGTGTCATCGTCGAGAAAGTACACAGGTGGGGGGTTCTCGCGGTCGGTATCACGGGCTTTCGAGAGCGCATGGAGTACGCATTCCTCCACGAACTGCTCGCGAAGGTCGGCAAACGTGTCAGGAGCGGTGTCGTCCGAGTTTGTGTCTGGTGATTGAGTCATGGTAGTTGGAACTGGAACAGCAATTGCGTCGCGGCTTCGAGGAGTTGCACAGTTAGCGAGGCGGGGGATCGCTCGGGTGACGCTGCGCGGATTCGAGGATCTCGAGTACGTCCGGGTCGTGCTGGCTGTGGAAGGCGTCGAGGACATCACGCTGCCACTGGAAGTGGCCGGGATCGCCGAGTCGCTTGACGCCGAGGCCCTGGGACCGAGCGAACCGTTCGAGGTCGATGCACCGGATACTGGAGACGTCGCCACCTTCACCCGGCGGGACATCGGCGGCTTCGGAAAGTGGAGTTTCGAGCCACGCGTCGAAGCAGCCGTCACTCGACGAGATGACGACGAGGCCATCCGTCGCGCCAGCGAATAATTCGGTCGTGATTCGAGCGAGATTCTGATACACGCCGGGCGGGATGATGATGAGATTGCGGTCGTGGTCGATTGTCGAATCAGCGCGGATCTGCCGGGGGGGTCCCCGAACGAGCCACTGTTCGTCGGCGTTGAGCCACGCACCTCGCGTGAGACGGTTGAGAGCGGCCGCAAGGTGGTCGTGCGTTCGATATGTGAGGTAACCGGAGAGACGGGCGTAGAAGGTCATGGTGAGTGGGGAACGGAGCTGAAGGTCGCGGCCAGAATCGGGCGGACGAAGACTGGAATTGCGTTCTTCGGGGAAATGGAAACGAATTGGACAAGCGTTGCGAGCAAGGTAGTTAGTTATCCGCTCATCCCAGTTGGACGTGGTCGGTCTCGCCTTCGAGGTCAACGGAATACTGATAGCTAACGAGGGGGAACCGACACTTCTCGAAGCCAACGGTTTGAACGACAAAGGGCTCCGTGAGGAACGCCGAGAGTTCTCGGAGGAAATCTTCAGTGTGTTCGCCGGCGTGTTCCCAGCACCGTTGTTCTGTTTTGTCGTCGAGGACAGCCTCGCGCTCATCGCTGTCGAGTTCGTCGAGCTCCTCGCCAAGAATCTCGCGGACGTCGTTACGGACGTCCGGGCGGTGAACCGGTGCGAACGAGGCGTAGCCGTGGAGCGAAAGGTACGGCGGGCGCTCGTCGTCGGTGTCGGGACTGGAGCCCGGGACCTGGACGCTCGCGGTGATGTCGTCGAAATTCCCCATTCCAAGGAACCACTCGTCGAGGGACTTCTGTAGTTCGCCGACCCGATCGGGATCGACGGCCGGTGCATTCGAGGCGGTACTGGCTTGGAAGGTAGCCATGTTGATCGAGTCCTCCACCGTCTCACGAGGAGGACAAAAACATGCGCTGAAACCTCTGGCCGGCCAGGAGCGTCAGGAGAAGACAGTGCTCCCTATCGAGTCGTGACGAGAGCAGGTCTCGGATCGGTTCATCCCCCTACCGACTTCGGGGGCTGCTGTACTGCTACTATCGTGGAATCCACGGCTCACGCACAATCACGCGAACGCTTCAGGATGAATCCGTCTGGCCAATGTGCGGCTTCGACCGAGCCGCCGAAACAGGGGACTGGAGTTGGGGGGTGTGAATGCCCCCCAAGAGAGTCTTGCCAGCGGATTCGCGACGACCAAATGAATCGGATGCGTTGATTCCTTGTTGTTACTCCTCGATATCGGCATTGGCGACGGCCGCCGCAATCTCGGCCTCCTCGGCCGTCCGTTCGTCGTCTTCTCCTTCGTCCTCTTCGACGTGTTCGTCGTCCATGTCGTCGGAGTCGGCAGTGGAGTCGTCGCTGGCGACAGGAATGACATCCATCCCGAGGTCCTCGCGAGCCTCGTTGACGGCCTCGCGATAAGTGTCGGGGTCGGCATCGTAGTGCTCACCAGCCATCGCGCCGAACTCGCTGTCACCCTGCTCGTAGACATCTAGGCGGGCCTCCGTGCGCTCGATGGTCTCTGCCACCCATCGGTCACGGGTATCATTATCGACGTGGGTGATGGTCTCCGGGCGGAGTGAAATGTACGTCTCGCCCTCGCTCTCGAACGTGGAAGGCTTCGCGGTCACCGCGATGTACGCCGGCGGTTCGAGGCTGGAGAGGAACGCGGCGGCTTGTGGCTGGTACTGGCCGGCGTAGACGAATACCGTTCCCGTCGGGTCAACCACACGAGCCTGCCAGTATTCGTCGTCGTTTCCAACGTCGTTGACTTCGGTGACCGTGCCGACGATGAAGTAGCGATTCGCAATCTCTCCCGAAGGAAGGAGTGCGAAGTTCGGGGCACGCTCTTCATCGCTTTGCTTGAAGACGTGCGTGGAGTCGTTGATTTCGGCGGCGAACGCTCGTTTCGCCACCTGACGACCCTGCTGGCCGTCATTGCTGTTCTGGTTCTCGGTACTACTGCTGGTAGATTCGGATTCGCTCATGTCGATGATGTGTAACTGTCGGGTAGTCGAGAATCAATACTCGCGGTTGGAGTCACTCGAGTTGTTCGGCCTCGTTCACGAGGAGGTATCGACCGACGATGGAACCTTCCACGCGGTAGTATCGGCCCACGAGAGCGTTGATAAAGGACTCTTCGACGACGCTGGTATCGAGAGCGTCCATCGCTTGGTCGATGGCCTCGTCGAGAGTGACGCCAGTGATGGCCTCGGTGGCCTCCTTGTCGAAGATGGCGTATTGGACACGCTGTCCGTCGTCGAAGACGGCCTTGATACGGAGGTCGAACTCGCCGTCCACTTCCCCGTGCTCTGCACACTGACCATTCTGGAGGGCCCGGCTACAGTCCTCCGCGGGACAGCGCTTGATGAGACCGGAGCCGGATTGAATCGCGACCATCGGTGCGGATAGTTCGACATCTTCGACGTCAGCACCGACGTCGATATCGTCCTTGACGGGCTCGATTTTCGAGCGGGAATTGAGGTTGACGCTGTATCGACCTTCGTACTCGCTGGTGATGACGTTCGAGAAGCGGTACACACCGTCTTCTTCGACGGCGGGGAGTTCGGCCTTCGCCCACTTGGTGAACTTGAGTCGACCGCTCTCGTCACCGATGAGCCCGACCTGGTCGATGCTGTCGTGGGGGGGATCCCAGAGTTCGACGACTTTCACGGTCACATCCACCCACTGCTCGTCCTGGTCGACAGAGGAGAGGGTGACATCGCCGGCGCTCTGGCCGGGGAACTCGAGATCGTCGTATTCGAGGCCGAA
>Ga0207719_100063_pt1 | contig 100755 bp, 94 predicted proteins | sample A23P1SouthBayCA_2_FD_187279 | JGI IMG/M metagenome (GOLD analysis project Ga0207719, IMG submission 187279) | Aerobic enrichment media microbial communities from Eden Landing Ponds, California, USA - A23 P3 (3) (SPAdes) | ecosystem: Environmental > Aquatic > Marine > Unclassified | place...
GTGCCGGTCAGGGTGGCCAGAGACCCTGGCGCCGAGGAGTCGGAGTTCAGCCCCGACGCGAACTACATGCGCGAGGACTACGAGATGATCCGCGAGCGCGTCGGCCGACTCAACAAGGAGTACGCCTGGTCGGAGAACCCACGCTCTCGAGTGCGGCACGTCATCGGGAACGTCCGCGTCACGGCGGTCGACGGCGACGAACTCACGGTGCGGAACAACCAGCACGTCTTCCGGAGCTACGGCGACACGCCCGACCACGACCTGATCTCGGCCCAGCGTGAGACGGTCCTGCGCGACGAGCGCGGCGACAGGGAGGAGGGGGCCAGTGACGGCGAGGGACCGAGCGGTTCCGGCGACGAGGACCGCGAGTTCACCATCCTCGACCGCACGGTGTATCTCGACCACAGCATCCTGAACACGAAGAACCTCACCCTGCCGCTCCTGTGACCATGCCGGGAACAGAGACGCCGGCCGGCGCCACGCGCGCCACGGCGACACTCGAAATCGACGACGGCGAGGGGACCGTGACGGTCCGAAAACTCGTCTCGCAGGGCGAGCGCCTCGAAATCAGTAGCGGCGCGGACAGCGTCACGCTCGACTCGCTGTTGCTGGAGGCGCTGAGCTGGCAGCGCGACCGCGGCGACATCGCGGCCCTGCTGGACGAGGAGAGCGCGGCCGCGGACGGGGACGCCGTCGCGACCGACCCCGTGCCCGCAGAGGGCGGCGACCCGGTCGACGACGCGCCGGAGATCACCGTCTCCAACGAGTACTCGCTCGCGACGGTGCGGAAGGTCGAGACGGCGAACGGCGAGGGCGTCGAACTGTCGACCCACGGCCGCGGGACGGCGATCACCTTCGGCCCGGCGACGCTCCGGCAACTCGCCGCCGTCGACGACACCTACATGTTCTCGGAGTGGTTCCGGACGCCGTTCGGGCCCGAGGACACCGGTCTGGAGGGGCCGCTCTGAGATGGCCGCCGATCCCGGACCGACGCTGCTGACCGGGAGGGTCGTCGCCGACGCGTCGACGGTGTACGACGACGGCGGGGTCGCCGTGCGTGGCGACGAGATCGCGGCCGTCGGCCCGAAGAAGGAGGTGCGGGCCGACTATCCCGACGCCGCGGAGCGCTCGTTCGACCTCGTCACGCCGGGGTTCGTCCAGACGCACGTCCACTCGGTCCAGAGCCCCGGACGCGGCCTGGCCGACGACACCGACCTGTTCGAGTGGCTCGAGGAGTGCGTCCTCCCGATCGAGGCCGAACTGACCGGCGACGAACTCGCGCTGGCGTCGACGCTCAGCTACGTCGAACTGCTCTCCCACGGGACGACCTGCTGTCTCGACCACCTCACCGTGGACCACTCGGCGCGGGCGTTCGAGGCCGCCGGCGATGTCGGCATCCGCGGCGTCCTCGGGAAGGTGCTGATGGACCGCAACGCTCCCGACGGACTGTGCGAGGACACCGACGCCGGCCTGGCCGAGACGCGAGAACTCATCGAGGAGTACCACGGCGCGTTCGACGACCGCATCAGATACGCCGTCACGCCGCGGTTCACGCCGACCTGCTCGGAGGCCTGTCTCCGGGGCGCCCGCGAGATCGCCGACGAGTACGACGGCGTGCGGATCCACACCCACGCCAGCGAACACGAGTCGGTCGTCGACGACGTCCTCGACGACCGCGGGATGCGCGACATCCACTGGCTGGACGAGGTGGGACTGACCGGCGAGGACGTCGTCCTCGCGCACGTCATCCTCACCGACGAGGCCGAACGAGAGATCCTGGCGGAGACGGGGACGCACGTCACCTACTGCCCATCCTCGAACATGAAGATCGGCGCGGGCGTGGCGCCCGTGCCCGACTACCTGGAGCGAGGGATCAACGTGGCGCTGGGCAACGACGGCGCGCCGGTCAACAACACGCTGGACCCCGTCGCGGAGATGCGTCAGGCGACGCTCCTCCAGAAGGTCGACCACCGCGACCCGCGCACGCTCCCCGCGGAGCGAGTCTTCGAGATGGCGACCCGAAACGGGGCGAAAGCGGCGGGGTTCGAGCGGGTGGGGGCACTCCGGGAGGGCTGGAAAGCCGACATCGTCGGGATCGAGGCCGCCACCAGCCGCGGCGTGCCGTTCCACGACCCCTACTCGTATCTCGTCTACGCCGCGAACGGGAGCGACGTGGCGTTCACGATGGTCGACGGCGACGTGGTCGTCGAGGACGGTGAGGTCGTCACCGTCGACACTGAAGACGTCTTCCGGCGCGCCCGCGAGGCCTTCGACGGGCGCTCGTGGGGCGAGTGAACGTCACTCCCGGTCACCGTCGAGCACCGTCGGTTCGGACTCGAAAGACGACTCGAAATCGCCGCTGGCGAAAAAGCCCAGGAGCTTCGCGGTCCCGTCGCCGACGTTCTCGACGGCGTGGGGCGCGTCGGCCGGGACGACCGCCAGGTCGCCGGCGGCAGCCGTCGCGGTTTCGCCGTCGACCGTCGCCGCGAGTTCCCCCTCGATCACGTAGACGAGTTCGTCGACGCCGTCGCGGTGGGAGCCGATGCGCGCGCCCGGTTCGAACTCGTTGTAGACGACGGTGTAGTCGTCGCTCGGAGCGGTCGTCTCGCCGGGCGCGCCGGGCGTGAACGGGAACGCTGCCAGCCAGCGGGCGCGCTCGTCATCGGCCTGTGAGACTTCGTCCGGGTCGAGGTCCGCGAGTCTGAGCGTCTCCATACCGGCCGCTCGGTCGGATGCGATTTAGGCCCTCCGGCGAGCCGTCGTTCTCCGGTGTTCACTCCGCGACCACGTCGACGAGTTCGCCGCGCTCGACGTCGACGAGGCCGCGGTTGGTGAGCCGATAGGTCGGGATGACCTCCAGCGACTGGTAGGTGAGTTCGAGCAGGCCGCCGTGGACGGAGAGCCCGATGTCCGTCGCGGCCCGGTCGACGGCCTCGAAGTCGGCGGCGACCGATTCGAGGGGCGCGTCGGCCGCGAGGCCCCCGACCGGGAGTTCGAGCGTCGTGAACGACCCGTCCGACGAGTCGTAGACGCAGATGCCGCCGCCGACCTCGCGGAGGCGGTTGGCGACGGCCGCCATCGTCTCGTGGGTGCGACCGGCGACGACGCAGTTGTGCGCGTCGTGAGCGACGGTCGTCCCGACCGCGCCGCGGTCCAGGCCGAGGTTGTGGACGAACCCGCGACCGATCGAGGGTGCGTCTTCTTCCTCGCTCTCGGTACCGCCGTGGCGCTCGATGACGGCCATCGGGAGTACGTCGGCGGTGGTGTCGGCGACGAGGACGGCGTCGGTGCCTCGCGGCGGCGCCTCAGTCTCCACCGGGACCGCGGTGGTCAGTCGCTCCGTTCGGAAGTCCCCGACCGCGGACTGGACGCGGACCGTGACCGGGCCCGGACCGGGGTGTTCGATCGCGAGGTCCGCCGCCTCGACCGGCGCGAAATCGACCGTGTCGGTCGTCAGGTCCGGCGCCGACGGCGAGGCGCCGTCGGTGGCGGCGTCCGCGTCCTCGTCGACCGGTTCTACGACATCGTCGACTGGATCCACGGTGCCGTCGACCACGACGTGCTCGACGGTCCACGATTCGAGATCCGAGAGCAAGACGAGATCGGCGGGTGCGCCGGGGGTCACCTTGCCGAACGGCAGGTCGTACGCCTCGGCGGTGTTGACCGTCGCCAGTTGCACGGCGGTCATGGGGTCGACACCCAGGTGCATCGCTTCGCGGACCGCGTGGTCGACGCCGCCCGCGGCGAGCAGGTCCGCCGGGTTCCGCTCGTCGGTACACAGCGAGAATCGCCGCGAGTCGATCTCGTCGACGAGGCCGACGAGGTCGGCGAGATTTCGACTCGTCGACCCCTCGCGGAGGTAGACGCGGAGGCCGGCGTCGGCCTTCTCGCGGGCCTCCGCGAGCGCGGCGCTCTCGTGGTCGTTGTCGAGAAAGCGCGCTGCCGCCTGGAGACGGTCGCCGGTCACGCCGGGTGCATGTCCGTCGACTGCGAGGCCGCGCTCGCGGGCCGCCCGGACCTTCGCGCGGACCCCCTCATCGCCGGCGACGAGGCCCGGTACGTCCATTACCTCGCCGAGCGCCACCGCGCGGTCGTCGTCGAGCAGGGTCGCAACCGCGTCCGCGTCGACCGTCGCGCCGGCGTCCTGCAACCCCGAGGCCGGGACCGACGACGGAACGGTGGTCCGGGCTTTCAGCGGCGTGCGGTCGGCGTCGGCGACGAACGCGCGGACTCCCTCGACACCGAGAACGTTCGCTATCTCGTGGGGGTCGTGGACGACACTGATCACGCCGCGCGGGACGACCGCGTCGCCGTACTGGGAGAGCGTGACCATCGACGCCTCGACGTGCGTGTGGGCGTCGATCAGCCCCGGCGCGACGTAGGCGGCACGGAGTTCGCGGTCCGCGGGGCGGTCGCTGTCCGGTGGATCCAGCGAAACGACCTCGCCGTCGTCGACCGCGACCGCACACTCTCTGAGAGTGCCGGTGAGGACGTCGACGAGCGTCCCGCGGACGAGCAGGTCGACCGGGTCGCGGCCCGGAGTTCTCTCCCCCGACCGCATCCGCTACGCCCCGTCGTCCAGGTTCGCCCGGATCTTCTCGGCGGTGATCGGCATGTCCGTGATCCGGACGTCGACGGCGTCGCGGACGGCGTTCGACAGCGCCGGCGGGACCGGGTTCGTGGGGACCTCGGCGACGGACTTCGCGCCGAAGGGCCCGGTCGGCTCGTGCGTCTCGACGAGGATGGCCTCGATCGGCGGCGACTCGGCGGCCGTCGGGAAGTCGTACTCCTCGTAGGTCGACACCTCCGCGCGGCCCTCGTCGTCGAAGGTGATCCCCTCGCAGACGGCCATCTCGTAGCTCATGTGGTTCGCGCCCTCGATCTGACCGGTCGCCATGCCGGGGTTTATCGCAACGCCGCAGTCGACGGCCACGGCGAGTTTGTTCACCTCGAACTCGCCGGTGCGCTCGTCGACGGTCACGTCGGCGAACTGCGCGGCGAACGGCGGCGGGCTCTCCTCGGTGCAGTGGGTGCCCTTCCCGAGGATGTGCTCGCGGTCCTCGTCGCCGTAGGCGGCCTCGTAGCCGACGTCCTCGAGCGTGACGGCCTCGCCGGTCGCCTCGCTGTAGACGGTGCCGTCGGCGGTTTCGAGGTCGTCCACGGGTTCCTCTAGCATCCTGGATCCCCACTCGAGGATGCGCTCTTTGGCGTCCTCAGCGGCTTTCTTGACGGCCATCCCGCTGATGTAGGTGGTCGAGGAGGCGTAGGCGCCGTAGTCGAACGGCGTCACGTCGGTGTCGGCGGCCTTGACGACGATATCCTCCTCCGCACAGCCCAGCACCTCCGCCGCGATCTGGACGAACGCCGTGTCCGCGCCGGTGCCGATGTCGACGCCGCCCACGTGGAGGTGGAACGAGCCGTCCTCGTTCATCATCACCTGCGCGGCGCCGAGTTCGTCGCCGGCGACGCCGGTACCCTGGGCCGACAGCGCCATCCCGAGCCCTCGGTGCAGGTGGTCCTCGTCGGGCTGGTCGGCGTCGTCCCAGCCGATGGCCTCCTTGCCGCGCTCGACGCACTCGTCGAGGCCGCACGAGCGGATGCGCCGTTCGGCGCCCTCGCCGCCCATCATGCCCGCGATCTCGTCGAGGTCGCCGGACTCCATGTAGTGCTCCTGCCGGAACTCGATGGGGTCGAAGCCCATGTCGCGGGCGACCTCGTCGAGGTGGCCTTCGAGCGCGAGCGTGCCCTGCGGAGCGCCGTAACCCCGCATCGCGCCCGTCTGGGGGACGTTCGTGTGGACGACGTCGGCCGCGAAGTCGATGTTCGGGACCTTCGAGTACAGCGGCAGCGGCTTGCTTCCGACGTTGCCGGCGACGGTCATGCCGTGGCTGCCGTAGGCGCCGGTGTTCGAGAGCGCGTAGATCTGGACGGCTTCGAGGCCGCCGTCGTCGGTGACCGCCGTCTTGGCCCGGACGCGCATCGGGTGCCGGGAGCGCATCGCGCCGAACTCCTCGTCGCGGCTGGCCTCGTAGACGACCGGGCGGTCGGTCGCCAGCGACAGCGCCATCGGGATCGGTTCGGTCACCATCGCTTGCTTGCCGCCGAAGCCGCCGCCGACGGCCGGTTTCGTCACGCGGACGTCGCGGATCGGCACGTCGAAGAGGTGGGCGACCTGTCTGCGGGTGTGGTTGGGGACCTGCGTGCTCGTGACGAGGACGTGGCGGTCGTCTTCGTCGGTGTAGGCCAGCGACGTGTGGGGTTCGAGGTTGGCGTGGGACTGGCGGATCGTCTCCCACTCGCTCTCGTGGACGGTCGTATCCTCGCGGTCGAACGTCGCCTCGACGTCGCCGAGACTCCCGCCGATGCTCGCCATGCGGTTGCGCTCGTAGTCGTGGCCGACGATCTCGTTTTCGACCTCGTCGTCGGCGAACAGTCGCGGCGCGTCCGCGTCGAAGGCCGCCTCGGGGTCGAAGACCGGTTCGTACTCCTCGTATTCGACCTCGATCGCGTCGACGGCCGCGTCGGCCGTCGCGGCGTCGACGGCCGCCACGGCGGCGACCGGGTCGCCCACGTAGCGGACGTGCTCCGAGAGGACGTGCATGTCCCACGGGCTCGGCTCGGGGTAGGACTGACCGGCGCTGGTGTACTTCGCGTCGGGCACCGCCTCGGAGTCGGGCGTCAGGACGGCGTAGACGCCGTCCATCGCTTCGGCCGCCCTCGTGTCGAGATCGGTGACCCGACCGTGGGCGATATCGCTTCGCCGGACCGCCGCGTGGGCCAGGTCGGGGAACTGCCCGGCGAAATCGGCGGTGTACTTGGCCTCGCCGGTGACGAGCTTGCGGTCGTCGGCCTTCTCCGGCGTCTGCGAGACGCTCAGGCGCTCCTCGGGCTCTTTCCGGTTGTTCTCCGCTTCGTCCCACTCGATCGGGTGGCGCTCCAGGGCTTCGGGGTCCTCGTTCTCGACCGCGTCGAGGACGTCGGCGTCGTCGCCCGACGGCCGGGACGTCGTGCCGCCGTCGGTCTGGTGGTCGGCGTCCTCTGAGGGGGAATCGTCACTCATCGGCGTCACCTCCATTGGCGGGGTCCGCGGTTCGGTCGTCGGTTGTGCCCCCGTCGGCAGTACCCCCGTCGGTCGCGACGGCCGGGTCGCCCCCATCGAGGCGGTCCGCGGCGTCGAGGATCGCTTCGACGGGTTTCTGGTAGCCGGTGCAGCGACAGACGTTGTCGTCGATGGCCTCGCGGACCTCCCGTTCGGTGGGATCGGGGTTGTCGTCGAGGAGCGACGTCGCCTCGACGACCATGCCGGGGATGCAGAAGCCACACTGCACGGCGAAGTGGTCGACGAACGACTGCTGGACGGGGTGCAGGTCCGACTGCGTACCGAGCGCGGCGACCGTCTCGACGGTCGCGCCCGCCGCGTCGCCGACCGACAGTCCGCAGGCCATCTCGGTCTCGCCGTCGAGCATGACCGTCGACGCGCCGCAGTCGCCGCCGTCACAGCCGCATTTGACCTCGGTGTGGCCGGCCGCGCGCAGCGCGCTCGCGAGGTCGCGCTCCGGGTCGTCGAGGGTCAGTTCGGACCCGTTGACGGTCAGTTCGACCGGCACGGTGGTCCCTCCGCTAAGATGACTCGCTGATTCACTCGCATACGATCCGTGTGCGGGACAGTCCCACAAATAACTATGGGGTGGCTGGCCGAACGTCGAGCGATCCGACCGAAAACCGACCGGATCTCGGTGCGCTCGGCGGAGTCGCACGGTGTGACTATCGATCCGATCGGAAAGCAGCGGTGCTTGCGCTCTGCCAATTGGCGCTACCCCAAGCCGTCACCCGGCGCTACTCCGCCCTGTCGACCGGCGAGATGTCGGCGCCGTCCTCGGGGACGCGGATCCGCAGCGCGAACTCCTCGTCGGCGACGGCGCGGTCGGCGTCGGCGACGGGGAAGCCGTGTTTGTAACACGACCGGCGGATGCTGCGCTCGGCGGGCGGGTAGTCGCCGACCACCTCCAGGGTCTCACCGGCTTCGAGTTCGGCGAGGCAGCGCCTGACCACCAGGTTCGGCTGCGGGCAGACGAGGCCGCTGACGTCGACTTCCACGCCCGGAGGATCGGTCGCGCCGACAATAACGCTACCGGGCGAGAGTCGGTCCGGCCGCCGGCGAAAGCCGAACGAACGGCCTCCAGACCACCGCGCTGGACGCGTCACGACGGCCTGACTTCCCGAGCGCGCTCGCGGGCCGCGTCGAGGTCCAGGTCGACCTCGCTGGCCCGTTGGCGGATCTCCTCGGCGTCGGCGACGATCACCTCGCCGTCGTCCATGAGCACCTCGCCGTCGACCATCGAGAAGACGACGTCCTCGCCGTGAGCGGCGAAGACGAGATGCGAGAGTACGTCGTGGATCGGCGTCGCCCTCGTGAGGTCCGTCCGGATGCCGACGACGTCGGCTTTCCACCCCTCCCGGAGTGCCCCCACCCGCTCGAACCCCGCCGCTTTCGCCCCGTTGCGCGTTGCCATCTCGAACACCGTCTCGGCGGGCGTCGCGGTCGGGTCCAGGCTGTCGACCTTCTGGAGGAGCGTCGCCTGGCGCATCTCGGTCAGCGGGTCGAGCGTGTTGTTGCACGGCGCACCGTCGTTGCCCAGCGCCACGTTGATCCCTCGCTCCAGGTAGTCGGGGATCGGCGCGATCCCCGAAGCGAGTTTCATGTTCGAGGAGGGGCAGTAGGTGACGTGCGTGCCGGTCTCGGCCAGTATCTCCCGTTCCTCGTCGTCGGTCCAGACGCAGTGAGCGAGGACAACGTCCTCGCCGGTCAGGCCGACCTCGTCCAGCCAGCGGATGTTGCGCATGCCGGTGTCTGCCTCGACGGTCTCGATCTCGCCGCGGTTCTCGCTGGCGTGGGTGTGGATCCGCACGCCGTCGTATTTGTCGGCGATTTCGCGGGCACCTCGCAAACACTCCTCGGTGCAGGAGACGGCGAATCTGGGCGTCACGGCGTAGCGGATCCGGTCGTCGAACGCGCCGTGGTACTCGCGGACGAGCGCCTCCGTCTCGTCGAGGGCCGCGTCGGTGTCCTCGCGCAGTCCCTCGGGGGCGTTCTGGTCCATCATGACCTTCCCGAGGATCCCCCGGATCCCCATGTCGCCGGCGGCCTCGAACGCGCGGTCGGCGTGGTTGACCGAGAGATGGTCGATGACTGTCGTCGTGCCGTGCTCGATGCACTCGAGATACCCCAATCTGGCGGCGATCTCCATCTCCTCCGGAGAGAGCGACGACTCCATCGGCAGGACGTACTCGAAGAGCCAGTCCAGCAGTTCGGTGTCGTCGGCGATCCCGCGCCCGAGGCTCTGGACCGAGTGGACGTGCCCGCCCACGAGCCCCGGCGCCAGGAGGTCGTAGCTGCGCTCCTCGTGGTCCGGATAGCGCGACCGGAGGTCCGCGCGGTCCCCCACCGCCGCGATGGTCGACCCGTCGACGACGACGGCCCCGTCGCGGACCACCGTCTCGGCGTCGGCGACGACCGTTCCCGAGAGTATCATACCACCACTACTAACAGCGCTATTCGTCAAAAACCTTTAGTTCGGACGGAGACTTGCGACCGCGGCCCGATATCACGCGCCGCCGCCGCTCACGACTCGCTGGCTTTCCGGCGGACGGCCCCGAGCAGGACGTCGGTGCCGACGAGGACGTCCTCCCACTCGGTGAACTCGCTCTCGCGGTGGCTGATGCCGTCGACGCTCGGCACGAAGATCATGCTCGTCGGGCAGATCGTGTTGAGGTAGTTGGCGTCGTGGCCGGCGCCGCTGACCAGGCGGGTGTAGTCGTGGCCGCGCTCCTCGATGGCGTCGACGACCGTCTCGATGCAGTCCGCGTCGAACGGGTCGGCGTCGACGCGCATGATCTGCTCGAACTCGTAGTCGAGTCCCTCGCGCTCGGCGGCGTGGGCGATCTCGGCCTCGATCTGCTCGACGGCCGCGTCGACGGCCGCGTCGTCGTACGACCGGAAGTCCACCGTCAGCTCGACCGTCTCGGGGATGACGTTGATCGCGTTCGGCCAGACGTCGAGGCTGCCGACGGTCCCCACGAGGTCGACGCCGCCGGTCGCGGTGATCCGCCTGACGGCCTGTATCACGTCGCTCGCGCCGACGAGCGCGTCGTGGCGCATGTCCATCGGCGTCGGTCCCGCGTGGTTGGCCTGCCCTTCGAAGGAGACGTTCATCCAGCTGAAGCCGAACACGCCCTCGACGGCCGCCACGGGGAGGCCCTCCTGTTCGAGAAACGGGCCCTGCTCGACGTGCATCTCGAAGTAACAGTGCAGGTCCCGCGGCTCGCACGGCGCCTCGCCCTTGTAACCGATGCGTTCGAGTTCCTCGCCGAAGCGGTGGCCGTCCTTGTCCTCGCGCGAGTAGGCGTAGTCGAGGCCGAAGACGTCGCAGAAGACGCCGCTACCGAGCATGTCGGGCTGGAAGCGCACGCCCTCCTCGTTGGTCCAGGCGACGATTTCGATTGGGTGCTCGGTCGTCTCGCCGGCGTCGTTCAGCGTCTCGATCACTTCGAGCGCGCCGAGGACGCCGACGACGCCGTCGAAGCGGCCGCCGTTGTACTGGCTGTCGACGTGCGAGCCGAAGAGGACCGGCGCCAGGTCGGGGTTTTCGCCCTCGCGGCGGCCGAAGATGTTGCCCATCTCGTCGACCGTCACGTCGAGGCCGGCCGCCTCGAACCACTCGACGAGCGTGTCGCGGGCCTCTCTGTTCTCGTCGGAGAGCGCCGGCCGATTCACGCCGCCGGCTTCGGTGGCGCCGATCTCGTTGAACGATTCGAACCGCTCGCGGAACCGTGATCCGTCTACTCGCACGTCGCTCATACCCCCACCAACCGGCACCGGACTCTTGAACCTGACGGGCGCGCTGACGAAGGTGCCCCGCGTTCCGGCTCCGGTCCCCGACGCGCGTTCACCGCACATCGCCGGACCGGGACGGGCGTCGAACGGCGGGGTGAATAACCGAAAAACCGAAACCCCCGTCGGTCCTCGTGTGGGGTGTGTCATCCAGCAGCGAGTCCGTAGAGTTCCGCAACGCCACAGTCGTCGACGGGACCGGGGGCTCCCCGTTCGAAGCGCACGTCCACGTCGCCGACGGCCGGATCCAGCGGGTCGGCGACGAGCCGGCGGGCGCCGACCGGGAGGTCGACCTCGACGGGGCCTACCTCGCGCCCGGCTTCGTCGACATGCACGCCCACTCCGAACTGCGCCTCCTCGAGAAGCCCGGCGCGGTCGAGAAGCTCACGCAGGGGATCACGACCGAGGTGCTCGGCCAGGACGGCGTGAGCGTCGCGCCCATCTCCGAGCGGCTCAAAGCCGAGTGGGCCGACCGGCTGGAACCGCTCGACGGCGCTCTCGACGAGCCCTGGCCCTGGCTGACGACCGGCCGATATCTCGACGAACTCGCGGCCGCCGAGCCCGCGGTCAACGTCGCTTACTACGCGCCCCACGGCAACCTCCGCTCGCTCGTCGCGGAGTTCGAGGACCGCGAACTCTCGGACTGGGAGGTCGAGACGCTCCAGGAGGAACTGCACAAGTCCATCGACGCCGGCGCGTTCGGCCTGTCGACGGGGATGATCTACCCGCCGAGTTCCTACGGCCGCGACGACGAACTCGAGGCGCTGGCGACGGCGCTGGGCCGCCGGAAGTCGTTCATGGTCTCGCACGTCTGGAACGAGACCGACCAGGTCGTCGGGTCGATCGAGCGCTTCATCGACATCTGCCAGCGCGGCGGCTGTCAGGCCCACGTCTCGCACCTCAAAGTCGGCGGCCAGCGCAACTGGGGGAAATCGAGCGCCATCACCACGCTGCTGGACGCCGCCGAATCCAGCCACTCGCGCGTGAGCTTCGACCAGTACCCCTACACCGCGGGGTCGACGATGCTGACCGCGCTCCTCCCGCCGTGGGCGCGCCAGGGCGACTCCGACGAGATCAAGGCGAAACTCCAGCGCGAGGACGACGTCCGGCGGATCGCCGAGGACATCGGTTCGGAGGGCGACTGGGAGAACCTCGCCCGCGCCGCCGGGACGTGGGACAACATCCTCATCACGCGGACGAAAAGCGGCGCTCACCAGGGCAACACGATCGCCGAGGTCGCCGAGGCCAGGGGCGCGATCCAGTCGGCCGCCTCGGCCGCCGAGATCGACGGTGTCGACGCCGTCGAGGTGCTGTGCGAGCTGCTCGTCGAAGAGGACCTGGACGTGACCATGGGCGACTTCATCATGTCCGAAGAGGACATCGAGCGGTTCATCGCCGACGAACGGGGCACCTTCTGCACCGACGGCATCTTCGGCGGAAAGCCCCACCCCCGCGCGATCGGGACGTTCGGCCGGATCCTCGAGCGCTACGTCCGCGAGCGCGAGGTCATCCCCATCGAGACGATGGTCTACAAGGCCGCCGGTCACCCCGCGGACATCCTCGGTCTGCGCGACCGGGGCTACGTCCGGGAGGGTTACGTCGCGGACCTCGTCGCCTTCGACCTCGACCGGGTCTCGGAGAACGCCACCTACGAGGACCCGTTCCAGCTGACCGACGGGATGGACTTCGTCCTCGTCGGCGGTGATATCGCCGTGGAGGACGGCGAAGCGACCGGCGCCGCGAGCGGCGACGTGCTGCGGTCGACGTCGGAGTGGGGCCGGGACACGCGGCCGTACCTCGACCGCCACGACCCCGACGACGAGTGACGAGGCGGTGACAGGTCCGGAGCGGAAAACGGCGCCACGACCGTTCACGGAACGGGCGGGCGACCGCGAATGTGACGCTCACCCATAGCTATTTGTGACCGCTCGGTCAACGAACGAGTGGTTCAATGAGCGAACGCAGTTCGACCCACCGACGGGTGCGGAGCGCGGCCCCCGGAGAGGTGGACCGATGAGCGCCGAGTCGAGCGACCGCGGCGACCGCGTCGGCATCTATCTCCAGGACAAACACCCGATCACGGAGAACATGGAGCTGGTGCAGTACGCCGAACAGCAGGGCATCGACGAGGTCTGGCAGGCCGAGTCCCGACTCGCGCGAGACGGGATCACGCCGATGGCCGCCTACGCCGCGGTGACCGACGAAATCGCCATCGGCTCGGGCGTCATCAACAACTGGACGCGCAACGCCGCGCTCATCGCCCAGACGATGAGCACGCTGGAGGAACTGGCCGGGCCGGACCGCATCAAGTGCGGGATCGGCGCCTGGTGGGACCCGCTGGCCGAGAAGGTCGGCATCGACCGCTCGGGCGCTCTGCGCGCGATGCGCGAGTGCGTCGAGGTCACGCAGGACCTGCTCGCGATGGAGAACGTCACCTACGACGGCGACTACGTCCAGATGCGCGACGTCGAACTCGACGTCGTCCACGGCGACGCCGGGCCGCGCACCGTCCCCGTCTACGTCGGCGCGACCGGCTTCAAGATGCTCGAACTCACCGGGCACTTCGCCGACGGCGCGGTCCTCAACTACCTCGTCAGCCCCGAGTACAACGAGAAGGCCCTCGACGCGCTGGAGACCGGCGCCGAGCGCGGCGACCGCTCGCTCGAGGACATCGACCGGCCCCAGCTGGTGGTCTGTTCGATGGACCACGACATCGACGTCGCGCTGGACAACGCGCGCGAACTCATCACGCAGTACCTCGGCCAGCAGCCCCACATCATGAAAGCCAGCGGCGTCAGCCAGGACCTCATCGACGAGGTGGGAGAAGCCATCGGCGGCTGGCCGGCAGACGCCGAGGACATCAAAGAGGGGATGCACATCGTCCCCGACGATGTGGTGCGCAAGCTCACCGCCAGCGGGACGCCCGACCAGTGCCGCGAGAAGGTCCGCGAGTACGCCGACTCCGGCTGTCAGTGTCCCGTCCTCTACCCGCTGGGCGACGACCCGCGGCTGATGATCGACGAGTTCGCCGACGGCTATCTGTAGTCCGCGGTCATTTCTACGCGTCCACGGCCATCTCTAGCGCTTCCGGGAGTTATTTGCGGCCGGACTGCAACGGTAGTCTCATGGCTGAACCCAACTGGAGCCGTACCGCCAGTGTCACCAACGACCTGCTGGACTGTGTCGGAAACACCCCGCTCGTCAAACTCGACGGCGTCAGCGAGGCCGAAGACTTCGACGTCTACGTCAAACTCGAGTTCCTCAACCCCTCGGGAAGCCTCAAGGACCGCATCTACCGCGAGATGATCACCGGCGCGCGAGAGCGCGGCGACCTGACCGACGACATGGAAATCCTCGAGTGTTCGACCGGGAACGCCGGCATCGCCTGCACGCTCGTCGGCCGACAGCTCGGCCACGACGTGACGATCGTCATGCCCGAGGGCATGAGCGAGGAGCGCAAGAAGACGATCCGGGCTTACGGCGGCGACCTGATCGAGACGCCCGGCGGCGAGAGCGACGTCGACCTCTCGATCGAGAAAGTCGAGGAACTCCTCGAAGAGCATCCCGACCGCTACTGGTTCCCCAACCAGTTCACCAACCCGGACAATCCGGCGGCCCACGAGCGGACGACGGGCCCGGAGATCCTGGACCAGCTCGGCGAGGCGCCCGACGCGTTCGTCGCGGGACAGGGCACCGGCGGCTCCCTCAGCGGGATCGGGCGAGCGCTCCGCGACGCCGACCCGTCGGTCGAGCTGTTCGCCCTCGAACCGGCCGAAGCCCCGATCCTCGCGTGTCGCCAGTGGGGCACTCACGAGATCGAGGGGATCGGCGACGGGTTCGTGCCAGAGAACCTCGACCCCGAACTGATGACCGGCGTGGTGACCGTCGAGAGCGAGGTCGCGATCGACCGGTCCCGCGAGATCGCTGCCGAGGAGGGGCTGTTCTGCGGTATCTCGAGCGGGGCCAACGTCGAGGGCGCGGTGAAAGTCGGCCGCGAGCGCGACGTCGACACGGTCGCGACGTACGTCTGTGACACCGGGATGCGGTACTTCTCGACGAAGCTGTTCGAGGACGAGTACGAGATAGAGAGCCCCGACCGCGACCACCCACTCGATGAGCGGACGAAAGACGTCCTCGACGCCTACCAGGACGGGTGGACGATCATCGAGTAACCCCTCGTGGGAGCCGGAGCAGTTTTGGGACCGACCCGGCGGGGTAACGAGTGATTAACGTCTCCGGTCGGAACGGGGATCGGTATCGCCGGCCGGGACCGGAACCGGTATCAGTGACACCGCGGATCTCTCGCCAGGAATGAGATATCTCGTCTGGGCGGTGCTGGCGCTGCTGGCGTATTCGCTGGTTCCGCCGCTGTCGAAACTCGCGTCGGAGGAGATGCCGATCATGGTCGTCGCCCTCGTCGGGAACACGCTGATCACGGTCGTCAACCTCGCCGTCGTCCTCTACCTCGACGACGGCGCGGTGGCGGCGCTGTCGTCGTCTCACGCCGTCTACGCCGTCGGCGCGGGGCTGGCGCTCACCGTCGGCGTCCTCTCCTATTTCTACGCGCTCTCGATCGGCGAGGTGAGCGTCGTGACGCCCGTGTTCGGGCTGTTCATCGTCGGGAGCGCCGCGGTCGGGATGACGGCGCTGAACGAACCGGTCACGGCACGCAAACTCGCCGGCCTGGCCTTCGCCGTCGTCGCGGTCTATCTCACCTCGACGTCGTAGCCGCTCGGTTCGCGCGGTGGTTTCCGGCCAAATTTCTCTGCGGCCAGCCCACCTTACTCCGCGTCGACTCGCGCCTCGTCGCCGTAGAGGTCGTCCACTTCGTCCATGTCGGGTTCGATCCGCGTGACGCCGCCCGTCGCGCGCTTCGCGCCCTCGGTGTCCTTGAGGCCGAAGCCGGTCGAGCAGACGACGACGGTGTCGTCCTCGTCGACGATGTCGCGCGAGAGCGCCTCCCTGACACCGGCCACCGGGGTGGCCGCGGCGGGCTCGGCGAAGATGCCCTCGCTGCTGCCGAGCACTCGCATCGCGTCGAGGATCTCCTCGTCGCTGACGAGCACGGAGGTCCCGCCGCTCTCTTCGAGCGCGCGGCAGGCCTTGACCGTGTTCCGCGGGCGGCCGACCGCGATGCTGTCGGCCAGCGTCTCCGCGACGTCGTCGACGTCCTCGTGACCGTGGAAGGCGTCGTGGATGGCCGTGGCGCCGTCGGCCTGGACGCCGAGCATCTTCGGGTGGTCGTCGACGTACCCGAGTTCGTAGAACTCGCGAAAGCCCTTCCAGGCGCCGGCGATGGTGCAGCCGTCGCCCATCGAGAAGACGACCCAGTCGGGCACCTCGCCGCGGACGACCGACTGTTCGGCGAGTTCGTGGCCGACCGTGCGTTTGCCCTCGACCTGGAAGGGGTTGATGGCCGCGTTGCGGTTGTACCAGCCGTACTCCTCGGTGACCGCGACGCTGAGGTCGTAGGCCTCGTCGTAGGTGCCCTCGACTGCCAGGACGTCCGCGCCGTAGACGAGCGGCTGTGCGAGTTTCCCCTCGGGCGCGTCGCCGGGGACGAAGATGCGACAGTCGAGGCCGCCGCGGGCGGCGTAGCCAGAGAGCGAGGCGGCCGCGTTGCCGGTCGACGCACAGCAGATGACGTCACGGCCGGCGTGGCGGGCCTTCGTCACCGCGACGGAACTCGCGCGGTCTTTGAAACAGCCGGTCGGGTTCCGGCCGTCGTCCTTGACGAGCGTCTCGACGCCCAGGGCCGCCGAGAGTTGCGGCGCGTCGAACAGGTCGGTCCCGCCCTCGTTGAGCGTGACCGGGTCGGCCTCGTCGTCGACGGGGAGAAACGCTTCGTACTTCCACTGGCTCCGGATGTCGCCGTCCAGGTCCGCGTCGAACCGCTCCTCGATCACGTCGTAGTCGTACTTGACTTCCAGAATGCCCGCGACGCCGTCGTGTTCCGGGCAGGTGTAGATGATCTGCTCCGGGTCGTACTCGGCGCCACAGAGGGTACACTCCAGAGTGGTCACGTGGGCTAACGCCATGGTAGGAACCACTTCCCTCGCTCACTTAAGTATCCCGCACTGCACACCGCGACCGGGATCGGACCGTCGCGGTCGTTGCGGGGGGACGCCGTCACTCCGCGGCGGGGCCGCGGTGCAGGAACTCGCCGTCGCCGGGGTCGGCGAGCACGTCGTGGTCGCGAGCGGCCACCTCGCTGCCGGCGATCACGGTGTCGACGCGGGCGGTCCACTCGCGACCCTCGTATGGTGTCCAGCCGCCGACGAAGGCGAGGTCGTCGGCCGCCACCGTGTAGCGCTCCTCGCGCAGGAGGACGATGTCGGCGTCGGTGCCCACACGCAGCGACCCCTTGCGAGGGTAGACGCCCGCCTCCCTGGCTGGGCGGGCACAGAGCAACTCGCGCAGGCGCAACCAGTCGATCCGCCCCTCGTGGACGCCCTCGCTGACGAGGAACTCCAGGGTCGTCTCGATGCCCGGCAGGCCGGCGTAGGGCTCCCAGATGTCGTCCCACCCCGACTCGCGCTCGGCGCGATAGGTCGGGAAGTGCTCGCTGGCGACGAGGTCGATGGTCCCGTCGGCGACGGCGTCCCAGAGCCGCTCGACCTCCGCGGCGGATTTCAGGCTCGGGTTCACCTTCAGGAACGGCCCCTTCTCGGCGACGTCCCCCTTCGAAAAGGCGAGGTAGTGCGGGCAGGTCTCGAGGGTGACCGGCGTCTGTGCCCGGGATTTGAATCGTGCGCCCTCGCGGGCGCCGCTGCCGCTGGAGACGTGGACGACGTGCAGCGGGCAGTCGGCCTCCTCGGCGAACCACCCCATCCGGTTGATGGCGTCGAGTTCCGCCCGGAGCGGCCGCGAATCCATGTACACCTCGGGGTCACTCCCGTCGATCCGGCTCCGGGCGTGGTCGAGGATCCCCTGGGTCTCGCAGTGGACCCGGACTTTTCCGCCCGCCGCGCCGACGGCCGACATGAGTTCGAGGATGGTGCGGTCCTCGGCCAGGTACGGCTCTGCGGTGAACGTCTTGAAGTCGGGGACCCCTTCCGCGACGACCCCCTCGGCGTCCGGGTCCGACTGTTGGAAGTTACCGGCGACGAGACCGAAGTCGACGTGCGCCAGGTCCGCGCAGGCCTCGCGCTTGGCGCGGACGGCCGCGGGGTCGGTCACCGGCGTCTGGGTGGGCAGTTCGACGACGGTGGTGACGCCGCCGGCGACGGCACTGGCCGTCTCGGAGCCGAAGTCGATGCCGTCGGGGAACAGGTCGTCGTCGTGCATGTGGTTGTGGACGTCGACGACGCCGGGGAGCGCGACCATGCCCTCGGCGTCGTGCGAGTGGTCCGCCTCGATCCCGTCTGCCGCGTCGGGTCCGACGGCGGCGATGGTCCCGTCCTCGATCATGATGTCGCGCTCGGCGAGGCCGGTGTCGGTGACCACGCGAGCGCCGCGAATACAGCGGTCCGCCATACCCACTCGTCTCGGACGAGCGGGAAAACGTTGCCGCCCGTCGCAGGGTTTGCGAACCGGCCTGCGGCGGTTCGGCACCGGTCTGTGACCCCGTGGCACCCGCCTCCGAAAACTGCACCGTGAGGTAGCTTTTTGGTCGGTCCGGGGGAACATCGGGTGTGAACGTCAACGCAGGGACGCTCGTCACCATGGACGACGAGCGACAGGTCAGATCGGAGGTCACCCTCGTCACCGAGGACGGCGAGATCGTCGCCATCGAGGATGGATTCGCGCAGGACGCGGACGTCGACGCGCGCGACGAGGTCGTCATTCCGGGGCTCGTGAACTGCCACACGCACATGTACGCGCTGCCGATACGCGGCGCGCCGCTGTCGGTCGCGCCCGAGAGCTTCTACGAGGCGCTCGTCGACATCTGGTGGAACGTGGACGAAGCGTTTACGCTCGATGACGCCCGCCTGTCGGCGCTTGGCTCCTGTGCCGAGATGCTCGAGAGCGGCGTCACCGCCTTCTGTGACAACTACTCCGGCCCGAACACGCTCCCCGGCGGGATCGACGCCGTGGCCGAAGGCGTCGCACAGACGCCCATCCGCGGGATGATCGCCTTCGAGACGACGGCGCGAAACTCCGAGGAGGAGGCGATGGCCGGCATCGAGGAGAACGCCCGGTTCGTCGACGAGGGCGAAGAGGCGTACGACCGCGTCAGCGGCCACTACTGTCTGCACACCCTCTTCACGAACACCGAACCGGTGATTTCGGAGACAGTCGAACGCGCGACCGACGACGACCGCCCCATCCAGATCCACCTCGAAGAGGGGCTCGTCGACGTCCATCGCTCCATCGAGGAGTACGGCAAGCGACCGGTGCCCGCGCTGGCGGAGATGGGCTTTTTCGAGGCGGACATCCTGGCGGCGCACTGCGTCCACTCGACCGAGTCCGAGATCGAGACCCTGGCCGACCACGACGTGGCGGTGGCGCACAACCCCTACTCGAACACGAACAACGCGGTCGGTATCGCGGACGTCGAGACGATGCAGGAGGAGGGGCTGACGATCGGCCTCGGCGACGACGGCTGGGACCCCGACATGTTCGAGACGATGCGCTCGGCGGTCGGCATCCACAAACTGAAAAACCGCAACCCGAGCGGCTTCGATGCGGCCACCGCCCTGGAGTGGGCCACTATCGGCGGTGCGGCGGTCATGGGGATGGCCGACGAGATCGGCAGCCTCGAAGCCGGCAAGCGCGCGGACCTGGTGACCCTCGACCTCGGTCCGAACCCGGTGCTCCCGGAGAGCGCGCCCTACTACGTTGTCAACGCGGCGAGTCGTGGGGACGTCACGCGCACCGTCGTCGACGGCGAAGTGGTCTACGAGCGCGGCGAGGGGGTCAGCGGCGTCACCGACGCCGACCGCGAGGCTATCGGGGCCGCGAGCGCCGAACTGTGGGACCGCCTCTGATAGTGCCCGCCGGCGTCGAACCGCGGGACCGCCTTCGAGAGTCGCCGGGCCGCCCCTAGAGACCTTGTAGTGTTCATACCGAAACGCTTTGTTCGAGAGGACCGGGCTCGTAGTCGTGACAGTTTCCCCCGAGGTGCTGGTCTTGCCCACCTACGACGACATTGAGGGCATCCCCAGCGAGACGACCCCCTGGCGAGACGCGTACGACTTCGAGCACGAACTGGATATTCCGGGCGTTCCCTGGCCGCTCAGGTACAACGACCGCGGGCTGGCGCTCGTCCCGACGGGCGTGACGAAGACCGCCTCGACCGCGTCGATGGCCGCGCTGCTGGCGTGTGAGCGTCTCGAGTTCTCCGAGACGCTGTTTCTCACCGCCGGCGTCGCGGGCGCGCCGCCGGAGTTGCCGGTCGGGTCGGTCGTCGTCACCGACACCATCGTCGACTGGGACGACAAGTGCCGGATCGAACCGGACCACGGGGACGTTCCCCTTCTGATCAACCCCTACACGGAGGGCGACGGCTACTACGAACTTGACACGGCCCTGGTCGAGCGCGCCCGGAGCCTGGCGGCAGAGACGGACCTGACGGCGTATCGGCCCGAGGGTGAGAGCGAGGGCGTCGCGCCCGAGAGCGGGCCCGCGTCGCCGCGCGTGCTCGCTGGGACGAACGTCTGCGCCGACGAGTTCTGGCACGGGGAGGGCGTCGCCGAACACGTCGAGTGGCTCGTCGAACAGTACGACGCCGGCCCGTACCGCGTGACGGAAGTCGAGGACGCCGGCACGGCGACCGCGCTCGACCGGTTCGACAGGCTCGACCAGTATCTCAGCATCCGCGCCGTCTCGAACCACGACCGCCCCACCGACGGGTCGACGCCCCGCGAGAACGTCTTCGCCGACGGGTTCGAGGCGGGATTCGACATCGGCGTCGAGAACATGATGGCCGTCGCGCGCCCTGTCGTCGAGGACTTCCTCGACTGACGCTATCGCCTTGACTGACGCTATCGCATCGACTGACGCTATCGCCTCGACTGATACCCTCACCTCGGCTGATACGATCGGCGACGCGGTCGATTCCGAGCGTCACTTCCCATCTTGATTTAACACACTCAGGGTGTTAATCCAGATCGCGTACAGACCGTAGGCGCATAGCGACACACAGGTTGGAAGACGGGCGGGCGGCGTCGAAAGACTCCCCGCGGTGGCGCTCGATGGCGACCATCCACGGCGACGCGTCTGTCAGACGTACACCACGACGGTTTCCGATTCGACTTCGACCTCGTAGGTGTCGACCGGCGGTTCGTCGCCTGCCAGCGAGGTTCCGTATTTCTCCTCCTGGTCGACCGCGTTACCGTCCGCCGTCTCGTTCGCCCGCTCGCAGACGCTTTCGCCGTCCGTCGGGTCGCAGTCGGGCGCCATCTCCTCGACGGTGGCCTCGAACGACCGGGTCCGGACGTGGGGGTTGAACAGCGACTCCCCGGACTCGATCTCGAACTCCCAGCCGTGCCAGGGACAGCGGATGATCTCGCCGTCGCGGACCCACTCGCCGAACTCTCCGACCTCGTCGCTGGTAGTCGTCCCGGTCACGGGCCCCTCACACAGGTCCGCCAGCTGGTGCGGGCAGACGTTGTTGAGCGCGTGGTACTCCCCGTCGACGTTGAACACGCCGACCGATATCCCGCCGACTTCGACCAGTTTGCGGTCGCCGGGTTCGAGTTCTGACGCGGAACAGACCTCGTGGCGCGTGGTCACTGTCGGATCACCGTCGTTCGAAACTCACGGTTCGCCATCATTCGAGGTCCGCAGGGTCGTCCGGGAGGTCGTAGAACTCCTGTGCGTTCTTGTAGTAGATCCGCTCTCGAGCCTCCTCGGAGAGGCCCGGCGGCAGCGCGTGCTCTGGGTCGTCCGTGTCGTGGTGGGGATAATCACTGGAGAACATGAGGAGTTTCTCGGCGTCGAACGCCTCCATGAGTTTCGTCAGTCGGCGCGGGTCCTCGGGGAAGTGGGCGGGCTGGGTGGTAAAGCGGACCTGGTCGTAGATGTACTCGCTGGGGCGCTTCTCGAGCCACGGCACCTGCGAGCGCGCGGCTTTCCAGAGGTTATCCATCCGCCACATGAGCTGTGGCACCCACATGTACCCGCCCTCGATGAAGTTGAACCCGAGGTCGGGGTACTTCTCGAGGACACCTTCGGTGACGAGACTCGCGAGCGTCCCCATGTACGCTGACGGCACAACGGAGCTCCACTCGATCGACGTGGTCGGATGGCCGGCGGCCGTGGGCGGATACATCGTACCGGTTCCGGTCGAAGAGACGTGGAGTCCGACCTGCAGCCCCATCTCCTCGGCAGCCTCGTAGACCGGCCAGTAGTACTCCTGTCCGAACGGATTGCGACCGACGACGCTCTGGATCAGGATCTGTCTGACCCGCGGGTGGTCGCCCATTTCGCGGATCATCTCGGCGGACTTCTCGGGTTCCTCCATCGCGACGAACAGCGACATGAGGAGTCGGTCGTCCTCGGGGATCCACTCCTCCATCGCGTACTCGTTGGCCGCCTTCGCCAGTTCGAACGCGTAGTCGGTGTTCGGGATCCCGTTTATCGTCAGGTCCGTCTGGTGGGTGAGAAACGCGTAGTCGGTGCCGTTCTCGTCGAGGATGTCGATGACCGCTTCCTTGCTGCTCCCGGCGTACACGTCGGCGCTGTTGTATCCCCCCGTGGCCGTCTCGTCGCCCCTGAAACTATCGGGGCGCGAGGACGAGGACTCGTGGCGAAACAGGAGTTCCGGGATAACGATCCCCCGACTCTCGTATCGCTCCGGCAGGTACCCGGCGAGTTCGTCGTCCGTTGCGTAGCTCTGGTGGAGGTCACAGTCGACGAGCGACAGTCCGCTCTCGGCGTCACCGCTCGATTGTGGCGCTTGTGCCATGACCCCGCTTCGACACACTCGGTGTTAACGTTTGTCCTGAAATAGAGAAGATACTGGGATTATATGGCAAGAAGAGAGCAAAAAGGTGTTGAGAAGTGTATTAATGTCCACTATGATACGCCAATCGGAATCGGGTGGTCACGAGAACTGCGCCGCGGCCAGAAGGAAAAGTCCCTGACCGTGCAGTTCCGTGCCAAGAGGGGCGTTGCGCCCACCGGGCACCTTGGCGATCCGACCCACGCGTCCGTCGTCGCTCACGACGCCGCGACAGACCGACATCGCACGCTCGGCCGCCTTGGCGAAGTCGGGATTCGTCAGTATACCCGCGTCCGTACCGCGTTTGAAAGCGTACGCGGTCATCAGCGTACCGGAGGTCTCCAACGGTTCGTGTGGGTCGTCGACGACGTTGTGCCAGAAGCCCGACCGGTCCTGGTAGTCGAGCATCGCGGCGGCCGTCTCTCTGAACATGTCGGTCAGCGCCTCCACGCCGTCGTGGCCCGTGGGGAGAAACGCAAGCGTGTCGACGAGCGCCATCAGTGCGAACCCGTTGCCGGCGGTCCAGAACGCACTGTTCATGAATCGATCCGGTCGCTCCGCCCACGTGTGTCTGAACAGCCCGGACTCGGTCCGGAGGTGCTCGGCCTGGATCTCGAACTGATGGACAGCGTCGTCGACCGCCTCGGGTACGTTCGCGATTCGCCCGTATCTGGCGAGGAAGGGACAGAACATCCAAAGCCCGTCCACGCACAGCGACTGCCGGCTGCGCTGCTGGCGGATCCCGCCCTCGGAGGTCCGCTCGGTGTCACGCAGGTACTCGTACTGGCGGCGCGCCGCATCGAGATACCTCTCCTCGCCCGTTCGGTCGTACATCTCCAGTACGCTGTGGCCGACTGACGACGGGTCTGCGATCGAGGTGTACTCGCCTTCGGTCCAGTCGGGTTCCCACTCGCCCTCGAACACCGTCAGGGATCCGGACGCGAGCTGGCCCTCGCTGGTCTGAGTCTCGACACAGCGGTCGACGAGACTGCGGACGAACCCGTCGTAGCCGCCCACGGCGAGCATCCCGTCGAGGACGAACGCGACCTCCCACTCGATCGCGTGTTCGAAGTCCCAGTCGGTCGTCGATTCCGCAACTCGTTCCACTGCCCTCTCGAGGTCGGGTGGCATACCTGGAGGGGTCGCTGGCGACACACTTATTCTCTCGCGTATGTGCGAAACTCGCGAGAAAGACAGTGTTTTCGGCCATATATTGAACAAATACTTGTCTAAATTGGGGGTGTATTAGGACATAACGAGACGATTGTTGTCTTAGAGGGTACAATATAAGTATCACCTTCCGATGGAAAACACATGGACGAGACAGTAAACAGGCGCAGATTCCTGACCGGCGTGGGCGCGGTCGCGACGACCGCGGTCGCCGGGTGTTCGAGTGGTGGATCAGACAGTACCGACACCCCGACCGACGCGGCGTCGGGGGCCGGCGGAGAACCGGACGGAGAAGGAACAGAAACCAGCACGGAAGCCGCCGAGGGCGGCGAACTCCAGATGATGCAGGGGCCGATCACGACGCTCGACCCCATCGGCATCCAGGGCCAACTCGACGCGTGGACGAACCACACGCTCCACGAACAGCTGTTCACCTTCGAAGACGGGACGCTCCCCGCAACGGGGTCGCTCGCCACGGATTACAGCGTTTCGGACGACTACCTGACCTACACGTTCCCGTTGAAAGAGGGCGTGACCTTCCACGACGGGAGCGAGATGACCGCCGACGACGTCGTCTACTCCTGGCGGCGCCTCGCCGAGTCCGAGAACAACCGCAACTCGGAGAACTTCGTCGTGGGCAACATCATGAATATCGCTCACGAGGAGACCGAAGAGGGCGCGATCGTGCCCGACTCGATGGAGCTCGAGGCAGTCGACGACTACACCCTCGAGATGACCCTCGAGTCACCGTTCCACGAGACGCTCGGCCACCTCACGAACCTCATCCTCTCGGTGGTTCCGGAAGGGGTCGTCGGGGACATCGAGGGGTACGAGGGCGAGTACGACTACGACGAGTGGGTCTCGAGCGAGGCGACCGGGACCGGCCCCTTCCAACTGGAGAGTTGGAGCCAGGGGGACTCGGTCACCGCCACCCGGTTCGAGGACTACCACGGGTCGGTCGCAAACCTCGACAGCGTGCGCTGGCAGATAGTCGAGGACCCGAACGCGCAGTACACCCGCGCGGTCAACGAGCAAAACGCCGATATCTTCCAGATCCCGCGCTCGCAGTTCAACCCCGACCAGCTCTCCATCGACGAGGAACTCGATGGCGGGCGAACGAGCGGCACGTACGGTCCGGTCAACGGGACGACGCTCAACTACGGCGACACGAGCCTGCCCCGGACGCAGTACCTCATCTTCCACACGCTCAACGTCGAGAAACCGGTCCGCCAGGCCATCGCGTACGCGGTGAATCAGCAGGTTGTGACCGAGGACGCGACAAAGGGACTCGGCGAGCCCGCGTACTTCCTGACGCCGCCGACGGCGTTCCCGGACGGCCCGGACAACTACACCGATATCGCCGAGTCGGAGTACCCCTACGGCTACAACAGTTCGATGGTTGGGGAGGCCCGCACCGTCATGGAGGATGCAGGCTACGGCCCGGACAACATGTACGAGACGTCGATCATGTACCCCTCAGACCTCCAGGCGTCGCAATGGGAGGCAGTCACGAGTTACCTCCGCGACCTCGTCCAGAGCGTCCACGTCGACCTCTCGCTCGAGTCCGCGCCCTCCTCGACGCTGACCAACCGAGCTATCGACGGTAACTTCGACATCTTCGGCACCTACAACGCGCTGAACTGGATGGAGGCCGATTCGACGCTCCAGTACGCCTATCCCAACCCGTACACGTGGACCCGCTGGGGACAGGGCGAGGGTGAGATGTCCGAAACGGCGCAGTCGGCCGCCGACGCGTGGGGCGCGTACCAGGAGAACCGGGTCCCGACCGACGCCGCCCAGGAGGCCCGTAACGAGGCGTATCTCACTATCGAACAGGCCAACTGGGCGGACGTGACCGAACTCCCGCTCTGGCACCCCACTGACCAGGTGTACTGGTACGACTGGGTCGACAACTACGAGGTCAACGGGCCGATGAACCGGCCGAGCATGAACGACGTCTCGCTCGGCGACCGGTCCTGACGACGGCGTTCGAATCGGTCGGGGGAGTTGCGGTCCGCTGACCACCCCCGATCCGGTCGACACGGATGCCACTGAGCGAAACACAGAAGCCGAAAGCGCACTTGTTCGACCACGATGATACACACCGAATACGACACTCGAGACGGAGCACATACTGTCGATCACAACCGGGTGGAGGCCGCGTGAGCCGAGCTACCGACACCGACCCGGTCGCGGCGGTCCGCGAGCGGTCGCCACTGCTTCGGGGATACGCCGACAGGTTCGCGAACGATCGACCCTTCGACGGGACACAGATCGGCGTCTCGGCGCCGCTAACGCCTCACACCGCACTGTTTGTCGATGTTCTGGCCGCCGGCGGCGCGGAAGTGCTGGTCTCCGGCGAATCGGGCACAACCCACGAGGCAGTCGTCGAGTTCTTGACCGACCGCGACGGCGTCACGACGTTCGCCGAGGCGGGCATGTCCGAGCACGAACTCGAGGATGCGCGCCGCGCGCTGCTCGCCCGCGAGCCGGATCTCCTGGCCGATGACGGCGCACACCTGATCCGGATGGTCCACGACGAGTTTCCCGATATCGCAGCCGGCGTCCGCGGGGCCTGCGAGCAGACGACGGGCGGTATCACGCGACTCGAGGTGATGGACGAGACCGGCGCGCTCGCGTTCCCGGTCTACGACGTCAACGGGACGCCGATGAAACACCACTTCGACAACGTCCACGGGACCGCCGAGAGCTCGTTGACCGCGCTCACGTCGCTGACGAACGCGATGCTGGCCGGCTCACTCGCCGTCGTCGTGGGGTACGGCCACTGCGGGCGCGGGCTCGCCCGGAAACTCCGCGCGCTCGGTGCGCGAACGGTCGTCACCGAGGTCGACCCGCGCAACGCGCTCGAGGCGCTCGCGGACGGCCACGACGTGCGCCCGCTCGAGGAAGCGGCGCCCGACGCCGACTTCCTGCTCACCGCGACCGGTCGCTACCGCGCCGTCGGTCGCGAGCACATCGAGGTGCTGTCCGACGGGGCCGTCCTGGCGAGCATCGGGAGCGAGATCGAGATCGACGTCGACGCGCTCGCCGACCTCGCCGCGTCGGTCGACCGGCCCCGGGACGGCGTCGAGCGCTACGCGCTCGCTGACGGCCGGGAGATCACGCTCCTCACCGAGGGACGGGTCGTGAACCTCGCGGCGCCCGGCGGGAACGGCAACCCGAGCGAGGTCATGGACACGACCTTCGCGATGATGGCCCGCGGACTGGCGGACCTGGCCGACGGCGGCGACCTGCCGCCCGGACTGCATCCGGTCCCCGACGCGATCGACAGGGCCGTCGCGAGGGAGACACTGGAAAAGAAAGACGTCTCGATCGACGAGCCCTCGTCGGAACAGCGGCGCTACCACGAGCGCTGGACCGAGAACGCCAGAGTCGAGAACGCCGAGTCCGATCCCTGAGACCGGTGGCCCGATCCCTGAGACCGGAGGCCCGATCCCTGAGATCAGGGACCCAGTCCCGGAGATCAGAGACCCCTACCCATGAGGTCAGGTGAGTCGCTCGACGAGTTCGCGGTGGTCCTCGAACTCCTCGGCCAGTCCCTCGTCGGCCAGTTCGTAGGTCGCGTCTTCGAAAGCGGGAGTCACGTCGCATCCGACGAGCGTGTAGCCGTGCGCGGCGTCGGCCGCCGAGTCGGAGACGACTTCGGCCGCGAACCAGGTGTCGCGGGGCACGACCGTCTGGAACTGGTCCTGCCCGAGCACGACCGTTTCGAGCTCGTCACCGAGCAGGTACAGCCTGAGCGGGTCGCCGCGGTAGAAGTGCCAGAGTTCGTCGGCGTCGATCCGGTGGAACGTGGAGAACTCGTCGTCTTTGAGGAGGTAGTAGATCGACGACGCTGTCGACCGCTCGTCGTCGTACGCCTCGGGCAAGTCCCCGCCGTCGACGACCACGTCGCAGGTGTAGGTCCGCGCGTAGTGGCCGCCCTCAACGTGGTCCTCGAGGTCTAACCGCTCGATCCAGTAGTCGGCGTCGCGTCGCTCGGCCATACCCGGATCTCTCGCGACCGGCGTATAACCTCCTGTTGTTGCCGTAATTTCTGCGGCCCACAGTCGCCGTCCACCCGGCGCTCGAAGGCCGACTACCGGACGAACGAGTGCTCTGTCGAATATCCTGGGTAATAATCAAACAATCAGTCACTCATCTACACAAAATGGGGTCTGTACAGTCTTGTTCTAGGTGATTTAGGAAAAATACTCCATTTATGAACAGCCATAAGTACCACCTGCCGATGGTAAGGGGTATGCAGAACGAAGTAAACAGACGGCGGTTCCTGACGGGAGTCGGGGCTGTCGCGACGACCGCACTCGCCGGCTGTTCGGGCGGGGGCGAGGAAACGGACACCGAGGCCGACCCCTCTTCGGGGGACGGCGGGACCGACGGAACGGACGAGCCAACCGGTGGCACCGAGGGCGCGGCCAGCGAGGGCGGCGAGTTGCAGATGATGACGCAGTCGATACAGTCGCTGGACCCGGCCGGCGCCACCGGTTCGAAAGACGACTGGGTGATCTGGCAGACCCACGAGACGCTGTTCAGATACGAGGAGGGGACCGTCCCCGTCACCGGCCACCTCGTGACGGACTACTCCATCTCGGACGACTACACGACTTACACCTTCACGCTGAAAGAGGGCGTGACGTTTCACGACGGGAGCGAACTGACCGCCGGCGACGTGGTGTACTCCTGGCGACGCCTCGCGGAGTCGGACAACAACCGGGGTAACACCGACGAGATCGTCAACGGTGTGGTGAACGTCGCACACGAAGAGACCGAAGACGGCGAGATCGTGCCGGACTCGCTGGCGATCGAAGCCGTCGATGACTCCACCGTCGAGGTGACTCTCGAACAGCCCTTCCACGGCACGCTGGGACAGATGGCCCAGATGTTTTACTCGGTCATCCCGGAAGGGGTCGTCGGCGACATCGAGGGGTACGACGGCGAGTACGACTACGAGACGTGGGCCACCGAGGAGGTCACCGGGACCGGTCCGTTCCAGCTCGACACGTACAACAGCGGGAGCGAAGTCGTCGTGACGGCGTTCGAGGACTACCACGAGTCTGTCGCGAACATCGACGGCATCCGCTGGCAGATAGTCGAGGATCCGAACGCGCGGTACACCCGCGGGGTCAACGAGCAAAACGCCGATATCTTCAGGGTCCCGCGGTCACAGTTCAACCCGGGTCTGGTCGAACGGTCGGAGGAACTAGAGGGGCGGACGCTCGGCACGTACGGTCCGGTCAACGGGACGACGCTCAACTACGGCGAGGCCGCGATCCCACAGACCCAGTTCCTGCAGTGTAACACGCTCAACGTCGAGAAACCGGCCCGCATGGCACTCGCGTACGCCATCAACCAGGAAGCGGTCATCGAGCAGGCGACCTCCGGACTGGGCACGCCCGCGTACTTCGTGTCGCCGCCGGTCGGCTTCCCCGGCGGGGAGGACAACTACGACCAGCTCGCACAGGAGGAGTACCCATATGGGTACGCTCAGTCGGACATCGAGTCCGCGCGGCAGGTCATGGAGGAGGCGGGCTACGGCCCGGACAACATGTACGAGACCGCGATGCAGATCAAATCGGACACCCGGGCGTCGATCTGGGAATCAGTCGCGAGCTACATCCGAGACATCGCCCAGAGCGTCCACATCGACCTCTCGGTCGAGGCGGCGCCCTCGTCGACGCTCGTCAACCGTGCTATCGAGGGCGAGATCGACATCTTCGGCAACTACATGGACCTCTCGTGGATCGAGGCCGACTCCGGGCTCCAGTACACCCGACCGACGCCGTCGGCCTGGACCCGCTGGGGACAGGGCGAGGACGGGATGACCGAGGCGGCCGAGCGCGCGGACGAGGCCTGGACCGACCTCTATCTCGAAAACAGGATCCCGACCGAAGAAGCTCAGGAGGCCCGTAACGAGGCGTATCTCACGTTGGAGCGGGCCAACTGGGAGGACGTCACGCTGATCCCGCTCTGGAATCCGACCAACCAGCTGTACTGGTACGACTGGGTCGAGGGGTTCGACTACACCGGCCCGCTTCGGCGGACCGCGTTCAACGATGTCTCGCTCGGTGACCGCTCCTGACCGCCGGAGTCGCTCGCTCCGGCGGAGCGTGCGGCGAACGCACGGCTTTTCAGGATCGGTCGCAGAGAGGTCGGCATGAGCGACACCGGATCGAGCGGCTGGGCGCAGGTACTGGAGGAGATGGACGCGATGGCCGCCGAGCTCGAGGATGCCGGCTGGCGGACGCTCAGTATCGCCGCCGGGGACGCCGCGGCGGTGACTGCGGACACGAGTTCCACCGGTCGACACGGCTACTCGTACGTGATCCCCGGCGACGCGGCCGACGAGTTCGAAGCCCTGTTCGCCCCGGATGGCTTCGCGCGGACGGACGTCTACCGGGCCGACGGCGGGACGGACCTGTATCTGTTGACGGTGTTGAAAGACCCACCGACGGAGGCCACGATCCTGATCGCGGGCGCATTCGACCGCAGTCGACTCCCGGATTGCAGGCGTGCCGCGGAGACAGCCGGGACGATGTATACGGACGTGTTCAGAGTCGACGGCACCAGGGTGGGAACGTTCGAACACGACGACCCGACGCCGTTTTTCCCGGACGACGACTGAGCGTGATTACTGTCGCGATCTACCGGTCCGTGCCGGCACCGGGGTCGACGCGATCGGAAAAGAGTCGATGAGGAACTGATTCACAGCAGTTCAGCACACCGTGTCCGATCCACGAGGGCCGGCCCCCGTGTCGGCCGGAATCGCCGTCGACGAGGCGTCCGGCTGTATCCTACCCACAGTACAGGATTCGAGTAAAATATCCCGATCGAGCACAACATTAGGGTAACAATAAACTACTTATGCGACCAAATAAAATGCGTGAAGTAGCTTGACTGGACGAACGAACTCGAAGGCATTCTCGAAAGAACGGGGTGAGCAGCGGTGAGTCGTGTCCGGTATTTCGGCCGACGGATACTGCTGTCGATTCCGGTGTTGATCCTCGGCGGGACATTCACGTTCATGGTCTTCCGGTTCAGCCCGATCGATCCCGCGGCGGCCATCGTCGGGACAGCTGCGACCGAGGAGGGTGTCGCCGAGTACAACCGCGTTCGGGCGGAACTCGGGTTGAGCCAGCCCGTGCTGGTCCACTACCGGGCCTACATGGTCGACCTGTTCACGCTTGACCTGGGACAGTCCTGGGTCATCTCACAGGGAACGCCGGTGACCGATCTCCTGAACACGTACGGGAAGCGAACGCTCTGGCTGACGTTCTGGGCCGTGTTGATACCGATTTTCGTCGGCATCCCGCTCGGTGTCTACGCCGGGCTACACGCGAACACGAAGGTCGATTACGCGGTGTCCGTGTTCGGGATCGTCTGGCGGGCCATGCCCAACTTCTGGCTGGCGATCATCCTGCTCGCGGTGTTGTCCCAGTCGGAGTCGCTCTTCGGATTCGACTGGGGCGGATTAGTCGTCGAAACGTCGCTCATCGGGACCCCGGACCTCTCGAACCTGACGTCAGTCGACGGGTTCCTGGCGGCGACGAAACGGATCCTGCCGCCAGCGATCGTCCTCGGGTCCGCGTCGATGGGGAGCGAACTGCGGATCGCACGGACCGCGGTGCTGGAAACCGTCAACTCCGACTACGTCGAAAACGCGAAGGCGAACGGTGTCCCCGACCGGCGGATCGTCTGGAAACACATCCTGCGAAACACCCTGGTCCCGCTGGTCCCGACTGTCACCAACGAGGCGTTCCTGCTCATCGGTGGGGCCGTCATCGTCGAAGTCGTCTTCGGGATCCAGGGTATCGGATATCTGTTCTTCCAGGCGGCACTGAACGCCGACATGCCGCTGGTGACCGCGCTCGTGTTCGTGTTTATCGTCGTCGTCGTCTGTATCAATATTCTGCAGGACCTGCTGTACGCGCTGATAGACCCACGCGTCGGCTACGACGCGAGGTGACATGATGGAAAGAAATACCCACTCGACTGATGCGGGGACGCGCGACGAACAGCCACACTCGAGAGACGACCGACCGCTCTCGGACCGTGTCGCGGAGACGCCGCGTCCGGCGGCGGTCTGGGCGCTCGGAGCGGCCGTGCTCCTCGCTGTCGAACTCGGCGACATCGCCGACGCCGTGCTCTCGCTGGGCGGGATGGCCGTCGGGGCGGTCGCGTTCGGCTACTCGGGCACGCTCTCGCTCGTTTCGGCGGACGGTCCCGTCGGTCTGCTCGCTCTCGCAGGCTTCGGTTTCGGTCTCTTCGTGGCCGGACTCGGGGTCGCGACGTGGACTCGCGTCCGAGCCGTCCACCGTGTGACCGACCGGTTCGCGTTCCGAACGCGGCAGGTGCTCGACGGCGTCGTCTTCGGCGCGGCGATCGCCGTCGCGACGTGGCTCGCAGTCACCCTGGGAGTCGTCGACGGGCTGGCCGCAGCCGGTGGCGCCGTCCAGTCACTGCTCGGGGCGGTCGCGGATCTCCCGACGCTCACCGCGCGCGAGACGATCCCGAATCAGGGATATCAGACCCCGGACGGGACCTGGCACGGGACGTTCATGGGGCTCGCGCCGGCGTATGCGTGGGCTCTCCGGGTCGTCGTGGTCTACGTGTACACGGCGGTCGCACTCGCCTGGGTCTGGGTCGGCTACCTGTGGTATCGGGCCCACTACCGGCGCGTCGACTGGACCCCGCGAGACGACGTCGTTCGGCGGTTGCGTTCTCACCGCTGGGGGCAGTTCGGGATGGTCGTCACGTTCCTGTTTCTGACGATGGCGGTCTTCGCACCCTCGCTGGCCACGACCTCGGCCCAACAGAACCTCTACGAGCCGTTTTCGCACTCGATCCAGTACTACGACGCGGACACGGACTCGGTCAGGGAGACGCTCGTCGGCACCGCGAACCTCCAGACCCAGTCCGAGGGGTACGCCGAAGCGAACTTCGGACCGATGAGCTACGACCAGTACGACCGCTTTCACCCCGCGGGGACGCTGACTAACGGCAAGGACCTCTGGACGTTCCTGGCCTACGGTGCCCGGGTGTCGCTCGTGATCGGATTGCTGAGTATCGGCGTGAGCGCGGTCCTCGCGACTGTCTTCTCGTTGTTCTCGGCGTACTACCGCGGGCTGATCGACCTCGTGTTGGTCGTCGTCGGCGACACGATCATGGGCGTCCCCCGCCTGCTGATGTTGATCTTGCTGACCGTCATCCTCTCGGACACCTGGGTTGCCGGGCTGTACAACGGGGGTATCCTGCTCGCGCTGATCCTCGCGGGGACCGGGTGGCCGTTCCTCTGGCGGTCGTTCCGGGGCCCGACCCTCCAGATCGCAGAAGAGGAGTGGGTCGACGCGGCGCGGAGCTACGGCCAGTCCGCGACGGGCATCATGCGGTTGCACATGCTCCCCTATCTCGTCGGCTACCTCCTGATCTACAGTTCGCTGATCCTCGGCGGCGTCATCCTCGCGGTCGCCGGACTCTCTTTTCTCGGGTTTGGGATCACCGCGCCGACGCCCGAGTGGGGCCGGGCGGTCAACCTCGGCCGCGAGTACGTCGCCTCGGCCTCCTGGCATATCTCGCTTATCCCGGGCATCATGATCACGCTCGTCGTCATGGGGTTCAACGCGATGGGCGACGCACTCCGGGACGCGGTCGACCCGAAAAGCGACGACGGGGTCGCGTCCAGTACCGAGGCGGACGCCAGGGGTGGTGGCGCGTGACCGATCCCCTGCTGTCCGTCGAGGACCTCCGGACGACGTTCCATACCGACCGGGAGGTCGTCCGCGCGGTCGACGGCGCGTCGTTCACCGTCGCTCCGACGGAGACGCTGGGTATCGTCGGGGAGAGCGGGTCCGGCAAGAGCGTCACCGCGCGCTCGGTGTTAGGACTCGTCGAACAACCGGGACGAGTCCATCCCGACAGCGCGATCCGCTATCACGAGCCGACGTTCGTCCAGCGGATCGCGCAGGCCCATCCGGACGCGACCTTCTGGGGTGACGACGCCGGCGCCGCCCCCGACGACGCGTTCGTGACGGTTCTCGAGGGCGAGCAGTCGGGCACGAACGCCGTCGTCGAGCGCGGGTCGGTCGATCTCGTGAGCGCGCCCGACTCGGTCGTCCGACAGGTGCGGGGAAGCGAGATCGCGATGGTGCCACAGGACGCCCTCTCCAGTCTCAATCCACTGTACACCGTCGGCAATCAGCTGAAGGAACTGCTCGGGATCCACCGTGACCTCTCGGGGCGGGAAGCGACCCGGGAGGCCGAGAACCTGCTCAAAAGCGTCGGCATCCCCGACCCCGAGCGTCGTCTGGGCGAGTATCCCCACCAGTTCAGCGGCGGAATGCAACAGCGGGCGGTGATCGCGCTGGCGCTCGCCTGTGGCCCGTCGGTGCTCGTCTGTGACGAACCGACGACGGCGCTGGACGTGACGATCCAGGCCCAGATCCTCGACCTGCTGGATCGCCTCCAGCACGAGCAGGACCTCTCGATCGTGTTCATCACGCACGACATCGGCGTGATCGCGCAGATCGCCGACTCGGTGGCGGTGATGTACGCGGGCGAGGTGGTCGAGCGCGCGTCGGCCGGGCGACTGTTCGACGACCCGAAACACCCCTACACGCGCGGGCTACTGCGCAGTATCCCCGGTCTCGCGGGCACGGGCGACCGCCTCCCGACCATCGAGGGGAGCGTGCCGACGCCCAACGAGGAGGCGTCGGCCTGTCGGTTCGCGCCGCGGTGCCCCGAATCGTTCGACGCCTGTCACGAGATCCACCCCGAACCGCTCGCGGTCGGTGACCCCGTGGAGACCCACGGGTCGGACGGGGACGAGACCCCCCGAGGGGCGCCCGGAGGCGAACCGTCCGCGGTCGCGGCCGACGACACCGACCACACGGCGGCCTGCCTGCTCTACGACGACGAGTACTCGTCGGGCGCACTCGGCCGAGGCGACGGGTCCGAGCCCCCGGAGGGACAGGAGGTGTCGGAATGAACAACCCGGATGTGAGCGAGCGACCGACCGAAAGGGATCGAGCCCTGGAGGCGTCCGCGAACGATCCGGAAACGTCGGCCGAGTCCGCGAGTGACGAAGGGCCGGACGAGGACCCGCTAGTCGTCGTCGACGGCCTCCGAACGTACTACGAGAGCGAACAGCTGATCGGCGGGGCGCCGGTGAAGGCAGTCGACGGCGTCTCCTTCGAGATCGGTCGCGGCGAGACGTTCGGACTCGTCGGCGAGAGCGGCTGTGGCAAGACGACGCTCGGCCGGAGTATCCTGCGACTGGAGGACATCGACGAAGGGTCGGTGACGGTCGACGGGACCGACGTTACCTCGCTGCGGGGCCACGAACTCAAACAGTGGCGACGCGACGCACAGATGGTCTTCCAGAACCCCTCCTCGAGCATCAACGAGCGGATGACCGTCGGCGAGATCGTCCGGGAGCCGCTCGATATCCACGGTGAGGGGACCAAAACCGAGCGCCGCGAGAAAGTGTCTCACCTCCTCGACCGTGTCGGCCTCCAGCCCGAACACTACTACCGCTACCCCCACCAGTTCTCGGGCGGGCAGCGCCAGCGGATCGGCATCGCCCGGGCGCTCGCGCTGGAGCCGGAGTTCGTCGTCCTCGACGAGCCCGTCTCGGCGCTCGACGTCTCGGTGCAGGCGAAAGTCCTCAACCTTCTCATGGACCTGCAAGACGAGTTCGACCTGACGTACCTGCTGATCGCCCACGACCTGAGCGTCGTCCGGCACGTCTCTGACCGCGTCGGCGTGATGTACCTCGGGAAACTCATGGAGGTCGGCCCGACCGAGCAGCTGTTCCAGTCCCCCGAGAACCCGTATACGCGGTCGCTCCTGTCCGCGATCCCGGCACCGGACCCGGATACGCGGACCGACAGGATCACGCTCCACGGGACCCCGCCCAGCCCCCGCGACCCGCCCGCAGGCTGTGCGTTCTCCACGCGGTGCCCGTTCAAGATCCGTCCCGAGGAGTTCGCGGACCTCGATGCGGACGTGTACGAGCGCGTCGAGGAGTTCCGCACTGTCGTCCGCGAACAGGACGAGGGGACCGTGCCCGTCGTCGAACGGCTCAAGGCCCGCCTGGGACTGGACGCCGGCTACGTCTCGCTGGCCGACCTCAAGACGGATCTCTTCGACGGCGTCGCCCTCCCGCCGGCAGTCGAGGAGCCGCTCGACCGGGCCGTCGCGCGCGGGGCCGAGGGCGACGTCGCCGCCGCGCGGGGAGTGCTGGACGAGGCGTTCGGCGCGGTCTGTGAGGTCGAGCGGCCCGACCAGCACTCTGTCGACGATGGGCAGACGAGCCGCTGTCACCGCCACCGCGACGAATACGTCAGTCCGGACGCCGTCGACCACTCCGGCGGTGATCTCCGCTGACGGGCGACTGTCCGAGCGTCGGCGTCGCCTCGCACCCGGAGACGCCGTACACCGAACTGGTCGCGGCCGCCGCTGCGGCCGACGCCGACTTCGTCGAGCTCATGCTTGAGGGGCCGGGCGAACGCCGCCGCCTCGCCGAGCGCTCGGCGGCGCTCACGGACGCGCTCCCGCCGTCGATGGGGCTGGTCACGCACCTCCCGTTCGGCGGCGTCGACGTCGGCGCCCCCCTCGAACACGTCCGCGGCGGCTCCCTTCGGGAACTGAAAGCGGGGATCGACCTGACCGCCGACCTCGGCGGGACAAAGGCGGTCTTCCACGCCGACACGTCCGTCCGACCGGAGATCTGGGACCGTGAACCGGTGCGGTCGAACATCTTCGAGGCGGCCGAACGGCTCCACGAGTACGGCCGCGAGCGGTCGGTCGCCGTCCTCCCGGAGAACGTCCCCGGTCCGTTCGTCTCGATCGATGCGTTCCCGACGCTGTTCGACCGGACGACTGCGTCGATGACGCTCGACACGGGACACGCGCGAGTGAGCGGCTTCGACGACGCGGAGATCGCCGCGTTCGTCGCCGACCACGGCGACCGGATCGCCCACCTCCACCTCAACGATACCAGGGGCCCCCGCGACGAACACCTGCCGGTCGGGATGGGCGACACGGATTTCGCGGCGGTTCTCGGGGCGCTCCCAGACGGGTGGAGCGGGACGATGACCGTGGAGGCGCTGACGGCCGACTTCGAGTACGTCGAGACCGGCCTCCGCCGGGTCCGGTCGATACTGGAGTGACGCCCGACAGTATCAGCTGGCTTCGAAGCCGTCCGCCCGGAGTCGCTCGGCCGCCTCGTCGACGCGGTCGAGGTACGCCGATTTCTGCCCGTCGTCGAGGAACGTGGCCTCGAAGCTGTTTTTCGCGAGCGCGACGAGGTCGTCGAACGAGAGGTCGAACGTCTCCGCGACGCGGACGTAGTTGTCGTTCAGGTCCGCGTGGAACATCGGTGGGTCGTCGGAGTTGACCGTGACGAACACACCGCGCTCGTGGAGTTCGACGACAGGGTGGTCGGACAGTTCATCGTAGACGTTCAGTTCGATGTTGCTGACCGGACAGGTCGTCAGCGGGACCTGCTGCTGGGCGAGGTACTCGACGAGGATGTCGTCCTCGATGGCTCGGACGCCGTGGTCGATCCGGTCGACGTCTAGCGCGACGAGGGCGTTCCAGACGCTGCTCGGGCCGACGTCCTCGCCCGCGTGTGCGACGGTGTTGAATCCGAGTTCGTTCGCCCGGCGGAACGCGGCGGCGTGGTCGTGCGCCGGATACCCGTTTTCCTTGCTCGCGAGGCCGACACCGACGACGCCGAGGTCCTCCTCGATGTCGGCGACGTGCTCGACGATGGACACGCCCACATCCGGGTCAGCGGTGCGGTCGATGCTCGGGATGAATCGGAGTTCGACACCGTGTTCCTCGCGGGCGCGCTCCCGACCGGCGGCGATACCCGCCTCGACAGTCTCCCACTCGACATCGAGTTGCTCGTAGCCGGCGTAGCCGTAGGCGACCTCTCGGTAGGGAACGTTCTGTCGCGCGGAGTCGGCGCCGAGTTCCGCGGTCACTCGCTCGAAATCCTCGGCCGTCTGCAGGATCCGCGGAATGAACGCGAACTTGTCGATGAAGTCGTCGAGACTCTCGAAGTCGTAGGAGGCGACCAACTCCTCGACGGAGTCGGCCGGGAGTGTCACGTCGTTTTTCGCCGCGAGGTCGAAAACCGTCTCTGGCCGGATCGACCCCTCCAGATGGATGTGCGTCTCGGCTTTCGGGAGCTGTTCGACGATGCGCTCGTGTGCCACTACTTCGCTCACACAGATCGGTCGCGCCCCCGTCGAATAAATTCTACGATCGATTATTTTCTATGGGGTTTCGAACAGAATAACACAACGTTCAATTTATTATTTGGTCCAGATATGGACGATATCGGACATGTGGGGCGCTGGATGCGTGAACTCAGTCGAGGGCGCGGTCGATGGTCTCGGTGACGATGTCCTGGTAGCGCTCGGCGTCGACGCCGAGGGCGACTCGGCCGTTGGCTTTCTCGCCTCTCGTCCCCTGGAGGTCGACCGCGAGGGCGCCCTGTGCGAGGCCGGCGTCGGCGCCGACCTCGAGGAAGTGGGCCTCGGTCTCGAGGAGGTCATCGTCGACCAGCGAGGCGAGGGCCATCGCGTCGTGGATGGCGGCGGTCTCGATGCCGTAGCGGTCGAGGTCGTCGTCGGAGTAGTAGGTCGCCCACTCGTACACCGCGGCGCTTCGCGGCGTGTCACGGGGGAGCGCGTCGATCCACGATGCCGGGAGCCCGGAGTACTGGGTGACATCCAGCGGGACCATGGTCGGATCGGTATCGCGAACGACCCGTCGAGCGGCGTGCGGGTCGCCGTAGAAGTTCGCCGACGCGAGCGGCGAGACGTTGCCGGCCTCGAAGGCCGACCCGCCCATGATGAGTATCTCGTCGAGCAGGTCCGGGAGGTCAGGTTCGAGCGCGAGCGCCAGCGCGACGTTCGTGAGTCTGCCGACCGCCGCGAGCGTCAGGTCGCTTCCGTGTTCGCGGGCCTGGTCGACGATGAACTGTGCGGCGTGGGCGTCGACCGGTTCGGTCGCTGGCGTCGGGTCCGGCAGGTCACCTTTGATCCCGCCCGGCCCGTGGATGTGCTCGGCGGTGTCGAGGTCGGCGAGCAGCGGTTCGTCGGCGCCCGCCGCGACCGGGACGTCCGTCCGGTCGAACAGTTCCAGGATCGACCGGGCGTTACGGGTCGTGTCCGCAGTCGACGCGTTGCCGAAGATCGACGTCACGCCGACCACGTCGAGGGCAGGGTGTTCGAGAGCGAACGCGAGGGCCAGGGCGTCGTCACAGCCCGGATCCGTATCTATGAGCAGTGGCGTAGACACGGTCCCCAGTTGACCGTCCCGGTATAAAACGATACGGGACCGAGCGACGCGGGCGACGCGACAGGTCACCGTCCCATACGGGTGTTGTGGGTCAGTTACACGTCGATCAGTGATCGATGCTGACGTACGTCGGGTCGACTGGCAGTCGTCGCACGCGTGCCTCGGACAGGTGGCTTCCGGCGGTCGAGCGCGCAGCATTTGAGCGATCCACAAGCGGATTATACCGCTGGTGGGTCCCGATGGTATGGACCGGGACCCACCGGACAGCGACGCAGTCGACGAGCGACCGAACGTCGTCGTGTTCATGACCGACCAGTTGCGCTACGACCACCTGGGGTACGCCGGCAACGACACCGTCGAGACGCCGACGATAGACACACTCGCGAGCGGCGGTGTGACCTGTGACCGGAACTACGTCAACAATCCGCTGTGTATGCCGGCGCGGGCGACGATTTTCACTGGCCGGCGCCCGCGCGACCACGGCGTGCGGACGAACGGGGTCGCGCTCGACCCCGAGATACCGACGCTGGCAGAGGCCTTCCGCGACGCGGGCTATCGGACCCACGGCGCCGGCAAGTTTCACCACCGCAACTACTCGCTGCCGCTCGACGACATCGTCCGAATGCTGCGGACCGGTGAGTCGCGTCTCGCGGACTTCCCGCCCGCGTTCCGTGACCGGATCGAGCGAGCGGCCGACGACCTCGATGTCGGCGTCGACAGCGGGGACTCCGCCGCGCCGCCCGCCAGCGAGTACCCCGAGGCCGAGGCGCTGTGGAAGGCCGGGGCCGCCGAGTCGCTCCCCGAACCGTACTACGGCTTCGAGACGACCGACTACGTCGGCGCGCACGGCGACGGCGCGTACGGCGAGTACCGCGACTGGCTCGAAACGGCCCATCCCGACTCCGCCGAACGGTTCCCGCGCGACCACCCCGACAACGACCCCGGCGAAGCGCCGGATTCCTGGCGGTGGTCGATCCCCCCGGAGCACCACTACAACCACTGGATCGCGGACCGGTCACGGGCGTTCGTAGAGGACGCGGTCGCCGGTTCCGGGGACGACGAGCCGTTCTTCCTGTTCTGTTCGTTCCCGGACCCCCACCACCCGTACGCGGCTCCGGAGCCGTACGCCTCGATGTACGACCCCGAGGACGTGTCGCTGCCGACTCGGCGTGAGGGCGAACTCGACGACCTGCCGCCACACTACCGCGCGGCCTACGAGGACGAGGAGACGGAGCTCAGCGGGCTCCTGGCAGCCGCCGAGCACTCCGACGCGGAACTGCGCGAGATGATCGCGATCACCTACGGGATGGTGTCGTTCGTCGACGACGAGATAGCGCGCGTACTCTCGACGCTCGCGGACCTGGGTGTCCGAGAGGACACGCTCGTGGTGTTCACGTCCGACCACGGCGACATGATGGGCGACCACTGGATGGTGCGCAAGGGACCGTTCGGGTTCGAGGGACTGCTGCGGACGCCGCTGGTGTGGAACTGGCCGGGGACTCTCCCCGAGGGCCGTCGGACCGACGGCCTCACCAGCGCGGTCGACCTCTTCCCGACGATGCTCGACCTCTGTGGCGTGTCGTCACCGTATCCGGACCATCCGCTCCCGGAGACGCTGGAGGAACCACCGGCGCTCGCCGGCACGTCGCTCGTGCCGCAGTTACGGGGCGAGGTAGAGTCGGTCGCCGAGAGCGTCATCGTCGAGAACGACGACGACTACCTCGGCGCGCGTGTGCGGACCCTCGTCACCGACCGATACAAGCTTACCGTCTACCCCGGGGAGTCGTACGGCGAACTGTTCGACCTGCGGGAAGACCCCGATGAACTCCACAACCGCTGGGACGACCCCGACTACGCCGACGTGAAAGCCGACCTCTACCGACAGTTCCTCGAGGCGTACGTCCGAGATGACCCGGCCACACCCCGACGGACGTCCCACGCCGGATGACGCCGCTCCAGTACACTTAAGCCGCGATTGCCCCCAGGGGGGAACACAGATGGACCTCGCAGTACGGAACGGACACGTCTACCGGGATGGATCGGTTAGCCGGGCAACGGTGGGCGTCCGCGACGGGCGTATCGAGACGGTCATCGACGGTGACGCTGACCTTGGTGCGGACCGCAGGGTCGACGCTGACGGGGGGCTCGTCCTTCCGGGGCTGGTGAACGCACACACGCACTCGCCGATGACGCTGTTTCGCGGGTACGCCGACGACCTCCCCTTCGAGACGTGGCTGCACGACCGCATCATGCCCGCCGAGGCACAGCTCTCCCGCGAGGACGTTCTCGCGGGCGCGCGCCTCGCGGCCCTGGAGATGATCCGGACGGGAACCACGGCGTTTGCCGACATGTACTTCCACATGGACGCGGTGGCGCAGGTCGTCGACGAGGCCGGTCTCCGCGCGGTGCTCGGACCCGGTGTCCTCGTCGACGGGGACGACGACCAGTCGGCCGCCGACCGCATCGAGGAGGTCGCGGACTTCGCAACGGCGTACGACGGGGCCGCGGACGGGCGGGTCCGGACGGCGTTCATGCCCCACGCGCCGTACTCCTGTCCGGACGACGTGCTTCGGGAACTCTCGGCGCGGGCCGCCGACGCCGGCCGGCCGTACCACATCCACGTCAACGAGACGGTCGGTGAAGTCGAACGGCTCCGGGCGGAGTACGGCACCGACCCGGTGGCCCACCTCGACAGTCTCGGCGTCCTCGACGGGGACGCGTACATCGCTCACGGCGTCCACCTCACCGACGGCGAGATCGAGACGCTCGCCGACCGCGGGACGGGCGTGGCACACTGCCCGGCGGCGAACGCGAAACTCGGCGCCGGGATGGCGCCCGTCGACGCGCTTGTCGATGCGGGCGTGTCGGTCTGTCTCGGGACCGACGGCGTCGCCTCGAACAACTCGCTGGACATGTTCGAGGAGATGAAACTCGCGGCGCTCGTCGCCAAGGCTCGCGACCAGGACGCGACCGCGCTCGACGTCGAGACGGTCGTCGAGATGGCGACCGCCAACGGTGCTGACGCCATCGGGATCGAGGGTGGACAGATCGACCCGGGGGAACCGGCCGACATGGTCGTTCTCGACGCTGGGGAGGCCCACCTCACGCCCGGTCGGGAACTGCTGTCCCACGCGGTCTACGCCGCGAGCGGCAGCGACGTGGCCACCACTATCGTTGACGGCCGAGTGCTGATGGACGACCACGAAGTCGAGACCCTCGACGCCGAACAGGTGGTGGCCGACGCCGAGCGCGCGGTGTCGAGCGCGGCGTGGTCCTGAGATCCGATACGGATTACAGAGTTATATCTGTAATATAGATATTAGGGAATGCAAGGTCTCGAAGGTCCGTTCGTGGAGAGTATACGAGTATCCATAGCCATTCAAACGCGTTCGATCCGTATTTTCGTCTTATATATTTTTATTCCGCCATAGATTGATCGAATGTACATACGATTTCATTGTCCGACAGTATCGAGACCGCGCGGAGACGGAGATCGCCAGCGGCTGGAGTGAGACGAGGCCGAAGGGACGGTGGGGAGTTGGTGTCACGGGCCGACTGCCCGCTTCGGTATCATTATCCCGGAGGAAAGACAACCGGCTGACAATGTCGCCTGAAACCTGCAAGGTCGACCGGGTTGCCGAGGCGTACGGGTTCGAGGAGACGGCTTCGGATGGGGCGCTCGACGACCAGTTACTGGCACGCTGGACCGGTGCTGGCGGCCGGACGGAGATGGGTTATCGGACGCTGACGGACTGGTTCAACAAGCGACTCCTGCAGCGGACGTACGACGAGAACGGCCGTGACGCGCTGGGGGGGCGAATCGACCACGAGTACGAGGCGCTGACGGGCGACGACGACCTGCTCGCAGCGGAGGTAGTCGAAAGCCTGCGCGCCGACGGTATCGACGCCGACGGACTCCGGCGTGATATGGTCTCCTGGGGCACGATGCGGACACACCTCACAGAGTGTCTCGACGGCGAGAAGGACACGGACCGGAGCGACAGCGACTGGGAGCGGGAGACGGTGGCGACCGCTCGCTCCGTCGTCGCGGAGAAAGCCACGAGCGCGCTCTCCTCGCTGGCATCGCGTGACCGCGTTCGGGGGGCCGACACCGCTTCGGTGTCCGTCCAGGTACAACTGAGTTGCCCCGACTGCCCGACGCGGGTGTCGTTCGATGTCGCGCTCGAACGGGGGTACGTCTGCGAGCAACACGACCGCCGAGAGACGCCGGCCGTGAGCGAATACTGAGATGCGTCGACGACGACATCCACCACAATGACTTGGACTATCGACATCGAACGGATCGCGGGTATTCTCGAGGGGGAGGCGACGATCGAACCGGGCCTGAACGCCGTTCGAGCGTCGAACTGGCAGGGAAAATCGAGTTTCATCGCGTCTCTCGAAACCGCCCTCGGCGTCGCGACGCCGTTGACCGAAGGACGCGAGAACGGGCGAGTTCGACTGGAGGCGCCCGAGGAGTCCCTCACAGTCGAACTCGAACGGACAGCCGAGGGGGTCGTCAGGTCGGGAACCCCGTATCTCGACGACGAGTACGACGTCGTCCGCGCCGAACTGTTTGCCTGTCTCGACGAGACGAACCCGGTCCGGCGGGCGGTCCGGAACGGCGAGAACCTCGAGTCGGTCCTGCTCGAACCGCTGGATTTCCAGAATATCGACGAGCGGATCGCCGACCTCGAGCGCGAGCGCGAGCGCGTCGGGTCGACCCTCTCCAAAGCGGAGGAGGCAGCCAAGCGACTGCCGGCCGCCCAGGAGAAGGTGACTCGACTGGAGGCGGAACTCGCCGAACTGCGCGACCGCCACGAGGAACTCTCCGAGGGCGACAGCGGGCCGGAGACCGACCGGAGCGACCTCGCACAGGCCCGGTCGGACCGCCAGCAGGCCGAAAACCGGATCGAACGCCTGGAACGGAGCATCGAACGAACCGAGGAGCGACTCGCGGAGAAGCGCGCGGAACTCGAGGGGATAGACGTCGATGACGACGCCGACTACGCGGACGACCTCGAGGCGGCCAGGGAGAAGCTCCGGACGGCCAAACGCGACAGGGAAGTCCTCCAGTCGGTGTATTCGGCGACGGAGTTGGTGCTAGCGGAGAACAGACTCGACCTCGTGACCGACGTCGAGCGGGAGGTAACCGGTGATACGGTTGTCTGCTGGACCTGCGGCAACGAGGCCTCGCGAGCGGGCGTCGAGGAGCGTCTCGACGGGTTGGGCGAGCGGATCGCGACGGCGCGTGCGAGGGTCGAGTCCGCCCGTGCATCCGTCGAGAACGTCGAGGCGAAACGCGAGAACCACGAGCAAGCCAGGCGCCGACGCGACGACCTCGAGGCTGCTGTCGCCGACTTGGAGGAGACGCTTGCCGACCACCGGCGGAGCCTCGAAAGTGCTCAACACCGCCGCGACGAGGCCATCGAGCGCGTCGAAGAACTCTCGGAAGCGGTCGACGAAACCGTCGAAGCGGTCACCGATGTCGAGAGCGAGATCAAGTATCGTGAGGCCGAACTGGATGACGCCGCCGCCGAACTGTCGCAACTCGAAGACCGCGCCCGACGGCGCGAGACGCTGGCGGACGAACGCGAGCGCGTCGACGACGAGATCACGGAACTCCGAAACCGGAAAGACCGGATCGCGTTCGAGGCACGGGAGGCCTTCGAAACGGCGATGCGAGACCTCCTCTCGCGGTTCGACACGGGGTTCGAGACGGCGAGACTCACCGGCGACTTCGACCTCGTCGTGGCCCGCGACGGCCGCGAGGCGAGCCTCGACGCGCTGAGCGAGGGTGAACTCGAACTGCTCGGGTTCGTCGCGGCGCTGGCCGGCTACGAGTCGTTCGATGTCGCGGAGACGGTCCCGATACTGCTCGTCGACAGCGTCGGGGGGCTGGCCGACGACAATCTCCACACTCTCATCTCGTATCTCGAACCGCGCACCGACTACCTCGTGTTCACCGTGTACCCCGAGTACGCGGCGTTCGACGGGGCCGAGATCGACCCCTCGGAGTGGCGGGTGGCGACCGACCTGCGTCGAGTAGACGACTGATACTGATTATTGTCGCGATGTCCCGGGACGTGCCGTCCCCGGGGTCGGCCTGGCGCGTACGACCACGGTCAGGCGTCGCGGAGCGCGTCGACCACGGCTCGGCCTGCAGTGACCGCGTTCTCGACGCCGAGATCGAACGCGAGCGCGTCGATGCTTTCTACCGGGTCCCCGCCCGGCGGCTCCCGGTCGAAGTTCGACACGCTCCGGACGCTGACGTACTGGTCGAGCAGGCCGAACCGCTCCAGGGCCACCGCCGTCGCGGCGCTCTCCATCTCGGTCGTGGCGAACCCGTCGAGTCCGTACGCCGCACAGAGGCGCTCGACCTCCGCCGTGATTTCCCGCCCGTGGTACAGTTCGTCGGACCCGATCGTCGGCCCGACTCCGACCGTCGGACTCCGGTCGTCGCCGTATCGCTCGCGGATCGCCCGGGCGCGGTCGCTGTCGGCCAGTTCGACCGTCCGGGCGGCCGCCGCGGCCCGCTCGACGAGATCCGGATCGAGTTCCCACAGGTACTCGGTGTTCCACCGCGGGAGTTCGAACGCGTCGTCCAGGCGTATCTTGGGGTCCCAGTCGACGACGGCGTCCGCGACGAATACGGACCCGAGCGTCCCGACAGAGGGTGGCGCGCCGGCGATGCCGACCGTCACCATCGTCGCGTCGTCGAGCGAGACGGTGTCGCCCGCAGCGAGCGTCGCGATGGTCGTCGCCGTCGGCGCCTTGCCGATCCCCGTCGGCGCGAGCACGATATCGTCCGTGTGATACAGCGGCTGTGCGAGGCCATCCACGTCGGTCGACGCGAAATCGTACGCCTCCAGCCACGGCGCCACTTCGGACGCGTCCCCGTCGTTGTCATCCTGTGCGAACGCTGGCAACACGACAACGGCTGGTTCGAGAGACACGATATCCACTCACCGGCAGGTACTAAAAAGAGATCGGTTTCGACCAATATTTCCAGTCGCAGGGTCCCAGTATCGACCGAAAGCGAAATTCGACCGTTCGTCGCGTGGGTTCGGCCGCGATCACTCAGATCTGCGGTAGTCGGTCGCCGGATCGCGACGACCACAGGTCGGCGGCTACCGGTGGGTCACCGTGGCAATCACCGTGTTACGTGTCACGACCGCTTCTGTCTGGTGATATAGCCCGCGATCCGGTTTCGCAAGCGGGTCGAACTCATGTTCGTCACCGAGCGGAGCGTCTCCCTGTTCTCACCGAAGTCCTCGGAAAAGGAGTCGGGTCGGCGCTCGAGGAGTCGGTCCCCGATGCCCATCACGTCCTCGGGGTCGATCGTCATGTACTCTCATCTCCCGCTGTTTTCGTATTAAACCTGACGAACAGGGTGACGAGCGACTGGTCGGTGTGAGGAGGTGCCCAGTCGCGAAAACGGACGCCGACGGTGGATGACAACCGTCGGCGTGCGATGACGGCCGTCGCCCGTCGCGCGGCCGTCGTCGGCGATGGTGTAAGACGTAGGTGTGGGAAGTCCCGAGAGACAGACTCGTGAACTGCCCCGGATGTATGCCATATCGGGGCGACGACGCTCAGTCGGCGCCCGTCTAGCGGGAAGGATGTCGGATCGTGTCTTCGGTGCGAGCGTTGTGTATCACCTCCAGTTTTATCCGGTATTTCACTCCGATCGTCGTATGGCTGGGATCAAACCCAGACGTACCGTCGCATACTGTTCGAATCTCTGATTGTATATAAGGTTTGTGTATAAGGCCCCTCTCAGACCATAGGGAGCGCCCGACTCGGGCGCGGGTCACTCGTCGGTATCGGGGACTCGGTAGAGGGTCCGGTCGGCGACGAGGTCGACGACCGCGGCGGCGTCGACAGTGACGAGCGGCGGGGACTCGGCATCGAAGGCGTCGCTATCGGGATATCTCCGCACGCGATACTCGCCGACTGCGCTGTGGTCGCCCGAAACCGACTCGACGACCTCGATACGTTCGTCGGACGTTTCGTTCCGGTACACACAGCCCGGTCGGATTCCGACGACCGGGCGGTCCGTGGGCCACTCCCAGCCGAACTCCTCGAGATACCGCGTAAACTGCCAGACGAGTTGCTCCCCGTCGATATCGCCGGCCGCGAGTTCGTCTCCCAGCCCCTCGACCCGGCGTGTCCAGTAGTCGATGACGCAGTCCCGCAGGTCCGACTGCAGCGCCTCGTCGACAATACGCTGTTCGATGGGGTAATTGATCTCGATCGCGACGAGCGCGTGTTCGTCGAGGCGAGTGAGACAGCGCTGGCACTCGACTTCGAACACGGACATCGAGACCGGATTGTCGAGTTCGATGTGTGCGATCTCGTTGCCGCAGTTCGGACACCACAGGAACACCAGTCCGTTGTCCGCCCTCTCGAGTTCGGCCAGGACGGTCAAGTCTTCGAACGCCTTCGCCGGAGGGTTCCAGGCTTCCGATTCATCCGTCGTCGTTTCCGTCGTCGCCTCACCGGCATACCTCGCCAGTTCCCGGTCTTTGAGCAGCGACTTGACGACCGAATCGTGCGACGAGTGACCCTCCGCCTCCGAGATCTCGTCGAGTCGCTCTTTCGTCCAGTCTCGGACTCTGATTGTTGCCATTGTGTGTACGTTTGATACGCGCTGCGTAACAGCTACCTGTCGGCGCAATATTTGCCGACGCGTCGTGAGGCCACGATTCCACACCATGCGGAGATTCGACGCCCCGAATTCGGTATATACTGTATAACTTACATAATATAATATCTTACTTATTCTCTATATACTACGATTCTATATAATTCTACAGACGCGATAGTCGAGAGAGACGTATCACTGACCGCACCGTCTCATCGGCGATCACCTCGTAACGGCGTGGCGTCTTCGACGAGTGATTCGATGGTTCTACCGTGGTCGCTTGCGGGACGACTGCCGACATAACCTCCGATTCATCGATTAGAATTCTATAAAATAATTTTTTCGGCGATTTATTTCTGGAAATAGTAGTATCCGTCCGATATCCGATCGGCGCTCCGCACGACGGGTGCCAGACGCCGTCGAGACGGCGCTCCTGTCTCACGACCACGATACGGTCCGGAGAGGGCTCGAAATACGGTCCGTCCCACGAGTTCGCGTTCCTCGATCGCCCGTTCTATTCGAATAAATATCTATAATAATATAATCTATAATCTCCTATGTTTAGACTAAATACTGAGATATCATACATTAATAAATAGCAATCATATCGGGATCCAGTCCGGGAACGCAACTCCATCCTCGACTATTTCCGGATCGCGCCGAGCCTGGGGACGGCAGGTCCTGGGACATCGCGACAATAATCACTATGAGGCTTGACCCTGAGGCGGGTCACTACTCGCCGACGAACTCGACGCGGTTACCGATAGAGACGGTCACACCGCGGTTTGGATTCGGCACGCTCGCGAACCTCCCTTCGAGTATAGCGCTCCACCCGCGCGGACCGATCAACAGTTCCCGACAGAAGAGCACCTATCGAGCAGTTAATAAGCTGTAAAAAGTCGGAGTGGGCCAATCCGGATTTGAACCGGAGGCCTCCCGGTTATCAGCCGAGCGCTCAACCTGACTGAGCTATTGGCCCGGGCCAAGCGCATCTGTGGCTTCCGGTCGGGAGCCTTTAAGGGTTACCTTTCGGGTCGGATCGGGGTGCTATGTGGTGGTTTCACGCGGCACAGCCAATTGTATCAGCCGCCGCCCGACCGTATCAGTCGCCGCCCGACCGCGAGTCGTCGTCGATGTCGTAAGCGTCGTTGTCCAGGTCGTAGGCATCGCCGCCGCCCGACCCGCCGACGCCGCCGGGGCCGCTCCCGTCGGGGCCCTGCTGGACCCCGCCCTGGCGCTGGTCGAAGGGGCTCCCGCCGATGTAGATGTTTCCGGTGGCGAACCCGCCACTTTTCCGGTCCATGTACGGCACGACCACGTAGTCGCGGACGACCATCCGGATCGGTGCGCGGGTAATGGGGATCACCAACATGAACCCGAGGAAGTCCGTGACGAGACCGGGCGTGAGCAAGAGCCCGCCCGCGAACAGCAGGAAGGCCCCGTCCAGCAGTTCGTTGGTGGGGATCTCCCCCTGCATGGTCTTTTCCTGGATCTTCCGGACGGTGTGGCGTCCCTCCGCGCGGACGAGCAACATCCCGATCAGCGCGGTGAGGACGACGATCAGGACGGTCAGCGGGGCGCCGATCTGTGTCGCCACGAACACCAGAAAGAGGGCGTCGAGCAACGGGATCAGCAACAGCAGGGCCAGGAACCGGAGCATACCCCGAGTTGTTCCCGGTCACTCAAACACTTTTCGAGCGAGCGTATCGGCGGTGGGTGTTTCGGACCGGCGACGAGTGGAGAAAGCGACCGAAAACAGCGTGCGTTCCGCCTACGGCGACAGACGCTGCCGGTCCTGCGAGACTCGCACGCGAGTCTCGCTGGCTCTCAGGTCTTCGTCAGGGACTCAGACGCTGACGATCCCGCGGGAACGCCGTCACTTCGCTTCGCTCGTGACGAGCACCCGCTCGACGGGCGGCGCCGTCGCCTACGGCGACAGGCGCTGCCGGTCTCGCGGGAACAGCACCGCCTCGCGGATGTTGCCCAGTCCGAGCATCGTCATGACCAGCCGTTCGCCGCCCAGACCCCAGCCGGCGTGGGGCGGCATGCCGTATTTGAACATCTTGGTGTAGTATTCGAACTGCTCGGGGTCGAGCCCCTGCTGTTCGAAGCCGGCGACGAGCTGGTCGTAGCGGTGTTCACGCTGGCCGCCCGAGACCAGTTCCATCGTCGGGTGCATCATGTCGAACCCGGTCGACAGCTGCTCGTCGTCGTCGTGGTCCTTGATGTAGAACGGCTTGATCTCCGAGGGCCAGTCGGTGATGAAGTAGTGCTCGCCCACGTCCTGCCCGAGCGCGTGCTCGCCCTCGGTCGGCAGGTCGTCGCCCCAGACGAGCTGTTCGTCGAGTTCGCCCGTCGCGTTGATCCGCTCGATGGCCTCCTCGTAGGTGAGTCGCGGGAAGTCGCCCTCGGGCACCTCGAACTCCTCGGCGAGGCCGAGCGCTTCGAGTTCGTCCTGACAGTTCTCGGCGACGCCCTCGTAGGCGGCGCGGACGACGGTCTCACAGGCGTCCATCGCCTCGCGATGGTCGGAAAAGGCCGATTCGAAGTCGATGGAGGTCGCCTCGTTGAGGTGGCGCGGCGTGTTGTGCTCCTCGGCGCGGAAGATCGGGCCGATCTCGAAGACCCGCTCCAGTCCGGAGCCGACCATCAGCTGCTTGAACAGCTGGGGCGACTGGTTCATAAAGGCCTCCTGCCCGAAGTAGGTGATCGGGAACAGTTCCGTCCCGCCCTCGGTGCCCGTGGCGACGATCTTCGGCGTGTTGATCTCCGTGGCGTCGAGGTTCCGGAAGGCGTCGCGCACCGAGCGCAGGATCTCGGCGCGGATCTCGAAGATAGCCTTGGTCTCAGCCTTGCGCAGATCGAGCGTGCGGTTGTCCAGTCGCGTCGAGAGGTCGGCGTCGACCTTTCCCGAGGGATCGAGCGGGAGTTCGGGGTCGGCCTCAGCGATCACGTCGACCGACTCCGGCGTGACCTCGACGCCGGTCGGCGCGCGCGGCTCCTCCTCGACATCGCCGGTGACGGCGATCACGGACTCGCGGTGGACGCCCAGCCCCGTCTCGACCAGGTCGTCGTCCATCTCGTCTTTCTCGAATTTGACCTGGATCTTCCCGGTCGTGTCCCGGAGGATGAGGAAAGCGATGCCACCGAGGTCGCGGATCTCGTGAACCCAGCCGGCGACGGTGACCGCGTCGCCCGGCTCGGCGTCCGCGGTGTAGGTGCGGTCTTCCATGCGAGGTGCTTCCGGCGGCCCCGACTTAAGGACAGTCCTTCCGGGTCAGCGAGTCACGCACTCCCGTCAACGGGTCACGTATCTCCGTGACTGACGCATCTCACACCTCGTATCTCCGGCCGCGGATCACGGCAAACGCCGTCCCGATCCCCATCACGACGAGGTAGCCACTCCAGTAGAACAGGTCGGGAGTGAACACGAACAGCCCGAGTCCGAACGCGACGTGAACACCGCCGAGGACGAGCACGACACCGCCGATCAGGTCCGCGAGCGCCGCCTCGTCGGTCACGCGGTCGGCGTCGTACCCGGCGATCAGGCCGGTGACGCCGCGATACCGGATCAGGTAGCCAAGCCCACCGATGAAGACGCCGGAGAGACACAGGAGAACGACGCTGACGACGGTTTCCGCGTCGCCGATGCCGTGTGCCATCGCCCGCCGATATCGGCGGGCCGTCGATAGTGGTTTCGGTCCTCCGGGACGCGGCGTAGTCGGGGAAAACGGCGCGTCACGTCCAGAGGGGACGGCGACCGTGGTCTCACTCCGTCGGCGTGGCGGCTGTGGCGTCTTTCGCGCCCTCGACAGTCTCGCGGACGGCGTCGACGCCTTCCTCGTGGACGAGGTCGCCGACGATGACGGTGTCGGCGTACTGGGCCATCGTGTTCGCCGAGTCGTAGTCGTGGATGCCGCCGCCGTAGAAGAGCGTGGCCTCCGCGAGCGCGCCGGCGGCCGCGGCGACGACCGCCGGGTCGCCGAAGGTGCCCGAGTACTCCGCGTAGATGATCTCCTGGCCGAGCATCCGCTCGCCGACCTCGGCGTAGGCGGCGACGTCCGCCGCGTCGAGGTCGCAGTTGGCCTCGGTGTAGATGGCCGCGGACGACTCGGGATTGAGGACGATGTACCCCTCCGTGAACGTCCGGGTCCAGTCGATCCGGTCGTCGAGGCGGACCCACTCCTTTTGCATGCCGGTGAGCCACGCCACGTCGCCGGCGTTGAGGACTTCGGGGACGAGGTAGCCGTCGATGCCGTCGGTGTGGACGACGTTCGTGAGACTCGACGGTTCGATGAAAAGCGGGATGTCGTACTCGGCACAGCCGTCGATGACCCAGCGCATCTTCTCCTCGGTGACCCCGGTCGTCCCGCCGACCTCGATGGCGTCGGTCCCGCAGGCGGCGATGTCCGCGAACGTCTCGCCGTCGACGAGATCCTTGTCCGGGTCGACCTTCAGAATGTGGTCCCAGTCGTCCCACGGCCTGCTCATACTCGCTCAACTCTCGTCACCGGGTAAAATGGCTTCGGATGCCCGTTCCGGTCGATTTCGCCCCTCGCGTCGGTACCGCAGTCCGTCGGATTCATTTGCGAGAGACACCCAGTGACCCCATGCGCGACCTCGACGAGACGGATATCGAGATCCTTCGACTGCTGATGGACGACGCCCGGCGACCGTGGGCCGACATCGCCGAGGCGGTGGACCTGTCGCCGCCGGCGGTCTCCGACCGCGTCGAGCGCCTCGCGGAGGCGGGCGTCATCCGACGATTCACGCTCGACCTCGACCGGTCACAGCTCCGCGAGGGCGTCCCGGTCCTGCTGGAACTGACGGTCGCGCCCGCCGACTTCGACGCGGTGCGCGAGACGGTGCGGGCCGCCGAGGCCGTCGAGCACGTCTTCACTACGGCGGAGGGGGATCTGGTCTGCAACGTTCGCGTTCCCGACGGCGACGTGCCCGCGTGGGTGGCCGAGACGCTGACTGCGGCCGTCGGCGACGACGCCATCGCGGACTACTCGGTGACGCTGTTGACGGAGGCGGAGTGGACGCCGACGGTCGGCGGCGCGGACTTCGCGCTCACCTGCGCGGAGTGTGGCAACACCGTCACGAGCGAGGGGGTCTCGACGCGCGTCGGCGGCGACCTGAAACACTTCTGCTGTTCGTCCTGCGAGCGCCGCTTCGTCGACCAGTACGAGCGCCTCGAAGAGGGCGCCTGACCGGGGATTCTGCGCCGGTAAGTTCGACGCTCCGTCGGGGGACACCCGCGCAACGCCGCCGCGCGAGTGACCAGCCAGTTATTTCCGGGGGCTCTCCGAAGGCGGCGTATGGGCAAGACGCTTTGGGGAATCGATCTGGAGGAGTCCCCCGCCGGCGGCCTCATCCAGCGGTTGCTCTCCGAGGAGGAACTCGAGGCACTCACCGACGGCGGCCGACCCGACGACGGGCGCGACGGATCCGGGACCGACGACGCTGGCGAGGGCGACGCCGACGGAGAGGACGATGACGCGGCGGACGACGCCGACGACGAAAGCGGCATCGACGTGAACGTTGAGGCCGACGGCGAGGACGGCTTCGACGTGGATGTCGAGACGGACGAGGACGTGGCGGTCGACGTGGACATCGACGACGAGGACGTCGAGGTAGATATCGGCGCCCGCGGTGCCTCGGCCGTCGACGCCGGGGTCGAAGCGCCGGACCCGGACGAGAGCGCAAGCATCCGCGACCGCTTCCCGTCGATCGGTGGCACAGGGAGCGGCGACACTGCTGGCGCCGGGAGCGATGACGCGGCCGACGCCGAGGGTGGCGAACCGGACAGCGAGGAGTCAGGCGAGAGCGGCGGGCTGGTCGCGCGGATCCGCCCGCACCTGCTGAAAATCGCCGTCGCGCTCGTCGTCCTCGGCGTGGCTGCGCTGGTCGCCTGGCGGTATCTGGGCACGGTCAGGTCCATCGCGGGCGACAAACTCGGTCGCGGCGATTCCGAGGACGTGACCGAAGTCGAGGTCGATGTCGACCTCGACGAGGAACCACCGGCCCGCCGCCGGGCGAAAGCGGCGAGTGCCGCGGAAACCGGCCCCGAGGCCGAGCTCGAGGGAGATACGGAGCAAGCAGGTGAATCCGAGGACGAGGCGGACGAGGAAGACGAGGGAGCGGCCGTCGCTCGCACGGGCGATTCCGACATGGGCGCGCTGCTCGGGCTTGCGTTCCTGGCGCTGGTCGCGGCGCTTGTCCGCAAACTCACCGAGGAACGCGAGCACGACCCGCTCGTCGACGGCCCCGAGTGAGGCGCTCTCGACCGCTACTGTGTGGCGCTGTTCGTCCCGTCTCCGCACGGCAACCGTTTCGCGACCGAAGCGCGTAACTGACGCCCGGACGCCACACAACCATGGACGAGCGACTCGAAGGGCTTGCCGAGCGCGAGGGGTGGCGCGTCGAGGGGGCGGCCGCTCGCGTCCACTACCGCGGCGAGACCGACCAGTACAGCGTGGAGTTCTACGCGCCGAGTGACTGCGTCCTCTACTGGAAGGTCCCCCCCGAGGACGCCGGCGACACCGCCGTCCCGGTCGGCCGGAACACCGTTCCGACGCCGCTACGCGAACGGATCCGGGCAGACCTCGCGGCGGCCGGCGTCGACACCGAGATAGAGCAGCGGTCGCTGTAGGCGGCGCGGACCTGCGGTGGCTGCTCGGCCAGCCCAGCCAGTGACTCGCGTGGCCAGCGAACGCGACTACCCCTCGCCTTCGGACTGGTACGGTTCGCCGACGGCGTTTCGCGGCAGGCGGTTCTGGACGTCGACGAGGAGTTCCTCCGCGGAGTCGTAGGACTCGCGGGACGCACCGGCGACGAGGTCGCCGAGGTCGTCCTCGCCCTCGGCCATCCGGACGGTGACCCCTGAACACTGCTCCGCCGCGTCGGCCCGGGAGACCGGGTACTCGTAGCGCTCGAGGTGCTCACCCAGTTCGGTCGTCTTGATCTCCATATCCCACTGTTGGCGCCCGTCGGCTAATCGGTAGTGACCACCTGCATGCCAGGTCCGGACGCGACACCGGCCGTCCCCACACGACACCGGCCGTCCCCACACGACACCGACCGTCCCCACACGACACCGATTGTCCCCACACGACTGCTCCGCGCCCCTGTCGTCGGCGTCAGTGACCGACGTGGAACCCGCCGCGACAGTCTCGCCACATCTAATATTATGGCATGGTAACACCGGTTCATGACACGACAGGACGCGCCGGTCTCGCCGCCGGTCGTGCTGACGATAGCGGGCAGTGACTCCGGCGGCGGCGCCGGCATCCAGGCCGACCTGAAGACTATCGAGGCCTGTGGCGGGTTCGGGACGAGCGCGGTCACGAGCGTCACCGCCCAGAACACGACTGGCGTTGAGCGCACGCACGTCCTCCCGACCGAGGAGATCAGGGGCCAGTGCGAGACCGTGACCTCGGATTTCGACGTGCGGGCGGTCAAGACCGGGATGCTCGCGACCGCCGCGGTGGTCGACCTCGTCACCGACGAGGTGCGAGCGACGGACGCGCCGGCGGTCGTCGACCCGGTGATGGTCGCCGCCTCGGGGGACCGCCTGCTCGCCCGGGAGGCCGAATCGGCCTACGAGGGCCTGATCGCCGAATCGACGCTGGTGACGCCCAACGCCGACGAGGCCGCCGTCCTCACCGATATCGACCCCGACGACGAGGCCGAGGCCCGCGCGGCGGGCGAGCGCCTCGTCGAACTGGGCGCCGACGCCGCGCTGGTCACGGGCGGACACGTCCCGGGCGAGGACATCGTCGACGTGCTCGTCACCGGCGAGCGCGTCGAGACGTTTCGCCATCCGCGGGTCGACACCGAGGCCACCCACGGGTCGGGATGTACGCTCTCCTCGGCCGTCGCCACCCGTCTCGCCCACGGCGATAGCGTGGTCGACGCGGTGAGCGCGGGCGTCGACCTGCTCGCGCGGGCGGTCCGGTACAACCTCGACGTCGGCGAGGGGCCGGGTTCGGTCCACCACCTCGTCGCGGCGCGGAACGACGCCGCGCGCGAGCGGACCGCCGAACGCGTCTCGGCGGTCGTCGAACGACTTGTCGCGGCCGACGTGTCGCCGCTGGTCCCCGAGGTGGGAGCGAACGTCGCCGGCGCGACGCCCTACGCCGAGCGGCCGGCCGAGGCGGCCGCCGTCGAGGGGCGGATCACGCGGACGCTCTCGGGCGTTGCACCCAACCGCGGCGTCCGCTTCGGCGCCTCGACCCACGTCGCGCGGACGCTCCTGGCCGCCCGCGAGTCCGCCCCCGAACTCCGCTTCGCGGTCAACTACCGATACGACGAGGCCGTTGCGGACGCGCTCGACCGACTCGACGGTCCCGTGGCCGAGTTCGACCCCGCGGCCGAGGGTGAAGCCGCGGGCGACGATACGGCTATCGAGCGCGGTGTCGAGCGAGCCATCGAGGCGGTGGCGGGACCGCCCGAAGCGGTCGTGAACCACGGCGGCTACGGCGACGAACCGATCGCCTTCTTGATGGCGGCCGACGACGAGCGACTGGTCGCGCGAACCCACACTGTTCTCGACGAACTGCGGGAGTGACCGGTTCGACGCGTTGACGGTATCTCGCTCGACGCGCTGACGGTATCTCGCTCGACGCGCTGACGGAGGAGAGAAATCAAGCGCGCTGGCGACGGAGCACCTCTAGTCTCGCCGTCGCGCGACCAGCGCCGCGCCGAGGAGCACGGCGACGAGCGCGGCGACGGGGCCGGGACCGGGACCGAATCCGGTGGTCCCCCCGCTCTCGTCGCCCTCAGTTCCGGGGTTGGTGTCGCCGTCGCCACCGTTATTGGCCGACTCGCCGACCCGCACGACGACCGGGTCGGCCTCGCCCGCGCGGAACGTGTATCTGCCGTCGGTCGACAGCGTGGTCGTCGCCGTGACCGTTCGCTCGGCGTTCGAGCCGAGCGCGACCGTCCGGTTGCGGAGCGTCTCCTCGCCGCGAGTGAGTGTGAGGGTACCCCGCGCCGGCACGGCGTGCGTGTTGTTCAGCGTAGCGGTGAGTTCGACCGCGCCGGGGTCGGCGAGTCGCGTCCGGTTGGCCGCCAGCGCCGTCACGGTCGCTTCCGCCGGGTCGTGGACCGCGACACTCAGTTCGTCGCTGCCGACCGCGAGGACGTGGCTGCCGCTTCGCTCGAAGGTCCGCCGGAAAGTGTGCGAAACCGTCTCGCCGGGCTGGATCGGGCCGGTTTCGGCGGCCGCGAGACTCCCGTCGACGAGGAAGCGGGCCTCGTACTCGGTGGCGACCTCGCCGGCGTTGGTCACGGTCGCGTTCAGGACGACCGTTTCACCGGCGTAGACGGTCACCTTCGGTCCGTCGTCGGCCTGCCCCGGGGCCGCGACCGGGTCGAGCGTTCCGTTGCGGTACGGGCCGCTGACGCTGACCGCGTCCGGCGCGTGGGCGTAGCCGACCGACACCCGCGCGGGCGTCGTCCCGAACACCGACTCGTGGGTGGCGCGCGACCACATTTCGGGGACGGCCGTCGTCGTCGTGAATCGTCCGAGCGCGTCGCGGACCGGCGATCCGCCCACGTCGGCGACGGCCGCGGCCAGCGTCCCCTCGCCGACCGTCTCGGGATGGGCGTTCAGCCGCGAGAAGGCCGTCTGGAGCGAGCGCTCGCTGTCGGTCGCGATCCGGATCCGCCGGTCAAGGTCGCCGGCGACCAGGCTCCCCTTCCAGTAGTTCGCGGCGTTGGCCCACGTCGACGGCGTGGCGAGGACGGCGCCGCTCTGTGGTGGCGCTTCGCCCCGACCGAGGAACGGTCCGAGGTCGGAAAGCGGCGCGCGCCCCTGCTGGACCGCGAGGTGGGCGCCGTAGTAGGTCGCCATCCCCTCGACGGACCACCGCGTCGCGGCCGTCGTCTCGTAGTCCTGTCGCGTGTGGACGTACTCGTGGAGCCAGGTGTTCTCGACGGTGTCGAGTTCCTCGGCGTCGCGGACCCACATGTCCGCCTCGCCGTACTGCAGGCCGCGTACGCCCCATTCGACGGCAGTTGTCGGGGCCGCGAAGGCGACGACGGTGTCGTCGCGGTCACCGACGCGAAGTTGATTCGACGCCGTCGTGAGCGAGTCGAGGATCTCGTCGGGCGCCTCCGACAGCGACGCGCGCTCGGGGACCACGAGGCGGAACTGCTGGCCGTGAGCGCTCCGCTCGCGGGTGTCGGCCTGCCCCAGGTAGACCATCCAGTCGCCGGCCACGCCGGGCCCCGCCGTCTCCACCGACCGCGACAGTTCGACCGGCTCGCCGCCGCGCCAGCCCCACGTCGTCGAGACCGGCGGCCGCTTGAACAGCGCCCACTCGCCGGCGTCGACGAACAGGTAGCGCCCGTCGGCGCCCTCCGGTCCCGTGACCTCTCGCGTCTCGTTGACGGCGAACGAGTACGTCACCGACGGCGACTCGGTCTCCTCGTCCCACTCGTGGACCGACCCGTTGGGCGCGAACCCGCGCGTCCCGGTGACGGTCGCGTCCTCGGGCATCTCCGTCCGCAGCGTCGTGAGCGAGTCCGGGACCGAGTAGCTGACCGTGACGCCGATCGACCCCGGCTGGTCGGGCGTCAGGCTGAGCCGCTGGGTCATCCCGAGCGTTGTCTCGCCGTCAGCCACCGCGCTCGCCGCTCCGGTCACTGATGCGCGTCCGCCACGGTCGGTCACCGTCAGACTGCTCGCCGAGGGGGCGTCCCCTACGTCGGCCGCGGACGCCACGGCGTCGCCGCTCCCGGCCGGTGAAGTGGCGTCCGCCCGGAACGCGGCGTCCGCCGACAGTCCGTCGTTCGTGGCGGACGCAGTATCCGCCGACGGTCCGTCAGTCGTCGCGAACGCAGTGTCCCCGTTCGTGGCGGACACCGTGTCATCGTTCGTGGCGCCGGCGACGCCCGTGCCGGCAAGCGATCCGACGAGAAGGAGTGCGACCAGTGCGAGCGCCGCGGTGTGACTCGCACTCACTGATGTCATACTCCGGTTTGGGAGAGGAATCCCTTAACGGGTTCGTCCGTGCCGGGGATGGTATTCGGACGGGGGTGTTGCATTGTGGGGAAACAGCGTGAAAGCCCCCGGAGGGTCCGGCCCCTTTCAGTCCCGCCCGCTTAGACTGGTGAAGCGGCTGAACCGGGTGGGACTGAAAGGGGCGACTCGTTCGGCGCTGGCGGCCGACGCAAGCACCACAGGGCGAAGCCCGAGGAGCGCAGCGAGGCCCCCAAGCCGAACGAGTCGGGGCTTTCACGCTGTTTGCAGTAGCAGTTCCACGTCGCGTACCTGAACGGTACCGCGCCGGATAGCAGTGGAATGGGGGCCGTCACCCGCGCTCTTCGAGGATCCGGTCGACGATCCGCCCGGTCGAGAGGAGGGCGTCGTCGTACGCGGGGTCGTGCGCCGAGGCGCGGCGCACCTCGCAGTCGAGGCCCCGCTCGGACAGCGCCGCCTCGATGCCCGCGACGTCGTGGTGCTGGTCGAACCCCAGCGCGATGACCGCGGGCTCCAGTTCCTCGATGGGCGCGAAGATGTCCTCGGGGTGGCCCAGTCGCGCCGCGTCGACCGGTTTCAGGCCGGCGACCATCTCGCGGCGCTGGGGGCCGGGGACCACCGGCGCGTCCTTGTGCGTGACGTTCTCCGAGCGCGCGACGATGACGACGAGGCGGTCGCCCATCGCGGCGGCGTCGCGCAGGTAGTGCAGATGGCCCGGGTGGAGCACGTCGAACGTGCCCTGAGCGACGACGACGGCCTCGCCGCTCCCGGTGTCCTCGCTGTTCCCGGTGTCCTCGCCGCTCCCGGTGTCCTCGCTGCTCCCGGTGTCCTCGCTGCTCCCGGTGTCGCGGGCGCGTGGTTCGTCCGCCCCGCTCATCGGTCACCCCAGCCGGCGTCGTCGTCGGGCCGACGGTCGACCGCGTCCTCGCGGCGGTCGACGCCCTCCTCCAGGAGTTCCTCGTCGATGTCCTCCTGCGTGAAATCGAAGAACTCGTCCTCGGGCAGGTCGACGTCGAGCACGTCGAGGTCCACGCGATCCCCCTCGCGGTCGAAGGCCTCCCAGTCGGTCTTCCCGTAGGGCGCGCCCATGATGATGTGGACCTTCCCGCGTCCGAACGTCCCGAGGTCGGCGTCGCTCGGCCGGAGCACGCCGTTCGGGTGGGAGTGGATCGACCCGGCGGCGCGCATGTCGTTGGGGACCATGTTCGTCTTGACCGTCGCGCTGACGGGGTTGGACTCGGTCCCCGGGATGACGAGCACGTCGGTCAGCACGGTCCCTTCGAAGTCGTAGCCGAGCTTGCGCGCGTCCTCGCCGCGGAGCAGCCCCATGTACTCGTCGGGATGGGCGTCCTCCGCGGCCTCGAGGGCGAACTCGAGCGCGGCCTCGGCGATACCGACCACCTCGCCCGAGCGGAACAGTCCCATAGACGAGCGTGGGGTCCGCCGCGTTACAAGCGTTCCGGACCATCTTTTTTCGACCGGAAAAAACACGGCCGATCCTACCGTGACCGCGCGACCCGGGGACGGTAGGGCAGCCCGGGGACGGACAGGGCGACCCGGGGACGAACAGGGCGACCCGGGGACGAGGGCCTACCCCGGGAGCAGGTCCCCGAGGGCGGCGCCGATGGCCATCGGGACGAACGCGACGCTGATCTGGCAGACGGCGAGCCACGGGTCGGCCCAGTCGACGCGGCCCCATGCGGTCATCATGAACACGGCGGTCGTCGAGGCGATCCCGAGAACGCCGACCAGTTTCCGCGGGAAGATACCCAGGATGGGGTTCCGAACACGGACGTCCTGGAAGTCGGCGATGTAGAGGATGCCGATCACCAGTCCGACCGCCATCGCGTTCGTCGCGAGCAAGAACGACGGGCGGTCCGCGATGAACAGTCCGACCTCCTGGGTCCCGCTCTCGACGAACATCGGGATGCCGAAAAGCAGGGCGCCCAGAAGTGACTCCGCGGCGTCCGAGCGGTCGAAGCCGCTGATTACCTTGCCGAACACGCCCGACCCCTCGACTTCCATCGCCGTCCGCATCGTCTCGCGGACGCGCTCGCGCTCCGCCGGGGAGTCGACTGCGGCCTCCAGTTCGGCCAGGTCGTCGAACAGGTCGCTCATGTCGGGGCTGTCCGTCGTTCCGTTCTCGCCGGATTCGCGCTCGCGCGCACCGTCGTCGCTCATCGATCACCGGGGTCGGGCGGGCCCGTGGCGCGGAGTTGTGGCGTCGGGTTCGGCTCGGCGGGTTCGCTTCGCTCGCCGCCCTCCCAGACGTAAAACCCCTCGCCGGTCTTGCGCCCCAGGTCGCCGGCCGCGACTTTCTCGCGGAGGACCGGCGGCGGTTCGAACCGCTCGCCCAGCGACGCGGCGAGGTACTCGAGCTGTTCGAGGCGGACGTCGAGGCCGACGCGGTCGGCGGCGGCGAGCGGGCCGACGGGGTGGTCGTGGCCGCGCTCCATCGCGCGGTCGACGGCGGCGACGCCCGCGACGCGTTCGTCTATCATCTGGATCGCTTCGACCGTGAGCGCGAGTGAGAGTCGCGTCGCCGCGAACCCGGGCACGTCGCGGACGACAACCGACTCGGTATCGAGGCCGTCGACGAACGCGACGGCGGCGTCGCGGGTCGCCTCGGTCGTCTGTTCGGCGACGACCACCTCGACCAGCGGGGTCGCGGGCGGGTCGAGAACGTGCAGGCCGAGCGCGCGCCCGGGATTTCGGAGGCCGGCCGCGGCCGCTGTCACCGAGACGTCGGGCGCGCTCGTCGCGACGAGTGCGTCGTCGTCGATCACCTCCTCGACGCGGGCGAACAGGTCCCGGCGCGCGTCGCGGTCGGCCGCGGTCGCCTCGACGACCAGGTCGGCGCCGGCGACGGCCGCTTCCAGTCCGGTCGTCCCCTCGAGTCGCTCGACCGCGGCCGCGCGTTCGCCGTCGGTGACCGCGCCGTCGGCGGCCGCGTCGTCGATACCCGCCTGTACGGCGTCGATACCGTCCATGACGACGTTCGCCTCCTCGTCGTGAAGCGCAACGTCGTGACCGGCGACCGCACAGACCTGTGCGATGCCACGCCCCACCGTGTCCGCCCCGAGTACGGCAACGTCCATACGCCACATGGGTACCCGAGAACGATTAAGCGTTTTCGCCGCCACGGGCCCCGGGGCTGTACGGACGAGACAGAATCTTTTTCAGAGCGAGTGAACGATCCGAATATCGCCGTTTCGGCGGCACGAGAGACCGAATACGTTCGTATTTTCCTTTGTGTCGCCTGTCAGCCGACGGAAGACGGTCAAAGGGTTTATATGTGCCCAAAATTTGTCTATATAAGAACAATGGAACGGCCGAGCCGCCAGCGCGAGCGCGCGGAGTCCGAGGAGAAAGAGGAGGAATCAGCGGACGAGCGGGAGGAATCCGAGCAGTGTCCCGAGTGCGAGTCCTCCGCGCTCGTGACGAGCGCGGACGGAGGTGAGGTCGTCTGTGAGGACTGTGGCCTCATCATCGACGAGGGCAACATCGACCGCGGTCCGGAGTGGCGGGCGTTCAACCACAGCGAGCGCCAGGAGAAATCCCGAGTGGGCGCCCCGACCACCCAGACGATGCACGACAAGGGGCTGACGACACAGATCGACTGGAAGGACAAGGACGCCTACGGGCGCTCCCTGTCCTCCGAGAAGCGCAGTCAGATGCACAGGCTCCGGAAGTGGCAGGAACGCATCCGGACGAAAGACGCGGGCGAACGGAACCTGCAGTTCGCCCTCTCGGAGATCGACCGCATGGCGAGCGCGCTGGGCGTGCCACGGTCGGTCCGCGAGGTCGCCTCGGTCATCTACCGGCGGGCGCTCGACGAGGACCTCATCCGGGGGCGCTCCATCGAGGGTGTCGCCACCGCCTGCCTCTATGCTGCCTGCCGACAGGAAGACATCCCCCGCAGTCTGGAGGAGGTCTCCGAGGTATCCCGAGTCGAACAGAAAGAGATCGGTCGCACGTACCGCTACGTCGCCCAGGAACTGAGCCTGAAGATGGAGCCGGTCGACCCCAAGCAGTACGTTCCGCGCTTCGTCTCCGAACTCGAACTCAGCGAGGAGGTCCAGGCGAAAGCCAACGAGATCATCGACGTGACCGCCGAGAAGGGCCTGCTCTCGGGCAAGTCACCCACCGGCTACGCCGCGGCGGCCATCTACGCCGCCTCGCTGCTGTGCAACGAGAAGAAGACCCAGCGCGAAGTCGCCGACGTGGCCCAGGTGACCGAGGTCACCATCCGGAACCGCTATCAGGAACAGATCGAAGCGATGGGCATCCACTGACCCACCCCGCGTCGCCGCGTCAGAACTCGCCCAGTTTTCCAGCCGTCCCTCGGCTCGTTTTTCAGTTGTAGCTCGGCTCGTTTTTCAGTCGGCGACCGCCGCGCCCCCGTCGGCGTTCGGATCCCCGTCGCCGCTCCGGTCCCCGTCGCCGCTTCGGATAGTCGCCTCGCTGGCGTCGTGTTCGGTGAGGTTGACGTACTCGTTGAGCGCGATGAGGCCGAACCCGACCTTGGCCACGATGTCGATGTAGGAGACGACCAGCGCGGTCGTCTCGGTGTCCATCAGGCCGACGCCGGCGGTCCCGACCAGCCAGATGACGGGGTAGATCAGCCAGAGGACGACCACGAACGACCGCAGTTTCCGGAAGAGTGCGGCGATGCCGTCGGTCTGTTCGGTCGCCAGAACCGCGAAGTCCCGGTAGAAGTAGTACACGACGCCGGCGAAGGTGGCCGACCCGAGGAGGTAAAACAGCCAGTTCGCGGGCGTCGCGAGCGTCGCGCCGACGAACCCGAAGACGATGGTCAGCGCCTGCAACACGGCGACGCGGGCGAGCAGACGCGTCGAGGCGCCCACGAGCAGGCCGATGAAGACCACGTGAACTGGCGTGGTGAGCAGCCAGTCGACGTACCGCGGGACGTACACCGTCGTGTCCCGAACCGTCCCGAGGCCGCCGTATCCCAGCGCCATGAGCGCGTAGGCGACCGCCGCGATGCCGGGGACGGCGACCACGAGCAGGAAGGGTCGCCGCTTCTCGTCGGGAACGAGCGTGAGGCCGTAGGCCAACATTCCCGTCCCGAGGACCATGCCGAGCGTGCCGAGCGCGAACCAGAGCGTGATGTCGAACATTGTCAGTCGTCAGTTGCCGCGGTCAGTCCCGTTTCGCCGGCGTCGACGCCGGCGCTCGTTCTGAATCGGTCCAGTGCCGCCTCGAGTTCCGTCGCCCGCTTGCGCAGGTCCCGCGCCGAGTCCGACACCTGGTCGATGGACTGAGACTGGTCCTGGGCGGCGCCAGCGACCGTGTCCGCCTCGGTCGCAGTCTGCTGACTGATCGCCGTCAGCTCGTCGATGGTACCCATGACCTCCTGTGCGGTGCGGGCCTGTTCCTCGGTCGCGTCGTCTATCTCCTGGATCCCGGTGTCGACCTCCTCGGTGTATTCGACGATGGTTTCGAGGGCGTCGACGGCCTCCTCGACGGTCGCGACGCCGTCGGTGACTCGCTGGCTTGTCGACTCGATGGTGTCGACGGTCTCGTTGGCCTGGGTCTGGATCGAGTCGATGCGGTCCTCGATGTCGCCCGCGGCCTCCTTGGTCTCCTCGGCGAGGCCCTTGATCTCGTCGGCGACGACGGCGAAGCCCTCCCCCTGGCCGTCGGCGTGGGCAGCCTCGATGGAGGCGTTCAGCGCCAGCATGTTCGTCTGCTCGACGATTTCGGTGATCACGCTCACGATCTGACCGATCTCGTCGAGTTCGTCGTCGAGGTCGGTGATCGCGCGGACGGTCTCGTCGGTCTCACCCTCGATGGCGTGCATCTCCTCGATGGCGCGCTGGGCGGCCTCGCGGCCCTCCTCACCGACCTCGGCGGCCTGCTCGGAGGTCGTCGCGACCTCCTGGGCCGAGGAGGCGACTTGCTGAGCTGTCGCCGAGAGGTTCTCCATCTCGCCGGCAGCGTCGGCCAGCCGTTCGGACTGCTCGGTCGTCCCCTCGAATATCTCCTCGATGGACGTGGTCACCTGCTCGCTCGCGCGGTCGACGCGGTCGGCGCTGTCGCCGACGCGGTCGGTCGCCGCCACCACCTCGTCGGCGAACGACTTCATCTCGGCGATAGTCGCCTCGAGCGCGTCGAGTGCCTCGTTGACGTGGACGCCGACCGTCTCCATCGCCTCGTTCTCGCTGTCGGGGTCGACCCGCTGAGTCAGGTCGCCGTCCGCCGCGTCCGAGAGCACGTCGCCGTACGCGGCGGCCTTGCTCTCGAGGTGGGTCGTCATTGCTTCCATCTCGTCGGCCTCGCTCTCGGCCCGCTCGCGGGCCTGCTCGGCCTCGGTCCGGGCGGATTCGGCCTCCTCGCGGGCGGACTCGGTCTCGCGTATCTTCTCGCGTATCGAGTCACGCATCTCCGCGAAGGAGGTGTACAGCGTGCCGATCTCGTCGTCGCGGCTGGTCTCTAAGTCCACGTCGAGGTCGCCGTCGGCCATCGCCCGCGCCCGCTCGGAGACGCGCCGCAGGGAGATGATCGTGTTCGACCCGATGGTCACGCCGATGAGCCCGAGGTTGATCACTGCGAGCAGGACCAGCCCCACCAGGTCGGAGTTGATCTGGTCGCCGAGCGCGTAGGCGCTGTCCGTCGGCGAGTGGACCATCACGGCCCAGCCGGTCGTCTCCATGCGCGAACTCGCCATGAGGGTGTCGCCGCGGTCCATGAACGTCGTCCCGTTCAGCGGGATCATCGAGAGATCCATCCCGTCGTGGTCGGTCAGGATCTTGCTCGCGTTCGGGTGGGCGACGTACTGGCCCGCCGCGTTCACGACGACCGTCGAGGTGTCGTCGTTGGCGGCCGAGAGCGTCTCCGCGCGCGACGCGATGTCCAGCATGAACACGAGCGCGCGGTCGTCGTCGCCGGGAACCGGCGTGACGACGGCGACGACGGGGTGGTCGACCGTTCCGATCGAGAACGGGTCGGTGACGTAGGCGACGTCCGGGCCCGGGAACGACGGCATGTCCGTCGCGAAGGGCGCGCCCTGTTCGGCCGGGCTGACCCCCTCGAAGTCGTCGTTCGTGCTCTCCCTGATTACCATCGCGTCGGTGTCGAGGTAGTGGATGGCGGCCACGTCTTCCGGGGCGCGGTCGGACGCGACCAGATCCGTGAGCGCGTCGTCGGCCGCGTCGCCGTCGCCGGACCTGACCGGTTCGAGGGAGGAAGTTAACACTGCCTCGCGCTTGACGCCGTCGAGCCAGGAATCGAGCTCCGTCGTCCGGGTGTCCGAGAGTGTCCGGAGGTCGCCCTCCACGTCGTCCTGAAGCGTGGCGGACGCCTGCGTGCTGATGACGGCGCCGAAGCCGACCATCACCACCACCGCGACTGCCAGCGCCACCCCGAGCCGCATCGCGTACGACCCGCCGATGAACCCCGGCAGAAGAGAGGGTGAATCCGATGTCATCATGCGATAGAGAGGATTACTCCCTGTAAAACGTTCGCGTGCGATTCTCAGCCCTGATAACCCTCACGCGCCCGAACCGGCGCGCATTGGATGGGAGTCCCGTATTGGACGGGAGAGTCGTGAATCAGACGAGGTTGCGGGTCGGACGGGAGGGCCGCGAACCCGGCTGTGACAGCTCGGAGGAGTGACCCAAACAGTCTTGTCTCGCGACCGGTAAGATGGGAAGCGTTCGCCACGCGCGGACCGAGAACGATGCCACCTGACCGAGGCGACGGGGGCGGTCCCCCGCGACCGGTACTCGACGTCATCGCGGACCCCGAGCAGGGGCGCCACCGACTCCCGTACCTGCTCGGCGTTCTCGACGACGGCGACGCGACCGACCGGCTGACCGCCGCGACGGCGCTGTGTCTCGTCGTCGATGCCTTTCCCGACATGCTCCCCTACGTCGTCGAGCGACTGGTCGAGCGCCTGGACGACGACGCGCCGATAGCGGTTGGGCACGCGCTCGATTACATCGCCGCCCGCGACCCGAAAGCCGTCGACGAGACCGTCACCGACCTGGACGACGACCGCGAACTCCGCGCTCGCGGGCACCTCTATCAGTCCGGCGCGGGATTCGCCCGGAGCGAGTACCTCCAGTCAACGCCCGGGGATCACCCGGTCGGGCGCACCCGGATCGCCGGCGAAGGCGGCGTCGACGACCCACGCCGGGTACACACGACCGAGGCCAGCGAAGAGTCGGATCCGCTGGCGGACGACGGATCCGACGATGACGCAGACTCGGACGGAACCGACGACGAGAGCGAGGACCGGGACGCTGATGACGCCGACGCCGAGCGCGAAGGCGGAGGCGAGAACGGCGAACTGACCGAGGCCGGCGTCACTCGCGGCACCCTCTCGCTGGTCGCGGACCGACTCTCCGAGGTCATCGAGCGGAGTCGGTTCGAGGCGCTGGACGTGCTGAGCGAGCGCCGGCGCGGCCGCTACGGCGATGTCTACCGCGCCGCCGGGCGACTCGACGGCGAGGACCTCGGCCTGGCGCTGACGGTGTTCCGACTGCCCGAGCACGACCGGAAATCGTTCGTCGGCAGTCTCCGCGCGGCGCTGACCCGCTGGGCCGGCGTCGACGACCACGACCGGGTCCTCACCGTCCACGACTGGGGGATCCGCCCCCGCCCGTGGGCCGCGCTGGCCTACACCGACGAGACGCTCGACGACCACGCGCCGGCCGCCCGGGGGGCGGGGTCCGTCGGGGGCGGCGCCGTCGGAGGTACCGGCGACGCCGTTGAGGGTGCTGGCGCCGGCGGAGATACCGGCGACGCCGTTGGGGGTGCTGGCGCCGGCGGAGATACCGGCGACGCCGTTGAGGGTGCTGGCGCCGGCGGAGGGACTGGCGCCGGCGAGAGCGGCGTTGGCGAGAGCGGCGGCGACACCGCTCGGCCGTCGCTCGACGCGGCCGTCGCGACGGTGCTGGACCTGGCGGACGCGCTCGCGTACGCTCACCAGCACGGCGTCGTCCACGGCGCGCTGGACCCGGAGACGGTGGTCTTCCCGGGAACGGTCCTGACCGAACACGAGCGCCAGCGGCCGTATGTGGCCCATCCTGGCGTGACGCTGGCCTACGCTGGCCACGTCGACGTGGCCGACTCCCTCGACCCGCGCTACGCCGCGCCGGAACACTACGACGACCGCTTCGGCGGCGTCGACGCCGCAACGGATGTCTACGGCCTCGGCCTGCTCTGTCACCGACTGGTGACCGGCGCGGACCCCTACGACGGCCCGCTCTCGGCGGTCCGGGAGGCCGTCGTCAGCGGCCGGTCGCCCCGCCCCTCCGCCGTCGACCCGGACCTGCCGGCCGCCCTCGACCGCGTCGTCGGAAAGGCAACGGCGGCACGGAAGCTCAAGCGATACGAAACTATCAACGTCTTCCGCCGGGAACTCCGGAGCGTCGATCATGGCGGGTGACCTCGAGTTCGGACTGCACCTGATCGAGGGCAACCCCAACCTAACCTTCATCATCTTCATCGGCGCGGTCCTGCTCGTGGTCATCGCCGCCCGCTTTGCCGTCTACGCCTACGTGAACGTCCGCGAGACGCGGACGAGCGAGCAACGCGTCCTTTGGGAGTACCTTTTTTTCGTCGGCGCCGTCACCACGCTCTACGGCCTCGTCAGCGTCCTCGAAGTCGTCTCCTCGGTCCGCACGCAGTTCAAGGGCGGCGTGATGCTCGCGGCCGTCCTCCTGCTCGCGCTGGCGCTCCGGGAGATCTACTACAACGCCGCGCTCTCGACGGCCGCGGAGGACCGCTCGGGCGAGTTCCGCGGCCGGCGCGGCCTCGAACTCGCCTTCGTCGCCGTCGTCACCGTCGTCGTCTTCGGCACCGCCGTCTTCGGGTTGACCGACGCGTTGCTCGCACTCCAGGGCGTCGGCGCGCTCGCCTTTGCCGGCTACGGCTTCTGGTTCGGGCGCCGGCAGACCGCCGAGACGATGGTCCAGGGGACGATGATCGACTCGCTGCTCCGGCATCTCCTGCCCGTGATGACCTTCGCGACGCTGGTCCCCGCCGTCGACCTGGCAACCGTCGCCGGCCTCGAGCGCGTCATCGTCATCCACGTCCAGATCGTCTTCGTCATCATGACCGCCACCGCGCTGATGACCGCGACCATCAAACTCCGGCAGAACCTCGCCAGCCTCTAGATCCGGACGAAGCGACTACCACACCCTCCCGATCACTGTGGGCCGCCGACCGCCCGGTCGGCGACCGCGCCGGGGCAACACGCCGGGAAGTCGGTGATCACGCCGTCGACGCCCAACTCACGGAGTCGCGCCGTCTCGGCCGGTTCCGTCACCGTCCAGGCGTTGACCGTCAGGTCCGCCTCGTGGGCGGCGGTCACCAGCGTCGACGAACAGGTCTCGATCGAGGGGTGGATCCCGGCACAGCCGAGGTCACGAGCGCGCCGGATGGCGCCGGGCGCCTCCGTCACCAGCAGTGCGGTCGGGTACCCCTCGACTGCGCGGAGTTGCCCGCCGGCGAACGACGAGACGACCACCGACGGCGCCGCGTCGGCGGCCGCGAGGACCGCCCGCGCGTCCGGCCAGATCCCCGTCTCCTTGAGTTCGACGTGGAGCGTGGTCGTCGCCGGGACCGCTTCGACGACCCGCGCGAACGTCGGGACGCCGGCGTCTGTCCCCTCGACGAACAGATCCGCGAGTTCGCCCGCCGAGTACGCCGAGAGCGGGCCTGACCCGTTGGTCGTCCGGTCGACCGTCTCGTCGTGGTGGACGACGATTTCGCCCGAGCCACACCGGCGCAGGTCCACCTCGACGCCATCGGCCCGTTCGGCCGCCCCCACGATCGCCGGCAGCGTGTTCTCCGCGTCGACCCCCGCGAACCCCCGATGCGCGATGCAGTTCACGCCCCTCGATTGCGACGGTTCGCGGTTAGTCTTTGGGACGCCGGGAGACAGTGAGGGACGTGCGCTGACGCTGTTTGCGGTCGTCTTTCCGGTGGAAGCGTCCCGAACTACACCACCCCGGAGGAGACAAGAATTACAACCCTGCCCCTGTCACGTGGGACTGCAATGCCCTCCCTACTCGAACGACTACTGGGCGACGACGACACGGACGAGGGAGTCGACCTCGAAGCGCGCGAGGACGAGGCCCACGAAACGCTCCAGAACCGCGTCGACCCGTCGAGCTACGGCATCGAGGACCGCGCGGTGACCGGTGTCGCCGTCGTCAACGAAGGCCCCGACGAGGAACCGATCGTCGTCCCCATCGCCCGCTTCTCGCTGGGCGAGGACGTGGAACACCCCGACATGGACCTGGTGTGGGATCTGGCGGCCGAGGCGGTCCGGGCGATGGAACCCGCCTTCGACGGCGTGTTCGTCCGCCACTACGACGTGCAGTTTACCTTCGACGGCGACGAACTGTTCGAGGCCGAGGAGTGTCGCCGGATCGCCGCCACCGAAGACATCGCCGACCGACTCGTCGGCGAATCGGGCTTTGGCGCAGCCGAGTTCAAGGAGGCGATGCTCGCCCAAGACGATATCGACGACCACGTCGCGCCGGTCGCGTGGGGCGAGTGCGTCGATTACAGTCGCCAGCAGAACACGGCGGTCGTGACGGGCGCGGCGGCCGCGGCGGCCGGTGCGAGCGCCGCCGGTGCGAGCTGTGCGGGCGCCGGCGCGGCCGGCGGTTGCTGACCGACGGCGCGCTGACTCACGCCTCGCCGTAGACCGGGACGGCCGCGCCGCTGGTGACCGTGGCGGCGTCCGAACAGAGGAAGGCGATCACGTCGGCGATCTCGGCCGGGTCGACCCACGCCTCGTGGTCGGCGTCGGGCATCATCTCCCGGTTCATCGGTGTGTCGATGACGCTCGGCATCACGGCGTTGGCCCGCATCTCCCCGAGGTTCTCCTCGGCGAGCGTCTCGGTGAGGATGCGCACGCCGGCTTTGGTCGCCCGGTAGAGGCCGTCGCCCTCCCCGCCCTCGAGCGACGACCGCGCGGAGATGCTGACGATGGCCCCCTGGCCCGCGGTGTCGCTCTCGCGCAGGTGCGGAACGGCGTGTTTCGAGGCGAGAAACATCGTCTTCAGATTGACGTCGAAAAGAAAGTCGAACGTGTCGGCGCCGGTCTCTGCGACCGGCGTCCCGCCGCGCCAGGTGCCCGCGACGTTGACGAGCGCGTCCAGCCCGCCGTGGGCGTCGACGACGCGCTCTATCACGTCGGCGACCTGCGCCTCGTCGGTGAAATCGCCCTGATAGAAGTCGACGAGGTCGGGGTCGAGCAGGAAGTCCTCGCTGTCGGGCGTGACCACGTCGGCGCCACAGACGGTCGCGCCCGCCGCCGCGAAGCGCGCACAGACGGCGCTCCCGAGCGCGCCGCCGGCGCCGGTCACGAGCACTACGTCGTCGCTGAAGTCAAACTCGGCGGACATACCAGTGTGATCGGACGGCGCGGTGATAAATGTGGGTCGCGTGTGGGGAGTGGTTTCTGACGCGTGACCGCTATCGCTGCTGCCGCGTGAACGTTCTCGCCCTGATCCGCCGTGACAGAGACACCGAGAGCCGTCGCCGCCGACGCGACGGGTTTTTGCCTCGCAGCGCCCGATAAAGGCGTAATGACTGTCGAGATGCCGGACGAGGCGCGGGCGTCCTTCGAAGACCACGACGCCTTCGAGCGGGCCGCGGATGGGTACAGGCTGACGACGACGGCGTTCGACGCGACGGTGACCGCGACGGCGGGCGAGGACTGGCGGACCCACTACACCGTGACGGTCGAGGTGCCGACACTGGACGCGGCGGTGGCCGACGACGCCGAGGACGTGGGCGATGCGGTTCTCGCCGGGTGGCTCGAAACCTTCGAGCGCCGGCTAGCGGACGCGACGCAGGCGACGCGCGCGTCGGTCGACCTCGACGCGTTCTCGGTCGAGCGGGTCGGTGAGACCGTGACGGTGCGGTACGAGTTCGCGTTCGGAAACGACGCCCGGGCCGTCAAAATCGCGAAGACGCTCGTCGAGTACGTCGAGGGGACCTACGTGGAGGGGGTCGTCCCCGGCTACGAGTACGAGTCGCCGGTCACGGACCTGCTGAGCGCCGCGGCGACCGACGGAACCGGCGAGCGCGGCGGGACGCCGCTGTAGGTACGGACTCCGCGGGAACGCCGGCCTTCGCGGGAACGCCGGCCTACGACGGGACTCACTGGTCGGCCATCGCCTCGCTGGCGATGTTGCGCCCGCGGGCCTTGAGTTTGACCTCGCGGCGGACGCGCTTCTCCGCGAGGATCCCTGCCTCGACGAGTTCGTCGAAGATTTCCTCGACCGCCTCGATGTCGAGGCCGACGAACTCGGGGATTTCGAACGGCGAGACGCCCGAGTACAGCGCCATCAGGACTTCGGTCTGTGTCCCGTCGAGGTCGATATCGGCGGCGTTTTCGAGTTCGCCCTGGCGCACGAGCGATTCGAGGATCGACACGTGACGGGCGCCCCCGGTGACGTAGGTCTTGACGCTCGTCCCCGCGTCGGTCGTGTGCTCGACTTCGAGGACGCGGCGCCCGCTCCCGCGGACGGTCCGCTCAGTGACGTCGACGGCGCCCACGTCGACGAGTTCGACCTCGACGAACTGGCCGCTGGCGACGCCGAGACCGACCTCGTCGGGTTCGACGTTGAGTTTGCCCTTCTCCCACTCGGTGTCCTGGACGACCCCGCCCTCGACGGCGGGGTGTTTCACGAGGACGACCTGCCCGTCGAGGACCGTCCCGTAGAGTTCCGCTTCGAACGCGTCGACGTCCTTCGGGGCGACGAGGTGGACGTCGGCGCCGACCTGCAGGGAGAAGTAGCCGGAGACGGGCGAGACGGTCGTGTTGACGTCGGTCCGATTTTTTATCGACTGGACGTTCCCGAGAACGATCGTTCGCTTGCCCTCGCCGCTCACGAGGACGATCCGCCTGTTCGAGAGGATGATCCGGCCGCTTAGCCACTCCAGGTCGTTGACCTTCCGGCCGTTCTCGACGACCTGGACGAACTTCCCCTGCGTGTCGACCAGTGCGCGCTCCTCACTCACGCGCGACCACCCAGTTTCGAGAGCGCCGAAAACGCTCGTTTCCGGACCTGCTCGTCCTCGGTTTCGTCCAGGAGTGCGTCTAGCCGTTGGCGGGCGCGCTCGCCGCCGACCTTTCCGAGGGCGAAGACGGCCTGCGCGCGGGCCTGACTCGGAAGGTCCTCGTCGTCGACGACGGCGAGCAGGCGGTCCTCGACGGCCTCGCCGCCGAGTTCCGCGAGGCTCGTGGCCGCGAACTGCGAGGTCATCCGGTCGTCGGCGGCCAGCGCCTCGACCAGCGCGTCCGCGACACGGCCGCGTTCCTCCTGGTCGGTCACCCGTCCGAGGAGCCACGCGGTGTTGCGCTGCTGGGCGGCCTGGGTGCTCTCTTCGAGAATCTCGACCAGCGGGAGGACGACGTTGCGGTCGTCGGTCTCGCTCAACTGCTCGACGACGGTTTCGCGGATCTCGTGGCTCTTGTCGGTCGGGACGTTCGCCAGGAGTTCGACCAGCGAGAAGACCGCGGTGCGCCGGACTGCCGCCGAGCCGTCGGTCAGCGACTCGACGAGGTACTCGACGGGGCGCTCGTTGCCGAAGTTGCCGAAGGCGCCGACGGCGACCCGGCGGACGCGCTCGTTACCGTCCTCGTAGAGCGGGAGGAGCGCGCCGAGCGCCTGCCGGTTCCCGATGGAGCCCAGCGCCTCGGCGGCCTCGCGGCGGACGGTGGCGCTGGGGTCGGTCAACAGTCCTTCGAGCGCGTCGGTCGCCCGGGGGTCGGAGATTAGTCCGCAGGCGCGGGCGGCCCGGGCCCGGACCCGCGGGTCGGGGTCGTCGAAACAGTCGACTAGGTCGGGGACGGAGTCGCCGTGTTCGAGCGCGCCGAGCCCGTTCGCGGCGGCCATCCGCAGTTCGGCGAGGTCGGCGTCGAGCGCGCGGGTAAACGCCCGGGCTTTCACCCAGTCGGCGCCGTCGTCGTCGAACGTCGCGCCGGCGGCGTCGGCGATGAGTCGCTCGATGGCGTCGCCGCCGAGCGAGTCGAGCGCGTCCACCGCGGCCGCGGTGACGGCGTCGGTGCCGTCGCCGTTGGCCATGTCTATCAGCGCGTTCACGATATCCTCGCGCTCGTCGTGGTCGTCGAACCCGCCGAGCATCTCGGCGGCACGGGCGCGCAACTCCGGGTTGTCGCTACGGCGCAGGACGCCGATGAGTTCCTGCGCATCGCCGTCGCGTTCGAGCTGGTAGAGCGACATTATGTCCGTCGGTAGATGCGGTGTTTCTTCGCGACCGGTTCGTACCGCGAGCGAAACTCGGCCGGAAGCGTCTCGGTCATCCCGATCATGAGATACCCACGCTCGGTAAGCGAGCCGGTTATCGTCTCGAATATCGGCACCTTGTAGTCGGCGTCGATGTAGATGAGGAGGTTCCGACAACACACCAGGTCGAAGTCGCGCTTGTCCGCGCCGCGGATGAGGTCGTGGCGCTCGAAGGTGACGAGGTCTTTCACCCGGTCGGTGACGGTGAACGTCTCGCCCTCGCGGTCGACGTAGCGCTCGTAGTCGGAGAGCGGTTCGAGTTCCGCCTCGATGTCCGTCGTCTGGGTCGCCTCATAACGGCCCTGGCGGGCCCGCTCGAGGATGTCCTCGTTGATGTCGGTGGCGTGGACCTCGAGCGAGCGGGTCTGGATGTCATCGTCGTCGAGCGCGAGCATCGCGATGGAGTACGGTTCCCGCCCGTCGGCACAGGGGGCGCTCCAGACCCGCGTCCGGCCACGCCCGCTCGTCAGGTCCTGCAGGACGCCCCGCAGAGACTCCCAGGCCTCGGGGTTGCGGAAGAAGCCGGTGACGTTGATCGACAGCGAGTCGAGCAGGGCCTCGCGCTCACCGTCGTCGGCCTCGAGGAGGCGCTGGTAGGACCGGTAGTCGTCCGCGTCGGTCCGGCGCATCCGCGCGTTGATCCGTCGGTCGAGGTAGGCGTCGTTGTAAAAGCCCGACTCGAAGTCCAGTTCGCGCTCGATGAACTCGAGCAGGTCCTCGAACGCGCGCTCGGTGCCCGTGCTCATTGGTTCGTCCACCCCGTGTTCGTCGTCCACCCCGTGTTCGTCGTCCACCCCGTCTTCGCGCTCGACATTTATAGGGTCACCACGTCGAGGATGTGGACGATGTTCCCGTCGCCGAGGACGGCGGTCCCGCTGAGGCCCGGGGTACCGCTCAGGATTCCCTCCAGCGGTTTGACGACGACCTCTTCCTGGCTGCTGACGGCGTCACATTTCAGCGCGACCTGGCGTTCGGACTCGCGGATGCGCACGAGCATCCCCTCCTCGTGGCCGTTCGTCGCGCTGGCGCCGTTCGTCGCGCTGGCCCCGTCCGCCCCGGCGAGCGCCGCGCCGCCGGCGCCGGTCGCGACTGCGACGTCGCCGTCCGCTTCGACGCCGGTCGCTGTGTCACTCGCTTCGGCGCCGGCGCCCGCCGTGGCCGCGGTGCCCGGCACGTCGAACGTCTCCGCGAGGTTGACGACCGGGTAGATGTCGTCGTTGTGCTTGATGACCTCGGTGCCGTTGATCCGCTTGACCTCGTCGGTGCGGGTGATCTCGTCGACGTTCTTCAGCGGGACGCCGTACTCCTCGTCGCCGACTTCGACGAACAGGACCTTGACGATGGCCATCGTCACGGGGAGACGCAGCGAGACGGTCGTCCCCTCGCCCGGTGTCGAGTCGACGCTCACGGACCCGTCGAGTTGCGTGACGGTGTCGTGGACGACGTCCATCCCGACGCCGCGGCCGCTGGTGTCGGTCACCTCGTCGGCCGTCGAGAAGCCCGGGTGGAAAACCAGGTCGTACACCGCCGAGTCGTCCATCCGCTCGAGTTCCTCGGGCGAGCGGACGCCCTGATCGACGGCCTGGCGACGGATGGCCTCGACGTCCAGGCCCGCGCCATCGTCGGCCACCTCGATGATGACGTGGTCGCGCTCGCGGGAGGCGCGCAACTCGACCTGGCCGGTCCGGGGTTTGCCCGCGGCCTCGCGCTCCTCGGGCGATTCGATCCCGTGGTCCAGCGAGTTCCTGATGATGTGCATCAGCGGGTCCGAGATCTCCGTGAGGATCGTCCGGTCGAGTTCGATGTCCTCGCCCTCGATGGTGAACTCGACGTCCTTGCCGAGTTCGCGGGAGAGGTCCCGGACCATCCGCGGGAACTTCCCGACGACTTTCTTCAGCGGGATGAGCCGCATGTCCATCACGGTGTTTTGCAGGTTGGCCGTTATCTTGTCGAGTTCGTTCAGGTTCTCCGAGGCCGCCGCCAGGTCCTCGGTTTCGACGGCCCGCCGGAGCTTGATCCGGCTGGTGACCAGCTGTTCGACCAGCCCGTGCAGGTCGTCCAGCTGGTCGACGTCGACGCGGACGGACTTGATCTCGTCGACCGAGGCGCCGTCGCCGTCGGCGCCTGCACCCCCGGAAGCGGTGGTGCCGTCACCGGTGGCCGCAGTGCCCGCGGCGGGCGTGTCACCGCCAGCGGCCCCGCCGGCCCCGCCGTCGCGACTCCCCTCGCCGGCCCCCGCACCGACCGCGCCGGTCACGGCCGTCGTCTCGGCGGACTCGATCGAACCGATCGCCGCGAGTTCCTCGGCCACTGCGTCGACGCTCGGCGCGTCGACGAAAAGCGCGAAGTCCTCGTCGAAGGACCCTTCCTCGACGGCGTCGCGGTCGGGGTCGGTCGCGAGGATGTCGAACACCTCCTCGACGGCTTCGAGCGCGAGCATCGCGTCGACCCCGAGCATGTCGCCGTCACCGACCGAGACGGTCGCGCCGACGACCGCTCCGTCGGCCTCGTCCGGGTCCACGTCGACGCCGGCGACGAGGTCGGCGGCGCCCGCTCCCGTATCGTCCCCGGCCGCGGCGGAGTCAGCGTCCGACGTGGCGCCCGCGTCACCGCTCTCGGCGCCCTCGTTGCTCCCGGCGTCGCTCTCGTCCATGACCGCGCGGAGTCGCGCGACCATCTCGTCGGTGTCGGTCGTCGACTCGCCCTCCTCTTCGATCTCGCGGACGATGACCTCGATCATGTCGACGCCGGCGAAGATGAGGTCCATCCGGTCGCCCGTGACCGTCATCTCGCCCTGGCGCATCGCGTCGAGCAGGTCCTCGATGGCGTGGGCCAGGTCGCTGGCGTCCTCGAACCCCATCGCGCCGAAGTTCCCCTTCAGCGTGTGGGCCGTCCGGAAGATCGAGTCCATCGCAGCCCGGTCCTCGGGGTCGTTCTCGAGGTCGAGCAACGAGTTGTTCAGTTCAGTGATCGCCTCCTCGCTTTCGCGGATGAATGCGTCGAGATACTGGTCGTCCATTTAGGTCACCTCGAGTGCGTCGAGTATCGCCGCCGCAACGTCGTCGACCGGCGCCACGCCGTCCACGTGACCGGTCTCGATCGCTCGCTTGGGCATGCCGAACACCGCCGACGTGGCTTCGTCCTGTGCGATCGTCGTCCCGCCGGCCCGATGGATCGCCTCGATCCCGGCGGCCCCGTCCCCACCCATGCCGGTGAGGACGACGCCGACGAGCGGGCCCGTGACCGTCGCCGCCGCCGTCTCCATCGTCACGTCGACGGCCGGGCGGACGTTGTTGACCGGGGGGTCCTGTGTCAGACCGACTCTCACCTTTCCGGCCCGGTAGTCCGTCACTTCCATGTGGTAGTCGCCGGCGGCGATGAGCGCCTCGCCGCCGCCGATCCGGGCGCCGTCCTCGGCCTCGCGGACCGCGTACTCGCTGCGCGCGTCGAGGCGCTCGGCGAAGCGGCCGGTGAAACCGCCCGGCATGTGCTGGACCACGAGGACCCGCAGATCCGCCGCGAGCGGGAGATCCGAGAGCACCGTCTCGACGACGGCCGGCCCGCCAGTCGAGGAGCCGATCACGACCGTCGGTTCGTCGACGTACTCCGTCTCGGCTTGTGGGCCCGAACTCGCTTCCGGTGCGGTCGCGCCCGACCCCGCCGCGCGGGCCGACGAGACGGCCGTCGAATCCGTCGGATCGGCCGCTGCGACCGATGCGACGACCTCGACGAGCTGGTCCTGCAGGCGGGACATCTCCATCGACACCTCCCCGCCGGGCTTCCGGAAGAAGTCGACGGCCCCCCGTTCGATTGCCTGGAAGGTCACGTCGGCGTTCTCGTCGGTGTGTGCGCTCAACATCAAGATCGGCGTCGGGTGTTCGGCCATGATCCGTTCGGTCGCCTCGATACCGTTCATCTCGGGCATCTCGACGTCCATCGTCACCACGTCGGGGTCGACCTCCCGGACGGCGTCGACGGCCTCGCGACCGTTTTTCGCCGCGGCGACTACCTCGATGCCGCCCTCCTCCAGGATATCGGAGATGACGCTCCGCATGAAGTGCGAATCGTCGGCGACGACCGCTCGTGGTGAGGCGCCTACTGCCATATCTTGCTCCCGGTGGCGACTCCGACCGACGCCGGACGCCGCGTCCGGTCGCCGGTTTCGCTTCTGTCCCCGGTCACTGCGCCCGGTTACTGTGTCGGGTCACTGCGCCCGGTTACTGTGCCCGGTCACTGCGTCCGGTTACCGTGTCCAGTCCGGTCTCGGAGTCGACACCGTACCTATCCCGTGAGTGACGCCAGCGCCCAAATAAATACTCCGCCCGTGGAATCACTGCTGATAACCCAGGGACCACGCTTAAGTCCGGCGTCGCGCTCCCCTGAGATAGAGCCACAGATGTCTACGACCCGGGATCCAGCGACGACGCGAACCGACGGGCAGGTTCTCGAGTTCGCGCTCGGCGAGGAAACCTACTGCGTGAGCATCGACTGCGTGACGGAGATCGTCGACGCCGGCGAGGTGACGACGGTCCCGAACGCCCCGCCCCACGTCGAGGGTGTGATGGACCTGCGCGGGCGGACGACGTCCATCGTCGACCCGACAGTCGTGTTCGGACTCGACGGGAGCGACGACACCGGGCGGATCATCGTCTTCGATCCAGGGATCGTCGAGGACCAGGGCGCGGTCGGCTGGCTGGTCGACGAGGTGTTCCAGGTCGTCAGGGTCGACGCCGAAGACGTCGACGATTCCCCCAGTCAGGACGAGGAGTCGATCCGCGGCGTCGTCAAGCGCGACGACGACTTTGTCATCTGGGTCGACCCGGTCGCGGTCCACTCGGCGTAGTTCCGGACGGGATCGGGGTTCCGGAGCCAGGCGGACGAAACGGTCGAGAAACGGGGGAAGACGGCCGTTCCTATGAACAAGACTTTTTAGGACTCCAACCGGATTTACCGGTATCAGAACTGCACGGGGTTCTATCGAACCATGGTCGAACTAACGAAAACCGGGATCGAGGGGCTGGACTCGATCCTGAACGGCGGCATCGTAAAGAACTCGACGACACTGGTGAGCGGGAACCCGGGTGCCGGCAAGAGCATCCTCTGTCTCCAGTTCATCTACAACGGGGTCGAGCAGTACGACGAGAAGGGGATCTATCTCACCTTCGAGGAGGACGCCGAGGACCTCCGGGAGGCCGCCGAATCGATCGGCTTCGAGAACTGGGCCGAACACGTCGAGAACGGCGACATCAAGGTCTACGACAAGCAGGTCCTCTTGCGGGAGAACGACTTTTCCTCGTCGCTGGACCTTCTCCTGGAGGACTTCGAGGATGCCGACTACGACCGGCTCGTCCTCGACTCGCTGGCGATGTTCGAACTCTTTTTCGAGTCCGAGACCGAGAAGCGGACCTATCTCCTGAAGTTCACCGACATCCTGAGTCAGAACGAGCTCACGACGCTGATGACCAACGAGCAAGGCGCCGTCTTTCCCGAGACGGAGATCGGACTGGAGAACTACCTCACCGACGGGAACATCTACCTGATTCAGACGCCAACGGAGTCGGGCGTGAACCGCTACGTCTGGGTCGCCAAGATGCGCAAGCAGAACATCGAGACTGACATGTTCCCGATGGAGATCGCACAGGGCGGGATCGACGTCCACCAGAACGCCAGCGCGTTCTCGATGATGAGCGAAGACGATTCGCCGATCGGGTGAGCCGGTCACGCGGGTCCCGGACGCGCCGTTTCCGCTCGTTCTCAGCGATATAACCAGTTATCTGGGTTTGAAATGGCCGTATCAATGGTGGGAAACGCCCGGTTTCCCGAAAATTCAGTGTCTCCGCTGTCAGACTGTTTACGCCGTGGATCCAGACGATAGATTTATACGCCGGTGAATATACGGTTTGATAACGGATGGCTTCAGCCGAGATCCTTCAAACACTGGGTAACAAATACAGTGCCGAAATACTGGACGCGACCGACGAACCCCAGTCCGCCCAGGAGTTGAGCGACGAGCTGGGGATCCCGATCGCCACCTGTTATCGGCGGATCGACGAGCTCACCGAGCACGACCTGCTGGAACTACACGACAACATCCTCTCCGACGACAGACGCAGGATCAAGGTGTACCGTCGAAACGTCGAGACGGTGCACATCGATTTCGACGAATCGCTGACCGTCAGCGTCGAGGAACGCTCCGAAGTCACCAACAAACTCGACGAAGCGTGGCGAACGCTCTCCGAGAGCTAACTCAATCCCCGCTCGTCGCCCGTCGCCCGACACTGGCTGGCGGACCATCCCCGCTCTCTATTTGTTAGTTTACGCGTGCGCGTGATGCGTAGCATGCCCCGCACGTGATCTCTGCGTAGCATGCCCCGCACGTGATCTGGCCCCGGCAGATGCCCTGGTACGTGTTCGGCACGGGGAGAATCAGCGTCCGTGTCCCGAAAACCTCGTGTTCAGGCGTCTCTCTGCTGTCCTGTGGCCTGTTATCACGAGAGATATTTTTGAGGATGGATTTAAGATGTGGTATCGAGTAGCCCGAGACAGTGTGCCAACGGTGATCGAAACTCTCTACGCGGTATCGACGTTCGTATTCGTCGTCGCCGGGCTGACGATGGTCGGGATGGCGATGCGGGCGTACGTCCAGACGGCGAGGCAGTCGATGCTCCATCTCTCGCTCGGATTTGCACTGGCGGTCGCGGGCGCGGCCGCGACGATGATAAGCGCGTTCCTGACCGGCTTCGATGGCCCCCGGTCGCTCCTGCTCGTCAACAGTGGCCTGACGACCTTCGGATTCCTGTTCGTGATGTACAGCCTCGTCACGTACGAGTAGAAACTCGATCTGGATCGTTCGGGAAAGTGTCGCCTGGTTCTCTCTGATATCGAGTATCGATAGAGAGGTCAGATTTTCGCGCTAAACCATAATCGCCATCTATAGGGGCTGAAACGACCATTTTCATGCTTGAAAGCGCCATTCTCCGACTTAGATCGCGTTTTCAATATCGATATTTTGCGAGATAGGCTTAATAACACGGATTCAAATTTCAGAGATAAGTCCGAGCCGTGCGATGCGCTCGGGCGGACCAAAAACCATGTTCGATACAATCGATTCGAAACGACCGAACGACCGCGGGCAGGTCGGTATCGGGACTCTCATCGTGTTCATCGCGATGGTCCTGGTCGCCGCTATTGCGGCCGGTGTGCTGATAAACACCGCCGGCTTCCTGCAGTCGAACGCCGAACAGACGGGTGAAGAGAGCAGTGACCAGGTAACCAATCAGCTGCAAGTCATCGGGACGACCGGGCAGGTGACGGCTGGTGCGTCATCAGCTGACGACACGAACCTGCTCGTTACGTTCGGTGACGGTACTGAACGGGACTTCCTCGGAGAGACTGAGATTGCCGCTTCGACCTCATCCGATGACACGGAACTCGGCGATAGTTCCGGTGAGACCGATAATCAGATCACGATTACTTCAGGGAGCAATGTCGATCTCGTCTTCGCTCCGATCAATGAATCGGCATACCGTGTTGAGGAATCCAACGGAGATGCATCGTTCGTTGTCAATCTTGGGGCTGGAGAAGAGCTGACTGCCAGCGGCGGTACCGCGGCAGTCACTCTCGCTGTCCCTGAAGACGCTGATGATTCCGGCACTACGAATGATGTCTCCGTCGACACGACTCTCGATACGGAGACCGTCGAACTGAAGACGTCGCAACTCACCTACGACGACGGTACCAGTTCGATCGACATCCTCGATGAGAGTGAGTTCACCCTCTCCGCGCAGGCGTCGACCGTTGACATCAGTAACGGTGATGGCGACTCCATTACCGTTGATGTCGACAGCAGTGAAGTGAATATCGGCGTTGAAATCCTTGAAGACGATAGCATCCTCTCCGACAACACGTACCGACTAACCGGGCCGGACGGACAGACTCTAGAGGTCGACCGCGGTAACAGTGATCTGGTCCAGTTCTCCGAGGACGTTGTTCTCAGCAACGACGGAACTGACGTTCAGCTGAGCTCCGGAGACCTCGGAGACACGCTCGCGCTGGTTGACGCCGACAACGCGGGTGTCGAACCCAAGGTCGGTAGCATCGAAGTCATCGTCACCCGCTCGCCGGGTGCGAGCGACATCGACATGAGCCAGACGACGATCAGCCTCATCGCGCCTGACGGTAGTCACGACCTGACCTACAGTGACAGCGAGACGCCGGCCGAGGACTCCGAGTTCGTCCTTACCGCGGTGCAGGACGAGGACGACACGATTCCGGTGCTCTCCTCGGGTGACCGCTTCACTATCAATGTCGACCCCGGCACGCTTGAAGCGGGCTCGACCGCAGAGCTCTCGATAACCACGCCGTCCGGTGCGACGAAGACGGTGTTGCTCCGCGTTCCCGACTCGCTCGCCAACCAGGAAGCCGTCTCGATATAACGGCTCTCCCCCTTCGCTGACGCCGCTTTCTTTTCGTTTTTTCATGCGCTAACTCGACGAGTGGCGACGCTTCCTTCACTGGTCCGCGGACCGAAACCGACCCTTCCATGTCCGGTGGACCATCAGTACGCCGTGGATTGTACGGCGAACTCGGCACGGCGGATCGGTCGGCGAAATACCGGTACACCGGCACAACCGACCGTCTCAGACTTCGTCCCGCACCGCGCGAACGATGTCGTCGACGTCCATGTCGTCTTCGTCCTTGTCGTAGACGGTCTGTCCGTCGACATCGACGCGGAAGACGCCGTGCTCGCCCATCACCAGCTCGAAGCGGTCGATCTCGCGTTCGAGGCCGTTCAGGATCGCCTCCTGTGTGTTCAGCGCCCGCTCGCGGAAGCCACACGGTACGCAGTATTCGAGGGTAACCGTCGTCATAGGTCCGACTACGACGGATGCGGTGGTAAAACTACGTGCTCGGTCGGTCGATCGGTTCGCTCATTCGACCCGTCAATCGGGTCCTCACTCGCTCGCTCGCTCGGCGCCGAACGGCCGCCAGTACAGCAGGGCGACGGTGGCGACGAACACGACCGTCGAGAGGTCGTAGGACCACCCCGCGGCCGCGCTGGCGAGGACGGTCCCGCTCCCGAAGAGGCCGGTCGCGAGCGAGGCCAGTACCGGCCAGCTACACGAGACACACGAGAGCAGGCCGAGCACGCCCGAGACGGCCGAGCCCGCGGCGTCGAGGACGGTCGCGTACACAAGATAGGCAAGCGCCGCGTAGCCGACGAGTTTGTAGGGGATGAGCGTCAGCGCCACCCCGCCGCCGCTGTAGAGGACTGCGGGACTCCAGCCCGGGGGGATGGACGTCCAGACGATTCGCGCGGAGTCGGGGCCGTGGGTGTGCCCGATGCCGACCATCCCGCCGGCGTAGACGAGGAGGCCGAAATAGCCCGCGGCCAGCACGGCGACGAGGCGGCGCCGGCGGGGTGGGGCCGACGCGGGCGACGTGCGGAGGATCGCCCAGAGGCCGACGTTGATCCAGACGAACGGGTAGGCCCACAGACGCAGGCCCGACAGCGAGAGCAGTTCTGCGTCCCCGAGCGTCGCATAGAGGGCGAGCAGCAGAATCTCGGTGTTGACGACGAGCGCGCCGTAGAGAAGCGTCTCCCGGTGCGGGCGCAGGCGGTCGAGCGCGAGCGACGGTGTCGAGGTAGCCATCGTGGGGAGTGTGAGAGCGAGTCAGACCGCGAGTGCGTCGATCACGATCGCGACCAGCAGCGCGCCGAGGTAGGCGTTCGAGGCGTGAAAGGCCCGGAAGGCGGCGGACTCGGTGCGCTCGTGGTGGAGGCGGACGACGGCCCACAGGAAGACGGCGCCGAAGGCGCTGGTCGCGGCGGCGTACACCCACCCGAGGTCCGTCAGCGCGGCGAGCGCGACGGCCGACAGCAGCGTCGCACCGAGGTAGTAGAGGATGTGCTTGCGCGTGACGGCCTCGCCACGGACGACGGGCATCATCGGGAAGCCGCCGCGAGCGTAGTCCTTCTGGTAGGCGAGCGCGAGGTTGTAGAAGTGGGCGGGCGTCCACAGGAAGATGACGCCGGCGAGGGTCAGGCCCGTCAGTCCGAAGCGGCCGGTGACGGCGACCCAGCCGATGAGCGCCGGGAGCGAGCCGGCGAACCCGCCGATGACCGTGTTCTGGACGGTGTTGGGCTTCAGGACGAGCGTGTAGACGACGCTGTAAAAGAGGATGGCCGCGAGGCCGAGCGCCGCAGCGAGCAGGTTCACCTGCGCGAAGACGACGAGCGAGGCGGCCGCAAGCGTCAGTCCGAATGTCACCGCACGCCGCGCCGGGATCTGATGGGTCGCGACCGGCCGGTCGGCGGTTCGGTTCATCTTCTTGTCCTTCTCGCGTTCGAGGACGTGGTTGAACGTGCCGCTGGCGCCGATGGCGAGGACGCCCCCGCCGAGCGTGAGCACGACGGTCCGAACGGTGAGTGCGGGGCCGGCGGCCAGCGCCATTCCCGCGGCGGCGACGAGACAGAGCAGCCACATCAGGCGGGGTTTCATCAGCCGGAAGTAGGCGAAGGCGGTGGCGGTAACGCGCCGGCGAACGGGCAGGTCGGCGGCCGCGACCGGCGCTGAATCGTCTCCGACTGAGTCGTCTCCGGCCGGGGCGTCGGCGGCTGGGGCGTCAGTGGACGGGGCGTCGACGGATGGGGCGTCAGCGGTCGCGGCGTCGACACCGGGTTCGACGGCCCACCCCTCTTCGGGCGCGTCGCTCTCGGCGGGTTCGAGTTCCCACGCGAGCGCGAGGACGAGCGCGGTGAAGATGCCCATCCCGGCGACGAGGTGGGCGGTGGTCAGCAGGTCGGTCGGGCCGTCGAGGACGACGGCGGCGCCCAGGGCGACCTGGACGGGAAAGAGCACGAGCGCGAGTCCGACGGCGGCGTTGACCCGCGGGCGCGAGGTGTCGTGGCGGACGAGTCCGACGACGGCGGTGACGACGACCAGCACGCCGACCACTGCCGCAGTCACCCGGTGACCCCAGGCGACGAGCAACGCGGTGTTCGAGAGCGTGACGGGCCCGTCACAGACCGGCCAGCCCGAACAGGCCCGCGCCGCGTCGGCGATGGCGGCGGTGGCGCCGACGACGACGAGCAGGTAGACGCCCATCGCCGTCGCCGCGAGTAGGGTCGAGAAGTCGGGCGCCTCGGCGCGAGTAAGCACGTGCGATACCTCCGTTACCCGGGCTTTGGGGTGTCCGCACTTAGTGTTCGCGCTTCCGACGCGTTCGAGCGCGGGCGAACCCGGACACGTTCGGCTCTCTCGGGGGTCGGCCATTCATCATCATTGTTCCGACACGGAGCGTGGATTCAGCACGTTAATATGCCGACGTTCCCAACGCCGATCCATGAGAGGGAAGCGCGTCGCGACGCTGGCGCTGTTCGCGGCGGGACTGGCCGCGCTGGCGGTCGAACCGGCGGCCGCCCAGTCGACCGCCGACTCCACGACGGAGAAACTCATCTGGGACCTCAACAACCAGTTGCTCTACATCGCAGTGCCGATCACGGTGCTGGTCGAGGGGATCCTCATTTACACCGTCTGGAAGTTCCGCAAGAACGAGTCGCCGATGCCGACCAAGGAGAACCGTCGTCTCGAGATCACCTGGACCGTCGCGACGGCGATCATCCTGCTGTTCGTCGGCGTCGCCTCCTACCTGACGCTGTCGAGTGCGTTCGTCACCGCCGCCACCGCCGACGCCGGGAACGACGTCATCGATGACAACGAGGAGGTCCTCGAGGTGCAGGTGACCGCACAGACGTACTCGTGGTCGTTCGACTACCCCGACCAGAACGTCAGCAGCATGAACACGATGGTTCTGCCGGCCAATCAACCAGTACGGCTGAACATCACAGCCGTCAACTGGTTACACGCGTTCCACGCCCCCGGACTGGGGCTGAAACAGGACGCGTTCCCGGAGCAGTCGAACTACATCTTCACGAACGTCACCTCGACGGGTGAATACCAGCTCTACTGTGCCGAGTACTGCGGGGTCGGCCACTCCGAGATGCTCGGCACGATCGACGTGCGCAATCAGTCGGCGTTCGGAACCTGGGTCGACGAGAACCAGCCCGAACCCGCCGCCGCGACGAACGAGACTGCGACGAACCAGACCGCGACGAACGGCACGGCGACCAACGCCATCGCGGGCTGACCGGCGCGTCCGCTGTTCGACGCTTTTCTCTGCGGCCTCGTTTTCGAGCGGAGTAATTTGACCCCCGGGTGCGTATGCGGCGCATGGACTACTTCGAGGACCTGACAGAGGGCGAGACGGCCGCCACCGGGTCCCGTGAGGTGACAGCAGAGGATATGGTCTCGTTCGCCGAGCAGTACGACCCCCAACCGTTTCACGTCGACGCGGAGGCTGCGGCGGAGACACCCTTCGGCGGACTGGTGGCCAGCGGCTGGCACACTGCTGCCCTGACGATGCGACTGCTCGTCGACGGGGTCCTCTCGGAGGCAGCGACCCGCGGCGCACTCGGCGTGGACGAACTCCGCTGGCACCAACCGGTCAGGCCAGGCGACGAACTGACCGTCGAGACCGAGATCGTCGAGAAAGAGCCCTGGAGCGACGAGGCGGGACTCGCACGCGTCCGTATCGAGACGAGCACTGACGGTGACCTGGCGATGTCGATGGTCGGACTCGTCCTCTTCGAGCGCCGCGAGTAAACGAGTCGATCGGACGGGTTCAATGGGCCGATCGGGCGGATCCGGTGGACCGACCGGACGGGTCGCGGCTGACGATCGGATGAGTCAGGGCGTCGGTTCGGCCGTCGCGTGGCGGGGCCGTGGCACCCCTTCGGCGTCGGCGTAGGCGGAGAGCTGCCGTTGCCCGCGGTCTGTGATTCGGTAGATGACTTCGTGACTCACCGGTTCGATGAGGTCCTCGGCGGCCAGTTTCGAACACCGCTGCTCCGCGTAGTCGAGATCGAGTCCGAGCCGGCTCGCGACCAGCGGCACGTACGTCGGCTGCTCGCGCTCGAGGTGGTGCAGTATCTCCGCGTCCGCTCGCCGGAGCCAGTCCGCGTGACGTGACATCTCCGTCCCTCCATAATGTATGTGTGTTGTTCACATATAACATTGTCGGCCGTGCGTGGTAGCCGGCGGTGTGGTCGGGTGCGTGGACGGCGAGTGGCGGGTCGTCCACCAGCCGCTCCGACAGAGTGAAAGCCCACGAGAACGGAGATGGGACTGACTTGCCACCGAACAGTCCGGGGCGGCCGACGGTGCTCGTCGTCGACGACGAGGAGGAAGTCGCGGATGTCCTCGCACTCAAGGTCGGGGAGCGCTACGAGACGGTGGTCGCCCACGGGGGTGAGGAGGCACTGGAGAAAATCGACGAGCGCGTCGACGCGGTGTTGCTCGACCGACGGATGCCGGACATCCACGGCGACGACGTGCTCGAGCGGATCCGCGAGCGGGGGTACGACTGCGTGGTCGTGATGACCACTGCGGTCGACCCGGACCTGAACATCCTCGAGATGGACTTCGACGACTACCTTTGCAAGCCCATCGACAGCGACACCCTGCTCACGACGCTCGACCAGCAACTCGACGCCCGGCCCGCGAACGACCCGCGTCTGGAGGAGTTTTTCTCCGTCGTCTCGAAGATCGAGATCCTCGAGGCGGAGCTGTCCCCGTCGGAACTCGCCGAGAGCGAGGAGTACGCCGACCTCAAGGCCGAGGCCGAGGAACTCGGGCGCGAACTCGACGACTCGCACCCGGACTTCGGCGAACTCGTCGCCACCTTCCGCTCTATCAATCGCGGCACGACGTGAGTGAGCCGTTCCACGGGTGTCCGCTCGCGGTGGCACGCTCGCTCGCCAGCGACCGATCTCGCTCGCCCGCGGCCGCGATTTCTCCTGTCCCGCTACAGGTCGTCGAGGACTCCCTGTACCTCGTCCCAGTCGGGTAACTCGCCCGGGTCGTCGGCGACCCAGCGATACCGGACCTTCGTGTCGCCGTCGACGACGAACAGCGCGCGCTTCGAGACGAGACGGTGACCCTCGAACTCGTCGTAGAGCACGCCGTAGCGCTCGCTGACGGCGCCGTCGCTGTCGGAGAGCAACGGGAACTCGATGCCGTGCTCGCGGGCGAACGCCCGATGGCTGAACGCGCTGTCGGTCCCGACCGCCAGCACCGCCGCCTCGGGATGGAGCGTGAACCATCCCAGGTCCTGGAGCGCGCAGATCTCCTCCGTACAGGCCGGGTGGAAGTCGAACAGGTAGAAGGCGAGGACGACCGGCCCCTCACGCGTGAAGTCAGCGAGCATATACTCGCGCAGGTGTTCGCCGTCGGTTCCGGGCAGGATGAAATCCGGCGCCGGGTCTCCCTCACTGAGCATGTCCTGACGCACGGATTCGCGTCACATTAACCTCGGCCATGGTGACGGCCGTGTGTCAGTTCGGTTCGGGAGAGCCGGGGGATCGAGGGGGTCGTTTAACAGCCGACGGGCCGAACTCCCGCCATGACCGAGCGAGTGGCCGTCGTCGGCGGCGGCGCCGTCGGCGTGACGGCGGCCCACGACATGGCCGAGCGGGGCGCGGACGTGGTCCTCTACGAGCGGGGTGCCCTGGCCAGCGGATCCTCGGGTCGCGCGGCGGGCATCGTCTACGACGCCGTCGCCGAGGACATCGACGCCGCTATCGCCGACCGCGCGCTCGAACGGTTCCGCGCGCTCGACGCCGACGGCGCCATCGACGTTCGCGACGCCCCCTACGTCTGGTTCGCCCGCGCGGGCGACGAGCGCCGCGCCCGTGCCGTCCGCGAGAGCGTCGAACGCATGCGGGTCAACGACCGCGACGTGGCGCTGCTCGACCCGACCGAACTGGCCGACCGGTTCCCGGCGCTGGCGGCCGCGGCCACGGACGTGCGCGTCGCCGCCGTCGCCCGAACCGCCGGCTTCGTTGACCCCGCCAGCTACGTCCGGGCGATGGCCGAGCGAGCGCGGGACGCTGGTGCGACGATCCGAACCGAGACGCCGGTTTCGCTGTCCGAATCGGACCCGGGAGCGGTCGAGACACCGTCCGGGGCCGACCGCTTCGACGCGGTCCTCGTCGCTGCCGGCGCCCACTCGAAGCGGATCCTCGCCGACGCCGGCGTCGCCATCCCGATGAAGCCCTACCGCGTCCAGGCGCTCGTGACGGACCCGGTCGCACCAGTCGACCCTGGGGACGTACCGATCACCTATGACGCGACCGAGGGGTTCTACCTCCGGCCGCACGCTGGCGACGCGAACGGCGGGAGCGTGAACCGTCTCCTCGTCGGCGACGGGACCGACGAACGGGAGTTCGACCCCGACGACTACGACAAGTCGGCCGACGACGGGTTCGTCGCCACCGCTCGCGAGCGGGTCCGCCGGACTCTCGACGTCGACGTGACGGCCGACCGCGCCTGGGCCGGCCTCTGTACGGCGACGCCCGACCGGAACCCGCTCCTCGGTCGAGCCGGCGAGGAGCCACGCTACGTGGCGACGGGCTGGCACGGCGGCGGGTTCATGCGCGCGCCGGCGACCGGCGAACGCGTCGCCGAGGAGATACTCGGCGGCGAAGGGATCGACCCGTTCGACCCGCGTCGCTTCGACGGCGACGAGGAGTTCCGGGTCGTCGAGGGGATGACCGTCGAGGGGATGACCGTCGAGGAGTGACGAGCGCCATTTTGGGTCGCGTCGGAGAAAGCGCGGCTACTCGTCCGCGTCGTCTTCGGTTCCGTCGTCGTGTGCGTCCTCGACGCTGGCGTCGTTCACCTTCCCGGCGTCTTCGACTTTCGGGACGCGGACGTGGAGGGTGCCGTTTTCCTGGAGGGTCGCACTGGCGGCGTCGGCGTCGACGCGCGCGTCGGCCGGGAGTTCGACCCGGCCGTCGAGCGCGAGCCCGCGGCCGGGATAGCGCATCTCGAAGCCTTCGTGGAACCCGCGGAAGCGGTCGATGCGGACCTCGACCGTGCCGTCGCGGTACTGTACCTGGACGTCCGAGTTCTCGGCGCCCGGCGCGTCGAAGATGGCGAGATAGGCGTCCTCGCTCTCGAGCAGGTCGACCGGCAGCGGCGACCGCTCCTGGGCGCGGCCCATCGCCCGGCCGACGTTCTCGATGACTGCGTTCCCCAGCGACTCGCCGATGTCGCGGATGACGTTCATACCCGCCGGTTGGGACGGTATCGCCTTGAGGATTGTGCCCGCGACGACAGGACAGAACGAGCGTGCGAGGGCCCTCGGCGTCGGCGGCGGGACCCCAGCGTCGGCGGCGGGGCCCCGGCGTCGGCGACGGGGACCCAGGCATCGTCGGCGGGCCGGTCCGGCGACCGACGACTGCGGCCGGCTACAGTTCGATCTCCTCGAGACAGTCGGTGCCGCCACAGACCGGACACTGCAGGTCCGCGACGCCGTGGTCGTCGGGCACGTCGTAGGTGTAGTGGTTCTCGAACATGTCCAGGAAGCAGTCCTCTGACGTGCACTTGATCTCCGTTGTCGGTGGCATAGTCGGTCGTTGTGGCGGACGCGGCATACTGTTTTCGACGCGGGCACGGATCCGCAGCGATGTCAGCGCGCGAGTCCGCGTCCCGGAACTGCCACTGTGCGGGTCGTCGCGTGGTGAACGGAGCCAAACCTTCATATCGGACCGCCGAGAGACGGGTGATATGGGTTCGCGCGTCCTGGGCGTCGACTTCAGTGGGGCCAGCGACGCTGGTCGGTCGATCCGACTGACGGAGGCGCGACACACGCCCGACGGTCTGGTCGTCGAGGACTGCTATCGCGGGGCCGACGAGTGGGGCGTCGACCGCGAGTCAGCCCACGCGGGTCTGCGCGAGCGGGCGACCGACTTCGCCGTCGTCGGTCTCGATTTCCCGTTTAGCCTCCCCCGAGCGCTGCTCGACGAGCACTGCGGCGGCCGCTGGACGGGACTGGCCGCGTGGCTCGCCGGCGACGGCCCCGACGGCCCCGACGCGTTCGCCTCGACGTGCCGGTCGACCGCCCGCGGCTACACTGGCGACGGCACCGCCGCGCTCCGCCGCGAGACGGATCTTCGGCGGGCCGCGCCCTGTCCCTACGACGCCCGCGTGCAGGACCGCACCTTCTACGGCGTCCGCGACGTCCTCGGCGCGTTCGTCGACGACCCCGACGTGACCGTCTCACCGATGCAAGCGGGTGCTGGCAAGGCGGCCAGTGCGGGTACGCGCGTCGTGGAGGTGTACCCGGCGGCGACGTTCGGCTGGCTCGGCCTCTACCGCGAGGGCTATCGGGGCGACCACCGCGAGCGCCGCGCCGCCAACGTCGACGGCATCGAGACCTGCAGCGTCGGTCTGGACGACTTCCGGGAGACCTACGAGTCCGACCCGCGCGCGCTCGACAGCCTCGCGGCGGCGGTGTCGGCCGGCCGGTCGACCGCCGGCGACCCGCCCCGGCACGGCCCGCGCGAGGAAGGCCACATCTACGTCTAGGAGCGCGGCGTAGTTCACTGACCGGTCGAGAGTATGACGCGTTTCCAGAACCGGAGCGGTGGCCCACGATTCGTCGACAGCCTCCTTTCCACTACAGCCAGTTTTCGCTCAGGTAGACGACCGGTGGCAAACTCTCGCGGTCGTCGAAGTGGTCGGTGATCGCAGTGATGATACGAAAAACATCGAACGATGAGAGGTCCTGGTTCGGACAGTAGAACACGCCAGCGTGGTCGTCGTCCGGGTTGGCGAAATGGTCGTCGTAGGTGACGATAATACGGTTAGTTTCACGGGCGTATCGCCGAACCTCGCTGTCCGGCGCTCCGATGCCGAGTGATTCTATCTCGACCACGCGCTCGACATCGTGACCCTCACGGGTGAGTTTCCGAGCGAGGTCCGCTTCGACGTTCTCGTCGAGAAGAACGGAGAGTTGCATCCGGCGCTACTCCTGCGCGTCGGCCGGTCCAATAGCGACGTTCGGATCGGTCTCGGCCGCCCGCTGACGCTCGTCCCGTCGCTCGGTGATGGCCGCCATTTCACCGGGGTGCTCGTGATAGTACGCGAGCGCCCGGTACACATCGGCCACGTCCACGTCGAAGCGGTCCGCGACGGTCTGTGGTTCGAGACCGCGGCTCTCGACGAGTTCGTGAACGCGATAGACGCTGAGACGGGTGCCGTCGATACGCGGGTCGCCGCCGAGCACGTCCGGTGTCGCCACGATACGCGCGCTCTGCTGAGCCATCTCGACGTGAGATAGGCCGTGATCCGGTAAAAATCTTCGTCGGGTGAGTTTTGATCGACCTCGCCGCACTTCGTCAGTGACGACCGAGAAAAGGGGCGATAATCCGCTGTAGTCTCGCTCCTCGAAAAACTCGGTCGCTCGGATGGAAACGCGAGATTTGAGCCAGAGGAAAACGGTCGTCTCGCTTCGCTCGGCGCTGTGACTTCCAGGGGTTCGAATTCCGGGCGTCGATGACGAGTCGCGCCGCTCACGAACTTGTTCGCGGCGGAGAGTAGTGGACTCGCCGGGATTTGAACCAGAGGAAGACGGTCGCCTCCCGATGGTCGGCGCTGCGACTTCCAGGGTTCAAATCTCCAGCTTATCCATTCTCGCTCCCTCGAAAAACTCGGTCGCTCCGATGGACTCGCCGGGATTTGAACCCGGGGCCTTCCCCGTGCCAGGGGGATGATCTACCACTGATCTACGAGCCCGCACGCACTCTCGGGTAACCCGGCGGCTTGTTTAAACCCATCGAACCGCGAAAACGGGCGGATCGGTATCAGTTCTCGTACTCACTCGTGTTAGCTACCCGATCCGTGTGATTCGATGTTATCAGCATCTGTAACGTGGGCCCAACGGCTATTAGCGTGGGCTTCGTCTCGACCGATACCACACGGTATGGCCGCGGGCGTGTCGGGGGGCACGCGAACAGCCTGCGGCCACCGTGACCACACACGGATGCACGTGACCGAGCCACCACAGGGGGGCCCAGGGGGCGCGGACCCCCGAAGACCCGCGGACGCCGCGAGCAACTGGTCGGCCGGCTGCGGCCAGTCCTCCGAGACCGACCGGGCCGCCGAGACCGACCGGCCAGCAACGGGTACGTGCCCGCCGCCCCGGCGGGCCGTCGGCTCGGCAGGTCGAGGGCGGCGCGGTCAGACGACCATCGACTTCGCTATCGGGATGAGCGTGTTCCTCATCTCGCTGGCGTTCATCGTCGCCTTCGTCCCGGGGATGCTCCAGCCGTTCGTCGGCGGGACGCAGTCGGAGGCGCCGGCGGCCAACCGCATCGCGGACGACCTCTCACAGCGACTGCTCGGGAACGCGAGCGAACCATACGCCCTCGATACCGACTGCACCCGGGCGTTTTTCGACGGGAGCGCGCCGTCGGCCTGTGAGTTCGACGGGAGCACGCTCGCCGAGCGGGTCGGCGTCGGCGACCGGAGCGGCGTGAACGTCTCTATCAGCGGGGACGTCACCGGCACGGACGGGGACGCGATACTGTGCTGGGACGACGGGGGCGAAACCGTCGTCGAACGGGATAGCACGGACTGTACGCCGGGATCGAACGGTGACGTGTTGCTCGCGGCGGGAGCGAATCCCACGGCGAGCGGCGAGAAGACGGTCAACGCCCGGCGGGTCGTCCTGCTCGACGGCCACGACGTGACAATCAGGGTGGTGCTGTGGTGACGCCGCCAGCCGACCGCCGACGGCGGGTCGTCTCGGTGGGAGTTCCCGACCGAGGCCAGGCCCACACGCTGGAGGGGATGGTGGCGGCGCTGGTCATGCTCTCGGCGGTCATCTTCGCGCTGGAGATGACGGCGGTGACGCCGCTGTCGGCGAGTACGTCCAGCCAGCACCTCGAGAACCAGCAGGGGGCGACGGCGCAGGGTATCCTCGCCAGCGCGGCCGAGACGGGCGCCCTCGAGCGGGCCGTGCTGTTCTGGAACGCTTCCGGGGAGCAGTTCCACGACACCACCGACCTGGGCTACTACGCATCGAACCCGCCGCCGAACGACCTCGGGCGGATGTTCGACCGCTCGTTCAACAGCCGGGGGATCGCGTACAACGTGGACCTGGTCTACGAGGGGGCCGAGGGCGACGTGCGGACCAAGGAACTGGTCTATCAGGGTCGCCCCAGCGACAACGCGGTCGGGGCCGGCCGGACGCTGGTCCTGTACGACAACGACCCGCTGTACGACGACGGGGGGGCGGCGACCGGGACGAACGTCAGCGACACCGGCGACTACTTCGCGCCGGACGTTTCCTCGGGGAGCGTCTACAACGTCGTTCGCGTGGAGGTGGTCGTGTGGCGGATCTGAGGCCGTTCGGCGCGAGTCCGGAGTCGGGGGCGCGCGAGCGCGCCCAGCTCATCCTCGTGGCCGGGTTCGTCATCGCGGTGGTGTTGATCGCGCTGGCGCTGGTGATGAACTCGGCTATCTACACGGAGAACCTGGCGACACGGAGCGACTCCTCGGGTGCGACCGACGCCGTGGTCTATCAGCGCGCCGTCGAATCGGCGGCGCTGGAGGCGTTCGAGTACGCACACGCGGTCGACGGGGGTGACCACGCCAGCCTCGAAGCCAACGTGACCGACGCGATGGCGGGTCTCGACGCTGTTTCGGCCCAGCAGGAGGCCAGGCGGGGGCACGTCCCCAACGTCAGCGTCGCGGGGACGGTACACGGAACGGCGATCATCGACGAATCGGACGATTTCGCCAGCGAGGCGGACGACGCGAACTGGACGGTCGCGGGCGGCATTAGCGCCGTTCGCGCGTTCAACGTCTTTGTCGACGGCCGGTCCGACCTCCGCGAGCGCGGCGACGACGAGTTCCGGATCGTCGCCAACGACACCGCGAACGCCGACCGGTGGCACCTGAACGTCACCAAGAACACCTCGACGAACGAGATCGTGGTCGGCGTCGCCGCGGGCGGGAGTTTCGAGACCTGTCGCCACAACGACGACACCGCGTGGGTGAACGTCACCGCGGGGACCGTCGCGGGCGAGCCCTGCGACGCGCTGACCTTCGCCGAGGGTGTCTCGGGGTCGTACGACCTCGAGTACCGCAACGGGACGGCGGTCCGGGGGCACTACTCGATGGTCGTCGACAACCCCGTCGGGGCGTCCTACGCTTCCCCCGACGCGGGCGACCCGCGAGCCGAAGCCGCGCTCTACCGGATGACCGTCGACCTGGTTTATCGGACCGCCGACCTCGACTACCGGGCGAAGATCCGGATCGAGCCGGGTGATCACGATGGATGACCGGCTCCGCCGGCCCGCCGTTCGGGTCGGCAGCCGCGGGCAGTCGACGACGCTCGACTACACGCTCTCGCTGGCCATCGCGACGCTGCTGGTGGCCGGGCTGGTCACGGCCGCCAGCGGGCTCGTCGACGACAGCCGCGAACAGGTCGTCCGCACGGAACTCGAAGTCATCGGCGAGCATCTCGCGAGCGACCTCGTTGCCGCGGACAGGCTGGCCCAGTCGGGCGACTCGACGGAGCGGCTGACGATGACGCGCCCGCTCCCGGCACGGGTCGCCGGAAGCGAGTACACGATCAGGACCGAGTCCGCCGGCTCGGTCCAGTGGATCAACCTCTCCGCCTCGGGTCCCGGTGTCACGGTGTCCGTGCGCGCCGAGACGGCGGCGTCCATCGCCGATACGGGGATCGACGGCGGAACGGTCACGATCACCTACGACCCCGCCGCCGACGAACTGGAGGTGTCGTCGTGATCGACCGCGAGCGACCGGCACGGGGCGGGACCGACCGCGAGCGACCGGGGCGGAGCGGGACCGACCGCGAGCGACCGGGGCGGAGTGGGACCGACCGCGAGCGACCGGGGCGGAGTGGGACCGGCCGCGAGCGACCGGGGCGGACGGTCGAACTCGACCGCGCCGTGAGCGACCTCGTCGGGTTCGTGCTCGTGTTCTCGCTGGTCATCAGCGTCGTCGCGATCATCTCGGTCGGGGGGTTGAACGCCCTGCAGACGGCTCGTGACGCCGAACAGGTCAACAACGCCGAGCGGGCGTTCGAAGTGCTCTCGGACAACGTCGACGACGTGGTCCGTCGCGACGCGCCGAGTCGCGCGACCGAGATCAGTCTCAGCGAGAACTCCATCCGGCTCGCCGACCCGATCCAGGTCGAGGTCCGCGACCCGAACCAGTCCGACCCGACGTTTCTGGAAAATCGGACGTTCCAGCCACATCCGATCATCTACGACGCCGGCGGGACGGAACTCGTCTACGTGATGGGCGCCGTGTTCCGCGTCGAGTCCGACGGTGGCGGGACCGTCCTCGAGTCCTGGTCGCCCGTGCTGGAACCGGAGCGGACGCACATCCCGGTCGTCGACACGGCGTCGGCGACGGACGGGAACCCGTCGATCCAGGGGTCGACGGTGCTCGTCCACGCGATCGCCAACAGTCGACGCGTCGCGGTGGGCGACGAGAGCGGCCAGTTCGACGACGTGTGGATCAACATCACGTCGCCGCGCCGGGATCTCTGGCTGCGGATGCTCGATTCACACCCTGAACTGTCGTGTTCGACGGCGGGCCCCCAGCGGGTCGAGTGTCAGCTCGGGTACGTCCCCCAGCGCCTCTACGTCGTCGACTACCGGCTCGCGATAGCGCTCGAATCCTGAGAAGGGCCACCCGTCAGTCGTGGACGTCACCTGCCCGTACTGCCCGTCGTGGACGGCTTAGTCCGAGACTTCGACCCGGTTGACCGTCACGTGGAGGAAGGTAATCTTCGTCTCGTCGCCGTCGAGGTTCATGTCCACGTTCTCGATGCTGTCGTCGTAGACGAACTTGTTTGGTTTGCCGTTGATCGTTATCTCCTCACAGATGACGCCGCCGATAACATTCTCGTACTTGTGGCCGCCGCCGCCGTTGAGGTTGCAGTCGGATCCCGGCGCGTAGAGCAGTCCCACGAACCGGAATTTCCCGTTCCCGTTGAACGCGCCGTCGGAGTGCATCGCGACGACGAGGTCGTCGGCGTCATCGCCAAGATCGTCGTCGTCACCGTCGCCGTTTACCGAGTTTTCTCCCGTCGAGAAGGACTTCCGAACGAGGACCGTCACTGTGTGCTCGTCGGTGATGTCGATCTCGACCGAGCTGGGCTGGAAGTTCCCCTCGACGACGACGGTGACGTTCCCACCGGGGTTCTGGACGTCGAGGTTCCCGCCGAACTTCTGGTAATTGTAGTACGTGCCTGGCGAGGTGATCGTGACGTCGCCGCTAACGTTGGTACACGCCGAGGGGTTGGTCTCGCACTCCTCGACCTGTGATTCGATGCGCGAATCGGCGAGCGGATAGGCGACGCCGGTCTCGGACGGTTCGGGTACCTTGCTATTTTTGTTACTGGGTTTGATTCCGCCTGGTTCCGTCGTCGCGACGATGTTGTCAAATCCCTCGTTGAACGGGACGACCAGCGTCGCGGTTGCCGTCTCGCGCCCGGCGTCGTAACTGACGTTGCCGTCGGTCCGGGTCTCGAAGTAGTTGCCCCAGGCGCGGTAGTAGTCGCTCTGGACGGTCACGTTGACGACGCCGTCTTCGAGGGGATTTTCGAAGCGGGGACTGGTGGTGGTGTTGGGATAGCGGATGCCGGTCGCCGCCCGCTTCGAGACGCGTGCGGTCCCGTCGAGCGACCGGTCGCCGTCGACGGAGATGAGCGGGAGCGTCAGCGTCGCGTCGCGGAAGTGAAACTCCGGCGGCGAGACCATCCGTGCCCCGCCCTCGGTCGAGTGCCAGACGCCGCCGCCCTGGTAGGCGAGCGTCGTCCGTCCGTTCTCGTATTTGACCGCACCGAGCGAGACGTTCACCACCTGCTCGACGGTGTCGTTCGCCGGATCAGTGACCGTCACGTTCATCCACCCGGCGTCGTCGTCGAGCGAGAACTGTGCGTTTTCGTCTCTCGCGAGCGTGACGCCCTGGCTCTCCGTCTCCCCCAGCGCGACGAGCGCGCTCTTCGAGTCGAACTGCGTGAGGATCTTCTCGGCACGTTCGACGTCCATCTGTCCGCGCGTGTCGTCCAGCGCCGTCGCTCCGACCGTGACCACGACCGCGACCCCCATCATGACGATGGCGAACAGCAACACGACTCCGAGGGGGACGCTGACGGCGCGACTGTCGACACGCATCTTACGAAGCCTTGATTCCGCCAGTCAATAAGCACCCGGGCTATTTTATCACAGTTGATTTTCAGGTAGAATATCGGCCACATTGTCGCGGTTATCTCGTTTTGGAGTTGATAACGGATTGGGAGATGCGTCCGCTATCAAGGCTGGACGACTGGGGGCGTGGCCGTCCGTCGTCCGCACGGATCCCCGCAGGATAGAAACCGTTTAGTGTGCCAGGAGCCACTCTCCGGTGGGAACGCACGACCGCAAATCTGACTCGCCACGTGATTGCGTGGCTTGGGATTGCGGCCGTGTTCGCGCCACCTCTCCGTGACTCTCACGGCGGGACGGGGCGCACACACGCTTGCCGTCACGGCAGGACAGCGGTACGTAGCGTTCCAACCAACAATGGCACGAATGCATACACGCCGCCGCGGCTCGTCCGATTCGGACAAGCCGGTGGCAGACGACCCCCCGGAGTGGAGTGACGTAGACGAAGACGCCATCGAGGAGCGCGTCGTCGAACTCGCCGAGGCCGGCCACAGCCCCAGCGAGATCGGCCTGAAACTGCGCGACGAAGGCGTCAACGGGACGCCCGTCCCGGACGTCTCGCTGGCGACCGACAAGAAGATCACCGAGATCCTCGAGGAGAACGACGCCGGCCCCGACCTCCCCGAGGACCTCCGCAACCTCATGGAGCGGGCGGTCCGCCTCCACGAGCACATGGAGGAAAACCCCGGCGACCACCAGAACAAGCGCGCGCTCCAGAACACGGAGGCGAAGATCCGCCGCCTGATCGACTACTACCGCGGTGACGAACTCGACGAGGAGTTCACCTACAGCGCCGACACCGTCGCCGAACTGCTGGAGTAACGACCTCTCCCACCCGATATGTCCACCACTGGACGGTCCGAGAAGGACGCCGCCGCCGCCAGTGACGTCGCTGGACGGCTCCGCGAGGCCGGGTTCGTCCGGCTCGTCGGCGCCGCGACCGGTGACGCGCTGGCCGCGAGCGGCGTCCTCGCGCGGGCGCTCGACGCCCGCGACCGACCGTTCCAGGTTTCGATCGCCGCGCTCCCAGTCGACGCCGACCGCGCGACCGACGCCGACCTGACCGTTGCCGTCGGGCGCGCTGACGCGAGCGCGGACTGCTCGCTCCCGGGCACGGACCACTCGGCCAGCGCGGCGGCCTTCGACGCGGCGCGCGAACTGGCAGCCGACGGGACGACCGTCGACGCCGACACAGCCGACGCCGACACAGCCGACGCCGACCTCGTCGCGCTCGCGCTCGCGGGCGCAGTCGCCGACGGCCGCGTTCCCACGGGAGCGCTCGCCGAGGCGGCCGCCGCGGCCGGTATCGAACGCGAGGCGGGCGTGGCGGTGCCGACCGCCGACCTCACGGACGGGCTGGCACACTCGACGCTGGTCCACGCGCCGTTCTCGGGTGACACCGAGGCGGCAACCGCTCTCGTCGAATCGCTCGGCCTGGCTGTCGATACGGATCCGACCGCACTGGACGACGAGGCCCGGGAACGGGTCGCGTCGCTGGTCGCGCTTCGCACCGTCGGCCCCGACGCGGTGCCGCCGCGGGGCGGCGATGCGGTCGAACGGGCACTTCGCCCCCACACGGGCGGCCCCTTCGGCACTGTCGAGGGCTACGCCGACGTGCTCGACGCCGTGGCCCGGGAACGGCCGGGGACCGGCGTCGCGCTCGCGCTCGGCCACGACGTGCGGTCAGACGCGCTCGTGGCCTGGCGCGACCACGCGGGTCGCGCTCACGAAGCGGTGCGGGCGGCGACGACCGGCCGGTACGACGGCCTCTACGTCGCTCGCGCGGAGTCGGCCGCGGCGCCGGTCGCCACGCTGGCGCGACTGGTTCACGCCTACCGCTCGCCCGAACCGTGTACGCTCGCGGTCACGGACGGCGCGGCGGCCGCGGTGGCCGACGACGGGCAGGACCTGTCGACGCCGCTGGCGGCCGCGACCGACGCGGCCGACGGGGACGGCGAGGTCCGCACTGCGTGCGGCGGCGGGACCGGCCCGGTCGGGTTCGCCCGGTTCGACGCCGACACCGCCGCGTTCATCACGGCGTTCAGGGAGGCACGATGAGACGAGCGACGATCACGACGACCCACGACGACGCGGCCGTCGCCGCGCGCGTCGCGGCCGCGGTCGCCCCCGACAACACCGACGAGATGACGACCGACACCGACGGGCGTGCGGTCGTGACGACGGTCGAGCGGGCGACGACGGGCGGTCTCCGGTCGACGGTGGACGACTACGTGGTCAACTACACGGTGGCGACGCGACTCTCCGAGGGTACAGACGCGACGACCAACCGCGCAAACGCGGCAGCGGCCGCCGACGCGCACGACGACACCAACACGGACACCAAATCATGAGCGAACGATCAGTTTCACGACGCAAGCAACAGAAGCGGTGGTACACCCTGCAGGCCCCCGAGCAGTTCGACCGGGCCGAACTGGGCGAGACCC